>Ga0156228_1019_pt1 | contig 16734 bp, 14 predicted proteins | sample RifCSPlowO2_12_FD_107876 | JGI IMG/M metagenome (GOLD analysis project Ga0156228, IMG submission 107876) | Betaproteobacteria bacterium RIFCSPLOWO2_12_FULL_65_110 | reverse complement strand
CCACCTGCCGGATTGGGGCTTTTATCGCCCGATATTCTACAAGGGGGAACTGCTGTTCTGGACGCTGTGCCGCGCCCATCAGATGGACACCGGCGGGGCCTATCCGGGTGGATATTTCCCCAACGGTTACGACATCCACGCCGAGGGCTTCGCCATCCCGGGGATTAAGGTGATGGAAGGGGACAAGGAACGCGAAGACGTGATGGAATTGATCCTTAACAACGTGCGTTTTCCGCAGGGGACGCGGATCGACAATTTCGCGCAGATCGCGGCGGTGCGGCTGTGCGAGCAGCGGATCATCGAGCTTCTGGAAAAGTACGGCAAGGAGACCGTGCTGGCCTGCATGGAAGAAATGATGAACCGCACCGAGCGGGCGGTGCGCTCGACCATAGAGAAAATCCCGGACGGGACCTATTACGGAGAGGCGGCCACTGACGACGACGGCACGGAACTGGACGTGCCGGTGTGGGTGCGCGTCGACGTCACGGTGAAAGGCGACACGCTGAAGTTCGACTTCTCCAGGAGCGACAAGCAGCGCAAGGGATTCGTGAACTGCATTTTCAATTCCACCTACGCCCAGGCACTTATGGGTGCCTTCATGTTCATGGATCCGGACCTGGGCGAGTTCCACAACGAAGGCAGTCTGCGGCCGATTACGGTGGAGGCTCCTCCGGGGCTGGTCGTCAGCGCGCAGTACCCGGTCACGGTAGGTGCCTCGCCAGTCAGCGTCGGCATCCAGATCCTTCAGGCGGTGATGAGCGCCATGTCCAAGGCAATGCCCGAGCGCGCCATTGCGTCCTGGGGAATGCGGCACGGACACTACATTTTTGGAACCGACCCGCGATCCAATGATCGCTACGTGGTGACGACCTTCGACCCGGATGGCGGGACCGGGGCGGTACGGGGATTCGACGGTCACGAAGGGCCTTGCGGCGTTGGCTCCCTAGGAACGGTCAACAAGGGGAACGTGGAGGAAATGGAGATGCGCTTCCCGTGGAAATACAAGCGCTGGGAATTCGTCGCGGACAGTGCAGGCTCCGGCAGATGGCGCGGAGGGTCCGGACTGCATTGGGAAGTACAGAACGAAGGAAGCGAAACGGGAATCGCCACGGGCAGCTCGGATGGCGGGGTGGTCCGGGCTCCCGGCGTCCTGGGGGGAGAGCCGGCGCGAAACAACCGTAGTTTCCTCATTCGTGACGGGATCCAGAGCAGTATCCAGGGGCACCGGCTCTATCAGCTCAAACCCAGGGACACGATTGTGAAGATTTCAGGCGGCGGGGCCGGAGCGGGGGATCCGGCGGAAAGAGATCCGAATGATGTGCTTTGGGACGTGAAGAATGAATACGTAACGACGGAGAAAGCCCGGGAGATCTACAAGGTGGCAATCGATCCGATCGCGCTCAAGATACTCGAGGACGAGACTGCAAACCTGCGTACGCGGTAAGAAGGCAGGGAAAGTAACCGGTCACGATTATTTTCCGTTGCCGAACACGGCCGGGCGCTGGGGCGCACACTGAATCGTCCAATCCACCCGGAAATACCGACCTCGTCGACGGTCTGCCCGGGGTCCGCAGACCAATGGGACTCGCCACCTTATTGACGAGGAAAGTTATATCTCTTGACCATTAGCCCGGCGAGTTCGCGCTCCTCCTTCAGGAACGCGGCGAATTCCTCGGGCTTGGTGGTCATGGGCTCGATAAACTGGTTCTCAAGGTATTCGAGAAACTTCGGGTCCTGGAACAGCCGACCAAATTCCGTATTGATCCTTTTTGCCACTGTGTCGGGTGTGCCAGCAGGCGCGAAAAGGCCCCACCATAGCTTCTCACTGAAGCCGTCCAGACCCGTTTCGGCATAGGTCGGCACGTCGGGAAACAGCCGCGAGCGCTTCGGGAGTCCCACCGCCAGGAGTTTTACCTTTCCCGCCCTTAGCTGTCCGCTGAAAGGCCCCGGTCCGATCTGAGTGAGGTGGATATCGCCAGTGATGAGCGCGCTCATGATCAGGTTTGCGCCGGTATACGGTATTCCGACCACGTTCGTCTTCCAATGTTCATTTAACCACTGCCGGAAGATGTCCGGGCCGGTGCCCGCGCCCAAGGTTCCGAAATTGAGCGAGCCGGGTTTGGCAGTCGCAAGCGCCTGCACTTCCTGGACGGAATTCACGGGCAGCGACGCGCTCGCGAACAGGCCCTGGATGAGATAGAACAGCAAGGCGACTGGCCTGAAGTCTTTCTCTGGATCGTACGACAGCTTGGAGTAGACATGCGGGTTGAGCGAAATACTGGTATTGCTGAGGAGGCAAAACGTGTAGCCGTCCGGGGCCGCCCTGGCGCACGCCTCCGCTCCGATCGTCATGTTCCCGCCCGGACGGTTGTCTATGACCACCGGCTGTCCGAGCGAGTTCCGAAGATGCTGGCCGGCGGTGCGCGCCACGACATCTGTGAGGGAGCCTGCAGCGATGGAGACGATGATCCGAACCGGCTTGCTTGGATAGATTGCGCTGGGCTGCGCCCGGAGTTCACCTGGATGCACAGCAAACGTTGCGCCTAGCAGAAGGGCTGCGAGCCCGGGCACGTAATTCATCGTAGTCTCCCTTGTTGTGCAGCGCGCGCATTTTCCTCGTCGCGCATCGCACTGCGTGAGTTTCCTTGTCTGCACGGTCCCTTGAACGCGATTGCGATGGACAAATCTCGCGACACTGGTGGATCATCCAGGCGGCCGGCATCCGGTCCGAGTGAGAACGCACGCCGGATTACTTGCGCAACCCCATCTTTATTGCAAGTGCCGAGATGGTCTCTATCTCCTCGATCTCCATCTTCCTCAGCTCCTCCGGAGACTTGTATTCAATCACCGATCCGCCGATCTTGTTGATTCTGGCGACCACCTCCGGGCTATCCATGGCCGCCTTTATGGCAGGCACCAGGATCTTGACCACTTCCTGCGGCACTCCGGCAGGCGCATACATGGCGAACCACGGGGAAAACAGCTCCCGCTTATAGCCCAGTTCGTCGAGCACCGGTATATCCGGAAACGCCTTCATCTTTCTGGATGTCACCAATATCCTCACCTTTCCCGCGGCGAGGTAGGGGGCCATCACACTCAAGGATTGGGTGGTCGCTTCCACTTGTCCCTCCAACATGTCGGTCACACCCATCACCAGGTTCTTGTACGGAACCTGCAGGAATTTGGCGCCGGTCAGGCCTTCAATGATCATCACATTGAAGCTGGACGTGGTTTGCAGGCCGGGCGTGCTGATGCGAATCTTTCCCGGATTCTTCTTGCCTTCCTCGACGAATTCACGCAGCGTTTTCCAGGGAGACTTCGCGGATACGCCGATGACGACCGGAAAGAACGCATGCAGGCCCAAGGGCTCCAGATCCTTGATTGAATCGTAGGGGACCGTATCCGGCTCAAGCGCCCTGGAATAGGTTATCCCGGTGGCTGGAGCATAAAGGAGCGTATAGCCGTCCTTCTTGCTCTTGGCCACAGCATCGGTACCGACAGTCATGAATGCGCCCGGCTTGTTGACGATGACGATGGGCGTGTTGAGGACCTTTCTCAGCTCCTCCATCAGGATCCTGGCGTGAATGTCGGTCCCGCTGCCCGCCGCCATGGGAACGACGACCTGGATGGGGCGGCTGGGAAAATCCTGCGCCTGAAGCGAAGTGCCAAATGAACCGAATACACAGACGAGTGCATAGACGATGAAGCGTCTCATGGTGCCCTCCTTAGCCTATTGCGACCCAAGTGTGGCCAAATCCGGTGAAGGTTTCGGGCTTACACAGGTCTTCCGATTTCGGGAAGTGGCAACTTCGCAACTTCCCAGAATCGTGAGATTGATAAGAACCGCTCAGAAATACGGATGCCCGCCGGAGACAAAGGTCCCGATCACGTTTCCGGCGGTGACCGGCAGCAGCAGATGGGACGGATATTGGTCGTTGTGGAAGACGGTCACGCGCGAGCCCGACTGACGCCTGATGTGCCCCCCCGCGATCGCCTCCAATGCATTGTCAGGCTGGTCGTCGCAACACGTGATCTTGAGCTTGATCCTCGAACCCGCCTTGAAAAGGTTGGCCGTGGCAACGATCGCAATATTGAATTCGTAGATCCTGCCGGGGACCAACGGCTCGAACCGGGTATGAGGATGGTACGGTTCCCAGCGCTTGGAGCGGTCCGGGGCGACCTCGCGGTGGCTTCCCCGCAGCCACCCTCTGGTCAGAACCTTTTCCTTGCCCTGCGCATCGACTTCCCGAAGGCTCACGAACCAAAGCACTTCGTCGTCGGTCGTCGAAGCGTAGAAGTTCAGCAGCACCGGACCGATCACCTCGGTTTCTTCGACCAGTTCCGACGTGGAGAATTCCAGATGCTCCCGCCCCCACGGGGAATCGCTGAACGAACTCGATCCCCCATTCGGGAAGTGCTCCCGTTCCCAAAGCCGTCCGCCCTCGTGAAGGTAGAACGGCGTCCACTTCGTTTCCGGCAGCGGCCATTCGGTGGACTTCTTCCACTGGTGAGTCCCCCGGACGAAGACCCTGATGGGCGGCTCCTCCATGATCCCGGTGTCCATCCCTTTCAGCCAATGATCGAACCACCTGAGCGACTCGTACTGGAGCTGATAGACCGGGCGCTCCAGGTAAGCAGCCGGCCCTATCATCATTTTCTTCGGCCCGCGCAGATTCTCCCAGCTCCTGAACGCCCCGGGCAGGTGCAGGCCGTAGATTCCCCAGTCGCCCCCGATGTAAGCCGGAATCTCGATTGGATCGTAGGCAACCTTGCGCTTGTCCCAGAACGGCCCGTCGAGCGGATTGAGAACGATGTCCGCGACCAAGGGGTTCAGCCCCTCGTCGGGATTCTTCAGTGCTGCGATAACTGCGGGATGCGCTTTCAAATCCTTGTCGCCCAACGCTTGCGCCAGCGCGGATTTCCATTGTGCGTCGCTCCAATCCCGACGCGACTCACTTTGGTATCTGATGTTGGACAGGGCGCCAGACCAGGATACAGCCCAGTTTTGAGCCAGGATCCCGCCTTGATACAGGGCGTCCCGATACTGATCGGTCGAGGCCCACGGCGCAAAAATGCACTTCAGATGCGGCGGGCGCAGGGAGGCGACGAAGTGCTGGATCCGCCCGAAATAGGAAACACCGAACATGCCGACGTTCCCGTCGCACCAGGGCTGGCGCGCGATCCACTCGATCAGTTCGCAACCGTCCTGCGCCTCGGGGGCGGCGAGGAATGGATAGTTGCCTTCGGACTCGCCCGACCCGCGGATGTTGGCGATGACGTGAACGTAGCCCCTGCGAACGAAGAAATTGGGATCGCCCGCCTCCAGCGGACCGTTGCCTTTTTCCTGCCCGGCGGTGGTCGTGGTGACCGAAGAGAAAGCCCTGGGAAAAATCGGCGCCCACTGGGCGTCGCCATCGTAGGGGTGGTAGCCCAGTATCGCCGGAAATTTCCCCTTGCTCTCCGGCCGGAAGATATCGGCGTGAAGCTTCACCCCGTCCTTCATCGGCACCCAGACGTCCCGCTCGACGACGACATCGAATTTTCTCTCCGATGTACTCCATGTCTTGGCGAACATGTTCCTCTTCTCCTCGAATGTCCAACCCTAAGCCCATTCCCCGATGGTCTCGTAGGGCGCGGCTTCAGCGCGCCGAGCAATCGATGGCGCGGTGAACCCGCGCCCTACGGGGGCTGGGTAGATTGTGAACCGTACGCAGTGATCATGCGAGCTCGATATCCTGAATGTCGGGCGCGCCTTTTTCCGCGGCTTCGACAGACAGCGACCCGCCGCAACCCGGACATAGAAACTGTCGCAGCTCAAGCTCGGGATGGAGCCGGATGTGAAACCCGACGGCATCCGCCAAGACGGTGCGTGAACTTGCCCCCTCGCGCCAGTTGCCGCCGCGCGGCGCGAGCGGCTGGCCACACAGACACGCAAACCAGGGCTCGCCGCGGTACTGCGCGAAGCGCAGCCGGCCGCCGATGGAATCGCCGGGGCCGTCGGCTGTCCCCGGATGAAAATGCCGGGGTTTCCCGGCGCCGGCCAGCCTCTCGAGCCGCAGATCGTTCCTGTGCGTGACTGTCGCGTTTTCATCGATGCCGCCGTCAGGCAAGACGACGACCCCGAAAATCCGCTCGGCAAAGCGCGTCGTGCAGTGCCCGGCACGGCAGTCTGCCGCTACGCTGGCTGGATTTCGATCCAGGGGATCGCCGAGACCGCCTCCGCCTTGCCAGGATGTCTCGAACACGTCGCCGGGATGCAGCTCGATCAGGCCAGGCTTGGGTCCCATTTCCTCCAGTTCTCCCTCCAGTTCGGAGACTTCCACCGGCAGGCGGCCCGCGCGGTGGCGCTGAGCGAGATCGCTCGCGCGCATGAGCCGCTGTTTCACGCAACTTCCCGGATAACCGCCCAAGATCCCCATCGAATTCGGCACCTCCAGCCCGTGGGTCATGATAAGCGCCTCGGTCTTTGCTACGCCGTGCGCCGTAAACGCCATGCTGGCGGCCATTCCTCCCCGCCAGGTTCCCGCGCCGCCGGTGTCCGGCTCTATCCTTCGGTGAAGATAGAGCATGGGCGAGAGGAACTCGTTCGACTCCACGTTGGCCACGTTGGGGATGGGGGTCGAGTAGGACCCGCCCAGGTCGTATCCGTCGCTGCCGCTGTAAGCCCCGAACCCGTTCATCATCGGGTCCATCAGGTGGATGCCGTAGCGCTGGCCGTACTGATCGGTTCCGCCCAGGTTCACGGTGGACATGGTGCCGGCGCTCACGGCCTGGACTTCGGCATTCATTCCCGGTGTGCACGCCTTCAGCTTCGCCAGCGCGGCCGTCAATGCGTTCTTGGCCACCCAGACCGCCTCGACCGTCGCCGCGCCCACCGGAGCCGGAAAGCGCGCGTCGCAGATACTGCCGGGCCGAGAGACGATGGTGACCGGGCGCAGCAGCCCCTCGTTCCACGGAATGTCGAAACCCAGCGATGGAAACAGTCCTCCCACCACCGCGCCTCTCAAACCGGCCTTGGTGGCGTTCACGAACCCCGGCGCCTGGTCGGAGCTTTCGCTGAAGTCCAGCACCATGCTGTCGCCTTTTTTCGTAACGGCGATGCGAACCCGGTAGAGGCGGTCGGCGTGTCCGTCGTGCTCGAGAAAGTCCACGGCGCGGAAGACGCCGTCCGGCATCGCGGCAAGCCGCTCGCGCAACTTGCGTTCCGAGTATTGGATCATCCGGTTCATCGCGGCTTCCACCACGCCCGCGCTGTAGCGGTCCAGAAGCTCGCCGATGCGCCGCTGTGAGATATGGCCGGCGGCCACCATGCCGCGCAGGTCCAGATCCAACAGATGCGGCAGGCGCGACAGGCTCAGGACGAATTGCCACACGTCTTCCCGCACGTCGCCGGCATCGACGAGCTTGAGGCCCGCGATCCTGAACCCTTCCTGATAAACGTCCTTCGCCTTCGGGCACCAGCTCGCGAAATCCATCCCGCCTACGTCCACCTCATGGGCACCGAAACCGGCCCACGCCACCAGACCGCCCTGATGGAAAAGCGGCTGCAGCACCTGAATGTCGTTCTGATGCACCGCCGCGCGATACGGATCGTTGGCGAGAAACACGTCCCCGGGTCTCAGACGCTCGGGAGGGAACAGATCCATCAGCATCTTGATCGCAAGCGTCATGGGTCCGCCCTGCGTGGCGACCTTGTATCCCATGGTGGCGATCGTTCCGTCCGCGAGGAACAGTCCGGTGTAGTAATCGCTCGCCTCGGTCACCACCGGCGAACCGGAGATGGATTGGAAGGCGATACGCTGCTCCTCCGTGATGGCCATGAGCTTGTGGCGGATGACCTCGAAGGTGACTGGATCGATGGCCGGATTCACGCCGCGAGCTCCATGCGCAGGTTGCCGAAATTGTCCACTCGGACGGTATGCTGCGGTCCGACCCAAACCGTGGTCCCGGGCGCGTCGATGAGCGCCGGCCCGGTGAAGCTCGATCCAAACGGAAGCTTGTCCCATCGGTAGACCGGTACTTCGACCCAGCCCTTCAGGTAGACACGGCGGCCGCCCGAAGGGGCGAGCGGTCCGGGCGGATCCGCGACTGCCATGGCGACTTTGGGCAACGCCTGTACCAGCTGGAGATGACAGTTGGTGATCTCGATGACGGCGCTTCGCGAGCCGGTTCCACGTCCGTAGCGGTGTTCGTATACGGCGTCGAAATTCGCTACCAGGCGCTGCATCGCCTGGGGCGCCGCCAGCGATCCGTCGACCGGAACCGGAACCTCGTGAACCTGGCGCGAATATCTCATGCTGGCCGATCTCACCAGGGTCTGGCGCGTGCCGTCTGAAATTCCGTATCTGCGGAACGCCTCGCGAACTTCGGCTTCGAGTTCCCTGAAGATCGCCTCGATCATTGCGCCGTCCAGTCCCTCTTCGCGTGCCTTGGCGTTGCCACGACTGCGCTGCAGAATCGAGCGCTGGCGCGACAGCCGCATATCGGCTGCCAGGACTCCCTGTGCCGAGAACACCGGTGCGGACACCGGAATCAAGACGGAGCGCACGCCGGCTTCCAGGCCGAATACGCAGGCGTGCACGGGACCGGCGCCGCCGTAGGCGAACAGGCAGAAATCGCGCGGGTCGTACCCGCGCTCAAGCGTGCTCTGGCGCAGCAGGTCGGCCATCTGCTGGTCGGCCACTTCGCGTATCCCCGCCGCGGCATCGAGTACGGAGAGGCCGAGCGGTTCGGCGATGTGCTTTCGGATGGCTACACGGGACGCCTCGCCGTCGAGGCGCATCTTGCCGCTCAGGAAGTATTCGGGGTTCAGGTAGCCGAGCGTGAGGTCGGCGTCGGTGACGGTCGGCCTCGCTCCGCCGCGCCCGTAGCAGGCGGGCCCGGGAAACGAGCCCGCGCTCTCGGGGCCCACCTTGAGCATGCCATCCACGCTGACGGCGATGCTGCCGCCGCCGGTCCCGATTGAACGAATCCCTATCATCGGGCTGAGCAAGTTGAGGTTGCCGACCACCGTTTCGGTTTGCAGCAGCAGCTCGCCTTCCACGATCAACCCGGCATCGAAACTGGTCCCGCCCATGTCCGCGATGATCACGTTCGGCTGCCCGATCTGTCGCGCCAGGAGTTGCGAAGCCAATGCGCCGCCGCTCGGTCCCGAGCCCAGCAGTTGAATCGGCTTGGCCCCCGCCTCCATGGGCGGAATGACGCCGCCAACGGAGTTCAGCATGAAGAATTCCTTGCCGAAGCCCGATGCCTTCAGCTCCTTGCCCATTGCGGCGATGTAGCTGTTCACCACCGGGCCCAGATAAGCGTTGGCGACCGTCGTGGCCATGCGCTCGTACTCCTTGATGACCGGGACCAGGTCGCTCGAGACCGAAACGTACAGGTTCGGCGCCAGCTCCAGCGCGATCTCGCGCAGCATTCGCTCGTGCACCGGATTCCTGAAAGACCACAGCGTGCAGACGGCAAGCGATTCGATACCTTCGTCGAGCAGCTCGCGGATCGCGCGCCGAGCGCCGTCGGCCTGGAGAGCGACCACCACGTCGCCACGATAGTCGATCCGCTCTTCGGCCTCGCGCACCAGGCGGCGCTCCATCAACGGATCCGGCCGCCGGCGCTTGCGGTAGTGCGTATATTGCTCCGGCGGAAGGCCGGTGGTCATCGCCATCATGCGGGCGATCCACAGCGTGTCGGCAAAACCCCGGGTGGTGATGAGACCGACGCGCACGCCGCGCCGCTGCAGCAGCGCGTTCACCGCCACCGTGCTGCCGTGCCCGAAGCGCTCCACCTGAACGAGGAACGCGGGGAGGTCCAGCCGCTCCGCCTCCGCGGCCAGCCTCAAGCCCTCGATGACCCCGCTCCCGATATCGGGCAGGGTCAGGGTCTTGTAGACAGAGATCTTCCCGTCCTGGTTGGCGACGCAAATGTCGGTGAAAGTGCCCCCGACATCGATGCCGACGTAATAGCCCATTCGCTACAGCGCTTCGCGTTCGATCCCGGCACGGGCGCACAGGTATTCCCATGCACGTTCGTCCCCGACCTTGGGCTTGTTGCGCTGCGAGGAGAGCTCGATTTCGCCGGGGCTCAAGTAGGTGACTTCCCCCATGCGCATCGCGTCCATCTGCAGCCGGGCATTGACGCGCAAGTAGATCGAGGTCAATACCGTGGTCTCGACGGTCGGTCCGGTGACCACGCAACCGTGGCCGCGCATCAGCGCGACGGTGTTGCCCCCGAGACATGCGACCAGATCGCGCCCGAGCTCGTTGCTCACCACCAGGAAGTTGGTGTCGCCGAACTTCTCGCGTATGTCCCAGACGGGGATGGTGCCCCCGAGCCGGCCCGCGGAATGGAAGATCGGCCGAAGCGGTATCTTGGTCACTCCGAACGGGATAATCTCGTAGGAGTGATTGTGCATGACCGACATGACTTCGGGCCGCGCGTGGTACACCGCCCCGTGGATGAAGCGCTCCAGGTACGGCGTGCGCCCTTTGGCATCGACCGGGTTGCTGTCCAGGTCGAACTCCATGATGTCGGCCACTTTCACCAGCTCCGGACTGCGCGAGCACGACAGCAGGTAGCGATCCGGGCGACCAGGATGGCGCATGCTGATGTGTCCGAACGCATCGACCACGCCCTCGGCGGAAAGGATGCGGTTCGCCGCCACCAGTTTCCGGATCGCCGATTCCAGATCATCCATGGGTCGTCTCCTTCGTTGAATATATGCGGGCGGATTCCGGGCGCGATGGGTACAGAGTTCCGTGCGGGGATGCCTTCGGCACCATAGCCATGCCACGAGCGGCGGTCAAGCACTCATAATACGGAATCCACGGGGAGGTCTGAGCACATGGGCAAACTTATCCGCCGGGTGGTTAGCGGCCACAACGCCGAAGGCAAGTCGGTATTCATCCTGGAGGGCCAGGCGCCGCGCACGTACAGCAGGGGACCGGGCAGCGCGGTCATCACCCAGTTGTGGGAAACGCGCACCTCCCCTGCCGACAACCGCGGCACCGACGATGCGACGAACCATCCTTATCGGCTCCCGCCGCCCCAGAACGGCAGCGTGTTCCGCGTCATCGAATATCCCCCGGACGAGCAGAGACTGGCCGCGCTGGAGCGCGAGCGCACGGCGCAAGACGACGGCTCAGGACGGGGGGCGGCGCTGGACCGCGGGAATCCCCGGCACCCGGGCTTCCACAAGACCAACTCCGTCGACTACGTCATCGTTCTTTCCGGCGAGATCTACGCATTGATGGACGAGGGCGAAGTGCTGCTCAAACCCGGAGACGTGCTGATCCAGCGCGGTACCAATCATGCCTGGAGCAATCGCAGCGGCGAGCCTGCGCGTCTTGCCTTCGTGCTCATCGACGCTGCACCGCTGTAGCTCCCCGGCGCGCTCGGCGAAGCTTACTGAGAAACCCGATGAGCCCGAACGAGGGGCGCACGCCACCGGCCTGCGCCCCCGCGATTCACGACTGGTGCCGGCTCGGACGCTCGGCCTACTTCTGCATGCTGTCCTTGGCCATGGAGTCTTTCTTCATCTCGTCCTTGGCCATGGCGTCTTTCTTCATGCTGTCTTTGGCCATCGGATCTTTCTTCTTCGTGCTTTTCTTCATGGCATCTTTCTTCATGCCGTCGTTGGCCATCGGGTCTTTCTTCATCATGTCGTCCGCTAGAGCGTTGCCGCCGGCCAGCAGAAGACCGATGGAAAGTACGGCTGAGGTGATCTTGATCATGGTGTGCTCCTTGGTGAGTGAATGGAAAAGTGCGCGGCAGTGATGCCGGTGTTTCAGGGCGGCTGATTGATACTCAGCTGCCGCCGAACCAGTTGTACCCCTGGTCTTCCCAGTAGCCCCCGGGGTAGGTGTTGGTGACGAAGATCGCCTGGATGTGTTTCGGATTCTTGTAGCCGAGCTTGGTCGGCATGCGCAGCTTCATCGGGAAGCCGTAGCGCGGCGGCAACGGCTGGCCGTCGTAGCTCAAGGCCAGCAGCGTCTGCGGGTGCAGCGCGGTGGGCATGTCGATGCTGGTGTAGTAGTCGTCGGCGCACTTGAAGCCGACGTACTTGGCGCTCGTGTCCGCGCCGACGCGGGACAGGAAGCTGGCGAAGCTCACGCCGCCCCACTTGCCGATGGCGCTCCAGCCCTCGACGCAGATGTGGCGCGTGACCTGGTCGGTCTGCTGCAGCGCCCGCAGTTCCGGGAGGGTCCAGGCGTGCCTGTCGGCCACCATGCCGGTGACCTCGAGCCGGTAGCTGTGCGCATCGACCTCGCGTATCTCGTCCTCGCCGTAGTAGGCGTTGAACGGGAACGGCCGCGTGATCATCGCCTCGGGATAGGTCGGCGCCAGCAGCTTGGGATCGAACAACCAGCCCTGCACCTTGTCATTGAAGCGCGACACCTTCATCAGCGCGTTCTCGACACTGTCCTCGTCGACGATCGCGCATCCGGTCAGGAGCGACAGGCCGCCGAGCGTGAGCGAGCGCTGCAGGAACAGGCGGCGCGATGGCTGCTCGATGCGGCGCAGCGCTTCCTTCACCACGGCGCCGCCGTCGATTGCGACCAGTCGGGGGGATTTCTCGATCATCGCAATAACTCCTCAGCGGCCGCGGATCATGGCGAGCAAGGTGCGCGGCACCAGCGCCACCATCGCCAGATGCACCATAACGAAAGCGACCAGCGCGGCCATGGCTAAGAAATGCACGCGGCGCGCGGTCTCGTAACCGCCCAGCAGCTCGCGCAGCAGCGGAAACTGCACCGACTTCCACAGCACCAGGCCCGAGAGAACCAGCAGCACCGCGTCGAGCATCACGAACAGATAGGCCGCGCGCTGCACCGCGTTGTAACGGCGCAGGTCGGCATGCGACAGCCGTCCGCGCAGTGCGGCGAGCAGGTCGGCGACGATGGCGCGCGGCGACAGCGGGAAGAATTGGCTGAACAGACGCCCGGTGCCGGCGTTGCACAGCAGGTACGCGAGGCCGTTGGCGGCGAGCAGCCACATCGCCGCGAAGTGCCACTGAATCGCGCCTCCGAGCCAGCCGCCGAGCGTGATTGCCCCGGGAATAGTGAAATCGAAGAAGGGCGCTGCATTGTAGATGCGCCAGCCGCTCATCGCGAGGATCACCACCGCGAGCGCATTGAGCCAGTGCGTTGCGCGCAGCCAGGCCGGGTGGACGGGCCGGGTATCGTCGGTCATGGAAACGCCCAGGTCGGAAATCATCACGAGCCCGCGCACTGGCGCGCGCTCAGCGCCTGCAGCACGCCGCCGGTGCGCTCGTCCTGCACAAACGCAACCACCTCCAGCCGTGCGCGGTTCCAGGCCGCCGGCAGCGCGATCTCGCGCTGCACCCGGGCTGCGCCGCCGGTCAGGCGGACCGGACCGGTCCATACGCGCACCACATGATCGTGCGCCAGCGTGGTGCCGCTGTTTTCACCGCGGGTCACTTTCGACGCGAGGCCGCTCTCGGCGAGCGCCAGGTGCAGCGCGGCGGGCCCGGCCCCGGCGCGCGTCGTCGCCTCGGCGGCGAGCGAGAGCGCGCCATTCGGTGCGATGCCCGCCTGCACGCGGATGGCAGCCGCTGCCGGCAGCGCATTCAACTGCCGCACCTTGTCCCGCAGTGCGCCCTGCCATGAGCGCAGTTCGGTGCCACCGACGAAGAACTGGGGCGTATAGACCGTCTTGCGCTGGTTGGCACGGACCAGCCAGCTTTGACGTTCGCCGAAGCTGTCCTGCGCGTATGGATCCTTCCAGCCGATGTAGTCCCAGTAGCCCACGTGCAGCGCCAGCGGCATCGCCTCGGCCGCCGGATCCAGCGCCTGCCGCAGGCGGCTGAGCTGCCGGTCGGCCGGCGGACAACTGGAGCAGCCCTCGGAGGTGTAGAGCTCGACCAGCGCGGCCGTCTTCGGCCCGCTGTGCGCGTCGCAGGCCGCGAAGCCTGTGGCGGGCACGGCAGCCGATGACAGGGCGGCGAGGGTGCAGAGGGAAAAATTGCGCGGATTCATGAGCAAAACACCTTTCAGCTGAAGGAACGGACCGCGCAAGCGCGAAGGATGGATTTGGCGCGGTCTGCCAGATAATTCGTCACGAGGCGTCGAATGGTTACAAGCACGGGCGCTATTTCTACCCGACATGCAGAGATCGGTCTGTCTACGCCGCTTACTTCCCGCCCCAGATCTCATGCACCCGGGCATCCCTGCCGCAGCCTCTGCGATAGTAGGCGTAACGGATTGGATTTTTCTTGTAGTAGTCCTGGTGATATTCCTCGGCAGGGTAAAACGCCGACGCGGCGGCGATTTCCGTCAATACCTGCGGCAGCTTGCCGCTTTTCAGCAGCGCGTCGCGGCTGGCTTCGACGATCTTGCGTTCGGCCTCGTTCTGCCAGTAGATGGCGCTGCGATACTGCGAGCCGATGTCGCAGAACTGGCGGTCCTTCACCGTCGGGTCGATATGGCGCCAGAAGTAATCGACCAGCTTTTGATAATTCAGCTTCGCCGGGTCGTAGCTGACGCGGACTGCCTCGGTGTGCCCGGTGCCGCCTGCGCCGACCTGATGGTAGGTGGGATTTGGCGTCTTGCCGCCGGTGTAACCGGATTCCGTCGCGATCACACCCGACAGCTTGTCGAAATCCGCTTCCAGGCACCAGAAACAGCCGCCGGCGAAAACGGCCGTCGCAGTGGCTGTCGTGCTGTCCGCCGGTTTTGCAGGCTGCGCGCCGGCCGCGAAGCCGATGCTGCCAAGCAGCAGCAATGCGGTCGCGGCAAGACCGGTCAATCTCAGGCATGTCTTCATGTCCGCAACGCCGGCAGCTTGTCGGTGCGGGGCACGAAATTCAACGCGACACCGTTGTTGCAGTAGCGTTTGCCCGTCGGTCGCGGGCCGTCATCGAATATATGCCCCTGATGTCCGCCGCAACGTGTGCAGTGGTACTCCGAGCGCGGATAGATCAATTTGAAATCTGTCCTGCTGGCGACGGCTTGCGGCAGCGACTGCCAGAAGCTCGGCCAGCCGGTGCCGCTCTCGTATTTTCTGGTGCTGTCGAACAAGGGCAGTTGGCACGCGGCACAGACGAAAGTTCCGTCGCGCTTCTCCAGGTTCAGGGGACTCGTGCCGGCGCGCTCCGTATCCTCCTCGAACAATACGCGATACGCGAGAGGCGGCAGCAGGGAAGCCCATTCGGCTTTCGATTTACGCAACGCCGAGCCCGTACCGTCCTTGGCCCGGGCAAGGCCGGCGTTGATGATTGGTAACGCGGATAAGCCGAACAGCCATTTCAGTGAACGACGACGATCCATAACATTCTCCGGAAGAATTATGCGCATCATGTTACTGCCCCAGCCGCCTCGCCGGTGCCCGTTCCGATGCACACGGGCGCACCGCTCGGGTGCTTCGCCTCGGCAACGACGCGTCTGGCGCAGTCTGGTGGGTAATTCGGCAGGAAGCGGCGAATAGTTACACGCTCGGGCACAATTGATAGCCAGTGGCCGATGGGCGGGTCATTTATATATTTTTTTGCGTGGCTGTAACAAAATGCTTCAATGCAACGAATGGAAGAAACAGGCCGGGTGAACCCGAGCGAGGAGCGACTCAGGCAACTGCTGATCCGCGGACTCGCGGGCGATGCGCCGGCCTACCATGCGTTTCTGCAGGACCTGAGCGCGCACTTGCGCGCCTACCTGAGGAGACGTCTCGCCCGCTTGCCGGACGAGGTGGAGGATCTGGTGCAGGAATCGCTGCTGGCCATACACAACCAACGCCATACCTACGACGCCGGGCAGCCGCTGACGGCGTGGGTGCATGCGATTGCGAAGTACAAGCTCATCGACCTGCTGCGCCGGCGCGCGAAGCGTGACCTGCTCAACGATCCGCTGGATGACGAGTTCGACCTTGGGTCCTCAGCGGATACCGAGGCTGCCGAAGCGCGCCGCGATCTGGGCAAGCTGCTGGAGCGGTTGCCCGAGCGGCAGCGCCTGCCCATCGTCCATATGAAGCTGGAGGGTCTGTCGGTGGCGCAGACCGCGCGGATCACGGGCATGTCGGAGTCGGCGGTCAAGGTGGGCGTGCACCGCGGACTGAAGGCGCTCGCGGCAATGATAAGGGACGACGCATGAGAACCGACGAGTTGGTCGCCATGCTGGCGAGCGGTGCCGGTGCGGTGCAGCCGAACCAGGCGCTACGCCGCTATGCAATTGCCGTCGGCTGGGGTGCCTTGGGGGCGGCGCTGCTGATGGTTGCCCTGATCGGCCCGCGCCCTGATCTTGGCGCTGCGGTCCTGCTGCCGATGTTCTGGGTCAAGGTTGCGTTTGTCGCCTGCCTTGCGGCGGCCAGTTTGCTCGTGGCCTTGCGCCTGTCGCGCCCGGGCCTGAGGCTTGCCTGGGTGCCGGGCGCGCTAGCCGCGCCGGTGTTGGCGATGTGGGTGCTGGCAGCATTCGTGTTGATGCGGGCAGATCCGGCACAGCGTGCGCAACTGTTCTTCGGTGATACGTGGAACTCGTGCCCGTTCCTGATCGCCTTGTTATCCGCGCCGGCGTTTGTCGCAGTGGTGTGGGCAATGAAAGGGCTTGCCCCGACGCGCTTACGGCTTGCCGGCGCGGCCGCGGGGCTGCTTTCCGGAGCCGTCGGCACGCTGATGTATAGCCTGCACTGCCCGGAAATGGAGGCGCCTTTTATCGGCTTCTGGTATCTGCTCGGCATGCTTATCCCGACCGCCGTCGGCGCACTGCTTGGTCCGCGCCTGTTGCGCTG
>Ga0156228_1052_pt1 | contig 16888 bp, 11 predicted proteins | sample RifCSPlowO2_12_FD_107876 | JGI IMG/M metagenome (GOLD analysis project Ga0156228, IMG submission 107876) | Betaproteobacteria bacterium RIFCSPLOWO2_12_FULL_65_110 | reverse complement strand
TGCCGATGCAGGCGCATCTTTATGTCATCTACTGGGGCATGACCGGATTTCTGACCCCGCCGGTGTGCGTGGCGGTGTACGTGGCGTGCTCGATCAGCGGCAGCAAGATCTGGGAAACCGGTATCGAGGCGATGCGGGTGGGAGCGGGCGCCTTTCTCATTTCGATCGCGTTTGCACTGAACCCGGCATTGCTGCTGATCGGTTCTGCGACCGCAATCGCGACCGGGGTCGCCACGGCGCTGCTCGGCGCCGTTTGTGTGGCCGCCGCCTTTCAGGGCTATGGCTTCGGACCCTTGAATCCATGGCAACGGCTTCTGGTGCTCGCGGCCGGGCTGCTGTTGCTCGGCCCGGGTCTGATCACGGCCGCGATAGCGCTGGGGCTCCTGGCGGTCTCAGCGGTGGTCGGACGTCTGGGCCGGAGCTCGCGGTCGGTGGAAAAGGCGCGCCGTGGAGAAACTTCCGGGTTGAGCTAGAAGCGCTGGAATCGGCGGACAGAGTAACCGGGTAGCCGTACGTGGATTGCACAGCAAACCGAACAGGGAGATTGCGTGAAGATCGATATCTACACCCACTGGTGGCCGAAGAAGGCGGCGCGGGCGCTTCTGGAAAAAGCAAAGGCCGGCAGCGATGCGACCTCGGTGAAGTATCTCCAGCGCAGGGAATCGCGATCGGCGGTCAATGATCTGGACCTGAGGTTCCGATTCATGGACCGGCATCCGGACGTGTTGCACGTGCTCACGATCTCGAACCCGCCCGTGGAAGTGTTCGTGGGGCCCCGGGAGGCGGCCGAGATCAGCGCGATGGCGAACGACGAACTCGCGGAACTCGTGGTCAATTACCCGGACCGTTTCGTGGGTGCGGTGGCCATCCTGCCGATGAACGACATGGACCTGGCGTTGACGGAATGCGACCGGTCGATCAAGGATCTCGGTCTGAATGGCGTGCGGCTGTTTTCGACCGTCATGGGCGATGCGCTGGATTCGCCCAGGCTGAGGCCGCTGTACGCGAAGATGGTCGAGTACGACCTGCCGATCTGGCTGCACCCGACCGAGCCGCCGTCGATGTCCGTCGGCCAGGAAACGCTGCTGGGATGGGAATACGAAACGTCCAAGGCGATGATGACCCTGGCCTCGAGCTGGGTGTTCGAGGAGTTTCCCACGCTGAAGGTCATCACCCACCACCTGGGATCAATGATCCCGTTCTTCGAGCAGCGCATCAGGTGGCTGGCGCCGAACCGCAAGGCGCATGCGAATCTGCGCAAGTTCTACAACGATACCGCCCTGTATGGATCGACTCCGGCGCTGATGTGCGGCTACGCCTTTTTCGGCGCGGACCACATCCTGTTCGGGACCGACGTGCCGCTGGGATCGATGTACATCAAGAATTCGGCCGGATTCATGGAATGGACGCTGCGCGCCGTGGAAGGCATGGACATCCCGCGCGCAGAGAAGGAAAAAATCTATCTGGAGAATGCCGTCCATTTGCTGAATCTGGCGGTCTAGGAGACCGGAATCACCCAGACGGGCCGGTTAGGGCGGCAATTTCCCAGTCGACGATATTGGATTTCGGAACCGGCCTCGTACCCGGGGCCTGGAATTGAAGCCAGCGCGGTAAGCGGGTGTGCCGGTTTCACGGTGGCGAGCGCACCGGAACGGGGCTGCAGAACCGAATCGCGTTCGCGCCGTCCGCTGGTTGATCTCGACTACAATTCACGCCGGCGGCAGCGCGTCCGACTGGGTGCTTGGACGGCACCATTCCTGGAGAGGAGGACATGGCAGAGAGTAACGAGGCACTTGGGCCTGGACCCGTACGGCGGTTCGCCGAGAATGCGCTGGGGGTTCTTGTTACCGTGCTTGGCCTTACCGCCGTTCTGGATCTGCCGATGCAGTTTGCAGAAGTATCGGTCTTTCCGCAGCAGTATCTGGGCGCTTTCTGGGGGCTGGTGAGTTGTCTCACGTTCATCACCTATCGGGCATCGAAGTCTGCGGAACGCAGTTCGGCCGAGGCGACCCCCTGGTACGACTGCATCCTTGCGGGGATTTCGCTGCTGCTCGGGGCATACATCGCCGTCTGGTATCCGCAGATCGCGGACACCGTCGGCCTGCTGAGCGCGGACCGGACGGTCATGGGCGTGCTCGCCATCGCCATCGTGCTGGAGTGCACCCGGAGAACGTCGGGATGGCCTCTGATCATCATCATCGCGGTATTCGTGCTCTACGGCCGTTTCGGCGACATGTTTACCGGTCCCCTGGCGACCACCGGCCTGGGCTGGGAACGGCTGATCAACCTGCTGTTCCTGGGAACGGATTCCCTATTCGGGGCGCCGCTGCGCATTGCGATCATGGTGGTGTTCGCGTTCATCCTGTTCGGACAGATACTGTTCGTGACCGGGGGCGGCGATATTTTCCTGAAGCTTGCGCAGGCTACCATGGGCAGATACCGCGGCGGTCCGGCCAAGGCGGCGGTGGTCGCCAGTGCGCTGTTCGGAAGCATCTCCGGAAGCGCCGTCGCCAATGTCGCCAGCACCGGCGTAATTACCATACCGCTGATGAAGCGCACCGGCTACAGCCCGACCTTTGCCGGTGCGGTCGAGGCGGTCGCCTCGACCGGCGGCGCCATCATGCCTCCGGTCATGGGCGCCGCGGCCTTCGTGATGACCGAATTCCTGGGCATCTCCTACGGCGCCGTGGTGCTCGCAGCGATCGTTCCCGCTCTGACCTACTACGCCACGCTTCTGGTCCAGATCGATCTTCGCGCGATCCACAAGGGACTGAAGGGCCTGCCCCGGGAGGACCTCCCTCCCGTCGGCCCGGTGCTGAAGGAGGGCTGGGTCTACCTGATACCCATCGTGGTGCTCGTATGCAGCATATTCTTCCTGGACACGCAAGTGGCGAAGGCAGCGCTGTACGCATGCGCGTCAAACGTTGTCCTTGCACTGTTGCGCCCGAGCGCGCGGCGGGTTTTGCTGCCGCGCAGGCTCATCGCGCTGTGTGCGGACATCGCGCAATCGATGGTGCAGATCACGGCGGTGTGCGCGGCGGCCGGATTCGTCGTCGGACTGGTCGTGTATACCGGCCTGGGCGTGTCCCTCGCGCAGACACTTGTCGACCTTGCAGGCAACAGCCTGCTGCTGCTGGCGCTGGGCACGGCCGCCGCGAGCATCGTGCTCGGGATGGGCATGCCGGCGACGGCCTGCTACATCCTGGTCGCGGTATTGATGGCACCCGCCCTGGTTGCGGCCGGCGTTCCACCCCTGCTGGCCCACTTGTTCGTGTTCTATTTCGGGAACTTCTCCTTTCTCACGCCGCCGGTTGCCCTTGCGGTGTACGCCGCGGCTTCCATCGCGGGCGCGCCCTTTCTGGCGACCTGCTGGCAGGCCATCCGGCTGGCCATGGCGGGCTACATCGTGCCGTTCATCTTTCTGTACAAGCCCGGCATGGCGTTGATGGGACCGGGGGACAAGGTCGCAGGGGCGGTATTCGATTCAGCGGTCGCGGTGGTCCTGCTCGCCGTGGCGCTCGAGGGCTACTGGTACCGCCCGCTCTCGTGGTGGGTGCGTTTCCTCATGGGCGTCGCGGCCCTGCTCATGTTCTTCCCCGGCTGGGATACCCGGATTGCCGGTCTCGCGCTTGCGCTGCCGATTCTGTTCTTCCAGTATCGCAAGTCCCTGGCAGGGCCCCGGCATCAGGTGCAACAATAGCGGGTCCGCGGACATCGGACGGAACGAAAAGGCGCCAGAACGGAACAGCCTGTTATTGTGGACGTGAATATGAGGTGTTTGCCGGCGTAAGGTCATCAACCAAGACGAGAGAGGAGACGCTGAGATGAGAACTAAGTTGTTCGATCGTTGCAGGTCGTTCGGAATGCGCGCAGCCATCGCTGCCGCCATTGCAGTGACGTCCAGCGGTTACGCTTCGGCGCAAGACGTGCCAAAAGTGATGAACCTTGCGACGCACGGCATCGGAAGCGTGATCAATGCCATTGGCGTCGGACTGGCGAAGGTGATCGGCACCAACTTGCACATCCAAGTCAAGGTCATGCCGACCTCCGGCCCCACTGAGTGGCTGCCCCAGATCGCCACCGGCGAGGTGCATATGGGAGTCCTCAACAACTACGATGCGATGCACGGCCGGCATGCCGACGGCGGCTATGAAAAGGCGCTGCGCGGCAAGGGAGCACCCGTCATGCTGCTGACCTCCGGTACCCCCAACTGGATGACGCTCATCACCAGTGCCAATTCGGGGATCAAGAACTGCGCCGATCTCAAAGGCAAGCGCGTCGTCAGTCAATACTCCGGCAGCGCCGGTGTCACCGCGCAGGGGTCGGCCATAATGGCCAACTGCGGCCTGGGCCCCGGCGATTACAAGCAGGTGGCTGTCGCTGGCGGGCCAAACGCGGGCATACAGGCGGTGATGGATGGCTCGGCGGATGCGACGGCATCGGCCGCGGTCGGCATGGGAATCATCGCGGAACTGGACGCCAGGAAGGGCGCGCGGTTCGTGTCGCTGGATCCCGCGCCCGACGCTTGGGCAAAATTCCAGCAGTTCTTTCCGGCGTCCTCGAAGAAGCTGGATCCTGCCAAGGGTCGCGTCGGCGTGCTCGAATCCATCTACGTCGCCGAGTACCCGTTCTATCTCGTTGCGGGCGCGGGCCTGTCCCAGGAGGCCGTCTACCGGATAGTCAAGGTGCTTTGGGAAAAGAACGCCGATCTGTTTCCGATGCACGCGCGCCTGAAGGATTGGCTGAAGGAGAACTACGTGGACGAGGGTGCGACCATTCCCTACCATCCGGGCGCCGTAAAGTTCTACAAGGAGGTCGGCGCCTGGCCGGCCAAGATGGATCAGGTCCAGGCGAAGCTCCTGGCGCAGAAGTAGGAGCCGAATCTGATCCTCCGCAGGTCTAGTGTCCCGCGAGACGTCCGTCCCTGGGCTCCGGCCCGGGGACGGGCTCCGCATACGCCGCGCGCGCGTCGCCGTGGGAAACGCTTGCTCCGCGGTTCGTCGCTTATCCGCCCCGGAATTCTTGGGCAGCGGGTGGGATTTGCGGCAGGCTTGAAGGCGGCTCTTGAATAGGCGCTATTTATTCGGGGAGTACTCGTGCGGGATATAAGGAGCATGATCATACGTTATCGTATAAGGTCCATGCTCCAGCACATGCCTTCGATCTTTCTCACGCCCCATGCGGTCATCGCCGCCAAGCCAGAAAGGCCTTAGTCCGCGCCTTCTCCACCAGACCTCGGGCGCTCCCTTCACGCTCCACAGATCGCATCTCACACAGCGCAGGGCCTCCTCCATCGCTTCCTTATCGGTATAGCCGCGCTCCACAAGCTCGAATCCCCGTGCCCGAGTCCCAGCGGATAGCTCGGTCATGGAAACGCACCCCTTGCCATGAGGATGGATATCGGGATGATATTCCATCTCCCCGCCGGCGTCGGGCGCCAGCACCTCCCCGATTTCCCCGGAGCCGCCCAAATAGAGATCGATCTCCTGTGCGGCCCTCCTTCCCTGCGCGATCGCCTCGATAACATTGACCGGCCCGAGAACGACATCTCCGCCGGCAAATACGCCCTCACGACTGGCCTTGAGCGTTCCGTTTTCAACCTTAATGGTCCCGTCCTCGTTCCTGGCAAGTCCCCACGCATCCAGGACACCGGGTGTCTGCCCGATCGCCGCCATGATCGTGTCCACGATAACCGCATGCTCGCTCCCGGCCACGGGCCGCGGGGCTGCTCGTCCGCTTCTGTCTGCCTCCCCCAATTCCATCCGCTGCAACCAGAGCTTGAGCGCCTTTCCGTCCTTCTCAACCCGCAGCGGAGCCGTCAGACACTCGACGTTCACTCCTTCTGCCTCGGCGGCCCGCATCTCGAACTCATACGCCGGCATCTCTCTTCGACTCCGGCGGTATAAGATCCGCACCTCTTCCGCTCCCAGGCGCAACGCCGTTCGAGCGCAATCCACCGCCACATTCCCCGCGCCGATCACCGCGACGCGTTTTCCGACGTCGGGAAGGCGGCCACGCTCAGACCCAAGATTGGCTTCTTTGAGGAACTGTACCCCCTTCCACACGCCGGCGAGATCCTCACCGGCTATCTCAAGGTCTCGGGGGATACATGTTCCAACCGCCAGAAAAACCGCGTCATAGCCTGCACGAAACAGCTCGTCCAGCTCCTCAACCCGATGATCGCACCGTATCTCGACACGATTCTCCGAAATCACCCCGATCTCCTGATCGAGGACCTCGCGCGGGAGCCGGTTCGGCGGGATCCCTATCCTCAACTGCCCGCCGGGCATTGCCTGCGCTTCAAAGACGGTGACCTCGTGCCCGCACCGCTTGCCGAGGTAGTAGGCCGCGGTCAACCCCGCAGGGCCGGAACCTACGATCGCCACCCGTCTCCCCGTGGGCGGAGCGATCGTCTCGCTCCAATGTTGCCTCCAGACTCCCGCGTCCCGCTCAACCGCGGCGCGCTTGATGGCGTTGATCGCCACCGGAGCCTCCCAGAATGCGCGGCGACAGACGCTCTCGCACGGCCGGTAACAGACGTGGCCGCAAATCGCAGGGAACGGTATCCTCTCGCGCACCACTGCGGCCGCCTCCCCGAATCTCCCCAACGCCACGTACCCGATGTAGCGAGGGACATCGATCCCAGCGGGACAGCCTAACGTACAAGGTGCATTCTGCCGCCCGCCAACCGACGAAGTGTTCGCACTGCCGTCATGTTTCATGTGTCATCTCCGTGACCAACGCCTTACCACGCCGTCACCATCCGACGCTCGTGAACCGACACGACCTCGATGGCATCCTCGGGACACTCGACCTCGCACAGAAAACAGCTCTGGCAGTCCCTTCGATACTTGATGTAGGCCTTGTTGCCGACGGGATCGATCCGTATCACGTCCATCGGACACACGTCCACGCAGACGTTGCACCCGATGCACAGTTTCACATCTATTTTTCGGATACCCATTGAATCCTCCCGTCCTGAATCCTCACGACACCCAGGTCCCGCGGGACCCGCCAGAGATAAGCCAGCTCCACTTCCCGCTTCGGAGCCACGGGATAGCGCTCAATGGGGATATCCTCCGTCCACCACTTCTGCCCCTGTCCTTCCTCGCGCACCATGATCCACTTGAGCCAGTTCACGTTGTCGGTGAACGGGTAGTCTTCGCGCAATATGTTTCGGGTTTCGGTTCTTTGTATGGCGGCCTTCAGCGTGAGCTCCGCCGTCAGGGTCAGGTTCCTGATCTCGTGGCACAACCTCAGATAGTGGAGGTCGTAGGCCCCGAGCTTCGGGAGATCCTGGTCGCGAATCGTCTCGACCCGCTTTAACGAGTGCTCCATCCGGCCGCCGTCGCGGAGCAGCAGGACGTCGTACGGGATAACGGCTTCCTGGAGTTCCAGCAAGACATGCTCGGGCTCCAGACCCTCGGGTCTCGCAAGCGGCGCGAATGTTCGCTCCCGAAGTTCAAGCATCAGGCCGTTATCGTCCACGGCGTCATCGGAGTCGCGCGCGCAGCGGGCGGCTGATGCCCCGGCGCGAGCCCCGGAGGTCGCGGCGGCCGCAAGCCCTGTCACAACCGCGCTTGGTGGACAGCACTCTCCTGCAGCGAACAGACGGGGAGTTCGCGAAGAATAGCTTCGATCCACGACTATGCCCGGCCTGGTTGTCGGGCCGGTAGGGCAGAACTCGACCTGCTTCTGAAACTTCCCGTCCTTCACCACGCCGACACTCTCGAACTCCCGCTGCGGCAACGGCAGCATCTGATAGAGGCGCTCCATCTGCTCCGGACCAAGGTGCCTGGCGTCCATGTAGATGGGCGCCCTTCCCATTCGCGTCTCGATGCAGAAGAAGGCGGTGATCTGTGGAAGCCCGGAGCGTTCCTTCAGCTTGGGGCTGTAGCGCTCCATGAAGCGCTCTCCCTTCGCATTGATGAAAAAGGCCCCTTCCCCCATCCATTTGTTCATCCCGGGACCCACATCGATCCTCGCGGGCATCGAGTTGGCCGGCTGGTCGTTTTGCTCACCGCCGCTCAGAGTCGCCCCGACGCGGTAAGCCATCCCGAAGCCATCTCCGGAACAGTCGCGGTGTCCCGGATGAATCCCCTTGTAGTAGGTGCCCCCGGTGGCGAGAACCGTCGCCCTGGCTCTCAAGACATAGAAATCACCCGTGTGCTGGTGAAATCCCACGGCCCCGCTTACCTCGCCGTTCCGGGTGAGCAGTTCAGTCAGGCAGACGCGATTGACCTGTTCAACGCCGATCGACTGCGCGTACTTTCGCAGCGCATCCATAAGCTGGGTGCTATAAAACATGACGATGGGATAGGCGCCGCGACCCGCCATGCGCCGGTAGGTCCCGTCCGGGTTCATGACCATACGAACCCCGTAGCGCCGCATTTCTTCCAGGATCGAGTAACTTTCCTGGAGGCTGTCGCGGATCAGATCCTGTTGGGCGAGGTAGCCTTGCGCGCGAGTCAGCCGCAAGACCCGGTCATCCAGGTCGTCTTCGGGAAAGCAGACATGAATCACGCCCGCGGCGAAACAACTGTTGCCCGTCTTGCCCACCGTGCCCTTATCCACCTGCACGACGCGCTTCGCCCCCGCTTCCTTTGCCTTGATGGCGGCAAAGGTCGCCGCGATGCCACCGCCGGCGACAAGCACATCGATGCCGTCGATGGTATTGGTTTCAACCCGTGGCGCCATGGTCACTCCTTTCCTTACTGTTCCGCCAGAATCCGTTGCGCGAGGCCCAGTTTGTCTACTTTGTTGCTCTCCAGCCGTGGGAACTCGTCCACCACGACCACCCGCTCGGGGAGCTTGTATGAGGCGATGTTCCTGCTTCTGAGAAACGCGCTGATCTCCTCCGGAGCGGGATCTTGTCCCGTCCGGGGGATAACGAAGGCGCACGGGACCTCCCCCAGAGCCGGGTGGGACACGCCCACCACGGCGGCCTCAAGGATTTTCGGGTGACCGCAGAGCAAAGACTCGATCTCCGCCGGGAAGATCTTGTTTCCTCCCCGGATGATCACTTCCTTCTTGCGCCCCAGCAGGGTGATGTTGCCCTGTGCATCCATGCTGGCCAGATCCCCCATGCGGAACCAGCCCTCCCGCCCGAGCTGTCCCCAGGCGCGAATGGTGGCTTCCGGGTCACGGTAGTATCCCGAGCTTGTACCGGGGCCCCGGACCCACAACTCGCCGACCTCTCCATGACGAACCTCCCGACTCGCTTCGTCCACGACCTTCACCTCTATGCCAGGGAGCGCCTTGCCCACCGCTCCCCCAAGACGGATCTCCGGAGGGTCGTTCAATCCCGCTTGCGAGATCGATACTGTTTCCATGCTGCCGTAAGCCGGAGCCACGACGCACCCGAGCTTTGTCTCCGCTTCCTTGGCTACCGAGGGCGAAAGGGCCGCGGTTCCCGTCCTTATCACGCGCAGCGAGCTCAAATCGTACCGGGAGAGATTGGGACACTCCAGGATCCGGAGCAAGATAGCGGGGACGGTACCCATAAAGCTGACGCGCTCCCTTTCGATGAGATCCAGGAGAACCTCGGCTGCCAGGGAGTCCGACAGAACCATCCTGCACCCTACCTGGGCCGCCGCCAGCCAGACCATGGCCCCGGCCCCCCCTCCGACCGGCGCGAAGATGCCCGCCACGTCCTCCCGACTCAGCTTCAATCGGGCCGCAATTTCCTTTCCCACCAGAACCTGGGCACCCTCCGGCCACTCGCAAACCTTGGGATTCCCCGTGCTGCCGCTGGAGATGGAGAGGAGCGACACTTCGCCGGGCCCGTAGCAGGTCGCCTTCAGGCAGTCGGAGGAAGTCTCAGGCTTGCCGTCCATCAGGTCGTTTACGGAAACCGCTCCGGGTGGCACACGGTCGCCCACCACCAGCACTCGCTGCACCCTGGGCGCCCTGAACTGGGCCTGAATTTCCGCCAACATCCCGAGATAATCGAAACCTCGGAACTCGTCGGCCAGCAGGACGGCTTTCGCGTCAAGCCGCTCGAGGATCTGTGTCATCTCAGTTTGACGCCACGTCACCGGCGCAAATGCCGCCAGCAGGCCCGCCTTCTTCAGAGCAATGCGAACCAGGAGATTCTCCACTCCGTTGGGGAGCTGGATTACGACCAGGTCGTCGCGCTTAAGACCGAGCCCCAGCAAGCCCAGGGCCAGCAGATCGGTCTTCACTTTGACCTGAGCCCACGTGAGCCGGGCCCCGGTATCCGACACCGCTCCATCCTCAGGAAACTCTATCGCATGGCGGTCGAAGGCGGAGACCATGGTTTCAGAAGTCCAGAAACCCTTCTCCAGGTACTCTCTGACCATCTCCTGCGTCAGTCGCGTCAACTCGGCCAAGGCATTTTCCTCAGGAGTTTTCCTGAAGATAAAGAGATCCGGCTATTGCGTCAAATATATTCTGAGTTGTATATGAATTTACATTTGTATATGCTCGCCTCGAAAGCCGCTCAGTGGAGCCAGCGTGAATTTCCATCAGATCAAGCTGTTTTGCGCGGTCGTTGACATGGGGAGTTTCGCCCTGGCGAGCGAGCGTCTACACATCACCCAACCCGCCTTGAGCATTCAAGTCCGGCGTCTGGAAAAATCCTTGGGCGCGGAGCTCTTGAAACGAACCAAAAAGGGGCATGTGCTCACTGAGGCGGGCAAAGCTGTCTACGATTCGGCGAAAGGAATCTTCGAGCGCCAGGAGGGGCTCTCACGCAAGCTTGAAGAGATCCGTTCCGGAGAGAGAGGGACTCTGGTCGTGGCCGTGAGTCCTTCCGGGGTTCTGTACTTCGCATCATCCTTGATCAGGGCCTTCAAGCGCCGCTTCCCCGCCGCGCAGATCATCCCCAGGGTGGGAAAGCGAGAAGAAGTTCTGGATCTGATCGCACAGGGAGTGGTGGATCTGGGCTTCGAATGGGGTCCCGTGGATCATGCCCGCTTGATTCCCACGGCGCTGATCCAGGTTCGTTTTCTCGTCGTTATGAGTCCGGAACACCCTTTCGCCGCGGGACGGGACGTTGCGGTGAAAGATTTCATGCGCGAGCCTTTTGTGGATCTGGATCACGGCCCCGGGACGCCTTCCTTCGTGGAGGAGTCTTTGCTGAAGGCGGGAATCCGCCCGAAGACCGTGGCGCGCATGCCTTCCATCGATGCGGTGAAACGGGTCATCGAGGCGAACCTGGGAATCGGCGTGCTGTCGGAACTTTCGATAGAGCGTGAGGTCAGGTGGGGGCTGCTCAGGCCCCTGCCGCTGCAAGGGTTTCCCCTCACCAGAGATCTCGTGGTCGTATCACCGAAAGGCGGTCCGACTTCACTCGCGGCCAGATCCTTTCTGGAATTTGCGGCGGACTACCCTGACGGCTAAGCCTGCGCAGGTCATACGGACCGCGCGGACGAGAGCTGGTCCCGTTTGATTGGACAGAAATCCGGGTTGGATAAGTGATGAACTGCGATGCGAGAGTTTTCCACGGTGACGCGCGCGTGGCAGATAGCAGTTAAGCGAATGCGATACCCGTCAGCAGGGAAGAAAGTCTAGAGCCCATCATGATCCCTCCCCATTTCATCAGGAATCAGCCGCCTGATGGTGGTCCATGGTCGTTAGAAAGAACAGATGATCAGGGAAGCGTGGCGACGAATCCCTGCCCTCGGAACTTGGCCCTTCTGGTGAATTCTTGTCAACAAACACTATCACGCAACGGATACATCTCGCTCACCCAACCGTTGATCAAAGCTGCACTGGAATTTGAACCCGCGCCTTTCGCTTCCGATGAATTGCATTATGCTTGGCCCGCCTGCTGTAATCGCGCATGGTTGCTTCGGAATGGCGCGGGCGGTGCCTGCGCCCGGAGTCCTGAGCGCAAGATATTGAGAGGAGGGGTATTTGGACGCACTGGCACGCTTGCGCGGATTGATCATCGACGATCCCCAGGGCAAGGATTTTCGTGTGCATCGGGATGTGTTCCGCGATCCCGATGTGTTCGACTGGGAGATGCGCCATATCTTCGAGGCTACCTGGGTCTTCCTCGGCCTGGAGTCGCAGGTGCCCTCGGCGCACGACTACATGACCACGTTCATCGGCCGCCACCCTGTGGTGGTCAGCCGCGACGACAAGGGCGAACTGCATTGTTTCATCAACAGCTGCCGGCATCGCGGCGCGTTGGTCTGCCACCGCGCGTTCGGCAACCGCAAATATCATGTGTGCCAGTATCACGGCTGGGCCTACGACAGTAGCGGGCGCAACGTGCACCTCAAGGACCGCGAGCAGGCGGGGTATCCGCCGTCGTTCGACAAGGAGGATCACGATCTGGTCAAGGTGCGGAAATTCGCCGGCTATCGAGGTTTCCTGTTTGCCAGCCTCGCAGCCGATGTGCCGTCGCTCGAAGAGCACCTGGGCGAGGCGCGCTGGTTTCTCGATTTGATCGCCGACCAGGGCGAGGAGGGCGTCGAATGCGTGCCCGGACGCATCGTGTTCCGCTACCGCGCCAACTGGAAAATGCAGTTGGAGAACGCCGTCGATCCCTACCACTTCACCTCGACGCATGCTTCCTACATCCAGGTTCTGGAGCGCCGGCAGAAGTCTGCGGCCGCCGATGTGCCCACCTCCATCTACACCAACATCCGCAATGCCGGCATACGGCGCGGCAGCTTCGCGTTTGCGCGCGGTCACGCGGCGATGTGGGGCGATACGCCCTCGCCGCAGGCGCGCGCGCTGTTCCCATCCTACGAGAGCCTGGTCGCGCGCCACGGCGAAGTCCGCGCCCGCTGGATGTTCCATACGCGCAACCTCTCGCTGTTCCCCAACATGCAGATCGCCGAAAACGCGTCGCTGCAGTTGCGCGTCATGCGTCCGCTGTCGGCGGGTGCCACGGAAATGGCGATCTGGTGCATCGGGCCCAAGGGAGAGGCGGCGGAAGCGCGGCGCCAGCGCATCCGGCAATACGAGGACTTCTTCAACCCCAGCGGCCTGGCGACGCCGGACGACGTGGCAAATTACGAGGACTGCCAGTCCGGCTTGGCCGCCTGGAGCATCGCGTGGCAACAGGGCCATGTGCGCGGCTTCGAGGCGTCGGTGGCCGGCGCGGACCGCTTTGCCGATGAGATCGGGTTGCAGCCGGAGCGCAGCTTGATCGGGCCCGTCGAACTGGGCGACGAGACCGCGTTTCATCCGGCCTACCGCGAATGGCTGCGCCTGATCGAGGCCGGCCTGCGCGAGGACGAGTCGCGCGCTCATGCCGCCGCCAGGGGGGCGACATGAGCGGCGCGTTTTCGATCGATCAGGTCGCGGACTTGCTCTACCGCGAGGCCTGGCTGCTCGACCAGCAGCGCTGGAAGGAGTGGCTCGATTTGTTCGCGCCGGATTGCCGGTTCTGGGTGCCCGCCTGGAACCAGGACCATGAACTGGTCGACGATCCGGATACGGGACTGTCTTTCATCTACTACGAGAGCCGTGGCGGGCTCGAGGACCGGGTGTGGCGCGCGAAATCCGGTACCTCGGTGGCATCGACGCCGCTGCCGCGTACCTGTCATCAGGTGACCAACATCCGCTGCGAGGAGGAGGCATCGGGCCGGCTGCGCGTGCGCTCGGCCTGGAATTGCCACATCTTCGATTTGCGGGCCAAGGAGCAGCACACCTTCTTTGGGCATTACACGCATCTGCTGGCGGCCGACGGCGAAAAGCTGCGCATCGCCGAGAAGAAGATCGTCCTGCAGAATGACCTCATCACCGGTTTCATAGACTTCTACTGCGTCTGAGGCCCCGGCCTCGGTCTGCGGCGCCCCGCAGCGGCTCGGTGACCCGATCAAATCGGGAATTGTCATGCGGGCGACGGCGGTGAGGGACACCGGCGCCAAGGCCGACTGATTCTCGTTTCGCTGATGCTCTCCCGCCCGGTTTCCTGCCGCCGGGATACTGCCCGCCACGGGAACTCGTCTGACTCGTCGCCGGTATTGCGACGCAGCAGGCCGGCGTCTTGCGATTTCGACTTGACAAGGCCAAAGCGCTCACATAGATTTGCAATAATCATATTACTGATCAATATCCGCACCCGGGGGCAAGAGCGTGGCAGTGCGCTGGGACGCAGTGGTGGAACGCGACCGTCGCCGGTTCGAGCCCCGGGCCGAGCCCGCGCCGGCAGCGCGCCTGACGCCCTGCGCAAGCGCGTCGGTGGAGATCTGGTTGTTCGGTTCGCTCGCCGATGCCGTCCCCGAGCGCCCTCTGAGGCTGCAGTTCCGCAACCCGTTCTCGATCGATGACGTGGTCGCCGAACTGGGCCATCGCTGCGGCGACGCGTTCCTTTCCAGAGTGACCGCCCCCGATGGCAGCATGCTCAGGCACTGCAGGGTATTCGTCAACGGCGAGGCAGTCGAGGACACCGGGGCGCCGGTGTGCGCGCACGCGCCGCTGTCCCAAATCGAAATGATCCTGCTCACCGCCGCCGAAGGAGGGTAATTCTCCATGAACGACCTTGCCTTAGCATTGAATCCGGAAAAACAGAAAGGGGGGGACGATGACGCCTGGGTTCCCACCTCCTGCGCGCTGTGCTACGGCTCGTGCTCCATCCTCGCGCATCGCGTCGACGGCGTGGTGGTCAAGATTGAAGGCAATCCGGACAGCGTCGTCGGCAAGGGGCGCCAGTGCGGCAAGGGGGTCTCCGGGATCATGTCCCACTACGACCCGAACCGGCTGCAAGTGCCGCTGCGCCGGACCAATCCGAAGAAGGGCCTCGACGAAGATCCGCGCTGGAAGCAAATTAGCTGGGACGAGGCGCTCGATGAAATCGCGACGGTGTTCGGGCGCATCCGCGCCGAGGATCCGCGCAAGCTGCTGATACAGCGCACGACCACGGTCACGGCCGGACGCAATCCGCTCTACGCGTTCGGCAACGCGTTCGGCACTCCCAACTATTCCACCGCTGGCGGCGGGCTGCACTGCGGCAACGGCGCGCACCTGATTTCGGGGATCATGCATGCGTCCTGGTCGGTGACGCCGGACTTCGCGCACTGCAACTACGCCATTTATTTCGGCGCCTCCAAGGGTCATGGGGCGGGGCACGCCGCGACCGCGAACATGAAGCTCGCGGCCGACGCGCGCGCGCGCGGCATGAAAATGGTGGTGGTCGATCCCATGTCCAACTTCGCCTCGGCCAAGGCCACCGAGTGGGTGCCGCTGCGGGTGGGCACCGACGGCGCGCTCGCACTGGCGCTGTGCAACGTGCTGGTGAACGAGTTGGGTATCTACGACGCGCCCTACCTCCAGGCGAAGACCAACGCGCCCTACCTGATCGGCCCGGACAAACTCTACGTGCGCGATGCCGAAACGAATAAGCCGCTGGTGTGGGATACCGCCGCCAACGCGGCGCGCCCCTTCGCCGACGCGAAATCCGCAGACATGGCGCTGGAGGGCGATTTCGAGGCGAACGGCGTTTCGTGTCAGCCGGCGTTTCACAAGCTGAAGGAACACCTCGCGAAGTTCACGCCGGAATGGGGCGAGGGTGTCACCACCGTGCCGGCGGCGAACATACGCCGGATCGCCGGCGAGTTCGGCCGCGAAGCGCGCATCGGCAGCACCACGATGGTGGAGGGCGTCAACCTGCCTTATCGGCCGGTGGCAGCAATCGCGTTCCGCGGCGCGCAGGGCCACATGAATTCGCTCTACAACTTCTATGCGATCGACCTCCTCAACGAACTCGTCGGTGCCTCGGACGTGGTGGGCGGGTGCCTGGGGTTCAACCCGGCCTGCGACGGCTTCCCGGAGACCGGCCGGCCGCGCTACGTTCCCAAGCCCGACGCCGACGGATTGATGATCACCGGCATGTGGATGGGCTATCACTATCCATATCCGATCGGCGAGCCGCGCCTGCCGCAGAACGCGGGCCTGCAGGACCTGTTCACGTTGGGCATGACGTCGCCCTTCCTCGATTCCGACGACCAGGAAGATCTGTGGACCCGGCTCGAACTTCCCTATCGTCCCGAGGTGATGCTCAATTTCGGCGCCAACCTGCTGATGAGCATCGCCAACAAGGATTCGGTCGCGCGCTCGCTGGCGAAGTACAAGTTCATGGTCTCGATCGACATCTTCGAAACCGAGACCACCCGGTTCGCGGATATCGTGCTGCCGGACTGCGGCTACCTGCAGACGCTGGATTCGCGCTCCAACTTTCCGTTCATCTTCAGCCTGCCCGGCGGCATGGGCGAGTGGTGCTGGCCGATCCGCCAGCCGGTGCTGCCGCCTGAAGGGCAGCAGCGCCGCTTCCAGGACGTGCTGCTGGAACTGGCCGACCGCATCGGATTCCGCGCCGACATGAACGCCGCGTTCAACGCCTCCCTGAACCTCGCGCCGGAACACCGGCTGCAGGGCGATCAGCGCTACACCTGGGAGGAAATCTGCGACGCGGAACTGAAGAGCTATTTCGGCGACCAGCGCGGCCTCGCGTGGTTCAAGGAGCACGGGCTCATCAAGTGGCCCAAGAAGCCCGAGGAGGTCTACTGGCGGCCGTTTGTGGACGTGCGCGTGCCGGTCTACTGGGAGTTCCTGGTGCCGCTGGCCGACAAGATAGATGCGATCACCGCGCCGCGCGGGCTGAAGATCCCGCGCGAGTACTACGAACCGCTGCCCGATCACTTGCCTTGCCTGTCGCATTGCTGCACGACCCCGGGTTTCGACCTGTACGCCTTCTACTACCGCGACACCCTGCATACCAACAGCTACACGATGGAGAACCCGTGGCTGGACGAAGCCGCGCAGCTCGACCCGTATTCCTACACCATCGCGATCAACGCCGACGTGGGCCGGAGGAAGGGTCTGCGCGACGGTGCGCTCGTCACCGTCGAGACCGAGACCGGCCGCAAGGTGCAGGGCCGCGTGAAGCTCACGCAGGGCATCCACCCCG
>Ga0156228_1125_pt1 | contig 17819 bp, 15 predicted proteins | sample RifCSPlowO2_12_FD_107876 | JGI IMG/M metagenome (GOLD analysis project Ga0156228, IMG submission 107876) | Betaproteobacteria bacterium RIFCSPLOWO2_12_FULL_65_110 | reverse complement strand
GTGGTCAGCGACGGCGAGTGCGGCAAGGCGATCAGCTGGTCGCAATATGCGCTGGAGCGCCTCTCGGGATTCGAGCGCCGGCCGTTCCAGCCGGGAGCAAACACGTTCGCGCGCGGCGCCGACCGCGCCCGCTTCGCGGCTTTCTATGACGAGATGGACAAGCACGACGGCGTCGCGACCACGGCGGACTCGGTCTGCGTCGGACCGATCAGCTATACCGGCCAGCCGCAATTGCAGCGGGACATCGACAATTTTCGCGCGGCACTGAAGGAATCTCCGAGGGAGGAGGCGTTTCTGCCCGTGGCCGCGCCCTCCAGCGTGATACCGGACCGGATCAACGAGTACTACCCGACCGAGGACGCCTGCCTGGAGGCGATCGCGGTAGCCATGCGCACCGAATACCGGATGATCGTCGATGCCGGATTCCTGGTGCAGCTGGACGATGCGCGCGCCGCGGTCACCTACGACCGGATGGTGCCGCCCGCATCGCACAAGGACTACCTCGACTGGCTGGCGAAACAGGTCGAGGTGATCAATCACGCGCTCGAAGGCATCCCCGAGGAAAAAGTGCGCTATCACGTCTGCTGGGGCAGCTGGCCCGGCCCGCATACCACCGACGTGCCGCTGAAGGACATCGCGCATCTGGTGCTGAAGGTGAATGCAGGCGCTTACCTGATCGAAGGCGCCAACCCGCGCCATGAACACGAATGGCGCGTCTGGGAGAGCGTGAAGCTGCCTGCGGGCAAGGTGCTCGCTCCCGGCGTGATCAGCCACGCGACCAATGTCGTCGAGCATCCCGAACTGGTCGCCCAGCGCATCGTGCGCCTGGCCAAGCTGGTCGGCCGGGAGAACGTCATGGCGAGCACCGACTGCGGCTTCGCGCAGGGACCGTTTTACCGCCGCGTTCACCCGACCATCATGTGGGCCAAGCTCGAGTCCCTGGCCGAAGGCGCGAGGATCGCCACCAGGGAACTCTGGGGTTAGGGTACCGGGTCGACGACGCGCATGCACCTCATGCGCCAGTTCCAAGCGCGCACCGTGCTCGCGCGGCAGCATGGGGTTCACGGCCTGCGCTGTTTCCGCCCCTCCTTCCGTCACCTTCATTCTCCGTATCCCGCCTTGTCCCTCCTGGGACAAATCGGCACGAAACCACCGCCCGGCCAGCGCGTTCGACCGACCGGCACCGGTCGTTCCCATCCGGCGGGCGCACCGGCGACCTCCTGGGGCGTTTGGCCCGATCGTGCAATCCAGCTTGCGTGGCTGGGGGCGAAAGGCGGTAATATTCCTGCGCTTCGCGCGCATGGGAAGCGATACGGCCCGCGCCCGAACCGGGCGCAGGCGCAGAACGCAGACACTCACCCCGAGGGGAAAGCATGACCCTTTTCCAGAGTACGCTCCTGCAATTGCTGTTTCCTGCGCTGTTGATCTTCCTGTTCGCCGGGAACCTTGTTGCGATCCTGATCGGCGCGGGCATGATCCTGCGGGCGGAATCGATGTTCCGGTTCTTCGGCCTGATGAACCGCTGGGTGTCCATGCGCAAAGCATTGAGGCCGGTCGAAATACCGCGGAATCTGGAAATCGGGTCGACATGGGGGCCGGTTTTGCTCGGGATCACGTTTTCCTTCGGCGCTTCGATCTCGATGGTTGCGCTGCTGAGAACCTACGAGGTGGCCGCCGTCACCGCGCTGTTCAGGGGTTCCCTGCCGCCCGTGCTCCTGGAAATGGCGGCACAAGGTGCGAAGTGGTTCCTGGTCGTTGGCAACGCGCTCGCCATGGTTGCCGGCCTGATGCTGATTTTCCTTCCCGATGTTTTCGCAAGGCTCGCAGCGCGAGCCGACCACTGGTATTCAGCGCGCCAATTCGACAAGGACATGGATGCGATGCACTTGACCCTCGATCGCTGGGTTCAGGCTTCCCCCCGCGCTGCGGGATGGATCATCATCGTGCTCGGGGTCTTCGTGGTCGTGAACCTTGGCGGGATGATCCTCAGCAAGAACTACGGCGTGTAGCCGCTGTCGTAGCGGCGATGCGGGGCGGCATTCCTTCTCGGATAAGCACACCTGTCGCTCCGGGGCGCGGCGACTACGACGAGCCCAAGCCCGACTGTATCTCGGCGGCTATCCGCCGCGCGTCCCTGTTTTCGCGCCGTGCGATGTAATAGCTGCTGCTGAAGATGACCACGGCACCGGCCCAGGTCCAGAGGTCGGACATCTCACCGAACAGGACCAGGCCGAACACGGCGGCGATGGGAAGCTGGAGGAAATTGAAGGGCATGACCACGCTCGCGGGCGCGGCCATCAGCGCGCGGAAAAAGGCGACTTCCGCCACCGACAGGTTCTTGATGCTCTGCCGCACCGCGACATACGCGCTCGCGAAGAAGAATGCCGCCATCAGCATCCACATGGTCTTATCCCTGGGATAGGCCGCGCATGCAACGGCCCGGGGATGGTTCGCCTCAGCGTGCTTTGCGGCGGCCTGCGGTTGCGCAGGGGAGGTATAGGACAAAGCGTGATCTGGGTCACAGGGCCTTCGTCCACGGGCGTCAATACTTTGGCCGCTTGCTTGTCTTGAAGACCATGCGCGGGGTGACGCTGCACACGGAGTAGGTAGTGGCGAAGGTCCGGGGCGGGTTCAAGCACCGGATTGCGGCGCGCCGGCAAGCCGTTCAGACTTCCCGGCCGGTTTGATTCTCGCATCCCTGCCCGCCGGCGATGCCCGTGCAGCCTACTTGAGATCGAGCTTGAACAGCTTGATCGCGTTGGTGCGCGCGATTTTCAGCTTGTCCGATTCCGCCATCTGCAGCCCGTCGAACCACGAGGCGGCGTCTTTGGTGTCCTCGAACGGGTAGTCGACCGAGAACAGCAGGCGGTCGATTCCGACCGCCGACAGCGCGCACTGGAATGTAGGCTGGTAGAAATTGCCGCTGGTGGTGATGTAGAAATTGTCGAGGAAATACTCGCCCAGAGGTCGCTTGCCGGTGTAGCCGCGCGGCGAGAAACGCATGCGCGCGTCGATGCGCCACAAACTGTAGGGGATGCCTTCGCCCATGTGTCCGATGATGATCTTCAGGTTCGGATAATCGTCGAACAGGCCCGAGCCGCACAGGCGCAATGAATGCAGGGCGGTGTCGGCGGCGAAACCCCAGGGGGAGGTCGTCAGCCAGGGATGGCCGTCATAGGACGCCTCCCGGTTCGCGCGCGGGTGCAGGTAGAAGGGCACATCGAGCTCGGATACCCGTCCCCAGAAGCCGCGGTACGCGGGGATGTCGTAATAGATGCCGGGATCGGGTTTGTCCTTCTGGGAAAAACCGTTGACCAGTGCGCCCTTGAAGCCGAAATCGCTGACGCAACGGGTGAGTTCGGCGGCGGCGGCCTCGGGATCCTGCATCGGCAGCGCAGCGAAGCCCGCAAAGCGGTCCGGGCGCTTGCCCACCAGTTCGGCCAGCTTGTCATTGGCCCGCCTGGCCAGATCGACGGCCTTGCGGGTATCGAGGACCGCCTGAACCGCAGGCGCGTTCAGCGAAACGATCTGATATTCGATGCCATTCCTGTCCATCTCGCGCAGTCGCTCATCGCCCAGGTCGAGAATCTGGCGCTGAAAGGTTTCCCAATGCGATGATCCGCCGACGAATCCGCGCGAGTCCTCGAGGGTTTCAAGCAGGCTCCAGTGTTCTTCAAACGCAATCTTGCCATTCATATGTGCATGCTCCGCTCGTGTCTAGTGACGCTGTTGCACGGCGTGGAAGGTCAGATCCAGTGCTGTGTCCGTGCACGACGCAAGACCGGGACGCGCATGATATCGCGCTGGCCGGCAGGACGCATGCGGCGCAGTGCGGCAGGCTCGTCGCCCGGTGGCACGAAGCCGGCCGGACATCCGGGGCGCTACAGGCGCGCCAGCAGCCGCTCGAATCCCGGGTAGCCCGCGGCGTCGATGGCGAACTTGCGGGTGTGGCGGCTGTGCGATTCGCCGCGGCACAGCGCATCGAGAAATCCTTCGCGGTCGAGCACCCAGCTTCCCCCGACCAGCGTGACGCCGCGCGCGAACAGGGCATCGGGCAGGCACCCCGCGCCGGGGCCGATCATCGCGAACCAGCGGGCCTGGCGGCAGTGTGCCAGCATCGCGTCGAGCGTGTCGTTGAGCAGCAGGGTGCTGGTCGATATCACCTTGCTGCAGGACGCCAGCTCGCTCGCGTCGAGCGTGACGCGGTAGCGCCCCCGGTCCCCTGCCAGCCCTGTCTTCAGTTCCACCACGATGAGCTCGGCCCCCGCCTTTACGATGCGCTCCACCAGGGGCGTGAACAATCCGATCATGCCGATGCGCTCGCCCGGCTGCGGATCGAGTCGGCCGATGGAATCGGCGCTCGGTTCGGGAAGATACGCGGCGCGATCGAAAAAGCAGCGTGTCAGCGCGTTGGCCGCCGCAAAGCCCAGGGTACGGGCGATGCCTTCGCCCTGCGCGTAGCGGCGCGCCAGCGCAAAGGCGTCCGCGCCGGCCAGTTCGAATGCATCCCTTCCGGCGCGCAACTGCTCCAGCGTGTCGCCGATCAGCACGAAGGTCAGGCCCAGCGATCCGTCCTCAAGTTCGAGGGCGCAGAACTCCCCCTTGTTGTCCGCCCCGGGAACGACCTCGGGAGGCAGGTGCAGCGCGCGCACGCGGGGGAGCGCCGAGCGCGCGGCGAAGCGTTCGAGCTGGGCGATGTATTCCTCGGCGAAACTCATGCTGTCCTCTTATCCGCGACGACGCGACCTGCGCGTCATGCCGCCCACCAGGACAGTTCCATCAGGATGAGCAGAACCATCACCATCACAAAGGCGGACAACGCGATCCTTCGCGTTGTCTTGTTGAACTGTTCCACCGTGGCCTGATGTTCGGCGATCAAGCGCTGGGCATCGACAACCAGGGCGTGCGCTCTGTTCTCGCTGTCTTCGAAACGACGCTCCAGCTTCTTGCACTCTTCGGCATGATGTTCGACGATCTTCGTGAGATTCGCGTGGATGGAGAGATCTTCCTCCATCGCCGAACGGTGAGAGTCTCGCGCGCCGGGTCCCGCATCGCGCTCAGCCATTTCCAGTGCTTCGATGTCAGAACCTCCCGTCAGCAGGTGAGAATTGCCGCGAATCATACCAGTGCTGGCGCCGGCTCTTCGGCCCGCAGGCGGCGCAAAGCATCGCAGCGAGGACCGTCGCCGCGCGCATCGCCGGGTGCCCTTTCCGGACCCCTGCGCGCAACGGTTATCAACACGGAGGCAGGCCGGAAACCCGCGCCAGCAGCCGATCTTCGCGAAACCGCCCTGCCAGGCCGCACCCCATTCTGCGCCGCCGCGGCAGCGCCGGCAAGTCAGTGTCAGGCCGTCATCGGCGGGGTCCGGATGAGTGCGGCGGATTCACGCCCGCGCTGCATTCGATTCCAGACATGCGGATGCCCTGCGGTGGCGGCGCGGATGGTGCCGCCGGCTCAGGCCGATGCGAGCGCGCAGCCGTTGACGGATATTTTCGATGCGCATGAGATCGGCCCAATGCTAACATCGCCCGGCGCTAACTGGGCTTCGCCCGCAGGCGCAAACGTTGAACAAGATTCGCCGGAAATCGTCGTCGCCCAACCAGGAGGGCAGTACGTGTCCGCACCAGCAATTGATCGGCGCGAGCTTCGCAGGACGCTCGCGTGCTTTCCCACCGGCGTGACGGTCGTGACCGCGGTCGCGCCGAACGGCGAGTACGTCGGCCTCACGGTCAATTCCTTCAACTCGCTGTCGCTCGATCCGCCGCTGGTGCTGTGGTCGCTCACCTCGGCATCGCGGTCGCTGGCGGCTTTCGAGCAGGCCAAGCACTTCGCCGTCAACATTCTCGCCGACGAACAGGTCGAGATCTCGCGCTTGTTTTCGTCGAGGGCGACGCGCAAGTTCACGGGTCTGGAACTGAAGCCCGGCATCGGCGGCGCGCCGCTGATCGCGGGCTGTGCGGCGTATATCGAATGCCGCATCCACTCCAGGCAGCGCGGCGGCGATCACATGCTGTTCATCGGCGAGGTCGAGCGTCACCGGGCCTCGAGCAAGCGGCCGCTGGTGTTTGTTCACGGCCGCTACGTGAGCGGGCCGGTGCCGTGATTCGCGTCGCTTGTTGACCCAGGGGATTCCGGCTTATCCTCCGCGTGCGATGAATCTCTCCCGCATCGTCGAGCGCTGGGCCGCGTTCCAGCCGCACAAGACCGCGGTCCATTTCCGCGGCAGCGATCTGAGCTATGCCCAGCTGTGGCGCCGGATCGACCAGGCGGGCATCCGCCTTGGCGGGTTGGGCGTCGGGCGCGGCGATCGCGTCGCCTATCTGGGCTACAACAGTCCCGACATCCTGGTGCTGCTGTTCGCGCTGGCGCGCATCGGGGCGATGCTGGTGCCGCTCAATTTCCGGCTCGCAGCGCCCGAGCACCAGGCGATCCTCGCGCACTCCGGGGCGAAGTGCCTGCTCGCTGAGCCGGATTTCTGCGCCCACGGCGACACGCTGCGCGCCGCGCTGCCCGGGCTTATGCTGCTGTCCCTCGATGGCGCACGGGAGGGCTGGCGCGACTGGAACGCGCTGCAGCCGGCGCGGCCGCGCGCCGATTCGAGCGGCACGGACGCCGACCCGGTGCTGATGGTGTACACCTCGGGCACCACGGGCAAGCCCAAGGGCGCGGTGCATACGCAGTCGGGCCTGCTCTGGAACGCGGTCAACTCCACGCACTATCACGATCTCACCAGCGCCGATCACGTGCTCACCGTGCTGCCGATGTTCCACGTCGGCGGCCTGTGCATCCAGACGCTGCCCGCGCTGCACGCCGGGGCGACGCTCACCCTGCATCCGCGCTTCGATCCGGGCGCGTGGCTGGCCGACGTGGCCTCGCGGCGGCCGACGCTCACGCTGCTCGTTCCGGCGGTCATGCGCGCGCTCGTCGACCATCCGGCGTGGAAGCAGACCGATCTCGCGTCGCTGCGCATGGCGGCGGCCGGCTCCTCGACCATTCCCGATTCGCTGATCGCGGCGTTCCACGAGCACGGCCTCACGGTGACCCAGATCTACGGTTCGACCGAGACCGGCCCGGTGTCGATCTACCTGCGCGCGGAGGATGCGCGCCGCAAGGCCGGCTCGGCCGGAAAAGCCGCCGTCCACGCCGAGGTGCGCCTGGTCGACGAGAACGATCGCGACGTGGCGCAGGGCAAGGTCGGCGAGATCCTCGTGCGAGCGCCCAACGTGATGCAGGGCTACTGGAAGGACCCGGACAACCCGTCGTTCCGCGACGGCTGGTTCCGCAGCGGCGACCTCGCCTTCCAGGACGAGGAAGGCTACTACTTCGTGGTCGGGCGCTCCAAGGACATGATCATTTCCGGCGGCGAGAATATCTATCCGGCCGAGCTGGAGAACGTGCTCGCCGACTGTGACCAGGTCGCCGAGGCGGCGGTGATCGGCCTGGAGGACGCGAAATGGGGCGAAATCGCGGTGGCCGCCGTGGTGCGCCGCCCGGGCAGCGCGCTCGACGCGGCCGGCGTGATGGCCCTCTTCGAGGGGCGCCTGGCGCGCTACAAACACCCGCGCCGCGTCGTGTTCATGGACGCGCTGCCCAAGAACGTGATGGGCAAAGTGCAGAAGTTCGAGCTGCGCCGGGCGATCGCCGCGCTTTGAAAAGGGGCGCCAAGCCCAACCTTCGGCGCAGATCGCCGAAAGCCGACGCTGCGCAATGTCTCGGATCGCGCGCATGACGCACGCCGCATTTGGCGCGATTCGGCTGAACCGGCTTATTTTTTTGCGAGCGCGCTGCCCGGTGAGCGCAGCTGCCCCGAGTAGCGCAGCATGCCCACCAGTCGCGAGAGCACTTGCTGCCGGTAGGCTGCCGCATCCACCGAAGCCCAGTCGTAGAAGCCCTTGCCGTCGCGCAGCCCGTTGGCGCCTTCGTTCATGTGGCGCACGACGATGTCCGGAGGCGCGAAGCGCGGGTCGGCGAGCGCCTCGGCCAGATAGCGGCTGGCGTAATACAGGATGTCGTTGCCGCCGTAGTCGATGAACTCCACCAGGCCCATGTTCGCGTAGCGAAAGCCGAAGCCGTAGCGGCACGCGCGGTCGATGTCTTCCGGGCTGGCGACCCCCTGCTCGACCATGCGCGCCGCCTCGTTCATCACCAGCGCCTGCAGCCGCGGCACGATGTAGCCCGGCGACGCCTTGCACACCACCGGTACCTTGCCGATCGCCTCGAGCAGCGATTTCAGCCGCGCGCTCGCCTCGGGCGAGGTGAGCGCGTGCGGCGAGAGTTCGACCAGCGGGATGATGTAGGCCGGATTGAGCCAGTGCGCGTTGAGGAATCGGTCCGGTTGCGGCACGCCCGCGGCAAGCTCGTTGACCAGAAATGTCGAAGTCGTGGAGGCGACGATGGCGTCGGGGCGCAGGTGAGCGCAGGCGAAGGCGAGCGCCTCGCGCTTGGCCTGCATGACTTCGGGCACGCCTTCGAAGACGAAACCGGCCCCTGCGAGCGCCGCCGCGGCCGCCTCGCGCGGCACGAAACGCACGCGCGCGAGGATGGCGCCGCGATCGCGGTCGTCGAATGCGCCCAGTTCGGCCACGGATTTCAGGTTTGCGTCGATTTCTGCCAGCGCTTCGCGCCCGAGCCGCTCGGCGTCGGCCGCGCCGCGCGCCTTGGCGTCGATGAGCCGCACCTCGTGGCCGGCGTAGGCGAACGCGTGGGCGATGCCGCGGCCCATTCGGCCGGCGCCCAATGACGCGATGACCGGCAGCGTGCTCAACCCAGACCTTCCTGCAGCAGGCGGGTCATCTGCGCGCGGGAGAGCTTCGACAGGCCGAGCGATTCGAGCGTTCGCAGGCCGTGGCGCAAGTCCTCTCCCACGACTGCCGCGCCCAAGGCAAGCAGGCCGGTGGCGACTGGGGCGGCGACGCCGGCCCAGCCGGCCACGGAGACCAGCAGCGCGAGTCCGTACTGGACGTCCTCGCGCATGTAGCGGTGGGTCTTGAGGTCGATGTGCTCGCGCCAGTCCCCCGATTCGGTGAGGCGGTCGTGCGCATCGCCGTACATCCAGCGGTCGCTCTCGTAGTGGTCGCGCAGCGGAAAATGATAGGGCTTGTAGCCGAGCGACTCGCGCAGCGCGATGCGCTCGCCGTCGAGCGCGTCGGTGACGCGCCGGATCGAAGGCTGCGTGCCTTCGTTGTGGATGTCCCATTTCTCGAAATGCTCCAGCGGCCCTGCGTTCATCAGGATCAGCGGCGGATGAATGATCGGGCCGGAGTTCATCAGCGCCCCGGAGAGCGCGTCCTCGATGGGCTCCATGGCCGGATAGACCCTGCGGATGACCTCGAACGCATGCGCGCTGCGCTTGGCCGGAAAGGCGCCCGTCGGCAGGCGCCTGGCGCGCATGGTGATCGCGACCTCGGCGGGGCCGTGCTTGCGCGCAAGATAGGGCAGCGTTCCGGTCTCGGCGAAGGTGACCTCGGCCTCGCAGCCCGCAGCGCGAACCGCGCTCGCCATCACGTAGCTGCCGAAGGTCCCCGGCGGCAGATACACCACCTGCCCGTCGCGAAGGTGGGGCGCGATCGCGCGCGCGATGTCCTGCTGCGCGAATGCGGGCGCGGGCGCGAGGATGAGTTCTGCGCCGCGCACGGCGGCGCCGATGTCCGGCGTCGCGAGCGCGATGCGAACTTCGCGCCGGCCGGCAACGTCCATCAGGAAAAGGCGCCCGTCCCCGGCGAGTTGCGCAATCGCAGCGGCATCGCGTCGCCACAGCCGCACCTCATGGCCTTGCTCGGTGAGATCGGCGGCGGCGGCGTAACAGCCGTGCCCGCCGCCCAGTACGGCGATGCGCATCGTTCTCCCTTGATCGTGAATCTTCGTGGAGGCCGCAGACTATACCCGAGGCAAACGTGTCCTGTGCGCCGCTGTGCGCGCGGCAGGCACCGCGCCGATCGTCTGGCACGGTAAACCCGTGCCCTACGTCAAGCTGATCCGTCCGCTGCGGTAGGGCGCCGGTTCACCGCGCCGATCGTCTGGCACGGTAAACCCGTGCCCTACGTCAAGCTGATCCGTCCGCTGCGGTAGGGCGCCGGTTCACCGCGCCGATCGTCTGGCACGGTAAACCCGTGCCCTACGTCAAGCTGATCCGTCCGTTGCGGTACGCGGGTTCACCGCGCCGATCGTATCCAACCTTAATCCGCCTTGGCGCCGGTCTGCCGGATCACCTTGCCCCAGCGCTCCACTTCGTCGCGCATCAGCGTGGCCAGGCCCGCTGGCGTGGTGCCGATCGCCTGGAAGTAGATGCGGGCCATGCGGCCGCGAATTTCGTCCGAACGGATGATGCGCACCAGTTCCGCCGAAATCCGCTCGACGATCGGCTCGGGCGTCCTGGCCGGGGCGACCATGCCGAGCCAGGCGGTGGACTGGAAGCCCGGGAAGCCCGCCTCGGCCACGGTCGGAAGCTCGGGCAGCACCGCGCTCCTCGCGCTCGAGGTGACCGCGAGCGCCTTCATGCGCCCGCCCTGAACCAGCGGCATCGCCGTGGCCGGCACGACGAACCCGGCGGCGATCTGGCCGCCGGCGATGGCGGTGTTCACCTGCGGGCTGCCCGGATAGGGCACGTGGACGATGTCGATGCCGGCTTCGGCTTTCAGCAGCTCCATGGTCAGGTGCGACGCGCTGCCGTTGCCGACCGAGCCGTAGTTGAGCTTGCCCGGCTGCGATTTGGCGAGCGCGACGAATTCCTTCACCGAGCCGACGCCGAGTTTCGGATCGACCACCAGCACGTTGGGGCTGGCCGCGACCAGCGTGATCGGCGCCAGGTCCGTGAACGGGTCGTATGGAAGTTTCGAATACAGGACCGTGTTCACCGCCAGCGGTCCGCCTATCGACAGCCCGATGGTGTAGCCGTCGGGGGCCGCGCGGGCGACGAGCGCAGTGCCCAGATTGCCGCCCGCGCCGGGGCGATTTTCGACGATCACCGGCTGGCCGAGCGCAGTGCCGAGCTTCTCGCCGAGCATGCGGGCGATCAGGTCCGGCGAGCTGCCCGGCGGGAACGGCACGATCATGTGCATCGCTTTCGCGGGCCAGTCTCCGGTCCCCGTCGCGCGCGATGGGGCCGTGGACGCGGTCTGGGCAAGCGCGTTCCCGGTCAGCCCAGCCAGGATCGCGAGTGCAGCGTACAGTTTGTTCATTCAGGACTCCTGGTCGAATTGCGCGTATCGGCAATCGGCTGCCGACATCAGCGTCTATATTACCGTACCGAGGCAGGCGCCATCGCGCTCCAGCCGCGCCTGCAGCGCACCGACATCGACATCGGCGGGCGCCGAGCCGGCGCTCAGGGCGAGGTGCGCCGCGGTGCCCGCTGCCTGTCCCATGACGAAGCAGGCGCCCGAAACGCGCGCGGCCGACTGCGCCTCGGAGGTCATCGAGGCGCAGCGTCCGGCGACCAGCAGGTTACCGATGCGCTGCGCCACCAGCATACGATAAGGCAGGTGATTGAATCCGCGCGCGTCGGGCGGCGGCCAGCTCCACTCGACGTCACCGGCGATATGGCGTTCCAGCGGCCAGGCATTCACCCCGATGGTATCGGGAAAGCTCGCGCAGCCGAGCACGTCCGCAGCCGTCAGCATCGTTTGCCCGACCACGCGGCGCGTCTCCCGGATGCCCAGTTGAGGCGCGATGTCGAGCAGATAGCTGGCCTCGAAGCCTGGCACGCGAGCGCGCAGGAAGGCCATGTAGTCGCGAATCTGCCTGCGCCCCTCGATTTCGCCCGCGGAGAGCTGCAGCGCGTCGGTGCCGTCGACCGCGCTGCCGTCGGCGTTGCGAAGCTGGGTGACGTTGGCGCGCCATTCGTTCGGATGCTTCTGCGGGCGAACGATCGCGCCCTTGCGCGGGAAGCGATGTTCGCCGCGCGCCTGGGCCTCCTGCATCAGGCGATTGATGTCGGTAACCGCGTCGCGGGCGCGCCCGGCGTCGACGTTGTTCACGCGGAACATCAGCGTCGGATACAGCAACCGGCCGGCCGCGTCGCCTTTTTCCCAGGGCGCGCCCGCCCAGCAGGCGAGCTCGCCGTCCCCGGAGGCGTCCACGAACACGCGGCCGCGCACGGCGCGGCGGCCGGATTTCGTCTCCACGATCAGCGCGTCGACGGTGTGCTCGTCGCGCATCGCCACGCCGGCGGCAAGCGCGTGAAACAGCAGTTTCGCGCCCGCGCCCAGCAGCAGGTCGTCGGCAGCGCACTTGTAGGCCGACATGTCGTAGGCCTGGGCGTGGGTCTTGCCGAAAATCAGGTGCGGCGGGTTCAGCCCGCCGAGGTGCTCGATGCGATCCAGCAGCTCGTCGGCGACGCCGCGCACCACGCGGCGGATCGCACCGTGGACATTGGCGTGCAGTCCGCAGAAGTTTGTGACCCCGGCTGCCGTGCCCATGCCGCCGAGGAAACCGTAGCGCTCGACGAGCACGGTCGAACTGCCCTGGCGCGCCGCCGCCCAGGCTGCGGCAATGCCCGCCGGTCCGCCGCCGAGCACCACGACGTCCGCCTCGCAGAGGATTTCGGTATTTCGTTCGGGCTCGGTGACGTAGTTCATCGGTGGCGGCAGATTGTCAGGGGCGAAAGCCTGCGTGTGGCGTGGGGTCTTTTCCATTCCTGCGCGGTGCACGTCCTGCACATTGTCGCGCCGACGGGTACCGGCGTGGCGCGCTAACTGAGATAATCCCTACCCGAGCGCACCGCCCGATCGTGCGCGGCAGGTCCGAAAGCCCATAATATAGGCGGAACAGGGGAGGTAGGTATTGAAATGCGTGGATGATTTCCGTCTGCGATTCGGCAAGAAGGAACTGGTGCCGATCGTGATCGGCGGGATGGGCGTCGATATCTCGGCGACCGGGCTCGCGCTCGAGGGCGCGCGGCTGGGCGGCATCGGCCATATCTCGGACGCCATGATTCACACCGTGTCCGACCGTCGCTACGAGACGAAGTTCGTCAGCCAGAAGGCGAAGCTGTACAAGTACAACGCCGCCAACTCCGACAAGTCCAAGGTGCTGTTCGATCTCGGGCGGCTGGTCGAGGCGACGCACAATCACGTGCGCGGGACCATGGAGGCCAAGCGCGGCGAGGGCCTGATTTTCATCAACTGCATGGAAAAGCTGACCATGAACTCGCCGCGCGAAACCCTGCGCGTGCGGCTGCGCTCGGCGCTGGATGCGGGCATCGACGGCATCACGCTTTCCGCGGGGCTGCATCTGGGCTCGTTCGCGCTGATGGAGGACCACCCGCGTTTTCGTGATGCGAAGCTCGGCATCATCGTCTCGTCGTTGCGCGCCCTGCAGTTGTTCCTGCGCAAGAGCGCCCGGCTCAACCGGCTGCCGGACTATGTCGTCGTCGAGGGGCCGCTGGCCGGGGGGCACCTGGGCTTCGGCATGGACTGGGCGCAGTACGACCTGCGCACCATCGTCACGGAAATCCAGCGATATCTGCAGGCCGAGGCGCTGGACATCCCGGTGATCCCGGCCGGCGGTATCTTCACCGGCAGCGATGCGGTGTCCTACCTCGAAACCGGCTCGGCGGCCGTGCAGGTGGCGACGCGCTTCACCGCGACGCACGAGTGCGGTTTGCCGGACAAGATCAAGCAGGAATACCTCAAGGCGAGCGAGGACGACATCGAAGTCAACCTGATCTCCCCGACCGGCTACCCGATGCGCATGCTCAAAGGCAGCCCCGCGATCGGCGCCGGCGTGCGGCCCAACTGCGAGGCCTACGGCTATCTGCTGGACGGCGCGGGCAACTGCGCCTACATCACCGCCTACAACCGCCAGGTGGCGGCGCACCCCAAGGCGAAGAAGATCTCGGTGATGGACAAGACCTGCCTGTGCACGGCCATGCGCAACTTCGACTGCTGGACCTGCGGGCATTACACCTACCGGCTGAAGGACACGACGCGGCGCCTGCCGGACGGCAGCTACCAGATCCTCGCCGCCGAGCACGTGTTCCGCGACTACCAGTTCAGCACCGATAACCGGATCGCGCTGCCGGCACTGACCGGGTAGCAAAGCAACCCGATATGGGGAAGAATCGGGAGATTATGAAAGGCAAAACGAGCCAAGCTGGTTGATGCCGGCTTCGCTGGCTTAGCGCGCAGTAGACAAGAACGGGAGGGGTTGAGAATGGCAAGAAAGGATCTGCCGATCCTGGTGGTCGGCGGCGGCATAGGCGGGCTGGCTGCGGCGCTGGCGCTATCGAAAAAGGGCCGCGCGGTCCAGGTGCTGGAGCAGGCCCCGACGTTCGCCGAGATCGGCGCCGGCATTCAGCTGGGGCCGAACGTGTTCAAGATGTTCGACTATCTGGGCCTGACCGAGGCGATCGACCGGACCGCCGTCTACCCGGGCAATCTGATCATGCGCGATGCGCTCACCGGCGAAGAACTCATCCGCGTTCCGGTGGGTTCCGAGGCCTTCCGCGCCAAGTACAAGTTTCCCTACGGCGTGATCCATCGCGCCGATATCCACACCGCGTTCCTGGAGGCGTGCCGGAAGTCGCCGCTGGTGACGCTGTCGGCTTCGCAGAAGGTCGCGGGCTACGAAGACAAGGGCGACCGCGTGGCGGTCAGCACCGAGGGCGGCGCGAGCTTCGAGGGCGAGCTGCTGATCGGCGCCGACGGCCTGTGGTCCAAAGTCCGGGAGCAGCTCGTGGGCGACGGCAAGCCGCGGGTTTCCGGGCATATCGCTTATCGCGCGGTCATTCCCACGCCCAAGGTGCCCTCGCATCTGCAGCAGAACGACGTCGTGCTGTGGGGCGGGCCGAAGACGCACCTGGTGCACTATCCGCTGCGGCGGGGCGAGGTCTACAACCTGGTCGTGGTGTTCCACAGCAGCCGCTACGAAGAAGGCTGGGACACCTACGGCGACCCCGAGGAACTGCGCGAGCGCTTCAAGGGCGAGCGCCCCGAGGTGCTGGAGTTCCTGGCGATGGTGGACGCGTGGAAAATGTGGGTGCTGTGCGACCGCGAGCCGATCAAGGGATGGAGCAAGGGGCGCATCGTGCTGCTCGGGGATGCCGCGCACCCGATGCTGCAGTATCTCGCGCAGGGCGCCTGCATGGCGACCGAGGACGCCGTGGTGCTCGCCAACAAGCTCGAAGCGTCCAAGGGCGATCATGCGTCCGCGTTCGCGGCCTACGAGCAGGACCGCTATCTGCGCACCGCGCGCGTGCAACTCACCGCGCGCTTCTACGGCGAGATCTATCACGCCACCGACGTGAGGCGCGACCTGCGCAATTCGCTGCTGAAGGCCACCTCGCCGGAAGCGGCGATCAACGGTCCGGCCTGGCTCTACGGGGGCATCGAGGTCTGACCAGGAGATGACATGGAAGAATCCTCGCTGACGGGGAACGCGCCGTCGACCGGCATCGCGGCGGACCCCGCGCAAGACGCAGCGGAACACACGCGGCGGGGCGCACGCGATGTGCGCGAGTGGATAGCCAGGGTCGAGGCCGCGGGCGAGTTGAAGCGCATCGACGCCCGGGTCGATCTGGACCAGGAACTGTCGGCGATCGCCTGCATGGCCGCGCAGCGCGAGGATGCGCCCGCGCTGCTGTTCTCGCAGTTCACCGAACCCGCGGAGGGGCGGGTGCTGATCAACATGCTCGGCGCGAGCGCGCGGCGCTACGCGCTGGCGGTGGGACTCGATCCCGACCTGCCGGTGCCGCGGCTGATCACGGAAACGCGGCGCATCATGCGTCGGCGGATCGCGCCCGAGCGGATAGCGCCGGCGCAGGCGCCGGTGAACGAGATCGTGCTCACCGGCGACGACATCGACCTGACCCGGCTTCCGGTGCCCAGGTTCTGGCCGGGCGACGGCGGCCGCTACATCGGCACGGGCGACATCACGTTCACGCGCGATCCGGAGACCGGGCGCATCAACGTCGGGGTCTACCGGCAGATGCTGCACGGACCGCGCCGGGTCGGGATGTACACCTCGCCCGGCAAGCACGGCGGAATGGATCGCGACGCCTGGTGGGCGCGCGGGGAGCCCTGCCCGGTGGTGGTGGCCTACGGCATCGATCCGATCATGTTCATGGTGGGCGCGCAGGTATTCGGCTCGCGGGAATCGGAACTCGAGGTGGCCGGCGGGCTGCTCGGGGAGCCGGTGCAGCTCACCGAGGGCGTGGTCGTGGATCTGCCCATTCCCGCACGCGCCGAGATCGTGATCGAGGGTTATCTCCACCCGGACGATCGCGAACCCGAGGGGCCGCTGGGCGAATTCACCGGCTACTACGGCAACCCGCGTGCGCCGCAGCCGGTGATCGAGGTGAAGGCGCTGCACATGCGCCGCGATCCGATCATCACCGCGGCGCTGATGGCACGCTACCCCGCCTGCGAGATCGGCGCCTACTACGCGGTCATGCGCTCGGCCCGCATCTGGGACAATCTCGACGCGCTGGGCGTGCCGGGCATACGCGGCGTGTACGCCCATCCTGCGGCCGCCTCGGGTTGGGGCATGGTGGTGGTGTCGCTCGAGCAGCGATTCGCCGGCCACGTGGCGCAGGTGCTGTCTCTAGTCGCGCAGTGTCCCGCCGCGGCCTATTACACCAAGTGGATCATCGCAGTCGACGAGGACGTCGACCCGACCGACCTCAACCAGGTGCTGTGGGCGCTCTCCACGCGCTGCAATCCGGCGGACCATATCGACATCCAGCGCAACACCTGGTCCACGGGCCTCGATCCCAGCCAGGGCGAGCGCGAGCTGCGGCCCTACGGCTCCAAGGCGCTGATCGATGCCTGCAAGCCGCATCGCCACCTCGCGGATTTTCCGAAGACCACGCTGCTGCGCCGGGACATCTACGAGCGCGTCGCGGGCCGCTGGACCGAACTCGGGATGCCGGGTGCGGCCCCCGCGATGAGCGCGTTCGACGACGGGGAGCGGACCCTGGCGAAGGGTCATGTCAATTGAATAGCCACGGGAACTCGCGCCCAGCGCGGCACGCCGTGCCGGGCGAATTCGGACACTGGCCGGGAGTCGTCAGACCACCCTAATCATCGTGCTCGCGGTCATCGTCATCCAAGAGTTGGTCGTAATCTGGCGTTGTCGGAGTTGTGCTCGCCAAATGAACCTTTGTCCCTGTGGGAACCACCGGGCTTGCTGGTGTAACTGGCGCGGCCGGTTCCGGCGCCGGTCTCTGGATCCCCCGATCCGCCGTAGTGGAAACTTTCTTCGTTTTGGGCCTTGCCACGCTCGCCGTCCTCTTGCCAGTGAGGCTGGCTCTTGCCGGTTTCGTCCTGGTGGTTTTCGATTTCGCAGGTTTCTTCAGCGGCTTGGCTTGAGCCTCAATATTGGGGATCTTCTTCCTTTTGGGTTTTGCTGCGGTTTTCGTTTTCGCAGGCTTCGCCAACGACTCGGCTCTTGATTTCGGTTTTGGAGCGGTGCGCGCCTTCCTGCTTGCCTGCTTCGCCGCCTTCGTCTCGGCTTTTCTCGCTTTCTTCTCCGCCCGCTTTGCCTCTTTTGCGGCTTTCTTTTCGGCCTTTCTCGCCTTCTTCTCCGCTTTCTCGTTCGCCCTTGTCTTCTTTCCCATAGCTATCCTCCTCAAGAATCCAGAAAATGACCCGCACGGCAGGTCCGTGCTTGAACAGGTGGCCGCTTGCGTTGCCAAGGATATTACGCCGATCCGGTAATCCCATACAAAGATGGGGCTGAGTCCGGGCCCATTTTGGTACTGGAGTGCCTCCCTGGCCGTCGCTCAGACAATCCGTCCGATCAAGCTCGGCGCAAATGACCGCTTCCGATCCACCTGAGGTCGCGTCCCGGCAGGTGGTGTGCGAGGGGACGGGGGTGACCCGGTC
>Ga0156228_1108_pt1 | contig 20894 bp, 17 predicted proteins | sample RifCSPlowO2_12_FD_107876 | JGI IMG/M metagenome (GOLD analysis project Ga0156228, IMG submission 107876) | Betaproteobacteria bacterium RIFCSPLOWO2_12_FULL_65_110 | reverse complement strand
TGACTACGCTTGCCGACGGATATAGATGTATGAAGTAAGCCGCATCGGGCGCGAACCGGGCGGTACCACTGGATTGCGAAAGGCGGGCCGGCAATGGCATGGGAAGCGGGCAAGGCGGGCATCAGGATCGGAATAGTCGGAACCGGCACCATGGGCCGGGGAATCGCCCAGATCGCGGCACAGGCGGGATTCGAGGCCAAGCTGTACGACGCAATCCCGGACGCGGCGGAGCAGGCGCGAGCGAGCATCGCCGAGGTGCTCGGCAAGCAGGTGGAAAAGGGCAAGCTGGCCAAAGACGCGTTCGAGGCCACGATGGCGCGCCTGAAATGCGTCGCCGCGCTCTCGGAGCTGGCCGACTGCGACGTGGTCGTCGAAGCGATCGTCGAAAAGATCGAGCCCAAGCGCGAGCTGTTCCAGGCCCTCGAAGCCATCCTGCGGGAAGACGCGATTCTCGCCACCAACACCTCCTCGCTGTCGGTCACCGCGATGGCCGCGGCGTGCAAGCGTCCGGGGCGCGTCGCGGGCTACCACTTCTTCAACCCGGTGCCGCTGATGAAGATCGTCGAGGTAGTCAACGGCGCGCTCACCGAACCCTGGGTGAGCGAGGCGCTCGCGGAACTGGCGCGCCGCATGGGCCATACCGCGGTGCTCGCGAACGACATGCCCGGGTTTATCGTCAACCATGCCGGCCGCGCCTACATTCCCGAGAGCCTGCGCATCATCTCCGAGGGCGTGACGGATTTCCACACCCTGGACCGGATCATGAAGGACGCGGCCGGCTTTCGCATGGGGCCGTTCGAGCTGCAGGACCTGGTCGGCCTGGACATCAGCCAGATGGTGATGGATTCGATCTACAACCAGTTCTACCAAGAGCCACGCTTCAGGGTCACACCGCTGGTGACCCAGCGCACTGCCGCAGGCCTGTTCGGAAAGAAAAGCAAGCGGGGGTTTTACGATTATTCGGCCAGTGCCGCGGCGGTGCCCGATCCCGAGCCGCCGGTGCCGGCTGCGCAGAAGCGTCCGGTCTGGGTGAGCCCTGCCGACACCGATCTGGCGGAGAAGGTCAGGGGCGCCTTCATCAAGGGCGGCGCGGCGGTGGAGGGCGGCGCGGCGCCCTCATCGGCAGCGGTGATCGTGGTCGCGCCGCTGGGCAAGGATACGACGACCTGCGCAGTCGAACAGGGGCTGGATGCCACGCGCACCGTCGCGGTGGACGCGCTGTTCCCGCTGGAAAAGCGCATCACGCTGATGCGCTCGCCCGCGACCGATCGCGCCGCGCTCGATGCGGCGCACGCGATGCTCGCCGCAGGCGGGGTCCCGGTCTCGGTGATCCGGGATTCCCCCGGCTTCGTCGCGCAGCGGGTGGTGGCGCAAATCGTCTCCATCGGCTGCGACATCGCGCAGCAGCGCATCGCCTCCCCCGGGGACATCGATTCCGCGGTGCGCCTGGGGCTGGGCTACCCGAAGGGCCCGCTGGGCATGGGCGACGCACTGGGACCCAAACGCATCCTCACGATCCTGGAGAACCTGTATGCGACCTACGGCGATCCGCGCTACCGGCCGAGCATCTGGCTGCGGCGCCGCGCGCTGCTCGGCCTGTCGCTGCTGGTGGAGGATTGAACGGGGGACCGTCCAAGGACGGTGGCGGAGAGCGGCTGCGCGCAGCAATTCAAGCGCCGAAACCAAATAAGGCGGGCATCCGGATGACAAAGCGCAAAGACATCGCAGTAATCGGCTACGGCGAAACCAAGATAACGCTGCGCGGCGGGCGCAGTTCCTACGATCTCGCCGGGGAGGTGCTCGAGCAGATCGTCAACCAGACCGGCATCGATCCCAGGCAGATCGACGGCCTGTCGATCGCCGAGACCATGAGCGAGACCGCCAACCCGTTCTGGGGCGTGTTCATGTGCGAACAACTGGGGCTGTCGCCCACCTGGATGCAGGTCAACGGCCTGGGCGGCGCCTCCGGCACCGGCGGCATCGCGCGCGCCGCGGCCGCGATCCGGGACGGACTGTGCGAGACCGTGCTGGTGCTCGCCTCGGACGCGCAGTCCTCGGCCCGGCCCACCGACCAGGGCGCTCACCGTTACGAGTTCATGTATCCGACGGGCCTGCGCGGACCGGTCGGATCGTTCGGCCTGCTGACGCAGCGCTATCGCCACCAGTACCGGCTGAAGGACGAGGCGCTCGCCAAGCTCGCCGTCACCCAGCGCCGGCACGCGCTAATGAATCCGAATGCCTGCGACAAGCTGCGCGTGCCGCTGACCGAAGCCGATTACCTCAACTCCAAGTACGTTTCCGAGCCGCTGCGCATGCTCGATTCGGTGATGGTGTGCGACGGGGCGAATGGCGTGCTGGTGACCTCGACTGCGAACGCGAAAAAGCTCGGCGCGAAAAAAATGATCCATCCGATCGGTTACGGCGAAATCACCAACTTCAAGGGCAGCGAGATGCTCGTCGACATCACCGAGTCGGGATTCACGGTCGCTGGGCCGAAGGCGCTCGCGCAGGCCGGGATGACGCCCCGGGACATCCGTATGATCATGCCCTACGACGATTTTCTGATCGCGATCCTGCTGACCTTCGAGCACGTGGGCTTCTGCGGCAGGGGCGAAGGCTCCGAATTCATTCTGAACACCGATCTGTCTTACAAGGGAACGCTGCCGCTGAATACCTCCGGCGGCCAGATCTCCGCGGGGCAGCCCGGCCTGGCCGGCGGCGGCCTCAACCTGGTCGAGGCGGTGCGCCAGATGTTCGGCGAAGCGGGCGAGCGCCAGGTGTCCGACCCGAGGAACGCGATGGTCACCGGCATCGGCGTCATTCCCTACGGCCGCAACTGGGGCGTCTCGACCGTTCTCATTCTGGAGCAATCATGAGCGAAGCCACGCCTGCGTCCAAACCCGAGGCGAAGAAAATTCCGCGGCCGCTGCCGCGCGTCAATGCCTACATGGACACCAGGCCCTTCTGGCAGGCGGCGAACAACGGCAAGCTGCTCATCCAGTATTGCAAGGAGTCCGGCAAGCCGCAGTGGTATCCGCGCCCGGTGAGCCTTGCGACCGGCCGGCGCAACCTCGAATGGCGCGAAGTCTGCGGCCGGGGCAAGGTCTACTCCTGGACGGTCACGTACAGCGCCTGGCCCGGGCACGAGGACCGCGTGCCCTACATCTGCGCGCTGGTGGAGCTGGACGAAGGCGTGCGCATGCTGGCGAACCTGCTCAACGTGAAAGGCGAGGACGTGAAGATCGGCATGCCGGTGCAGCTGTGCTGGGAGCGGCTTTCCGATGAGATCAACTATCCCGCGTTCGAGCCCGTGACGCCGCGGTGAGCGTCACCCGATCCCCGCGGCGCTTTTGCGTCGCGAGCGCATGAAGCTGCCGGCCTTTCTCGCGGCGCGTGCGGCGGCGACGCCGGACCGGGAGGCGCTGGTCTGCGGGGATCTGCGCCTGAGCTTCGCCGAGCTGGACCGTCACAGTTCGTGCCTCGCCGCGGCGCTCGCGCAGCACGGGGTGGGCGCAGGCGACCGGGTGGCAATCTACCTGCCCAACTGCGCCGAGTTCGTGCTCGCCTTCGTGGCCATCGTGAAGCTGGGCGCGATCGCGGTGCCGATCGGCACCCGCCTGTCCGCGACCGAAGTCGCCTACCAACTCGCCGACAGCGCGCCGCGCGCGGCATTCATCCATCCGGACACGCGCGCGACCTTCGTTGCCGCGGGCAACACGCCGCCGGTCGTGATCGCTGCCGCGTCCGCCGTCGGGACGGAACTCACGCTGCACGCACTGGTGGCCGCGCATGCGCCGCGCCGCTTCGACCCGCCGGTCGAGGCCGACGACTGCATGATCTGCTACACCTCCGGCACCACGGGCCAGCCCAAGGGCGCGATCCTGACGCAGGCGAACTACTTCATCCCCAACGGCTACATCAACGCCATCGAGTGGGGCCTCACCGCGGCCGACCGCCAGCTCATCACCACCCCGCTCACTCACCGCACCGCGTTCGGTCGGGTCATCAACACGCTGTGCCTGGGCACGACGCTGGTCATCCTGCCGAAGTTCGATCCGCGCGAGACGGCGCGCCTGTGCGCCGCGGAGCGCATCACGGTGCTCGGCATGGTGCCCACCGTGGGTCGCATGCTGCTGCCTGCGATCGAGGCCTCGCCGCATTCGTTCGCCAGCGTGCGCGTGATGGTCGCCACCGGAGAGGCGTTTCCTCGCCAGGTCAAGGAACGGATCGTGCGCGCGCTGCCGCAGGTCGGCATCTACTCCTACTTCGCGATGACCGAGTGCGGCGCGCTCACCAGCCTGGGTCCGGCCGACCAGCTCTCGCATCCGGACTCCATCGGCCGGCTGGTGCCCGGTGTGGAAGTGCGGTTCGTCGATGCCGCGGGGCGCGACGCGGCGCCGGGCGAGCCGGGCGAGCTGTGGATCCGCAGCGGCGAGCCCGGGCGCTTCCTCACGCTGCGCGGCTACTGGGGCAAGCCCGCGGAGACCGCGGCCGCCCTGCGCGACGGGTGGTTCGCCACCGGCGACATGGGGCGCATGGACGCGGACGGGTTTCTGTATATCGTCGACCGCAAGAAGGACATGGTCCTGTCGGGCGGCTACAACATCTTTTCGAAGGAGGTCGAACTGGCGATCCTCGACCATCCGTCGGTGCAGGACGTCGCGGTGGTGGGCGTGCCCGACGCAGTGTACGGCGAAGCGGTGGCCGCGTTCGTCGAGGTGAAGCCGGGCGCCGCCGCGCTCACCGAGGAACAGCTCATTCTCCATTGCCGGGACCGCATCGCCGGCTACAAGAAGCCCAGGCACGTGCGCTTCGTGCACGAACTGCCGAGAAACAGCGTCGGAAAGATCCTCAAGTACCGGCTGCGGGAGGAATTCGCGGCGGCCTTGCCGTAGCCGGGCTTCCATCTGACGCGCGCGCAACCCCGGCTATCGTCTCACCCAGCCGCCACGGGCATGGACGTGCCGGTGACCTAGGAGGACGGTTCAACGGAATCGATACGCGCGATGCTGCGCGCCATCCGGATGAAGACGTCGCGTTCACTCTCACCCAGCGGCTCGAGAATGCGCTGCTGCACCTTGGCCAGGCCCGGTGCCATCCGGCCCAGCATACGCAGACCTTTGGTCGTTATCCGCAGTTCGTAGGCGCGAGCGTCGCGCGGCGCGCGGCGCCGCACGACCAGGCCACGGCGGATAAGCCGGGAAGTGATGTCGCCCATTGTGTTGCGATCCGTTCCAGTCGAGTCGGAGAGATCCTGAATGCTGGCGGTCGAACAACGGGCCAGCGTGAGCAACAGCGCGGTCTGCTGCTGCGTGAGGCCGAATTCACCCAAGACCTCTTTGAAGATCTCCTGGGAGCGCTGCTGGCACCTTCGTAGGAGATGGCCCGGAGTCTCGGAAAGGTCCAGGTCGCCGAGGTTCTGCTTAGAAGCCACTCTGTTCGCCCGCGATCGCCATGACGTTCGGTCTGCAACTGGAAAACATTCGAATATCTCCTCACGTCCGGCGCTGCTCCTGATGGCTGCGGTCACCCGGTCGACGCGGATCTCCAGGAGGGCGGCTCTCGCCAGCGCCCACACGCCGCCGAGCACGACACCAAGGCGTATGGACCTGGAGGCAGGAGCCGTACCCGGTTGCCTTTTGTCATTGTAATGTGTACGCTGCATTTTATACAACGTGTACGGTGTATCTGCCCGAATGCCGGAGACTGGCTGCCCCGAATTCCGCAGAAACGCGCGTCCGTGCAGCTCAGAGAGCCGGAGGATCGATGACCTACCTGAAGCGATTGCCCAAGTTCGAGTACGTCAGCCCTCGATCGCTCGACGAGGTCTGCGGCTTGATCGCAGGCACTTCCGATGACGAGGTGATGCTGCTCGCAGGCGGTACGGACGCCATTTTGCAGATGCGCCGGCGCGAGCGGGTGCCTCGCCGCGTCATCGGTCTCAAGGGCGTTGCAGAACTGGAATTCGTGCGCGAGCGGGCCGACGGCAGCCTTGCCATTGGCGCCATGACCGCGCTGCATACCCTTCTGTCCGCTCCGGCAGTCAGCCAGCGCTATGACCTGCTGCGCGAAACCACCGCACAGATCGGCGGACCTGAACTGCGCAACGTTGCGACGATCGGCGGCAACATCGCCGGTGCGCTTCCATGCGCAGACCTGCCCCCGGCCCTCATGACCCTTGGGGCGCGGATCAGGCTCAGCAGTCAGCGCGGGGATCGCTGGCTGCCTCTCGACGAGTTCTTTCCGGAGTTCGGACGGACGGTCGCTGAAGATGACGAGTTGGTGGCGGAAATCAGTCTGCCCCGGCCGGCATCCAATAGCGGCGGTACCTATCTCAAGTTTCACGACCGTCATTCCATGGACATGACGGTCGTCGGAGTGAGCGCATTCGTCGTCCTGGATGACGATGGCCGGACGTTTCGCGACCTCAAGCTTGCTTATGCCAACGGCGCGCCGACCGTATTCCGTGCCAGGCGCGCGGAGACCGTTTTGCGTGGTCATGCGTTGACTGACGAGGGGCTCGAAGCGGTGGCCGAGACCGCCTGCGCCGAGTCCAGTCCCAGGACTTCCTGGCGGGCCAACGGGGAGTATCGCCTGGAGCTGATCAGGGCCTTGACAAAGCGCGCCATCCGGCTCGCGTGGGGAAAAGCTTCCTCGCGGAAGGGGACAAAGCCATGATCGATCTCATACCGGTTTCGCTGCGCGTCAATGGCGTCCGATACGATATTGACATCCGGCCGTGGCGCACGCTCCTGGAGGTGCTCCGCGAGTCCCTGGGCATGACGGGAACCAAGCGCTCCTGCGGCGAAGGGCAATGCGGCACCTGCACCGTTCTTATCGACGGCAAGGCAGTCAACTCCTGTCTTTACCTCGCCGTCGAGGCACAGGGCAAGGAAATCGCGACCATCGAGGGTCCGCCCGCAGGCGACCCTGCGCTCCAGCAGATTCAGCGTTCATTTGTGAGCAAGGGGGCGGTGCAATGCGGTTTCTGCACGCCCGGAATGGTCGTTGCCACAAAGGCGCTCCTGGCCGATAACCCGGCGCCGAGCGAGGACGAGATTCGCGAGGCCCTTGTCGGACATCTGTGCCGATGCACGGGCTATGTGCAGATTGTCGAAGCCATTCAGGATGCCGCCCGCGGCATGCAGGACGCCGCCAGCCAGATGGCGCCCAAAGGGAGCGACTGAGGTGAACGAGCAAATCAGACGTGAATTTCAGGTCCTGGGCAAACCGACGCCGAAAAAGGATGCCCCGCTCAAGGCTGCCGGTCGTGCCGAGTTTGCCGACGACATCAACATGCCCGGAATGCTGCACGGCAAGCTGCTGCGCAGCCCGCATCCGCACGCGCGCATCGTGAGCATCGACACGAGTCGTGCCGCTGCGCTGCCCGGAGTCCGCGCGGTGATAACCGGCAAGGACTTTCCGGGCGTCAGATACGGCAACCTGCCGCGGACGCGCGACTACCTGCCGCTTGCCATCGACACGGTCCGCTATATCGGCGAAGAGGTGGCGGCCGTGGCGGCGATCGACGAGGACACCGCGGAGGAGGCGCTCGACCTGCTGCAGGTCGAGTATGAATTGCTGCCGGCGGTTTTCGAGCCCGAAGAGGCCATGAAGCCGGGTGCGCCTCAGCTGCACGCCCCGGCCCCGGGCAATATATCGGCGCACACCGAGTCGCAGTTTGGCGACGTGGCGGCGGCCTTTGCCGAGGCGGACTACGTTCGCGAGGACGTGTTCGAAACCCATGCAGTCAAGCAGGGAATGCTGGAGCCTCACGCCTGCGTCGGCGTGTGGGATTCGTTCGGCAAGGCGACGCTCTGGTCCTGCAAGATGAGTCCGTACACCGTGTGGCGACAGCTTGCGATGGGGCTCGATATCAAGCCCAGCGACATACGCGTGGTCCAGACCTATGTCGGCGGCGGATTTTCGGGGGGCAAGCAGGAAGCCATGCCGATGGATTTCTGCGCGCTGATGCTGTCCAAGAAGACCGGCCGGCCCGTGAAGTTTGTGCATACGATGGAAGAAGTTCTGACCATCGGGCACATGCGCCATCCGATGAAGATATGGTTGCGCACCGGAACGACCAAGGATGGCCGGATACTTGCCCAGCACTGCAAGTTGCTCGCGAACGGCGGCGCCTATTCGAGTATCGGCGGGTTCAGCATCTTTCTTGCCGGAGCCATGCTCAACCTGCCCTATCGCGTCCCGAACATGAAGTTCGAGTCCGATCGCGTTTACACGAACAACGGATTTTGCGGCGCCCTGCGCGGGCACACGGTGGTGCAAATGTGCTTTGCGCGCGATTCGCAGCTCGAAAGAATCGCCGAAGACCTGGGCATCGATCCGCTGGAGATCCGGCGCCGCAATGCCCTGCATGACGGCGACGTGACTCCCAACGGTTTTCGGATCAACACATTCGCGTTCGACGAGTGCATCACGCGCGTCGCGGAGATGTCCGGCTGGTACAGCAAACGGGGCAAGCTGCCTAAGTACCGGGGAATCGGCTTCGGTTGCGGCGCGCATCTGTCCGGCGCGAGGCTCATGGGCCATTCCGCGTCGGCGGCCGAGATACGGATGCTGGAAGACGGCACGGTGCACCTGACCACGGGCTCGACCGACGTCGGCCAGGGGGTGGAGACGGTGATGTCCATGATCGCGGCCGAGGTGCTCGGCGTCGAAGTGGACGATGTGAACTACCTGAAAGTGGATAGCGCTGCGACGCCTCTCGATCCGGGTACCTTTGGCTCGCGGGTCACGCTCTTCACCGGAAACGCCGTCAAGCAGGCTGCGGAGGAAGTCTGCCGGCAGCTGGCCGAGATCGCGGGCGAACGGATGGGTGTGGACCAGCAGGATCTGGTATTTCGCAAGCGCGAAATCATCAACCGCAAGGATGAGAGGCAGCGCGTTTCGCTGAAGGAAATCGTGCGCTGGGCAATGTTTCAGCAAGGGCGCGTCATCACCGGGCGCGGCACCTACGGTGCAAGTGAAGAGAAAATCGATTTCCAGACGGGCCAAGGCAATCTCTCGCCGGCATACAACCCGACAGCCTGTGCCGTGGAGGTGGAGGTGGATCCGGAAACCGGCTTCGTGGACGTAGTCGGTCTGTGGGGCGCGGACGACAGCGGTACGCCCTTGAACCCGATGGCAGTGAGGGGGCAGGTCATCGGCGCAGCGGTCATGTCGATCGGGCACGCGCTCTACGAGAATCTGATCCGGGTCGACGGCAAGGTCATGAACCCGTCGTTTCGTGACTACAAGATGCCGCAGGCGACGGATCTGCCGAAGCTGGCCGACTTCCAGCACGCCAACGTCATCACCTGGGAGCCCGAAGGCCCGTTCGGCGCCAAGGAAGCCGGTCAGGGCGCCGGAACCGGCGTCATCGCGGCGCTTGCAAACGCCATCTACGACGCCACGGGCGTCCGGTTGACACGCCTGCCCATGACGCCGGAAAGCATCCTGTTCGGCCTCAAGGGCGTGCAGCAGCAGAAAGGAAACCGCGGGCCGTAGACGGTCGCCGCGTTCGCCCGAGGATCTGCCCCCCGCCATGACGCGAACACTCTCCCTTGCGCCCCTCACCGTCCTGGAGCTTGCGCCGCCGGACATGGTCAGCTGCGCGGCGCAGGCGGGATACAGCCACCTCGGCCTGCGGCTGCTCCCGGTGTTGCCGAAGATGGACGTCAACCATCCGATCATCGGCGACACGCCGATGGTGCGCGAGGTGCTCGGCCGGCTCGGTGACACCGGTCTGAAGGTGCTCGACATCGAGTTCATCCGGCTTACGCCGGAGTCGCGCGTCGCCGACTATGCGCCGATGCTGGAGACGGGGGCGCGGCTCGGCGCGCAGCATGTCCTGGCCGGCGGCGACGATCCGCACGAACAGCGGCTCGCCGAGCGCTTCGCCGAACTCTGCGACGCCGCGGCGCCATTCGGCCTCACCGCCAACCTGGAGCCGATTCCGCTGTTCGAGTTGCGCACGCTCGCGCAGGCGATGCGCGTGCTGGCTGCCGCCGATCGGCCCAACAGCGGCATTCTGATCGACCCGATTCATTTCGACCGCTCGGGCGAGCGTCTCGCGGACGCCGTGCGCATCCCGCGCAAGTGGTTGCACTACATGCAGCTGTGCGACGCGAGCGCAGAACGGCCGGCCGATGCCGCTGGGCTGCAGTTCCAGGCCCGGTTCGACCGCATGATTCCGGGCGAGGGCGGACTGGATCTCCCCGGGCTGCTGCGTGCGCTGCCGCGCGAGATCCCGATCGCCCTGGAGGTCCCGATGGCCGCGCTCGCGCGCACGGTAGGCGCAGCGGAGCGCGCGCGCCGGCTGCTCGCGGCGACCCTGGCGCTGCTGCGCAGGCTGGAAGACGAGGGAGGTGCGGCGGCGGCGAAGTTCGGAGGCGAACCTTAACCCGGGTTTTCCGCTGCCAGCGGCACGTGCCCCCGGATCAGATCGGACCCGCGCTCCGCGATCATCAACACGCAGGCGTTGATGTTGCCGCTGACGAGGTCCGGCATCACCGATGCGTCCACCACGCGCAGGCGGTCGATCCCGCGGACTCTGAGTTCCGGATCGACCACCGCCATGTCGTCCCGGCCCATCCTGCAGGTGCCGGCAGCGTGATGCAGCGTGGAGGCCACCGCCCTGATGTAGGCATGGATGTCGGCTTCGGCTACCACCTGCGGGCCCGGAACGATTTCGTCACCGCGAAAGGGATCGAGCGCACTCTGGCGGATGACCTCGCGCGCCATGCGCATCCCCGCCGCGAGCACTTGCGCATCGCCGGGCGCCGACAGGTAGTTCGCGCGGATGCGCGCCGGCTGCCTTGCGTCGGCCGAAGCAAGCTCGATGCTTCCGCGGCTCTCCGGATGAAGCAACACCACCAGCAGGTAGAAAGCGTCGCGCCAATCGGGCCCAAGCACGGGCCACCAAGGGCGCGCTTCCCGGGCAATTCCCCTGACTCCCAGCTGTATGTCCGGCACGGCGGTATCGGCGCAGGTCCTGAGCAGCGCCATGGCGCCTCCGGGCATGTTGGTCGCGGGACCGCTGCCGGCGAAATAGGCGCGCAGCATCGCAAGAGCGATCCGGTCCAGTCGCAACGCGTGCCGCAAGGGGCTCGTCCCTTTGCGCAAGTTACCGACCGCGACAAAGACATGGTCCTGGAAATCCGCGCCGACCCGGTGCAAATCCACCGCCGGCGCTATCCCGTGGCTGCGCAGCTGTGCGGCCGCGCCTATCCCCGAGAGCATCAGCAACTGCGGCGTATTGACGGCGCCGGCCGAGAGCAGCACTTCGCAAGCGGCATGGTCGCGCTCGGTCCGGCCACGGTGTAGATACTCGACACCGATCGCCTTCTTCCCGTCGAGCAGAACGCGCGTCGCAAGCGCACCGGTGCGCAGCGTGAGGTTCGCGCGCCGCATCGCCGGTCGAAGGTAGGCGCCCGCGGCGCTGCATCGCCGTCCTCCGGCGATGGTCGATTGGGCCATTGCGAATCCTTCCTGCATCTCGCCGTTGAGGTCCTCGGACACGGCGAATCCCGCAGCCTGCCCGGCATCGACCGCCGCGCTGTAGAGGGGATCGGAAAGATCCGTGAAACGGGTTCCGACCGGGCCGCTGCCGCCGCGGTAGGCGTTCTCCCCTCCGCACCAGGACTCGGTGCGCTTGAAATAAGGCAGCACCTGCGCGTAGGACCAGCCGGCGAGCCCCTTTTGCGCCCAGCGGTCGTAGTCCCCGCGGTGGCCGCGAACGTAAAGCATCGCGTTGATCGACGAGGAGCCGCCGAGGACCTTGCCGCGCGGCAGCGCGATGGCGCGCTGGTTCAAATGCGGCTGGGGCTCGGTGTTGTAACCCCAGTCGTGCCGCCGGTCCTTCCAGAGTTTTCCCAGGCCGAGGGGAATGTGGATCAGCGGATCCCGGTCGGCGCCGCCCGCCTCAAGCAACAAGACACGAATCTGCGGGTCTTCCGTCAGTCGATTGGCGAGTACGCAACCGGCAGACCCCGCGCCCACTATGATGTAATCGTATGGTCTGCGCTTCATCGTTTCCGCGGCGAGAAACCGGAGGCTGCGGAATTGTCGCCGCTTCCCCGGTAACGCGGATATTACCCGTTTACGGCGTTCTACCCGCCATTCCCGCCACCGGCACGATCAGCTTGGCTCAATGCCTCCACCCGGTTACGATGCTGCTACATGGATGCAAGAGCCGCATCCGGGCCGCGCGACACTTCCACGCAGTAGGGAATTCTCGTATGAGCAACGCCGAAAGACTGAGCACCGGTCAGGTGATCGCCAGATCCCTGATACGCAATGGAGTCGACACCATTTTCGGCATTCCCGGCGCGCATACTTACGATTTCATCGACGCACTGTATGAATGCCGGGACAGGATACGCTTCATCGTCAACCGGCACGAACAGGGCAGCGGCTACATGGCCTATGGATACGCCAAGTCCACCGGCCGCGTCGGCGCATTCACCTGCGTGCCGGGGCCGGGCGTGCTCAACGCCGGCGCCGCCCTTTGCACCGCCTACGGGGCCAATGCTCCGGTGCTCTGCATCACCGGCAACGTCCAGTCGCACCACATCGGCCGCGGCCGCGGCATACTGCACGAGTTGCCGGACCAACTCGCAATCCTGCGCGGACTGACAAAATGGTCCGAGCGCATCAACCATCCGACCGAAGCCGCGGCCGTCGTCGGGGAAGCATTCAAGCAGCTCTCCACCGGCCGAATTCGTCCGGTCGCGATCGAGACGCCGTGGGACGTGTTCGGCGTCAAGGCGCCGGTCGATCTCGACGTGCCGATGGATGTTCCGCCGCCGCCTGAGCCTGATCCGGACGGGATTGCGCGCGCGGTCGCCCTGTTGAAGAGCGCGAAGAATCCGATGATCACCGTCGGCAGCGGCGCGATCGACGCCGGCGCTGAAGTGCTGGAACTTGCCGAGTTGCTGCAGGCGCCGGTGACTTCGCACCGCAGCGGCCGCGGCATCGTCGGCGAGGACACAGCTTACGGATTTTCCTGCGGCGCCGGTTACAAGCCCTGGCTGGCGACCGATGTTCTGGTCGGCATCGGCAGCCGGCTCGAGCTTCAATACCTGCGCTGGATGAAGATCCCAGAGGGCGTCAAGGTGATACGCATCGACATCGATCCCACCGAGATGTTCCGCCTGAAACCCGACGTCGGTATCGTGACCGGCGCGAAACCGGGTGCGCGCGCCCTGGTCGCCGCGCTGTCCGCTACGCTCGCGAAGCGGCCGTCGAGAGCGGAGGAATTCAAGGCGCTCAAGGCGCAGTTCAGGCGCGACATCCAGACAGTACAACCGCAAATGGCTTACCTGGACGTGATCCGCGATGTGCTGCCGCGAGACGGGTTTTTCGTCGAGGAAATCTCGCAGGTCGGTTTTGCCTCGCGATTCGGCTTTCCGGTGTACGAGCCGCGCACTTTCGTCACCGGCGGCTATCAGGACAACGTCGGCTTCGGCTTCATGACGGCGCTCGGCGTCAAGATCGCCAACCCGGGCAAGACGGTCGTCTCGGTCACCGGCGACGGCGGATTCATGTTCGGCGTTCAGGAACTGGCGACCGCGGTTCAATACAACATCAACCTCGTCACCGTCGTCTTCAACAACGCGAGTTATGGCAACGTGCTGCGCGACCAGCGCAATGTCTATAGGGGACACGAAATCGGCTCGTCGCTCACCAATCCGGATTTCGTCAAACTTGCCGGGAATTTCGGCGCGACGGGTTACTTGGCGAAAACGCCCGCCGAACTGAGAGCGGCGCTGGAGAAGGCTTTCGCACTATCCGGCCCGGCGCTTATCGAAGTGCCGAGCGAGCCCGGCTCGGAAGCCTCGCCCTGGCCATTCCTGCATCCGAACCTGTAATGCGATGAAAGCCGAGAAGCTTTACAACGTAACCGGCCAGGTTGCATTCGTCACCGGAGCCGCCAGCGGACTCGGTCGCGCGATGGCCGAAGTCCTCGCCGAAAATGGCGCCTGCGTGACCATGGCGGATATCGACGGCGATGCGCTGGAGGCGCTGGTGCGGACAATGCGGCAAGCCGGGTCCGCGGTGGAGGCGGCCGTATTGGACGTCGCCGACACCGACGCACTGCGCGGAGGGATCGACGCGGTGGTGAAAAGGCACGGGCGGCTCGACGCGGTTTTCGCCAATGCCGGCATCAGCTCCGGTCCGGGGTTTGCGACCGCCGCCGGCCGGATTTCCGGCCAGATCGACCATACTTCGCTCGCCACATGGAGGAAGGTCCTGGACGTGAATCTGACCAGCGTATTCGTGACCATGCAGGCCGCCGCCGCCCACATGAAAGCGCAGAGGAGCGGCCGCATCATCGTGACTTCATCGATCGCGGGACTGCGCGCCGAGACATTCGTCGGCTATCCCTACGCGGCGACCAAGGCCGCGTTGATCAATCTGGTGCGCCAGGCGGCGCGCGAGCTTGCCCCCTACAACGTACTTGTCAATGCGATCGCCCCCGGGGTCTTCTTCACCAATATCGCCGGCGGTAGGCTGCGCGATCCGGCTGTGCAGGAAGAATTCAGGCGCATCGTTCCGCTGGGCCGCATCGCCGATGCCGCGGAAATCAAGGGACTCGCGCTGTTTCTGGCCTCGCCGGCGTCGAGTTACGTCACCGGCACGGTGATTCCGATCGACGGCGGAGTCACGGCCGGATGAACCTGTTCGCCGCACCCGAAAGCCCCGTATCGGTTCCGAATACGAGCGGCAATGAGGAGGCGCGGTGAAAGACCTGAGGGCGAAGACCGCGATCGTCACCGGCGCCGCATCGGGAATCGGATCCGGCATTGCCCAGGCTTGAGCGCCGGGGACATCGGGCCAGGTCAGTTCTCAAACGCGAAACCGGGGCACAAGATGAGTTCAGACGGTCTTTTCGGGCTGCGCGATCGGGTTGCGGTGGTGACCGGCGGGAACGGCGGCATTGGCCTGGGAATCGCCGAGGGATTGGCGGGCGCCGGGGCCTGCGTCGTCATAGCGGCGCGCAACCGCGCCAAGAGCGACGCTGCGGTCGCGAAGCTGGCGGCCATGGGCACGCAGAGCATCGCACTGGAGATCGACGTCACGCTGGAGCGCGACTGGAAACTCGTCGTTCAGCGCACGCTCGACCAGTACGGTCGAATCGACATCCTGGTCAACAATGCCGGAGTGCTGCTGGGCAAACCGCCGGAAGAGTACTCGCTCGAGGAATGGCATTCCGTTATCGACACCAATCTCACCGGCGCGTTTATCGGCTCCCAGGCGGTATTCCCGGAAATGAAGCGGCAGGGCGGCGGCAAGATCGTCAATATCGCCTCGCTGACCGCAAGCTTCGGCAGCCCGTTCAACGTGCCCTATACCGCAAGCAAGGGCGGCATCGTGCAGCTCACGCGGGGGCTCGCTGCGGCGTGGGCAATGCACAACATCCAGGTCAACGCCATTTCGCCCGGCTGGATCGATACCGGACTGGCGTCCGGCATACGGGCGCGGATCCCGGGATTCAACGAAAAAGTCGTCGCGCGCACGCCCGCGGGTCGCTGGGGCCGAGCGTCGGATCTTGCCGGTGTTGCGGTCTTTCTTTCCAGCCGCGCCTCGGATTTCATCACCGGCGCGGCGATTCCCGTGGACGGGGGATATTCGATTCAGCTCTGAATCCCCGGTACAAGCGCGGCGCGGCCGGCGTACGAGCGGGTCCCGCCGCGATTCCTCAGCCCAGGGAAAAATCCACCACCTGCCGCCCCCGCACGCGTGCGGCGAGCAGGTCTTCGAAGGCCTGCGGCAGGGCAGAAAACGGGATGCGCCGCCCGATCCGTTCCAGATGCCGCGGTTTCCAATCGGCCGCCATGCGCCGCCAGATGCGCAGTTTCGATTCCACCGGATTGTTCACATTGACACCGATCAGGCGCACCCCGCGCAGAATGAACGGGAGCACGTTTCCGGCGAATTCGTTGCTCGCCGCGTTGCCTATCGAGGCGATGACGCCGTCCCGGCGCATGGTGCGGATGAGCCATTCGAGCTGTGTCCCTCCAACCGAATCGATGGCGCCGGCCCAGCGCTCGGTACCCAGCGGACCGGCGCCGAAATCGACGCTGCGGCGATCGAGCACCTCGCAGGCCCCTAGCGAGCGCAAATAATCCGATTCGTCGATCTTGCCTGTCAGGGCCACCACGTCGAAACCCAGTTTCGAAAGCAGATCGACGGCGATGCTGCCGACGCCGCCGGTGGCGCCGTTCACCAGCACTCTGCCGCGCCCGGGTACAAGTCCGTTCTTCTGCATCAGTTCCAGCGCGACGCCGACCGAGTGGCCGGCAACGCCGAGCACGGCCGCTTCGAACAGCGTCAGCCCGCCCGGCAAGCCGAAAACCCACTCCGCGGGGAAACGGCCGAACTCGGCGAAACCGCCGTCGTGGTGGCTTCCGAGTCCGAAACTATGGAGAAACACCGGGTCGCCCGGTTTGAACCGGGGATCCTCGGAGGATTCGACCGTTCCGGAAAGGTCGGTGCCCCCTACCAGCGGAAATTTCCGCGCCATTCTCGCCCGGCCCCGCGCGGTGAGCGCATCCTTATAGTTGACGCCCGCGTAGGCGATGCGCAGCACCACGTTGCCGGAGTCGAACTCCTCGGGCGTCATCGACTCCAGACGACCGTCGCCGAATTTTCCGTCGTCGTGGATGCGGTAGGCGCGAAAACCCCGCATGTCCGGTCAATCGACCTTGGCCCCCGAGTCCTTGACTACTTTCGCCCACTTGGCGATTTCCGCGCGTACAAAGCTGCCGTACTGCTCCGGCGAGCCGCCGATAATCTCGGCCGAGCCCTGCAGCGATATGCGTGCCAGCACGTCCGGCATCTCCAGGATGCGCGCGATGTCGCGGTTGAGTTTGACGACGATGTCGCCGGGGGTCGCGGCGGGTGCGAAAACCCCGAACCACGCGGTCGCCTCGTATCCCGGAATGCCTGCCTCGACCATGGTCGGCACTTCGGGCAGAGCAGGAATCCGTTTCGCGCTCGTGACCGCAAGCGCGCGCACTTTGCCGGCGCGAATGTGCGCCACCACGTCCGCCATGGTGCCGAAGAGCAGCGACACCTGGCCGCCCAGCACGGCCGTGACCGACGGCGCGCTGCCCTTGTACGGCACATGGGTCATGTTTGCCCCGGCCATGGTCTTCATCATTTCGCCGGAAAGATGCTGCGACGAACCGCTGCCGGCCGAGGAAAAAGTCAGCTTGCCGGGATTGGCGAGGGCGAGGGCGATCAATTCCTTGACCGAGTTTGCCGTCACCGACGGGTGAACGACGAGCACGTTCGGGGCCGAGGCGACGTGAATGACCGGAGCGAAGTCCCGCACCGGGTCGTAGGCCATTTTGCGATACAGGCTCGGGCTGATGCCGAACGGACCGATGCCGCCCATCAGAATCGTATAGCCGTCCGCAGCGCCCTTGGCCACGAAGTCGGTGCCGACCATGCCGTTCGCGCCGACGCGGTTTTCAACCACGACGGGCTGGCCCCAGGTCTCGCCGAGCTTGGCGCCGATCACGCGGGCGAGCAGGTCGTAGTACCCGCCCGCGGGGTATGGAACCACCATGTGCACCGGTTTCGTGGGATAGCCCTGCGCCCCGGCCACCAACGCCGCGCAGGTAAGCAGCAAGCCGATCGAGCCGTTCAGTATCTTCCTCATTTGAACCTCCTTTGTGGATCGCAAGTCCCTGACCAATTACCCTTGCATCGACACCACTTTCACGCCGCTGCCGCCATTCTTCGACTTGCTTGAAGCAAGCGCAGCCAACGCCCTCCGGTCCGTTTTGTCGCCTATGACCGGCAGACAGTCTAACAATACGAGTTGCTCGGGCAGCTTGAAATGCGCCATCCCCTGGCTGCCGAGCCGCTCGCGCAGCGCCGCCAATTGGATATTGCTGCCCGGCGCCGGAACCACGCAGGCGCATACCCGCTCCCCCAGCACCGGATCCGGTACGCCGATGACGGCAACCTGAGTTACGCCGGGCAGCGTGCGCAACAGCGCTTCCACTTCCGACGGGCTGACGTTGTCACCGCCGCGATTGATGACCTCTTTCAACCGCCCGACAATGACGATGTTTCCCTCGCCATCGAATACGGCGAGGTCCCCGGTATGGAACCAGCCGTCGCGCCAACTCTCGTTGCCTTCGCCACCGAAATAGCCGTCGGCGCAGCACGGTCCTCGCCCGATCAGTTCACCCGCGGTTCCCCGCGGGAGGACCCGGCCTTCAGCATCGACGATGCGGAATTCGGTTCCGCCGCGAGGCCTGCCGACCGTGCCGCGGCGCACCGCAGCAGGGTCATCCGGTGACGGCGCAGCCCAGCCGCCGAAGTCGGCGCCGCCGTAGGTCGAAAGGACGATTCCACGCGTTCCGCGCTCGAGATCTTCGGCAAGGGTCGAGGGCATGACCGATCCTGCGGTGTACCAGAAGCGCACGCTGGTGAAATCGGCGCGATCGAGTCCTGCCGCCAAGATCGCAAGCTGGGTCGGAGTGCCGCATACCACGGTGGGCCGCTCGCGTTCAATCATTTCGATTGCGGCATCCGTGCCGAACGCCGGCAGTCCGAGCACGCAGGATCCCGCAACGGGCGCCGCCAGCCAAGCCGCCCTTGCGGGTCCCACACCCGGCGAGAGCGTGAGCAGGATGTCCTCGGGAACGAGGCGCAGCAGCCGCGCCTGGGCATGCGCGCGCTCGCAAGCCGCCGCAAGCGAAAAAACGGCAAGCTTGGGAATTCCTTCGGTCCCGGTGGTCGCCAGCGCATGCGCCGGTTCTTCGGGGCGAAGGGCGGCACGGCCATCATCGACCGGCCCTTCCAGGCACAGCAAACCATCCTTCGGCAGGGTGATCCGCAGCGGCGCAATGGCGTGCTCGCGGCAGATTTCGTCCGCCATGGCGTCAAAGTCGCGGTCCCGAAAGACGGTACCGGTTGCCAGCACCGCAGGCCGTACCCGACCGGCGATCGACGCCAGCTCCCGTTTGCCCTGACTCGCCGGGACCGGGATCCAAAACAGTCCAGCCTGTTCGCACGCCAGACGCAGCAGATACCATTCGACGCGGTTCGGCAGCCAGCCGAGAACCGGCGCGCCGCGCGCCAGACCGCACGAGCGCAGCCATCCGGCGGCGCGGTCGACCCATGCCTTGACCTCGCCCCAATTCAGGCGTTCTCGCCCGTCGGCAAGCGCTGGTGCCGCGGGCCGCTCGCGCGCCTGGCGCGAGAGCGCATCGATGATGGTTTCAATCAACGTCGGTCAGGCCCGCTGCATCGCCTCGAAGAAATCGCTGTACGGAAGGCCCTGGAAAGTCTCGGGCAGTTCCTCGACGATGCGCACGCTGCAAGGCGCCGGATCCCGGTTGCCGACCACCGATCGTATCCACAGCACCGCCTCCCCGGGACGGGGCGGCCGCGACACCACGCCGCGCACGTTGATGCCGCGGTACTTGCGACGCCCGGGCGTGAGATCGCGCAGCGTCATCACCACTTCCTTTCCACCGAAAAGGTGCGCGCTGTCGCGCGCGAAGGTTTCGTATTCCTGGGGCATGTTCGCTTTCCTTTGTCTATTTCAATCCGAGCGCCGACCAGCGCTCCAGCACCCGGCGCTGCACATCGGGCGAATACATGGAATCGAGCGTGGCGCGCACTGGCGTGGCGTCGCGCGGCCATTCCGGGGGCCAGGTCGCATCGAGCGCGACGCTCGCCCCCGAGCGCGATACGCGCTCCTCCTGGGTGTAGGCGGGCGTGAGCGTGTTCGCACGGCCCTTGTAGCGGACAACGTGCAGCCCGCTGCCCGGATGGCATTTGGTGGCGAAGGCGTGGATTACCGCGGCCATGTTGAAGACATCCACGTCCTCATCGACCACGATGATCTTGGAGATCAGCGCGCGGCGCACCGTCAGCACGTTGACCACGCGTTGCGCGATTTCCGCGCCGCCCTTGCGCACCGCAACGATGGCCAGGTGCACCCCGCCTTCCGGCGGAACGTACACCGCGACCACCGGCACATTGTTCGCTTCGAGGCGCCGCTTGATGGCGATGGCGCCGGTGATGGAGGTGGAGGTGGCGCTCGAATCCATGAATCCGGTCGTATCCACGGTGAGGATCGGATCGCGCCGGTGCGTGATCGTCGTCACGCGTGCGCAGATCGCGTTGCCCATTTCACCGCTGCGGTATCCCGGATATTCCCCATAGGGGCCTTCCTGATTGATGCGATCCAGGTAGACCTCGGCTTCGATGACGATTTCGGCGTTCGCCGGAACGTAGAGATCGGAGGTGTTGCACTTGACCAATTCAACCGGACTTCCGCGCAGGCCCCCGGCGAGGTCCGCTTCGTTTCCGGCGATCCTGAACGTCGCCGCGGCCGAAAGATGCGACAGGCAGTCGCAGCCGATCGCGATGGCGATGGGCATCGGCTTTGCCTGCGGCACGTAGCCATCGAGCAGCATTTTCCCAAGGTGGCTGGTCGGCCGCGGAAACCCCGTCAGCAGACGCTCGTTATGCACCATGAAACGGTACATGCCCCAGTTCACCCAGTCGCTCTTCGTGTCCTTGGAGACGACGAGGTCCCAGGTTCCCAGATAGCGGCCGCCGTCGCCGTCGTGCACCATCGGAACCGGAAGATCGAACAGATCGACCTTGTCACCGGGGACGACCACTTCCTTGCACGGGCCGTCCCTGACGATCACCGGAGGAATGGGGTGCTGCTCGCGTTCGGCGTACGTATCGTAGAGTTGCCGCACGTGCGTGTCGGCGGGCAGACCGAACGCGACGGCCATGCGCCTCCAGTTGGCGATCGGGTTGGTGGCAACGCGCCATTTGGGTGCGTAGTCCTTGACGTTTGTGAACAGGAACGCGGGACCATTCCTCTCGCAAGCGAGCCGCCCGATTCC
>Ga0156228_1225_pt2 | contig 21116 bp, 21 predicted proteins | sample RifCSPlowO2_12_FD_107876 | JGI IMG/M metagenome (GOLD analysis project Ga0156228, IMG submission 107876) | Betaproteobacteria bacterium RIFCSPLOWO2_12_FULL_65_110 | reverse complement strand
TGGTCCAAGAGACGTTGAGATAGTGGACTACCACTGAAGGAGTGAACATGGCCCGTCCCGTCAACCGCATGCGCCCGGTGCATCCTGGTGAAGTTCTTCGTGAGGACTTTCTTATTCCTCTTGACCTCAGCGTGAATGCGCTGTCTATCGCCTTGGGTGTGCCGGCAACTCGAATTCACGAGATCGTCAAGGAGCGTCGGGCCGTCACTGCGGACACCGCAGCTCGACTAGCAAAGTACTTTGGGGGAGACGCTACGTCATGGCTTGTTCTACAAGCGAACTACGACTTGAAGACGCTACCCACCCTACAGGACATCGAGCGCGTAGTACCGGTACGTGAGCTCAGTGAAGCCTAACCGGCGCATGCACCGGACCTTCGCCAGCGGGCTTCGCCCGCCGGCTACGGCCGGTGATGCGCGACGTTAGAGCCCGGTACTATCAGCGGCGCGACTCGAGGCGTAAAATCTCGACGGGAGGTGCCAATGACCAAGCAATTCGATGTTGTTGTCGAGCGCGACTCTGAGGGCTATTTTGTCGCCTCCGTTCCGTCGCTTCCCGGGTGCCATACCCAGGCGAGGTCGCTCGACGAGTTAATGTCCCGGATCCGCGAGGCCATCGAGCTCTGCCTCGAGATTCAGGGGCAGTCGCCAGAAGATCTGGATTTTGTCGGCGTTCAACGGGTGACGGTCGAGGCATGACCGTTCTACCCAGCGTTACCGGCAAGGACCTCATTGCCGCGCTGAAATAGGCTGGGTTTGAGGTGGTGCGTATAAAGGGCAGTCACCACTTTCTTCAGCACGCTGATGGTCGAACTACCGTTGTGGCCCTGCACGCTGGCGAAACCATTGGTCCTGGTCTACTCGCGAAAATCCTTCGCGATTGCAAAATGAGTCGCGAAGAACTGCACGATCATCTGTAGCAGGGTTCCCATGCGCGACCGCCGGGCTCTAACCGCACGCCGCACCCGGACGCGCCGGAAGCGTTGTGCCATCGTCAATCGCTGTGCTCGGCCCGCCGGTGGGCGTGGACGTTGAACGGATGCCTGCGGACGATGGTTTCCTCGCGGTCGGCGCCCGTGGAGATCATGTCCACCGGCACCCCGCAGATCGCCTCGATGCGCTCCAGGTACGCGCGCGCTTTGGCCGGCAGATCCGCGTAACTCTTAATGCCGACGGTTGTTTCGCTCCATCCCGGCATGCTCTCGTACACCGGCACGCAGGAGGCGGCATCTTCCGCGCCGGACGGCAGCATGTCGGTGAGCGTCCCGTTGACGCGGTAACCCACGCAGACCTTGATCTCCTCCATGCCGTCCAGTACGTCCAGCTTGGTCACGCAAAAACCGGATACGCCGTTTATCTGGATCGAGCGCTTCATCGCCGCCGCGTCGAACCAGCCGCAGCGCCGCGGCCTGCCCGTGGTGGCGCCGTACTCCTGGCCCCGCTCGCGCAAGAGCTCGCCGGTGCTGTCTACCAGTTCGGTCGGGAACGGCCCGCCGCCGACGCGCGTCGTATACGCCTTGGTGATGCCCAGTATGTAATGCAGCAGGCCCGGGCCCACGCCGGCACCGGCCGCCGCCGCACCGGCGACGCAGTTGGATGAGGTCACGAACGGATAGGTGCCGTGATCCACGTCGAGCAGCGAACCCTGCGCGCCTTCGAACAGCAGGCTCTTTCCCGCGCTGCTCGCGTCGTACAGCGCGCGCGAGACGTCGGTGACCAGCGGCGCCAGGCGCTCCTTCAGGGCCAGCGCCTCGTCGTGCGTGCGCTGAAAATCGACCGCCTGGGCTCCGAGATACTTCGTGAGAACGAAGTTGTGGAAATCGAGCAGCTCGCGCAGCTTCGCCGCGAAACGATCCGGCACCAGCAGGTCCTGCAGACGGATTGCGCGCCGCGCGACCTTGTCTTCATAGGCCGGTCCGATGCCGCGGCCGGTAGTGCCGATCTTGTCCGAACCCTTCCTCGCCTCGCGGGCGATGTCGATTGCCGCGTGGTAGGGCAGGATCAGCGTGCAGGCTTGCGATATCCGCAGCCTGCTCCTCACGTCCACGCCGGCTGCCTCGAGCTCGTCAATCTCCGCGATGAGCGCCTGCGGCGACAGCACCACGCCGTTGCCGATGTAGCAGGTCACCCCGGTGCGCAGTATCCCCGCCGGCACAAGGTGCAGCACCGTCTTCCTGCCGGCGATCACCAGCGTGTGTCCGGCGTTGTGCCCGCCCTGGAACCGCACCACGCCCTGTGCATGGTCGGTGAGCCAGTCGACGATCTTGCCCTTGCCCTCGTCGCCCCACTGGGTTCCGATTACGACTACGTTCTTGGCCATTTCAGTCCAGTTTCCTTACCTGCCATTTTCCGTCCACCCGAGCGAGTTCGCGGTCGCATGCCCCCGCGCCGCAGCCTTCGTGGCCGGGCAGTTCGACGACGACCACCTCCCCCCCGTCGCGCAAGCGTTCGATTTGCGCGACCAGTGCGGGATCCTGCGCATGCGGCGCGCGGATACCCATGGGATCCGGCATCGCAGGGGCGACCTGGGCCAAATCGCGCAAGTCCATGGAAAAGCCCGTTGCCGGCCGCGCGCGACCGAACGCCTTGCCCACCTCATCATAGCGCCCGCCGAGCGCCACCGCGTTCGGCCACCCGGGTGCATAGGCGGAAAACACCACGCCCGAGTGGTAGCGATACCCGCGCAGGTCCGCCAGATCGATGGAAACCGGCAGTCCGTTGTCACGCGAGAGGCACGCCAGATCATCGAGCGCGGCGAGAATCTCCGGGTGACCCGGCAGCGCCGCGCGCGCCAGCGCGAGAACGGAGGCATCGCCGTAGAGGCCGGGCAGCGAGCGCAGCGCCTGGCGCGTAACGCGGTCCAGGCCCGCGGTCAGCGCCTGGATACCGGGTACATCCTTCGCCTCCAGCGCCTCGTGCAGCTGCGCCTCCAGATCCGCGCCGACGCCGCCTCGCTGGCATAACGCCCGGAACACGGCGACATGACCGAGATCCAGGCGCGCGCCCCGGATCTCGCACGCAGACAGCGCTCGCAGCAGCAAGCCCTGGATCTCGAGATCGCTTTCGACGCCGGCGTGGCCATAGATCTCGGCACCGATCTGGAGCGGCTCGCGCGTGGCATTGAGACCCCGCGACCGCGTGTGCAGCACGCTTCCCGCATAGCACAGGCGCGCGACGCCTTCGCGGTTCAGAAGGTGCGCATCGATGCGCGCCACCTGCGGCGTGATGTCGGCGCGCACGCCCATCATGCGCCCGGTGAGCTGGTCGACGAGCTTGAAGGTGCGCAGGTCCAGATCGTGGCCGGTGCCGGTGAGCAGCGACTCGAGGTATTCGAGCAGCGGCGGTATCACCAACTCGTAGCCGTGCACACGGAACAGTTCGAGCAGCGTCCCGCGCAGCCGCTCCACTCGCCGCGCCTCGGGCGGCAGGATGTCCTCCATGTGCTCGGGCAGAAGCCAGTTGCGCATGCCTAGCTTGCGAAATACAGCAGCACCAGCCCCAGCAGCATCGACGACAGTCCGAAGAAACGGATCTGGCCGTCCGTAAACTGGGTAATGCGGCGGAACGCCTCGCGCCACACCGAAGGAATGAGAAAAGGCAGCACGCCTTCGATCACCAGCATGAGCGCGAAGGCCATGAGGAACATCGTTGCCACGGCCTTACTTGCTGCCTTTGCCCGGGCTCTTCAGGTACTTGAAAAAGTCCGCGTTGGGCTCCAACACAAGCACGTCGCTCTTGTTCTTGAACCCGGCGCGATAAGCCTCCAGGCTGCGGTAGAAGGAATAGAACTCCGGATTCTCGCTGAATGCCTTCGCGTAAACGGCCGAGGCCTTGCGATCACCATCGCCCTTGACCCGCTGGGCGTCGCGGTAAGCCTCGGCGATGATCACCTCGCGCGCGCGCTCGCCTTCCGCGCGGATCTTCTCGGCTGCGGAAAATCCCTCCGAGCGCAATTCCGCGGCGACGCTCTTTCTCTCGGCCTCCATGCGCCGGTAGACCGCCTCGCTCACTTCCTGCGGCAGTTCGACCCGTTTCAGCCGCACGTCGACGATGGCGACGCCGATCTTCTTCGCATCTTCGTCGACGCTGTCGCGCACCACGCGCATGATTTCCTCGCGCTCGCCGGACACCACGTCGTGTACCGTGCGCTTGCCGAACTCCTCGCGCAGCGCCGAATTGATGGTCTGGGCGAGCCTCGTCTGGGCCCGCGCCTCGTCACCCTGCACGCTGATGTAATACTGCTTGACGTCGACAATTCGCCATTTCACGAACGAATCGACCAGGAGATTCTTCTTTTCCGAGGTGATGAAGCGCTCCGTGTCGGGCGTGTCCATCGTCAGAATGCGGTTATCGAAAAAGCGCACGTTCTGGATCAACGGCCATTTGAAATTGAGCCCCGGATCGGCGATGACCTCTCGGATCTCGCCGAGCTGGAACACGATCGCACGTTCGCGCTGGTCGACGGTGAACAGCGATGTCCACGCGAGCAGCATGAGCGCCGCGACGGCAACAAACACCACGCGCAGACGGTTGTTCATGGCCGGCCCTCCCTGTCGCGCGGGCGCAGCGTGTCGCGCGAGCGCGCTCCGGGATCGGGCGCCGGGGCGACGTCGCTCTGCTGCGGGCGAGCCGCCGCGGCCGCTTCGGGCAGCGCCGCGGCCCCCGACATCTGGATGATCTTGTCCAGCGGCAGATAAAGCAGGTTGGATCCGGCCTTGGCGTCGATCAGGATCTTCGAAGTCGATGACAGGATCTGCTGCACCGTGTCCAGATACATGCGCTCGCGCGTCACGACCGGCGCCTTGCTGTACTCAACCAGTATGGACTTGAAGCGCGCGGCCTCGCCCTCGGCATTGGCGACCACGCGCTGGCCGTAACCGTTCGCCTCTTCAAAAAGCCGCGACGCGGTACCGCGCGCCTTGGGCACGATGTCGTTGTAGTACGCCTGACCCTCGTTCTTCTGCCGTTCCAGGTCCTGCTTGGCGCGCACCGCATCGTCGAACGCCGCCTGCACCTGCTCCGGCGGCTGCGCGTTCTGCATCGTCACCTTGCTGACAAGGATGCCGGTCTTGTACCGGTCAAGAAGTTCCTGCATCGCCTTCTGCGACTGCACAGCGATCTGCTCGCGGCCCTCGTAGAGCACGAAGTCCATCTTGCTCTTGCCGACGATCTCGCGGAACGCGGTCTCCGCGGCCTGCATGACCGTGTCCTCGGGCCGCCGGTTGTTGAACAGATAATCCATCGGATCCTTGAGGATGTACTGGACCGCGAACTGGATGTCGATGATGTTCTCGTCGTCGGACAGCATCAGAGATTCGCGCAGCACCTTGGTCTTGACGCTGTTGCGGTAGCCGATTTCCACGGTGCGCACGCCCGACAGATCGACGATCTCGTGCGTCTGGAAGGGCGCGGGAAACCGCCAGTGCAGCCCCGCGCCGGTCACCTCGGAGAACTTGCCGAAGCTGAGGACCACGCCGCGCTGGCCCTCCACCACGATATAGAAACCACTCACGAGCCAGACCAGCAGGACGAGCCCGACCAGCAGGCCGGCACCGCCGCCCAGTTGACGGAAGCTTGGCATCTGGGCGGGGGCGCCTCCGCCTCCGGCTCCGCCACCGCCACCGCGGTTGAAAATGGCGTTCAGCTTCCGGTTGAAATTGCGCCAGAGCTCTTCGAGGTCGGGCGGACCATCGCCGCCGCCACCTCCGGGGCGCTTACCCCATTGCGGATCATTAAGGGACATAGTTTTGTGTTTCGATAACCTGTTGCGGTTCCGGCTGGTTGGCCGCGGATTTCGCCGTAGCGGCCTCGGTCAGGGCAAGTCGAAGGAGTTCGACGCCTTCGCCTGTTGCCGCACTGAGACGAACGCGGCAGATTTTACCATATTCGTCCCGCTCCAGGCCCGGTTCGAGGCCATTCAGGTCGATCTTGTTCCAGACGAGGATCTGCGGAATATCGGCGGCGCCGATCTCGCCCAGCACCTTGTTGACCTCGTCGATCTGGGCATCGCGGCTCGGGCTGGATGCGTCCACCACGTGCAGCAGCAGGTCCGCGTGGATGGTTTCCTCCAGCGTCGCCCGGAATGCCGCCACCAGCGTATGCGGCAGGTCCCGGATAAAGCCGACCGTGTCCGACACCACCAGCCGGCCGGCGCCCGGCACGTACACGCGCCGTGTGGTGGTATCCAGCGTGGCAAAAAGCTGGTCGGCGGCGTAGGCGCCTGCGTGCGCAAGGGCATTGAACAGCGACGATTTGCCGGCGTTGGTGTAGCCCACCAGCGACACCGACAACACCTGGCCGCGAACACGCGCCCGGCGCTGCACCAGCCGCTGGCGTTTCAGCCGCACGAGCTGGTCCTTGAGCGCCTTCACGCGCCTTGCAATGAGCCGCCGGTCGACTTCGATCTGCTTCTCGCCCATTCCGCCCAGCGTGCCGCGGCCGCCGCGCTGGCGCTCCAGGTGCGTCCAGCCGCGAACCAGCCGCGTCGCCAGATACTCGAGCTGCGCCAGCTCGACCTGCAGCTTGCCCTCGTGGCTCCTTGCCCGCTGGCCGAAAATCTCCAGGATGAGACTGACGCGGTCCAAAATCCGGCAGCCAAGCGTGGTCTCCAGGTTGCGCTGCTGGGCTGGAGAGAGTTCGTGATTGAAAATGACCAGACCCGCTGCGGCTTCGCTCGCGGCCGCCCGGATCTCCTCGACCTTGCCCGAGCCGGCGAAATGTTTCGGGTCGGGGCGGTCGCGCCGGCCGCGCACCAGCGCGCCGCATTCAACGCCCGCGCTCGACGCAAGCAGCTTGAGTTCTTCGAGCCGTTCGGCGGCGTCGCGCTCACCGAAGTCGAAGCTCACCAGCACCGCCTTGATTCTGCCTGCCTTGCTCTTGCTGCGGCCCGAGGGACGTTCGAACATCGCGTCAGGTCAGGAATTCATTGCGCAATCGCGCACGCAGTGAACTCCCGGGGGGCAATACCCACGCACATCAGGTGTCGGAGGGATGCTCGAAGGCGATGTTCACCGCGCGCGCGGGAACAACTGTGGAAATCGCGTGCTTGTAGACCATCTGGGTGACGGTGTTCTTCAGCAGCACGACGTACTGGTCGAACGATTCAATCTGCCCCTGGAGCTTGATGCCGTTGACCAGATAGATCGAAACCGGCACGTGCTCCTTGCGAAGCGTGTTGAGGAACGGATCTTGTAGTAACTGTCCTTTGGTACTCATGGGTTACCCCCCGAGTTGTTATTCTCAGGCCGATACTGTAATCGAATTCGCGGCGCGATGCCAATATGCTCATATTCCGCCGGAGTGTTGACATAAGAGGCGAAGAATTTGGGTTTATGCGTGGCGACCTAAATCGCCCCCGTCGTTGCAGGGTAGCGCTGTTGCGCGGACGAAATGCCGTCCGCGCGGATCGTCGATTACGCACGGATGCCGTTTATCCGTGCAGGAATCGAGGTTGGCGTGCGCGAGCGCGCAATTCATCAGCCGCGCTTGTTCACGTACGGGTTACGTCCGGTGCGAAATTCGATGCGAAGCGGCGTGCCTTCCAGTTCGAACGCGTGCCGGAACCGCGCCTCGAGATACCGCCGGTAGCTCTCCGGGACGGCGTCGAGCGCGTTGCCGTGGATGACGATCACCGGCGGGTTCATCCCGCCCTGGTGCGCGTAGCGCAGCTTGGGGCGGATGAGGCCGCGGCGGGGCGGCGCCTGCTGCTCGATGGCCGCCTCCAGTTCGCGCGTGAGCCGCGGGGTCGGAAGCTTCGCAAACGCGGCGCGAAAGGCAGAATCCACCGAACCGAACAGCGGTCGGATACCCTCGCCGGCGAGCGCGGAGACATAGTGAAAACGGGCAAAAGCGAGGAATTTCAGTTTTCTCGCTATCACGCGCTTCACCTGCTCGCGCGCGTCTTCCTCCAGCCCATCCCATTTGTTCACCGCAACCACGAGCGCGCGCCCGCGCTCCAGTATGAAGCCGGCGATGTGCGCATCCTGCTCGGAGATGTCCTGGCGTGCGTCCAGCAGAAGGATCACCACGTTGGCGTCGTCGATCGCCTGCAGCGTCTTGACGACCGAAAATTTCTCGATCGATTCGAATACCTTGCCGCGGCGCCGCAGCCCCGCAGTGTCGATGAGCGTGTAGCGCTTCCCGTGGTAGGCGAACTCGACGTAGATGCTGTCGCGCGTCGTGCCCGGCTGGTCGAAGGCGATAACGCGCTCCTCCCCCACCAGGGTGTTGACCAACGTGGATTTGCCGACGTTCGGACGCCCGACGATCGCGATCTTCGGCACATCGCGGTCGGTGGACGGCGCTTCGGCCTGCACCGGGAAGCGCGCAAGCGCGATCTCCACCATATCGTGAACGCCCTCGCCATGCGCCGCCGAAATCGCCAGCGGCGCGCCCAACCCCAACTCGTGGAACTCCGCCGTGACCAGTGCGGGATCCCTGCCCTCGGACTTGTTCACGGCCACCAGCACCGGGCGGTTCAGGCGCCGCAGCTCCTTGGCGATGCGCTGATCCTGCCCGGTCACGCCTTCGCGCCCGTCGGTGATGAAAACCACCGCGTCGGCCTCGGCAAGCGCCGCCTTGGTCTGCCGTGCCATTTGGGCGAGCACGCCCTCGGTCGCGGCGGGCTCAAGGCCGCCGGTATCCACCACCAGAAACGGCTTGTCGCCGACGCGACCTGCGCCGTAGTGCCGGTCGCGCGTGAGGCCAGGCACATCGGCGACCAGCGCATCGCGCGAGCGAGTCAGCCGGTTGAACAGGGTCGACTTGCCGACATTCGGACGTCCGACGAGGACCATGGTGGGTTTCAACGCTGGTTGCCTTGATCAGGTCTGGAGCAGGGCCGGAGCGCCCTGCCGGGAGAGATACGGGAGATGCAAGAGGCGCGCGCCCTCGCGCGGACGCTGCGTCACTGCGCGCTGAACGCGTACAGTCCGCCCTTGGCCGTCTGTACGAGAAATCCCCCGTCCACACGAACCGGGGCGGAACCGATCGGGCCTCCGTCGGTCGCGGTTCGGCCGACGAAACCGCCGCTCTCGCGGGAAAGGAAATGCACGTAGCCCTCGATGTCGCCCACCACCACCTCGCGACCGAGTGCCAGAGGTGCCGTCAGCCGGCGCCAGGACAGTTTGTCCTGCGTCCAGACGCTCGCCCCGCCGGCGCGGTCCATCGCATGCACCGCGCCCTTTTCATCGGCAACGAACACATACCGTGCATCGGCATCGAGCCCGGCAGTGCTGGACATGGGGCGCGCCCACAGCGGGTTGCCGGTACCGAAGTCGAAACACGCGACCCGCCCCTGGTAGGCGACCGCGCAGACTTCGCGTTCCGAGAGCCACGGCACGCCGACGACGTCAGTGACCCGCTCCAGTTCGGTGGCTCCGCGCGGCAGGGACACGGTCGCCTCCCAGCGCAGCGCACCGTTGGCCAGAACGATCGCCACCAGTTTGCCCCCGGGAAACCCGGCAAACACCACGCCCCGGGCGGCGGCGATGCCCACCGGACTGCGCACCGCGAGCGTCGGCGCGGAGCGCTGGTAGACCCAGCGCCGCTTGCCGTCCCTTGCATCGAACGCGAACAGGCGTGAATCGGCGCTGCGCACGATGACAAGGTCGCCGGTCAGCGCCGGTGGCGCCAGCACCTCGCTCGACGCCCGTGCGCGCCAGCGCACCCTGCCGTCAGCCGCATCGAGCGCGATCACCTCGCCCTGCGCAGTCCCGACCACTGCGAGCGAGCCGTCGGCACCCACCCCGCCTGACAGCGGCTGGCCGGCGGTCACGCGCCACAGTAGCTTGCCGCTTGCTGCCTCCAGCCGCACGACGGTCCCGTCCTGCGACGCCGCGTACACGCCGCCGGCCGCAGCGGCGGGCGAAAAGACCGCGCTGCCTGCCGCACCGATGTTCGCCTGCCAGAGCATGCGCACCGCAATCGCGCCGGACAGGACCGGAAGCTCGGCCATCTTCGGCCCGGTGCTCTTGGAGCCGAACCAGTCCACCGGATTGAGACTGAACCCGGCGCAGCCCGAGAGCGCGAGCGCGAGCACGGGCAGGAAGCGTCGCATCAGCCTCATTGTCATTCTCCGAGCGCGTCGAGCTTCAGCCGCAGGGTTTCGCGCAACGCCGAATCCGTCGTCTTGTCGAGGGCGGCCTTGTAGGCCGTGCGCGCATCGACGCGCTTGCCCTGCGCCGACAGGATATCCCCCCGTACCGAGGCGAACAGGGCGTCGAACCCTTCGGCGGGCTTGCCCTCGACCGCCCTCAGCGCCTCGTCATTTGCGCTGTCGTCCATGAGCACCGCCGCGAGGCGCAGGCGCGCGATCGCGCGCGTCTCCTCCAGTCGTGCGTTGTCGACCACCCACTGCAATTGCGCGCGCGCCGTCTTCAGGTCTCCCGCCTGATGGTTCGCCTTGGCCGACACCAGCGCTGCCAGCGGCGCGTAGGCCGTGCCGGCGTATTTCTCCAGGATGCTGCCTGCCGCATCGCGCACGGCCTTGCCGTCGCTCATGCGTGCCGCGGTCTGCAGATTCTCGTACAACGCCGCGGCTTCCAGGGCCTGCGAACGCTGGTACCACCGCCATCCGTTCCAGGCCGAATACGAAAGCAGCACCAAAGCGATCGTGCCGAGCACGAGACTGCCGTTCTGCTTCCACCACGCCTTCAACTCGGCCAGCTGTTCCTGTTCTTCAAGATCGTATGCAGCCATCAGACTTCTCTTTCCTCTGAATAAAGTATGTCGGCAACCGCTTCGGGAAGGTCATCGAGCCTCACCCTGGCCTGATCGACCGCTTCGCGCAGCGGCTTGATGCTCGCCTCGCCCGCGCGCGCTTCCTCGTCGCCTACGATGACCGCGACCGCGGCACCGCTGGCGTCGGCTCTTTTCATCTGCGACTTGAAGCTGCCGCCGCCGCAATGATGCACTACCGAGAATCCATAATCCCGCAGCGACTCGGCTACGCGGTGAGCGAGCCGCGCGGCCTCCTCGCCCTGATTGACCAGATAGACGTCCGGCGCCTGCGGCGAGGTCACGTCGGCTTCGAGCAGCGACAGCAGCCGCTCGATCCCCATGGCCCAGCCGCAGGCCGGCTGCCGCTTGCCGCCGATCTGCTCGAACAAGCCATCGTACCGTCCTCCCGCGCAGACCGTTCCCTGCGCGCCCAGCTTGTCGGTCACCCATTCAAACACGGTGAGGTTGTAATAGTCCAGCCCCCGCACCAGGCGCGGGTTGATTCTGTAGGCGATGCCGGAATCCTTGAGGATGCGCTGCACGCCCTCGAAGTGCGCGAGCGACTCCCTGCCCAGGTGATCGAGCATCTGCGGCGCGTCGGCGATCACCCCCGCCATCACGGGGTTCTTGCTGTCGAGCACGCGCAGCGGATTGGTGTGCATGCGCCGAAGGGAGTCCTGGTCGAGTTCGCCCTCACGCGCCTTCAGATAATCGACCAGCACGCCGCGGTAGATCGCGCGTTCTTCGGCCGAACCGAGCGAATTCAGTTCCAGGCGCAATCCCTCCAGCCCGAGGTCGTTCCAGAGCCGGGCGCACATGAGCAGCATCTCCGCGTCCACGTCCGGACCGGGGAAGCCCAGCGCCTCGGCGCCAACCTGATGGAACTGGCGGAAGCGGCCCTTCTGCGGCCGCTCATGGCGAAACATCGGACCGAAGTAGTAGTACCGCTGGGGCCCGCTGTACAGCAGGCTGTGCTGGACCGCCGCGCGCACGGTGGAGGCGGTCGCCTCGGGGCGCAGGGTGAGCTGCTCGCCGTTCAATTCGTCGACGAAGCTGTACATCTCCCTCTCGACGATGTCGGTCGCCTCGCCGATGGCGCGCCGGAACAGGCCGGTCTGCTCCAGGATGGGCGTGCGGATATTGCGGTAACCGTAGCCGCGCAGCCACGAACGCAACGCGTCCTCCAGGCCCTCCCAGCGCTCAGCCTCCTCGGGCAGGATGTCGTTCATTCCGCGTACGGCCTGGATCGCATTGCTCATATTTTTCTGCCGGGTCTTCAAACGGCCGACTTCAGGGGTATTGTCCTATTCCTGGCTGCGGGCGCCCGGCGCAGCGCCCCGCCCTCGCCGTAGCGGGTGCGGACGTAATTCTCCACGAGTTTCTGGAATTCTTCGGCAATCGCCTCGCCCTTGAGCGTCACCGTCTTTTCGCCGTCGACATAGACCGGCGCGACCGGCCGCTCGCCGGACCCGGGCAGGCTGATGCCGATGTTCGCCTGGCGCGACTCCCCCGGCCCGTTGACCACACATCCCATCACCGCGACGTGCATGTATTCCACGCCCGGGTAGCGTTCCCGCCATCGGGGCATCTGCGAGCGCAGATAGGACTGGATCTTCGCCGACAGTTCCTGGAAATAGGTGCTGGTCGTGCGCCCGCAGCCCGGGCAGGAAATCACCATCGGCGCAAACGCCCGCAGCCCCATGGTCTGCAGGATCTCCTGCGCCACAACCACCTCCCGCGTCCGGTCCCCGCCGGGCTCCGGCGTCAGCGAGACGCGGATGGTGTCGCCAATCCCCTCCTGCAGCAGCACCGACATCGCCGCGGTCGAGGCAACGATGCCCTTGGTGCCCATACCGGCCTCGGTGAGGCCCAGGTGCAGCGGATAGTCGCAGCGGCGCGAAAGCGCCCGGTAGACGACCACCAGATCCTGCACGCCGCTCACCTTGCACGACAAGACGATGCGGTCTCCGGCAAGGCCGAGTTCTTCGGCGCGCGCGGCCGATTCCAGCGCCGAGGCGATCAGCGCCTCGCGCATGACGGCCTGCCCATCGAGCGGCTGCGGGAGTCTGCCGTTTTCGTCCATCAGCCGCGCGAGCAATTCCTGGTCGAGGCTGCCCCAGTTGACCCCGATGCGCACCGGCTTGCCGTAGCGGCACGCGAACTCGATCATCGCCGCGAATTGCTCGTCGCGCTTTGCCCCCCGCCCCACGTTGCCGGGGTTGATGCGGTATTTCGCCAGCGCCTGTGCACACCCGGGGTGATCGGCCAGCAGCTTGTGCCCGTTGAAGTGGAAGTCGCCGACCAGCGGCACGCCACAGCCCAGTGCGTCGAGCCGCTCCCGGATCTCTGCCACCTTGGCGGCCGCCTCTGCCGTGTTGACGGTGATGCGCACGAGTTCCGACCCCGCCCCCGCGAGTTCGTGCACCTGCCGTGCCGTCGCCACAGCATCCGCCGTATCGGTGTTGGTCATCGACTGCACCACGATGGGCGCGCCGCCGCCGATGACGATCTCGCCGACCCGGACCTGGCGCGTCGGGCGGCGCCGGATTTCGCTGCTTGCCATGCTATTCCAATGTGAGCCGTGCGACCTCGACCTTCACGTAGGGCTTGAGATCGACAGGCGCGTCCTTGTAGGTAACGCGGACGTTTGCTGCATTGCCGATGATAACGGAGAACGGCGGCGCGCCTTCAACCACCTTCTGCGTACCCGCGGGATTGAGTTGCGACAGCAGCGTGCTGCCATCGCGATCCTTGACCTCGACCCAGGACTCCCTCAGGAACTCGAACTGAATGCGCCGGCCGCGGCTGGTCGTCGCCGCGCCGGACTCGGCCGCGGGGTCCGCTTCGGTCGCATCCGGCGCCGCCACCGCTGCCTCCGGCGCTGGTCGCGGCGCAGGCTGCGGAGCGACGGTCACCGGTGCGCTCGGCACTCCCGCAACGTACCGCTCATAGAGAACCACCGCGATGGCAAGAAGCGCGATGGCCGACAGCACGACATACAGGCGCGTGGCGCGCCTGTTACCGTCCGGGAAGGGAACGCGCTGCGTGCGCAGATCGACGCTCGCCTGAGCGGGGATGTGGCGCCGCTCGAGCGCCTTCAGGGCTGACGCCGGATCCACGCCGACCAGCTTCGCATAGCCACGGATCATTCCCCGCACGAAGGTGGTCCCGGGCAGCCGGCCGTAGTCGTCCGCCTCGAGCGCCTCGATCTGGCGTGCGCCGTATTTCAGGCGCTCCGCGATCTCCGGAATGCCGAGCTGGTGCTCGGCTCGCGCTCGCGCCAGCATCGCGCCGGGGCCCAGATCATCCGCGTCAAGCGGCGGCGCCTGCTCTTCGCTCATTCGTACCGGCCCTTGACCAGCTCCTCGTACTCCTTCGAACCGGGAAACCGCCGCCGCAGTTCCGCGGACTGTCTGGCCTCCGCGGTGCGTTCGCCAAGCCGGCGCTCGATGCGCACACCGAGCCACAGCGACTCGGCGGTGGGCTCGACGACCTGGTTGAAGCGGCCGATCAGCCGCCGCGCCTCCGCCAGTTCCCCTGCCATGTACTTGATCTTGGCGAGGCTGACCAGGGCCAGCGGAATGCTCGGATCGAGCCGCAGCGCCCGCTCGAAATAGTCGTGCGCGTCGGCGTGATTGCCCTTGCGCAGCGCGCATGCGCCCGCCAGCGCATAGGATTTCTGCGGAGTGGCATAGAGCGGGTTCTTGATCGCTGCGAGGAAATAGCGCAACGACAGTTGCTCCCGGTCCGATTGGCACAGGAACCAGCCATAGTTGTGGTTGATATCCGGATCGTTCGGAGCGATTTGCAGCCCGCGCTCGAAGCTCTGCTGAGCCTCCGGATACTCCTTCAGGTCCATGTGGACCAGCCCGAGTATGTTGTAGGCGGACGCGTAACTGGAATCCGCCGCAAGCGCGATTCTCAGCTCCTCGAGCGCAACGCCCATGCTCCCCCGCTCGTAATAGGCGGCGGCCAGTTCAGTGTGCACGCGCGCGCGCTCGCGGGGCGGGCTCACGTCTCCGATGATGGCGCCCGAGTCCGGCGCGCTGCTCGCCGCGGTCTCCATGGCCATGCTTTCCGAGGGACCCCGCGAGCCCGCGCAGCCCGCAAGCAGCGCGGCCGCTGCGGCAATCCACACGAATCCGCATCGATAGCTCATGCTGCCTCCATCCTGATCACCCTGCGGGTGCGATCCTGCACCTGGCCTGCAAGTTGCCCGCACGCGGCATCGATGTCGTCGCCGCGGGTCTTTCGCGTCGTCGTAACGATGCCGGCCGCATTCAGAGAGTCGCTGAAACGGCGTATGACTTCACGCGGCGAACGCTGAAACTCCGTCCCGGGGAAAGGATTGAACGGAATCAAGTTGACCTTGCTCGGCACGTCGGCCAGCAGCGCGATCAACTCCCTGGCCTGCTGCTCGCCGTCGTTCACGCCGGACAGCATCACGTATTCAAAAGTGATGAAATCCCGCGGCGCTCGATCGAGATATCGAACGCACGCCGCAAGCAGTTCGCGCAGAGGATACTTGCGGTTGATCGGCATCAACCGATCGCGCAGCGCGTCGTTCGGCGCGTGCAGCGACACCGCGAGCGCCACCGGACAGGCCTCGCGCAGCCGGTCGATGAGAGGAACGATGCCGGAGGTGGACACGGTGACGCGCCGGCGCGACAGCCCGTAGGCATTGTCGTCCAGCATCAATCGCAGGGCCGGCAGGACGTTGTCGAAATTGAGCAGCGGTTCGCCCATGCCCATCAGCACGACGTTGCTCACTGCGCGGTTAGCGCGGGCGCCGCGTTCGCTATTGCGCTGGCGCTCGCCGCAGGCGAGGGCCAGGTCATCGGCCCCGCGCTCGCCTCGCTCGCCTTGCTCATGCGTGTGCGTGGCCCCCAGCGCACGATTCGCCATCCAGAGTTGCCCGACGATCTCGGCCGCGTCCAGATTGCGGTTGAAACCCTGCTTGCCTGTGGAGCAGAACTCGCAGGCGAGCGTGCAGCCGGCCTGAGTCGAAATGCACAGCGTTCCACGGCCCGCCTCCGGGATGAACACGGTCTCGACCGCGTTGCCGCGCCCCATGTCCAGCAGCCACTTGCGCGTGCCGTCCTCCGATACGGCATCGCTGATGACCCGCGGCGCCGCGACCACCGCGGACTGAACCAGCTTCTCGCGCAGCGTCTTCGCCAGATCGCTCATGTCGGAGAAACGGCTCTCCCCGAAGCGATGCACCCAGCGCATCAACTGCTTCGCGCGAAACGGCTTCTCGCCGATTTCCGCTATGAAAGCCGCGAGTGTCTGCTCATCGAGGCCGAGAAGATTGACCGTCATCGAGATGAACTCTAGCGCGAATGAATCTCGAGGCTGGGGAAGAAATACCCGATCTCGGTGCGAGCCGTATCCGGGCCGTCGGACCCGTGAACGGCATTGGCATCGATCGATGCGGCGAAATCCGCCCGGATCGTGCCCTTGGCCGCCTTGCTCGGATCGGTCGCCCCCATCAGATCGCGGTTCTTTGCGATCGCGTTCTCGCCTTCCAGCACCTGGACCATTACCGGGCCCGATAGCATGAATTTCACCAGATCGCGAAAGAAAGGGCGCTCGCGATGCACCGCATAGAACCCCTCAGCCTCCCGTTGGGAGAGCTGCATCATCCGGGCCGCCACGACTTTGAGTCCGGCAGCTTCGAACCGCGAATAGATCTGTCCGATCACGTTCTTTGCCACGGCGTCGGGCTTGATGATGGACAGAGTTTGTTCTGCGGCCATGCTTCATCTCCAGTGAATACGCGTCTAACCGGGGTAGGGGGACGCGAAATGCAAATACGTAACTTGCTATTTTATCAAGGATTTGCGCCTCTGTCGCCCACCGAATGCCGCGCGCGCCTGGCACGCCCGCTCCCCGGGCCCGGGCCCGATGTCCGTCCCCGGGCGTCAGTCCCTAGTCAGGGATCCCTCAGGCAACTGCAAGCTCTACGCAATAGAATGCGTTCGTAGTCTCTTTTTTCCTCTCTTGAAGCGTGGGAGCGTCATGCTCCCACGTCTTTTTTCCACGCTCTCCCGTCTCCCCCCGGATGCGGCGTCGCATGATATGCTGAATCCTGAATACGATCAGCTAGTTGGGATGCGAATCCTCATTGTAGAAGACGACAAGGCCCTTGCCGACGGGCTGTTGCGCACCCTGCGTCGCGCACGCCATGCAGTGGACCACGCGGGTACGGGGGAGCTGGCGCTGCGCGCCTGCACGGAAGTGCACTACGACCTCATCGTACTCGACATCAGCCTGCCCGGGATCGACGGATTCGAGGTGCTGCGGCAATTGCGCAAGAATCGCGAGACCGGCAGCGTTCTGGTACTCACCGCGCACGACGCGGAATCCGATCGGGTCCACGGCCTGGACTTGGGTGCCGATGACTACGTCACCAAGCCGTTTTCATTGCCTGAGTTCGAAGCGCGGGTGCGCGCGCTGGTGCGCCGCGCCCACGCCCAGCGCAGCCCGATGCTGCGCATGGGTACGCTGACGATCGACTTCACGGCGCACCGGGCACAAATCAGCGGGGAAGATCTCGATCTGACGCCGCGCGAATGGGGCGTGCTCGAGTACCTGCTTGCACACACGGGCCAGGTGGTCGGCAAGGAGCAGATGCTGCAGGCACTGTGCAGCTGGGACGACTCCCTGACCTACAATGCGATAGAGGTATACGTCTCGCGGCTGCGCGGCAAGCTGCAGAAGGCAGGCGTCAAGATCCGGACGGTACGCGGCTTCGGCTACATGGTCGAAGACCCGAATGTCCCAGCCAGATAGCCTTCGACGACTACTCTCCCGCTGGCTACTCGGGCCGCTGCTCGGCCTCATCGTTATCAGTGGGATTCCGGTGTATCTCACCGCCATCAGCGCGGGGCAGGAAGCCTACGACAGCGCGCTGCTCGACCCGGCGCTCGCCATCGCCAGCCACCTGCAGGTGGACGACGACATCATCCGGATCGTCCTGCCGGAGGTGGCGCTGGACGCGCTGCGGGTCGACAGCGTCGACCGGATGTATTTTCAGGTCGTCGGCCCCTACGGCGAGCGCATAGCGGGAAATGCGCGCATTCCCCTTCCTCCTTCCAGCCTGGCCGCCGATGCCTCCAGCCAAGGCTACTACGAGACCGTCATCCAGGGCCAGCGCGTCAGGGTCGCGGCGCTCAGCGTGCCGCACAGACGAGGAAGAATCCTGGTGCAGGTCGCAGAAACCTTCATCAAGCGCGAACGACTGGTCAGGGAATTGATGCTGTCCACGCTTCTTCCGGAATTGACCGTCATGCTGGTCGCCATCGCGCTGTTCTGGTACGGAATCCGCCGGAGCCTCAAGCCGCTGGAACGGTTGCGCAACGAGATCGCATCGCGTTCGCCTGCGGACCTGCGCCCGGTAGCGGAACAGGACAAGCCTCTGGAGATCAGGCCGCTGGTCAGCGCGTTGAACGAACTGCTCGCCCGGCTCAACGGCGCGATAGACAGCCAGAAGCGCTTCATCGCCAATGCGGCGCATCAGCTGCGCACGCCGCTGACCAGCCTCAAGACCCATGCGGAACTCGCCCGCCGCGATCCGGACCCGGTCGAGATGCGCGCGCTTCTCGACATGATTACAAGCGAGACCGAGAGCACCAGCCGGCTGGTGAACCAGTTGCTCACGCTCGCACGCGCCGAACCGGGCCTCGAGCCGGTGTCCGGCAGGCAACCGGTCAACCTTCACGATGCGGCGAGCCGGGCTGCGCAGTCCTGGGTGCCCAAAGCGCTTGCGAAGAACATCGACCTCGGCTTCGAACTGGAGGACGCGTGGACGCTCGGGGACCCGCTGCTGCTGCGCGAGCTGCTAGCGAACCTGCTCGACAATGCAATCGCCTACACCGACGCCGGAGGCGCGGTGACGGTTCGCACCCGCGTCGCGGACGGCGAGGCGTGCCTGGAAGTGGAGGACAACGGCATCGGAATTCCGGACTCTGAACGCACGCGGGTATTCGAGCGCTTCTACAGGGTTGCCAGCGCGGGCGGGGCTGGCAGCGGCCTCGGCCTGGCGATCGTCAGCGAGATTGCAGAGGCGCACCATGCCAAGGTCGAGATACTCACGCCGCCCGACGGCCGCGGAATCTGTGTGCGCGTGGCATTCAGGCCGCTCGCGCAAACCGCCGCGACAGCCTGAGAACTGTCTATTCGAGCGGTTCCCAGCTGACGATCACTCCCGGCTCCCCGGCTCCCGCGCGCCACGCGCAATCCTCGCCGATCGCCGGAACGCACACCAAGGCCTCGCCGCAGTAGAGCACCGGCCAGCGCGCGCGCCGCCAGGGTGGAATTCCCCTCTCCTGCATCAGATTCTTGAGCGTGCGCCGCGGCCTGCGCGCATCGGGCTGCAGTCGCTCACCGCCATTGCGCACGCGTACCGTGACCTTTGCCGCACGGATTCGCTCGACACTCAGTCCGCGCCCCTCCTCGGGTTTGAACGTCATCACGCCACCCAGCCGGAGCAGCGGCAGCCTGGGTTCGCCGTTCCAGACCTCTCGAAAATTCGCGCCCACCGGCGCACGGACCCGCTCGATGCAGACGCGTCCACGGTAGCGCCTGATCTCCCAGCCGTGAATCTGCAACAGCACGGCACGGTCCTCGCGGGCATCAATCAGCTGGCGGAACAGTTCGTCGAGCTGAGCAGCCGTGGGCACCGGCATCGCCCGCGACTGCAGCAGCGAGCGAAGCGCGTTCTTTGCCCGCGCGGCGCCAAGCCGCCGCAATTCCGCGACCGCGACGCCCTGGACCGCGTCCAGCGTGGCCAGATCCAGCCGGGCGAGTTCCGCGAGCAGCGCCCCCGCCTCGGCGACGTGTGCGGCCGCTCGCGCCACGGTCGCACGCGCCGCGGGGAATCGTTCCTCGATCAGCGGCAACACGCGGTGGCGGACAAAGTTCCGCTGGCGCGCCGTATCCTCGTTGCTCTCGTCATCGATCCATTCGAGGCCCCGTTCGAGCGCCCACGCCCCGATGTCGGCGCGCGCAAATCCCAGCAGCGGCCTGAGAATCCTGGCACGCGAGCCTGCCAGCGGCCGCAGTTGCGGCATCCCGGCCATCCCGAGCGGCCCCGCGCCGCGCAACAGCTGCAGCAGCAGCGTTTCGGCTTGATCGTCCCGATGATGGGCAAGAACGATGAAGTCGGCCTGTTCGCGGGCGTACACCGCATAGCGCGCGTGGCGTGCGGCGCCTTCCACCCCGAGCGAATGGAAATCGTCCACACGGACACGCTCGACTTTGAGCGGCAGGTTCAGCCTGCGGCACAGATCCTGGCAGAATTGCGCCCAACTTGACGCGTTCGGGCTGATTCCATGGTGGATGTGCAGCGCGCGAAGCGAGAACCGCATCACCGGGGCGAGATCCGCCAGGAGCGCAAGCAGCGTGACCGAATCCACGCCGCCCGAAAGGCCGACCACCAGGTGCGCCCCGGGATGCACGACGGGCTGCAGCACCGCAGCCACGCCGTCAGCGAGACTACTTGATCGCGAGTTCCTTGAACTTGCCATAGCTCATCAGGCGCTCGAAGCGCTCCTCGACAAGCTCGGCCGGACCCTTGTCGGCGAGCTGACGCAGCGCATCCTGCAGGGCCTTCTTCAGGTTCTGCGCCGCTCCCGCGTGGTCGCGGTGAGCCCCGCCGAGCGGCTCGTTGATGGTCTTGTCCACCAGCGCCAGCGACTTGAGCCGCGTCGCCGTGATGCCGAGGATCTCCGCTGCCTCCGAGGCCCTCTCCGCGCTTTTCCAGAGGATGGAAGCACATCCTTCGGGCGAAATCACCGAATAGGTCGCGTACTGCAGCATCATGACGATGTCGCCGACGGCGATGGCAAGCGCGCCGCCGGACCCCCCTTCGCCGATCACGGTGCACACGACCGGCACCCTCAGTTCGGCCATGACGTACAGACTGTGGCCTATCGCCTCGGACTGGCCGCGCTCCTCGGCGCCGATGCCCGGGTAGGCGCCCGGCGTGTCGACGAAGGTGACGACCGGAACGCCGAATTTCTCGGCAAGCCGCATCAGCCGCATCGCTTTTCGGTAACCCTCGGGCCGCGGCATGCCGAAGTTGCGCAGGATCTTTTCCTTGGTGTCGCGCCCCTTCTGGTGGCCGATCACCATGACCGACTGGCCGTTGAAACGCGCCAGGCCGCCGACTATCGACGCATCGTCGGCGTACGAGCGGTCGCCGTGCAGTTCCTCGAAGTCGGTGAAGATCATGCCGATATAGTCCAGCGTATAGGGCCGCTGCGGGTGGCGTGCCACCTGCGCCACCTGCCAGGGCGTGAGCTTGGCGTAGATCTCCTTGGTGAGCGCCTGGCTTTTCTTCTGCAGGCGCTGGATTTCCTCGGAAATATCCACCGCGGAATCGTCCTGCGCATA
>Ga0156228_1140_pt1 | contig 21257 bp, 15 predicted proteins | sample RifCSPlowO2_12_FD_107876 | JGI IMG/M metagenome (GOLD analysis project Ga0156228, IMG submission 107876) | Betaproteobacteria bacterium RIFCSPLOWO2_12_FULL_65_110 | reverse complement strand
TTCGGCGACGCCTGCGCCTACCTGTGCAGCGCCCAGGCCGGTTTCATCTCCGGCCAGAACCTGCAACTGGACGGCGGCTCGTATCCGGGATTGATTTAGAGTCTTTCTTATTCGACCGTGATGCGCCGCTCGCGTATCACCCGGCTCCAGCGCACTGATTCCGAGGCGATCCACTCGCCGAACGCCTCGGGCGTGCCCAGGGCGACCTCGAATCCCAGCCCTTCGAGCTTTTCCCTGACCTGTGGCATCGCGACCGCCTTGCCCAGTTCCGCGTTCAGGCGCGTAATGATGGCCCGCGGCGTTCCGGCAGGGGCGACAAATCCGACCCACGACTGCGCCTCGAATCCGGGATAGGTCTCGCCGACCGCCGGCACGCCCGGGAGCAACGACGTGCGGTTGCTGGAGGTCACCGCAATGGCGTTCAACTTGCCGGCTCGAACGTGCGGCAACGCAATACTCATCGTGGCTACCATCATGTCCACCTGCCCCCCCAGCAGATCGGTTATCGCGGGCGCTCCGCCCTTGTAGTGCACCGCGGTCGCCTCGATTCCCGTCGTCAGCTTGAGCAACTCCGCAATGAGGTGACTCGAGGTTCCTCCACCAGCCGAAGCGTAAGTCATTGCGTCTTTCCTGGAGTTCGACAGGCGAACCAGTTCATCGAGCGTTTTCACCCCCAGGCGCGGATTGACGACCACCACAATCCTGCTGCGGACCGCCTGCCCGATGGAAGCGAAATCCTTCACCGGGTCGTAAGTGGCGCTCTTGTAGAGGTACGGGTTGGCCGCAAAATTATCGAACACCGTGAGCAGCGTATAACCATCGGGGGCGGCCTTCGCCGCCAATTCTGTGGCGATCACGCCACCCGCACCGACCCGATTCTCGACCACCACCGATTGCCCCAGCGCCTCGGCGAGCCTGGGGCTGACAAGGCGCGCGACGATGTCCGACACGCCGCCCGGCGCGAACGGGACCAGCATGCGCAGCGGCTTCGACGGGTAAGCCTGCGCGTGGGCCTGCGGCGCAAGGTGCAGTGCGATCAGGACGATCAGTGCAACGGCCAGCGGCAAAGCCCGGCGCGGAAAACGAAACATGGTTTTAACTCCTCGGAATGCAGATAGGGTACCTGACGGGACATTGGAACATATCGCGACCGACGTGTCACGGCGCCTTGCACGTCCGCCTCGCGCTTCCGTGTGCGGCTTTCACCCACTGGAAAGCGCCGCCGTATCACGGCGCACACCCGGAGCGGCCGGTCGTGGCATTCGTTGTCGCGACATCCGGGATGTCCATACCTGTGTTACCTTGACCGAAGAAGCTGTTCCCCCGCGTCATGATTTCCTTGGTCATAACCGGGCCACGCTTTTGAATTGAGGCGGATCGCCGGGATCGGCCTTTTCGCGTTCAGGTTCTTGGTAAGTCGGGTCATACGGGGGACATTATGAACAATGCACGCAGCTTCACAGCCGGCATCATGGTTCCTGCTTTCACTTTCATCGTCGCAGGGGCAGCCGCGGATGTTTCGTTCGCACAGGACAAGGCGAAAGACGCGCAATCGAATTATCCCGAAAAGCCGATTCACTTCATCGTCGGCTTTCCCCCCGGCAGTGCTCCGGACATAGCCGCGCGGCTGCTGGGTCCAAGTCTCGCCGTGCATCTTGGACAACCGGTTCTGGTCGAAAACGTATTGGGCGCGGCCGGCAATATCGCGGCAGACCGCGTCGCGAAAGCGGATCCGGACGGCTATACGCTGTTTCTGGCTGCCAATGCGCAGATCACCGTCAATCCCAGCCTGTACAAGCTGCCCTACGATCCGGTCAGGGATTTCGCGCCGATTTCTCAGGTTTATGTGTCCTCCAGCGTTCTGGTGGTCAATCCCTCCGTGCCGGCGAAGACCCTGCAGGAATTGGTTGCGTTGGCCAGAGCGCAGCCCGGTGGACTCACCTATGCCACGGGTGGCGCCGGAAGCGCCCCGCACATTGCGGGGGAACTGTTCAAGTCCGTGGCAAGCGTCGATATACGAACGGTCCCCTACAAGGGCACGGTCCTGGCGATGCCGGATTTGCTCGCCGGCCGGGTCACGATGGCGTTCAATCCGATAGTGGCGGTCCTGTCCGTGGTGCGCGACGGGAAGCTGCGCGCACTTGCGGTGACCTCGGTGAAGCGCTCGCCGCTGCTGCCGGAGGTGCCGACGATAGCCGAGGCCGGCTTTCCGGGATACGAGGCAACATTGTGGGGCGGCTTGCTCGCGCCTGCCGGGACCGCGCCGGCCGTCCGCGGAAAACTCGCCGCGGTCGCGTTGGACGCTGTCGGCAATTCGCCGGATGAATTCGCCGCGATCATCAAGTCCGAAATCCCGAAGTGGGCAAAGCTGATCAAGGATTCGGGCATCACGGTTCATTAGCCCATTCCTCGGCGGGGACTCCGTAGACGAGAGGTATTTTCCGGCTGATCGCTATCGGCCGGGATATGCGGCGAAAACGCGGCCACGGAACCCGCGTTTCGAACTGCCGCCTATCGTGCAATCACGCCGTGCTCGCCGTCGGCGGAAAGTATTTCTTCAGCCAGTTCTTCAGGATATCGAGGGAAATCCAGCTGTCCTCGGCGAGCATGAAGTGGTCGTCATTGGAGATCAAGTGCAGGTCAGCCGGCTGTCGTGCGTGGCGAAACAGTGAGACCGACTCCTCGGCCGGCACCACCGGGTCGGCCGCCGGATGCAGCAACAGCAGGGGTCGGGGAGCTATATTGCCAACGACGTCAATCGGACGTAAGCGCAACAAGCTCTCGACCACCTCGAACGGGAATTCCATGATTGCACCTGCGGGAAGACCCGGGCGTATGGCGGGCGGAATCGGTATGATGTCGAAACGCGGCACCATCATCGTTTCGCCGCGTTCGCGCCGCCGCCGTCCTTCCTCGATCATCGCGCTAAAGCGCTGCCAGGCCTCGCTTGAGGCGTGCAGCCAGCGCAATGTCGTCTCGCCGCTGCCCAGGCCGCCGCAGGAAATGCAGGCTGCAATGCGCGTGTCGGTGCCGGCGGCCTGGATCGCAATCGAACCGGCCAGACTTCCGCCGAGCAGGCCGATGCGCTTGGGATCGACTTCGGGCCGGCATTCCAGGAACGAAACCGCGCTGAGGGTGTCCGCAACCTCGTCCTCGCATACCACTCGGCCACGCGCCCCGCTGCTCTCGCCGCAGCCGCGGTAGTCGAATCGCAGCGTGACATATCCGAGCTGCGCCAACAGCCGGGACGCCGCGCGCGACAGTCCGTCCTCCATCGTCCCACCGAATCCGTGCATGATGACCACAGCAGCGCGGCGCTCGCCTTGGCGCAATCCCCGCGGCATGCCGAGCTTGCCGGCGAGACGCTCTGCTTCCGAGTGGAAACTCACGCGGGATTCGATTTCCTCGAGATTGATGTTCATGACTCTCGTTCCTGTCTACCAACACCATCGCAGCAGGCAACGGCCGCGCGCCGGGCGCTAATGCCGTTCGGCGTTCAGCTCAGAGTTGAACGGCATCGGGCTCGGGGAACCCCCCGGCCCGGTCCGGGAGCCGCGCTACTTGTGCCTGCCGAGAAACTCCTCGATGAGCGTCGCGAGGCGAACCGGCGCTTCCTGCATCGGGTAATGGCCGCAATTCCCGATCACCTGAAGTTCGGCGTTCGGGTACCAGGCGAGGAAGGTCTCGCGCATCACCTCCGGGCTGAGCTTGGGGTCGAACTCTCCCACGATCACGCGCATCGGCGTCTTCAGGCCTTCCGCCTCCGCGGAAAAATCCTCCCGCGCCCATGAGGGCAGGTAGCCGCGAAACGCCTCGACGGTGCTGGTTTCACGCGATGCGCGCACGATGGACTGGACCCACCGCGGCGTCAGGCGGCCCGAAACGCTGAAATCGGTGATGCCGTAGCGCTTCTCGTCGCTCTCCGGCGCGCCGGCGAACATCTGATACGTCTGGTCGTCGAACCTGGCCCCGCACGCCGGCACCGGCGTCACCGCGATGCCGCTCTTGACGCGATCGGGCGCGTTCAACGCGACCCGCTGCACCACCTTCCCGCCCATCGAATGCCCGATGACATGAAAACGCGCCCAGCGGAGCGAATCTGCGAGGGCCAGCACGTCCGAGGCGATCTCTCCGACCGTGTATCCGCCGCTCATGCTCTTGGACTTGCCGTATCCGCGGTAATCGGCAAACGCGTAGGTGAACGTGTCCGCGTCGAGCCAGGGCAGCATCGGATCGAAGACCCTGCTGTCCCCGAACCAGCCGTGACAAACGATGACGCCTTCGGAGCCGCGTCCGTACAGGGTATGCCCGATGATCACTTGTTCCTCCTCCAGGCTCTATCGCCGTGACGAAACAACGTTGGAAAGCAGGTTGCTGGCGAAATCCGCGGCGGCCTGCGGCTCCATGGTGGGGGCCGAGCGCATGTACTCCTTGACCGCCAGAAGCGTCGCCGTCGAGCGCGCGGCAACGCCGGCGACAAAACGGTCCACTTCCCGTTGCAGGTCCTTCGCCGCAACGACCCTGCTGACCAGACCGATCGCAAGCGCGCGCCGGGCGTCGAACTCATCGGTCGAATAGACCATATCCATGATGGCCTTGCGCGGCACCCGGTCCACGAGCGCGGACATCGCCAGGCAAGGCGGTATGCCGTGGTTCATCTCCGGAAGCTGAAACCGCGCGTCGTCGGCTGCGAAGGTCAGGTCGCATATGCCCGCGATCGCACAGCCGAATCCGATCGCCCCGCCCGTCACCACGCCGAGCACCGGCACCGTGTTGCGCCGGAACGCCGCATAGGTCTTGAGCGCCGGCTCGGTGTTGCCCTTTCGCACGCCCAGTGCAGTCGGCGCGGAGCGTGGATCCGGCGGCGCGAGGTCGCGGCCGAGGCAGAAGTCCTTCCCCGCGCCCCGCAGGACCACCAGCTTGGCCTCCGATGCCGAATCGAGCATCGAGGCGAGCATCGCCCCCATTTCGTTGGTCATCAGGTTGCCGACATCGGGACGGTTCAGCGTGATCGTCACGATGTCGCCATTTCTCTCCAACAGTATCTGATCCGACATATCACCTCGTCATGGAATGTTGTCCATCGATTCGCGCCCGGGCAGATGGCCTGCACGGCGCGGGTCTCGTCCGGCGCGAAGAAAAGCTACTCGGCTCCCACAAGGTACGCCCTGTCCGGATTCACCGTCAATCCCTTGATTTTGATTCAGATGGCCCCGAAAACCTGCGCCGCATTTCCGCCCAGAATCGCGCCGCGACGCTCCGGCGACAGAGCGTCCGTCCATTTCACGCTTTCGCCGAACTGGAGGAATGGATAGTCGGATCCGTGCAGGATGCGCGCCTCGCCTGCCAGATCGGCGCACATCCCGACCGATTTGCTGGTCGAATTCGCATCGTCGAAGTAGACGTTCGAAAAATAGCTGCTCGGCGGGCGCTGGATGCTCTTGCGACATTCGGGAACCATCGCATAGCCGTGATCGAGCCGATGGGCAATGAACGGCAGCGTCGCCCCCGCGTGCGGAACGATGAGCTTCAGCTTCGGAAAGCGGTCAAAAAATCCGTCGAATATCATGCGTGCCAGCGCGAGGGTGGAGTCGAACATGAAGCCCACCATCGCGATCAGATGATAATCGTGCAGATGCATTTCCTTGGCCCCCGGCGGCAAGGTCGGATGCAGCAGCACGGGAAGATCGAGCCGCTCTATCTCGCTCCAGACCGTCGCGAATGACGGGTCGGTGAGCGGCCGGCCTTCGACGTTTGCAAACATGATCACGCCCGAGGCGCCGTTCGCGTGGCAGCGGCGCAGTTCTTCGACGGCGATCGCCGGGTGATGCATCGGAAGGGAGGCGAGCCAGCGGAATCGCTCCGGCCTGCCGTCCTGTACCGAGGCGAGGTGATCGTTGGCGATCGCCGACGAGCGGCGGCAGACCTCCTCGCTGCCCCACACCACGCCGGGAGCCGTGAGCGAGAGAAATGCCACGTCGATGCCGCTCTGGTCCATCTTTTCCAGCCGCTGGCGCAAGTCGAACATGCCCGGAAAAAGCGGGACGAAGTCCGCGCCGTCGGCGTAGATCACCCGTCGGCCGCCGAATTCCCGCAACTCGAACCGGTTCCCGCCGTGCTTTCGCAGAAATTCGATCCATTCCTCGGACATCATGTGCGTGTGTATGTCTATGACTTTCATTGCCTGCCTCCTCATTGGATTCCCGGCTCGTGCCGCCCTGCGCCGGCCGCCTTGATCCTTCCCGCCTTGTTCCATTCCGCGGCAAGCAGCGCCGTCCCGATCAACCCGCCGCCGATGTTGGCCCACAGCGCAATATCGGTGCTTACCGGGATCAGCAGCCCGAACCCGGCGAGCCCCGCGAGGATGCGCCGCCACGGCCCGATGTCATGAAGGAAATATCCGACTATCCCCGCCGAAACCAGCCACGTACCGGTCGCGGCGGTCAGCAGGTCGCGGATGATCTCCGGCGCGCTGCCCTGCATCAGCAGCGTCGGCGAACCGACAAACAGAAACGGGACGACGAACTTCATCCACCCAAACCGGCATCCGACGAAGCCGGTTTTCATCGGCGGCGATCCGGCGATCGCCGCCGCGGCAAATGCGCCGATCGCCACCGGCGGGGTAATCATCGACAGCATCCCGTAATACAGAACGAACATGTGCGCGGCCATCGGCGCCACCCCGAGCTTCACCAGCGCCGGAACGATCAGAGTGGCGACCAGGACGTACACGCCTATGGTCGGCATGCCCATGCCCAGAATCAGGCTTATGACCGCCGCCACGGCCAGCATCAGCGCCAGGCTGTGCTCGCCGACCAGCCCGAGGTTCATGGTCATGCCGAAAGCGAGTCCCGAAATGTTCAATGTCCCGATCACCATTCCGGCGGCGACCGCGGTCATCAGGATTTCGATCGCGGTGTAACCGGTCCCGATCACGGCGTCGCGCACCCCGCGCAGCGTCAGGCCGACGCCGCGATAGCGCAGAAACAACCCGCCGACCGCGCCCACCGTCGCCGCCAGCAGCGCCGACAATTCGGCCGACACCTGGAACCAGAACAGCGCGCCGATCAGGACCGCGAACATCAGCAGAAAGAACCATCCCTCCGCCAGCACGGACCAGAGCCCGGGAATCTCGGTGCCTGCGTCGGCCCGTATCCCGAGTCGCCCGGCCTCGAGATCGGCCTGAATGAACAACGCCACGTAATAGAGCACGGCCGGGATGAGCGCGGCGAGCGCAATCTCGGCGTAAGGCACCGCCAGGTATTCGGCCATCAGAAAAGCCGCAGCGCCCATCACCGGCGGCATGAGTTGCCCGCCGGTGGCGGCGACCGCCTCGATCGCCGCCGCGGTGGACGGCGGGTAGCCGGCTTTTTTCATCATCGGGATGGTGACTACGCCGGTGGTGAGCACGCTCGCCACCGTACTGCCGGAAATGGTGCCGAACAGCATGGAGGAAAACACCGCAATCTTCGCCGGCGCCCCGCGCGTGCGCCCGAGCATCGCCAGCGACACGTCGGTGAAGAAAAGGCTGCCGCCGGTGCGCGTAAGGCATTCCCCGAACAGGATGAAGGCGATCACGACTGTGGCCAGAATGCGCAGCGGCGCGCCGATAATGCCCGACGTGTCCCACGCCATGTAGTAGGTGACCTGGCCGAATGAAACCGGTCGCGCCTCCAGACGGCCCGGCAGCAGGTGCCCGAGGAGTGCCAGCCCTATGAAGCACAGCACCACGATCAGCATCGGCAGCCCGACGCAGCGACGGATCGCCTCGAGGCCGAGCACGACGACCACCGCCGCCGTCAGCATCCCGTCGGGCGGCCTCACCAGCGTCATTCCCGACAGTTCCGGGTAGCGCACGCCGACGTAGGCAGCGGCAGTCAGCGCGATCGCCGCCAGAATCCAGTCATAGACCGGGACACGCGTATCGATGGTGGGCCCGCGCCTGGCCGGCACCGCGAGGAACGCCAGCGCCAGGGCGATCCCCAGGATTCCGGCCAAAAACTGCTCGCCATACAGTTCCAGGCCGGCGCGCCGAAACAGGTCGGTCGCCCAGGCGACCGTGCCTAGGGTGACGAGCGCCGCGAGAAACGAGTTGAGCGCGTTGCGGCGGAAGCGCGGGACGCGCGCGGCCGCGCCCAGGTCGGGCGTCACGTAGTCGTCACTTCGGCGGCCATTGCCCGATTTCGCGGTAGAACCTGACTGCGCCGGGATGGTACTCGCCCATTACCACCGGCACCGCCATCCGGTCGGGATCGAACGCTCTTCCCAGCGGGACGAACGTGGCAAGCAACTCGGCCTTGCTGGCGTGCAGCGCCTTGGTGACCTGATAGATGAGGTCCTCGGAGATCTTCAGACTGCTGATGAGCAGGTAGTCGAACGCCAGCGTCTGCGTCGGCTGGACCACGCCGTAGAGCGCCGGGTTGGGCCGCACCAGCGTCGCATAGGCCGACGGAAGCAGCGTGCGCACCCGGGCCATTGCCGCCTCCGAGGGATCGACCGCAAGCGAGCGCAGCCCGCCTTTCTTCGTTCCCACCTCCCGTACCTGCGGCCCGCCGAGCGCGAAAAACATGACATCGGTGCGGCCCTGGGCGAAGTCGTCGGCATTTCGAACGACGTTGGCGACCGGCACCGAGATGATGTCACTCAATCCGAGACCGGCGTTCGCCAGCAGGCCCTCCACGATCAAGCCCAGCCCGCGCTGCTGCGCGTACCCTGTTCCGACGCGCTTGCCCTTCAGGTCCGCGATTGTCTTGACCGGTGAATCGGTCTGGACGAATAACGCCACCTGCAGGGCCATGAGCCGGGTCACCAGGCGCAGATCCTTGAGCGGCGGGCCCTCGAATACTTCCTTGCCTTGAACCGCGAACTGGAATTCGATCGCGTTGCCCAGACCCAGATGCAGTTCGCCCGCGTTCACCCCCGGCAGCGATGCGTTCTGTCCTCCCATCGGCTGCAGCCGCGTCTGCAGGCCGGTCCGATCAGCGACGACTTTCGCGACTGCCGCAGCGATCGAATAGGTGATGGATCCGGGAGGGTTGGTTCCTATCCCCACGGTCTGAGCACTTGCCAGGCCGAATGCGGTCAATCCCATCCCCAGCGCGAGAACTCTGAATAGCGGCACGGTCTTACCCTCCTTGGTCTTCACAATAGGCATTGCCCCCGCGGATTCCGCGCGGAACGCTGCTGCTCGCCCGCCGAAATCAAACACCACGCTTGTCTGGCATCGGAGACGTCTTCGCCGCCAGGTTCTTCAGCATACGGCATTTTGCCAGATTGTCCCCGGGCTCGAGGGTCCGGCGATCATATCTCCCGCACTACCGCCGCAGCCCGGGGCAAAGCGCCGGCGCTGCGAGCGTGCTCCTGCGGCATCCGCTCAGCTGCTGCGATTGAGAACATAGTTGCGCAACCCGTCGACGGCGCAACGGTACCCCTGCGGAATGACCACGGTCGTGGTCCGCTCCTCGATAATGGCGGGCCCGTAAAGTTCGTCGCCGCCGCCGAGTTTCTCGCCATCGTAGACAGGGGTCTTGACCTGTTCCCCTGAAAAAATGCAGCGGCGCTCCCGCTTGATGGCCCTCGAGGTGTTGCCGGTTCCGCGCGAGGATCGCAGGCTGAACGGCGCGCGCTGCACCGTCGCCTTGAGATGAAACGTGAGGAACCCCGCCTCCTTCCATGGCATGCGGAACGTGTAAAGCTCCTCGTGCCGGGCGTGGAAGGCATCTATCGTCGCGCCCAGCGTCTGCCTGGTAAAGTCCCCGCCCGGGACCGGCACTTCGATGTCGTGGAACTGGCCGCTGTAGCGCATCTCCGCAGTGCGAGTGAAGACCACGCTCGAGTCCGAGGCCAGCATGGCTTTGAGCGCCCGGCGCGCATCCTCCTCCATTTCCCGAAACAGCTGACTGACGCGATCCGGGTCAACCCGGCTCGCCGGCGAGAAATACGGGCGGCTGAAGTCCCGGCCGACGTCCTTGACGAACATGCCGAAAGCGCTGAACAGCGCCGCCACCGGCGGAATGATCACGTTGCGGATCCCCAGCAGGTCGGCGATGAAGACGCCGTGTACCGGCCCTGCTCCGCCGCCGACCACGAGCGCAAAATCCCTGACATCGTGACCGTTCTTGGTGGAGACGCCGGTGATTGAATCGGCCATGTAGGAATTGACGGTGGTGAAAATCGCCTGGGTCGTTTCGGTGACGCTCAACCCGAGCCGGTCGCCCACCTTCTTCACCGCAGCCTCGGCGAGCTTCGCGTCGAGCGGGATTTCGCCGCCGAGGAAGTAATCGTCGGGAATGTATCCAAGCAGGAGATCGGCGTCGCTGACCGTCGGCTCCATCCCGCCCTTGCCGTAGCAGGCCGGCCCCGGATCGGCTCCCGCGGACTGCGGCCCCACTCGCAGCAGCCCAAGTGAATCGACCCAGGCGATGCTTCCCCCGCCGGCTCCTACGCTGCGCGTGTCCACCATCTTGATCGCGACCCGGTGATCGCCGACCCATGCCTCCGTCGTCGTGGGAATCTCGCCTTTTCGGATCAGGCCGATGTCGAACGAGGTCCCGCCCATATCGACCGACAACAGATTCAGGTTGGGCATTTCCCGACCCAGGTGCAGCGCGGCAGACGGCGCCGCAGCCGGTCCCGAGCCGATCAGAAACACCGCGCGCGACCTGCAGTGCGTCGCCGTTTCCGTCAGTCCGTTGGACAACATCATCAGGAGCGTGCCCCTGAATCCCGCCGCGCCAAGCCGCTTTTCGAGCTCGGCGAGGTAGTCGTCCACGATCGGACCGATATACGCCGACACCACGGTAGTGCTGAACCGCTCGAATTCCCGCCACACCGGCAGGATCTCATGGGACGCCGTGACGTGCGTGCCGGGCATCGCCGTCTTGCAGATCTCGACCGCCCGCCTTTCGTTGGCGGAGTTTGCATACGAATGCAGGAAGCAGACGGCGACTGCCTTGACGCCCTTGGCCCGCAGCTGCTCCGCGGCCTGGAGCACCTCGGACTCGTCGAGTTCGGTGGCGATCTCCCCGTTCCATAACGTGCGCTCCTCCACGCCGAGACGGAGCCGGCGCGGTACCAGCGGGCGATACGGCGGCACGAAAAAATTGTACATCGAGGTGTTGACGTTCTTGATGCCGCGCCGGATTTCTATGATGTCCCGGAAATTCTTGGTTGTGATCATCCCGGTCTCCACGCCGCGACCGGTCAACAGTGCGTTGGTCGCCAGGGTCGTGCCGTGAATGATGGCGCCCACCTGCCCCAGGAACTCGGCGAGCGTCTGCCGGTATGCACCCGCCGCCTTTTCCAGGGCCCGCAATAAGCCCGTCGACGGATCCTGCGGCATGGTCGGTGACTTGAACGATTGCAGGATTCCGCTTTCGTCGAGAACCAGACAGTCCGTGAACGTCCCGCCTACGTCGATGGCCACGCGCTTCATGGTCCGGCCCTCCGCAGGGCTTCGGTCTGTTCGCGGTCGACCGCGAATGTGTCGGGATCGAGAGCGACCTTGTAGACCTCCCGCGCGCGGCCGATGGAAACGATGCCGTTCGCGACGTCTTCGCTGACTTTTTCCGGGTCGCGCTCCCCGGGAGGCGCCACGCCGGCGCCGCCTCCTGACACTTTCAGCACGCTGTCGCCCTGCCGCACGCGGTGCATCCGGTGACCGCGCGCGAGGATCAGTTCGCTGCCGCGCCGGATGTGCGCCTCGCTCAAGGGCGTGGGCTGGCCGCCCAGCACGCCTGCGCCTGTCGTCAGCTCCCCGTCGGAACTTCCCGTAGCCATCCCGACCTCGGCGCCCTCGTTCGCCGATTCCCAGATGGTGCCGGGCGCCCCGCGCCACTTGCCGGCACCTTCGAGGTCCGGCGCAATCTCGTACTTGAGCATGCGCCACGGGAAACGCACCTCTTCTTCCTCGACGTTCCCCCGGTGCACCGCACCCATGATGACGGCCCCGACATAGCCGTCGTAACCCGCCACGGCGCCCGCACCGCCGTCGTAGTCGAAGGTGGTGCGCACATATTGCTGGCTGGTCCTGGGGTCGATTCCAAACACGTAGTCGCCACGATGCCGCGCCCAGCCGGCGATTGCCCGATGAGGCAGCGCTTTCGACATGGCCATGTACATTGCATCGAGGGTGCGCTCGGTGATGTTGGCGGGCCCGCCTCCCACGGTGGCGGGGTAGGTGCCGCTGACGACCAGGCCGTCCGGGGCAACGACTTTCACCGGGCGCATGGTTCCCTCGTTGTGGTAGTCGACCAGACCGGTGTCGAAGAACAGGATCATCGCGCCGATGGAAGCGCTGTAGGTCGCTGCGTACACCTGGTTGATGAAGCCCTTGCGCTGAGCGTCGCTTTTCGAGAAATCAATGCTTATCTCGTCGCCGGCGACGGTAACTTCAACCCTGACCCAGACCGGTACATCGAGTTCGGTTCCGTCGTCGTCAGTGGCGCCCTCGCCGTAGTAGGTCCCGTCGGGGATCTTCCGGATTTCCTCGCGTACCGCCCGCTCCGTGCGGTCCATCATTTCGTCCACGCAGGCCATGACTACGTCCCGGCCGTAGTGCCGGAGCATCTCCTGCAGGCGGTTCTCGCATACTTTTGTCGTGGCGATCATCGACGCGTTATCGACCCGCACCGATTCCCGGAAGCGGACGTTGTTCCAGATCAGTTCCATCACGTCGGTCCGCTCGCGCCCCTGCTCCACAACCTTGATGGGCGGAATGCACAGACCTTCGGCGTGGATGTCGAATCCGTTGGCGAAATATCCTCCCGGAAAGGAGCCCCCGGTATCCATCTGATGCGCCCGGCACAGCGTGAAGAACAGCAGTTCGCCTTCGAAGAAGATGGGCCGGAAGAACCCCCAGTCGGGCAGGTGGTTGTTGAAACCGCCGTTGTAGGGATCGTTGGTCAAGAATACGTCGCCGGAGTGGATGTTCCCTTTGAACCTCTCCAAAATGAACTGCACCGGAAACTTGCTGCCCACGAACTGCGAGGTGAGGCCCACGGGAATCGCCACGGTGCGCCCGCGCGCGTCCCAGATTCCCACCGAGTTGTCGTGAAGCTGCCCGATGAGGTAGCTCACCGCGGTGCGCTCCAGCACGTCGCGCATCTCGTGGCAGACCCGCTGGAAAGTGTGCCAGACGGTCGACAGCGTGACCGGATCTATCTTCGTATTTCCCATGGCAATATCCGCTCCTAGTATCGTGACACGTTAATTGTGCAACATCACGAGAGACGCGAACCATGTTTCGAAATTAGTGATTCGTAGTACTAGATGATTCCCGCTGCGTGCGGGGGCCGGGCAACGCTGCCTGCGGTCAAGCGTGCCTGGCCTTCGGCGCGGTGCAGGCGCCGCGCCTTCAGGGCCGAGGCCGTCGCTTTCCCCCGGCGGAGTTTGCCACGCACGCTTTCCATCGTCCAATATCGTTTTCGCGGCCAGGCATTTCGAATCTCGCGTCGGCGGCGGATCCTTCGCCCGGCGCCGCGCCGGCTGGTCTCGACGTTTGTCTCTTCCGGTATAGAATCGCAGGCGTTGCGCAAAGCCGTCTCTTGCGGACGACCGTCACCGGCGGCCGGTTCGCGTCCCGGCGCACTGGGCCGGTCGGCTCCCGGGCCGGCCCCTTGAGACCGAAGGGACACGCGCGGGACTTTTTTTGGAGAATCGCGATGCAGGAACTGTTGCTCGAGACCGCCCCTCGCATTGTGTTGGGGCTCATGTTCCTGATAGGCGTGATCGACGGCTACTGGTACGTGTTTACGGGCAACAATCTGATACACCCGCCGATGTCGGATCGCGGGGCGCAATTCGAACAGGCGCTGAAGTCGGCCGGGTTCTTCTGGCCGTTCATGAAGACCGTGGATCTCGTGGCGGTGTTCTGTCTGCTGACCAACCAGGCCCCGGCCTTCGGGCTGGCGCTGCTCGCTCCGATCATGTCGGTCGTGGTCCTGTTCCAGTTCTTCCTGAATCCGAAAGGGATACCGATTGCATTGCTGCTGATCGTCTGCGGAGGGCTCCTGGCATATGCGTACGCGGACCGCTACGCGGCCCTGTTCTGAATCGGGTGGAGGATTGCCTCGACCTCCGGCACCGCCGGTGGCGTGCCGGCACGAGCGTCGTCGCGCGTTCGCCCCGTCGCCTCAGGCTATAATCCACGCCGCAACGCAAGTCGCCGGCGCGTTTTGTCTTTCCAACAGATGGGAGGAATTCGTTATGACCAGCCTTTCTCGATCTTCCAGGTCTTGGCGCGCGACCCGGCGCGCATTGCTGGGCGGCGCGGTTCTTGCGGCGCTCGGGCTTGCCTCGGCAGGCGCGCTCGCACAGACGGCGACGCTCAAGTTCGGAACCTTCATACCGCCCAAGGCCGACGAGATCGAACGAGGCATTGCGCCCTGGCTCGACGAACTGGAAAAGGAAAGCGGGGGCGCGCTGAAATTTCAGCGTTTCTTCGGCGGGACGATCGAGCGCAGCCTGCTCAAGCAGCACGAACAGCTGCAGAACGGCCTGCAGGACGCAACGATCATCCCCGTTCCCTATGTCTTCTCCCTGTTTCCCGACTTCACCGTATTCGCGCTGCCCTACCTCGTCGAGTCCGCCAAGGAGGGTTCCATTCTTTCCTGGCGCATGCACCAGCGGGGACTGCTTCGCGGAATGGACACGCTGCATGTCGTCGGGACCTACCTGAATGACCCGCTGGTACTGCATTTCCGCAACCCGATCAAGTCGCTCGACGACGTCAAGGGCGCAAAAATCCGCATCACCAGCCCCGAGGGAGTCGGCGTAATCAAGTTATTCCATGGCGCGGTGGTGGGCATGCCCATTTCCGAGGTGGCGCAGTCCCTCAGCACCGGCGTGCTCGACGGCACCATGAACAGCTGGGGTTCGTTGCGCGCTTTTCGCATCGAGTCGCTCATCAAGGGGGACGTAGACGAGCCCCTGGGTGCCATCAGCTTCATCGTGGCGATCAACAAGAAGGTCTACGACGGGCTGCCCGCAAAGGCAAAGCAAGCCCTGGAAAAGCTCGGCGGAGAGAAGCTCGCCCTGCGCATGGGCGCGGTCTTCGACGCTCAGGCGGCAAGTGTCAAGGCTGCCGCCAGGAAGGATCCGAATCGAACCATCATCGGATTTTCCGGCGCCGAGCGCGACAAGCGCCTCGAAACATTCAAGCCGCTCTATGACGAGTGGCTGAAGAGCACCCCCGAGGGCGCGTCCAAGATGGCAGCGCTCCAGAAATTGCTTGCCGACATCCGAGCCGGTCGCTGAACGCAAGCCGCGGCTATAGGGCCGTCGCGCTCGCCTGAGCCTCGCATGCGAAACAAGCGGGTGCGCCGGGCTGCCGAGTTCGCTGGTACGGCGGGCGCAGCCGGCGTCGTCGTGACGTCGCTGCTGGTGGTGGCCGACGTCGTCATGCGCGCCGCGTTCAGCGCTCCGATTACCGGAGCGACGGACGTGGTCATATACACCTTCGCCGTGGTCGTGGCGAGTTTTTTCCCGGTCGGGCTTGCCGGCGGACACAACGTCACGATCCGCTTTCTGGGCAAGGCGCTCGGGAGCCGCTGGCATCCGTGGATAGAGCTTTTCGCGGCGTCGGTCACCATGATCATCGTCGTCCTGCTCGCCTGGGAAACTTCCGCCTTTACGCTGGACGCGACGCGCTCGCGCCTGACGACGTTGACCGTCGGCCTCCCGCAGGCGCCATGGTGGTGGATGGTCTCGGCGGTCTTCATTGCCTGCGTGCCGGTCCAGGCTGTCATCCTCTTCGAGGCGGCGCAGGACGCGATATCCGGTGCGGGCGGCGCGCCCCGGCAGTCCGGGCATCGCGAATGACCCCGATCGCGGGGGTCGTCGCGAGCCAGGCAGCACACTGATCACCGGCGGGGCATCCATGGATCCGATCGTTCTGGGAGTCGCGATTCTGGGCGTGATGTTCGCGCTGATGACGCTGCACGTCCCGATCGGCTTCGCCATGGCGTTTGCGGGCTTTCTGGGAACCGGTTTTCTGCTCGGCTGGAAACCGGCCGTGACCCTGTTCGGATCCGTTCCCACCGAATTGATGACCAACAACGAGCTCGCGACGATACCGATGTTCCTCGCGATGGGCAGCCTTGCCGGCGCCGCCGGCATGTCGACCGACCTGTACCGGCTTTTCAACGCGTTCGTCGGCCACTATCGCGGCGGACTCGCCATCGCCACGGTGGGCGGATGCGGCGGGTTTGCCGCGGTGTGCGGGTCTTCGGTGGCGACCGCCGCCACCTTCATGCGCATCGCGTACCCTGAAATGAAGCGCCAGGGGTACTCCGACGAGCTGGCCACCGGCTGCATCGCCGCCGGCGGAACCCTCGGGATACTGATTCCGCCCTCGGTGCTGCTCATTCTGTACGCGCTGCTGACCGAGCAGTTCATCCTGGCGTTGTTCGTCGCAGGGATATTTCCGGGGCTGCTTGCCATTCTTCTGTACGTGTTTGCCGTCCTGCTCCATACGCGCCTGCGTCCCGAAGCCGGGCCTGCGGCGCAGCGGGTTCGATGGTCCGAGCGCATTGCCGTACTGCGGCAGGCGTGGCGCGTTCTGGTCCTGGTGGCGGTGGTGAGCGGCGGCATCTACGGCGGTTTCTTCACCGTCAACGAAGCCGCGGCGGTCGGCGTCTGCCTGGCGTTCGTATTCGGGATACCGCGCGGAATACTGAGGCTTGCGGTACTGCGGGGCGTGCTGGCGGAGACGGCGTCGACGACGGTGATGATCTTCGTGATCATCATCGGCGCGACGATCTTTTCCAAGTTCATCGCCTTGACGCAACTGCCGGAAACGCTGGTCCGCGAAATCACGGCCCTGGGCCTGTCTACCTGGCTCGTCGTGCTGGTGCTGCTGGCCACTTACCTGGTGCTGGGATGCATTTTCGATTCGGTCGCGGCCATGGTGATCACGCTGCCCGTGGTGTTTCCATTGATCGTCGGTCTCGGCTTCGACCCGGTATGGTGGGGGATCATCAACATCATGGTGATCGAGATCGGCATGATCACGCCGCCCATCGGCATCAACGTTTTCGTGATCCAGGGGATGGCGCCGCAGATTCCGATGCGAACTATTTTCGCCGGCGTGACCTGGTTCTTCGTGTCCGATCTGGTTCGGCTCGCTGCGGTGACGTTCTGGCCGCAGATATCGTTGTGGCTCCCGGCGGCGCTGGGCGTATTGCACCGCTAGCGGCGGGATGCCCCATACCGAAATGCTGTCCGTCGATTCGCGCCCGGGGCAGAAGGCCGGCGCGGCGCTCGCGCGAGCGTCATGCCGCCCGACGGCCTTCGTGAATCGCCCGCCATACCTTTTCGGCCGTCGCCGGCATCTCGATGTGATCGACGCCGAACTCGCGCAGCGCGTCCACGATGGCGTTGATCACCGCCGGCGGCGCTCCGGTGGCGCCGCCCTCGCCCGCTCCCTTCACGCCGAGCGGGTTATTTGGCGCAGGCACTTCATTGACCTCGAGCAGGAACGGCGGAAACATGTCCGCCCGCGGCATCGAGTAGTCGGCGAATGAGCCGCTCAGCAGCTGCCCCGACTCGCGGTCATAGACGCAGTCCTCGAACATCGCCTGGCCGACGCCCTGCGCGATGCCGCCGTGGGTCTGCCCGTCGACGAGCATCGGATTGATCACTCGGCCGACGTCGTCGATTCCCGCGTAGCGCACGATGCTCACCGTGCCCGTTTCCGGATCGATCTCGACCTCGCACACGTGGCAGCCGTTGGGAAAAGTCGGCAGCAGTTTCGTGATCTCGGAGGAGGCCACGAGCAACTCGCGCTCAGGTTCGGGAAGAGCCGCCGCGATGCCCGCGATTTCGAAGATGCCGAGCGAACGGTCGGTGCCGGCAACCGCGAACCTGCCGCCCCTGAACTCGATGTCGGAGGGAGCCGCCTCGAACTTCCGCGCCGCGACCCGCTTGCCTCGCTCGATGATCTCGTTGACCGCGCGGCCCGCCAGGAATCCGCCCAGCCGCATCGAGCGCGACGAATGCGATCCGCTGCCCATTTTCACGATGTCGGTGTCGCCTGTGACCAGTTCCACGGATTCCAGCGGTACCCCCAGCCAGTCCACGAAGAGCTGCGCGAACGCCGTCTCGTGCCCCTGGCCGCTCGCCTGCGTGCCGATCACCATGCGCACGCGTCCCTCCGGCAGGACATCGACGACGACGCGCTCGGGAGGAATCCCGGTCGCCGTCTCGATGTAATTCGCCAGACCGATGCCGAGCAGCCTGCCGCGCGCTCGCGCCGCCTGCCGCCGCGCGGGAAAACCGGCCCAGTCGGCCAGCCCGATCGCATCCATCATGTTGTTCTCGAACTCGCCGCTGTCGTAGCGCGTCCCCAGCGGACTCACATACGGAAGCGCCTCGGGCCGGATGAAATTGCGACGGCGAAGTTCGATGCGGTCGATTCCCGTTTCCGCAGCCGCGGTATCGATCAGCCTCTCCATGATGAACATCGCTTCGGGCCGCCCCGCGCCCCGGTAGGTCGATGTCGGCACGGTATGGGTGAAGCCCGCCTGCAGCTTCACGTGAACTGCCGCAATGGCGTAGACCCCGTTGGTGACCGCGGCGCCGCGCATCAGCGGAACCAGGTGCAGCGACTGTGAGCCGATGTTGGCGATATTGTGGGCGCGCATGCCGATGAACCGGCCCCCGGCATCCAGGGCCAGTTCCGCGTGCGTGGCGAGGTCCCGGCCGTAGGGATCGCTCAAGAACGCCTCGCTGCGCTCGCAGGTCCATTTCACCGGCCGGCCGAGCCTCTTCGCCGCCCACACGACCAGCACGAACTCTCGGAACATCAGATTGCGCGTTCCGAAACCGCCGCCGACGTCGCGGGCGACGACCCGCACCTTGTCTTCGGGCACATTGAAGATCCGGCACAGGCTCTTCTTCTGCAGCAAGGTGCTCTGGCTGCCCGCATACAGCGTGTGCCTGTCCGTGGCGGCATCGTAGAGGCCGACTGCGGCGCGCGGTTCCATCGGCACGCCATTCACTCGATTATTGTGCAGGTCCATGCGCGTGACATGCGCGGCCCGCGCGAATGCCTCGTCGGTAGCGGCCCGATCGCCGATTTCGTGGCTGACGCAAACATTGCCGGGAACTTCGTCCCAGACCGCAACCGCGCCGTTCGCGAACGCACCCTGCAGATCGACCACCGAGGGCAGGGTTTCATAGTCCACCTCGATTCGTTCCGCGGCGTCCCTCGCCAAAGCCATCGTTTCGGCAACCACCAGCGCGACACCTTCGCCGCCGTGCCGGACCCGCTCGGTCGCAAGCGGGTAATCGGGAGGGAAAAATAGCGGCGATCCATCAATGGTCTTGATCGGCAGGTCCGGCGGCACCGGATTGTTGGGAAGACCGATAAGGCCGTCGGCAAGATAATCCGCGCCCGTCAGCACGGCATGCACGCCGGGCGCGGCGCGGGCTTCGTCGCCCACGATGCGCCGGATGCGCGCGTGGGCATGCGGCGAGCGCAGCACGTACGCGTACAGCTGCCCCTTCAGATTGAAATCATCACTGAATTCGCCGCAACCGGTGAGCAGCCGCGGGTCTTCCCTGCGCAGGACCGGCTGGCCGATTCCGAATGACTGCGGATGACTCATGATCTGGCGCGCAGAAGAAGGACTGTTCGGGGCTCACAAGGTACGCGATCTCCGGATTCAGCGTCAATCCCTTGCTTTTGAATTAGACTCCCCGTTAGCCCAGACAGAAGACCGGAATCCATCCCGCATGACAGAGGACACGAGACGATGAGTGCGAGCAAATTCGACTATGACAAGTTCCGCCTGCGAAATTTCGTCGAAAAGCTGATTGCCGCCGGCGAGGTCGAGGTTCACGACGAGCCGGTGCCTTTGTCCGATGTCGCCGGCCGCCTGAACGGCAACTCCAAGGCGGTGCTTTTCCGCAAGGCCGGTCCCGAGGGCGCGCAGCTCGTGGGAGGCGTGCTGGGCTCGCGCCGGCGGGCGGCGCTCGCGTTCGGCGTCGAGAACGAGCGCGAGGTGTTCCGCGAGCTGCTGCGGCGCCTGGAGCGCCCGCAGCCGGTGATCGAAGTCCCCTCGTCCGAGGCCCCGGTGCATCAAGAGATACTGACGGGCGAGGACGCGGACTTCACCCGGCTTCCCATCCATGTGCAGCATGAGTTCGACGGCGGCCCCTATATATCGGCCGGCATCGACTGCAGCCGCAACAACGAGACCGGACTGACCAATATCGGTTTTCGCCGGCTGATGCTGCGCGGCCGCAGGCACGCCGGCACCAATCTTTATGCGCCCTCCGATCTCAGGGAGTACTACCGCGCCTGCGTGGCGCGCGGCGAGCGCATGCCCTGCAGCTTCGTGGTCGGATCCCACCCGGTCGACCACCTGGCCGCCATGCAGCGGCTCGCCGGAGACGAACTGGCGCTGATGGGCGCGCTGCGCGGCGAGCCATTGCCGGTGGTGCGCTGCAAGAGCAATGACCTGCTCGTTCCCGCTGACGCGGAATATGTCTTCGAAGGATATTTCGACGAGCGCGGGTACGCCGAGCCGGAGGGACCGTACGGCGAGTTCATGGGGTATTACGGCGAGATGAAACCGAATCCGGTCTTTCATCTCACCGCGATTACCCGGCGCCGGGACGCGCTGTTCCAGACCACGACCATCAGCGGCGACGTCGCCCGCACCGAGGCCGCCATCATCGGCGCCATCGACTGCGAAGCATTCTCCTGGAGGACCGCGCTGACGGCGATCCGCGAGCCGGTCGCGGTGCACGCCGTTTCCGCGAGCAACGGCAATCACAATCTGCGGCTGGCGCTGCGCCAGCGCTCGCCGGGGGACGCGCGCAACGCGATCACCGCGCTGCTCAGCTCGCACTCGAACGTCAAGCACGTGTTCGTGGTCGATCCGGACATCGACGTCTATTCCGACGAGCAGATGGATTGGGCGTTGTCGACGCGTTTCCAGGCCGATCGCGACCTGATCGTGCTCGCCGGAATGCGGGGGAACCCGATCGACCCGTCGATGGACTTCGGGCGCGGTCTGGCCAAGGCGGGATTCGATCTCACCGTGCCGTTCGGCCAGCTCGGCAGCCGAAAATTCACCCGCGGCGAACCGCCGCGGATCGCAGCGCAGAGGACCCACGGCAGCGTGCGCGAGGCACTCGAAGCCGGACCGAAGTCCTTCGTCGCACTGATGCGCGCGCTCGGAAGTCAGGACGGCCGTGAGATCGTCCTCGAGCTGGACAAGTTGCGCAGCGAGGGCGTGCTTGCACGGCTG
>Ga0156228_1095_pt1 | contig 21525 bp, 20 predicted proteins | sample RifCSPlowO2_12_FD_107876 | JGI IMG/M metagenome (GOLD analysis project Ga0156228, IMG submission 107876) | Betaproteobacteria bacterium RIFCSPLOWO2_12_FULL_65_110 | reverse complement strand
GCCGAAACGGGGGCGGTCGGGCCCCATGCAGCCAGAGAAACGAAACTTAGCGCGATGAGATGGGTCAGCTTCATTTTCACTCCTGTTTCAGGTTGAACCTCAGGTTGAACAGCAGCAAATGCATCTTCCGGGGCCCTGCCGGGGGGCACGCTGGCGGAGCTTCATCTCAGCGGCCGGCGCCCTCCGGGTAGGGCATGATCACCAGCATCGACGCCGGCAGGTTGGTGCGGTTCACGATCGCCCTGCGCTCGCCTCCGGCGAGCAAGCACGAATCCATTTTCCCCAGCGTCGCTTCGCCCTCGTCGGTGACGACGACGACCTCCCCTTCCACCACGACGTAGACCCGCTCGAGCGGCGATTCGCTCATCTCGGCGCCGCCGCCGGGCAGGAAATACGAAATGCCGACCCAGAAGTTCTTCGACGGACTCGCCTCGAACCCCTGCAGGCGCAGGCCCTTCATGTCGAAATGCTTTTTCGCCTCGTAAGGCTTGACTTCGCTGAGCCGGTTAACTTTCATGATTGATCGACCTCTCAACTATAAATACGGTGGCTCAAACTCCCTTGAGTGCCGCAGACAGAAGACCTGCGCGCTGCGCGCGCCAACCGTGTTCTTGATACGGATAAAAGGCATCCGTATCAAGAACACGGTTTTGGATAAAGGCAAGGACCTCATCGGGTCTTATACAAGATCGTCGATTGCGTACGGATAGCCTTATCATCCGTGCGCAATCGACGATCCGCGCGGACGGCCTTTCGTCCGCGCAATCTTGACGTCGAACAGCGACATCGGATTCCTGAAAGCTGCACGGATCATGATCGATTTCCTGTGAGAAATCCTCACTGAGTGTCAACACCCGGTCTCGAAACGGAATGTCTGTTCCGGATCGATTACCGCAACCACGCGCAGCCCGCAGCCTTCGCCTTCCGGCCAGCGCCAGGGAAAGGCGAAGAAAGTGCAGCGCTTGCCGGTGATCTTGTCCAGTTCTCCGCCGATGTTTTCGATACCGGGGATGCCATTGGTCATCAGTATCCTGTGCGTCGGCTCCCAGTAGGGAAAGTCGTCGATGATATTGTGGCCGGTGATGGCCTTGTATTCCGCGTTCAGATGCGGCTGCGCCGGGCCCGGTCCGTGCGGGCCGATGAAGGTTCCCAGCGGATGGTCGAGGGCCTGCACATCGACGCCGACCAGTTTGACCCGGCGCTCGACCAGCCATTGCGCCGATTCCTTGTACAGGCCCGGCGAATAGGCGAAGTAATCCGCGTTGTCGCCCCAGAGGCGGTGGCTGCCGGTGTTGATCATGACGATATCGTTCTTCTCGATCCGGGGCTCGGCCTTTTCCAGATCCTCTGGCATGATCACGCCCCATTTTCCCTTGGGAACCGACACCGCCACGCCGGTGCCGAAGAAGCGCCACAGTTCGTAGCCGGTGATCGTCGCCGCGTTTTCCGTGGTGTGTATGGCCGCATCCATATGCGTGCCGCGGTGCATGATGCCCTCGAAGCGCTGCACCAGGATGCCGTCCTTGGCGTGGAACTCCTGAACAATGACATTGAGGTTGGCCCTCGAGGGCCATTGCGGCATCCCGTGCCCCCAGCGGTGGCTCAAGCTGTAGAACTGCAGTCCGTCGGTCGTGGTAGGTGTCATGGATTCACTCTGTAGCTTCGAATGGAAAGCCCGGGGGGCGCGCGCTCACGCGGTCCTGCCGGATTCGAGGCGGAACTTTCCGGTCGGATCCAGCATCGCGACCAACCGGATCACGCACGCATCACCCTCCTGCCAGTCCCAGGGAAAGCCCTGCAGCGTGCACCGCTTGCCGGTCACGGCGTCGAGGTCGCCTCCGACGTTTTCGATGGTCGGAATGCCCCTCGCAAGGAGCGCCCTGTGCGCGGGGTTCCAGTCGGGGAAGTCCTGGATCGCGTCGCGGCCGGTGGCGGCCTTGTACTCCGGAAGCAGATAGGGAATCTGCGGCCCGTTGCGATGCGGCCCGATCGAGGTTGCCAGCGGGTGATCGATGGTCGCGGTATCGATACCGACGAGTTTGACGTTCTTCGCGGCCAGCCATTCGGCCGCCGCCTTGGAGAGGCCCGGCGCGTGTCCGAAGTATTCCTTGCTGTCGGAGTACTTCGCGTGCCATCCGGTGTTGATGAGCACGATGTCCTGCGGCTGGATCCCGGGTGTGGCACGCTCGAGATCGGCGGGCTGGATCAGTTCCCATTTGCCCTTCGGCACTGAGATCACCACGCCGGTGCCGAAAAACCGCTGCAGCTCCAGCATGCCCACCGCAGCGGCCGCGGGTATCAGGTGGATGGGCGCATTCACATGCGTGGAAACGTGCATGATGGTGACGACCCTCTGCGTCATCACCCCGTGTTTCGCGTGGTAGGTGATCCGCTCGAGCTTGACCTCCTCGTAACCCGGAAAGATCGGCGAATACATCCCCCAGGGATGACTCAATTCATAGAACTGCATTCCGGTAACGGGATCGGTGACCGGGGATCGGTCATCGTGCTTTTCATCGAGGGTTACGAAACGCATCGTTACTCCTTCCGAAATGTGAAACGCCCGGCGGAATCCGGCGCGGCCGAACGGGCCGGTCGCAGCTGCAGAAATCGGCCGTCGGTCAGATCTTGAGTATGGTGGTGCCGCTGTTCCCCATGAGTCCGTAGGTCTGCGCCATCGCAACCTTGGCGTTGGGCACCTGGTTCTCGCCGCCGCGGCCGCGCAGCTGGTTCGAGGCCTCGACCACCTGCCAGATCGCCTGCGCACCGACGGCTTCGCCGAAGGAAGAAAATCCGCCGCTGGGACAGACCGCCACCTTGCCGCCGATCTGGGTCTGCCCGTCGCGCAGCATTTTTTCGGCTTCCCCTTCGCCGCAGAAACCGCAGGTTTCGAGATACTGCAGATAATGCCAGGAACTGTTGTCGGGCAGTTCCAGAACGTCGACATCCTCGGGGCCGATGCCGGCTTTCCTGTAGGCCTCCCGGGACGCCATGTAGCTCTCGCTCAACAGGGGGGCTTCGGCCCGGGCCGGCGCCGAGAGCGCCGAGATGCGCAAGGTCGGATCGCCGTAGACGGCGCTGCCCATGGTCGTGGCGGCAATCTTCACCGGCCTGTCCGCTTTCCCGATGGCCTTAGGAGAGGCCGAAAGAATCACCGCAGCCGCCCCGTCGCTGGTGGCGCAGACTTCCAGCAGGCGCAGCGGGTCGCAAACCATCAGCGAATTGGCCACTTCCTCCAGCGTATAGACCTTCTTGTAGCGCGCGTTCGGGTTCCTCGAGCCGTACTGGCTCAATACCACCTTCACGCGCGCCAGGTCCTCGCCGGTGGTGCCGTACCTGGCCATTCTCTTGCGGCATTCCAGCGCCCAGTAGACCGGATTGGGCATGCCGGTCATACGCCAGCGCAGCACATCCCGGTCCTGCTTGGGATTGTCGGATTTGGCGCTCAAGAACCCCTCGGGGGAAATGTCCACGCCAACGGCCAGGCCCGTATCCGTTTCGCCTGCGGCAATGCTGTTGTAGGCCATCCGTATCGCGGCCGATCCCGTGGCGCAGGCGTTGTAGACATTGACCACCGGTATCCCGGTCTCGCCGAATACGCTCTCCAGGTACTGGCCGGATATGTGACCGGCATTGCCGCCGTAAATATATATGCCGGAAAAGATCCCCTGGATCTCCTTCCATTCGACATTCGCATCCTTCAGCGCGTTGGCAATAGCCAGCGTTCCGAGCTCGATAAAGGTCTTGTCCTTGAACTTGCCCCAGGGATGCAATCCGACACCGACAATGAATACTTCTCTCATCTGCCTGCTCCAAAAAATTGTTGGCGAGCTAGTCGAGCACGCGAAAAGCCCAAGTCACGACATCCTGTCCCTCGTCGTTCTTGTACAAGGTATAGGTGATCGTTTCCACGTCCTGGCCGATTTCGAGCGCATCCAGATTGCTTTCCATGATCAGGCCGGCCACCTGGATCCCTTCAGGGAATTCCACCAGCCCGACCCCGTACGGAGCGATGTTGCCCATGGTCTTGAAAGGAGGCGGACACATGTAATGCTCGATCGTGTAGCTGGCGAGTTTCCCCCTGTTGTTCAGCAACACTTTCTCCACGCCTTCGCGCGAACACCCCGATCTGTGCTGAGCGTGATACTCGGGGAAGAAGTAAGTTCCGCAGGAGCCGCATCTGGCGCTCCTGATTCTGACGCTATCCCCGACGAAATCGAACAGGTCCGGCAGCGCCGGCACCTTCCCTTCTTGAACTTCCGCTTTTTCCATGGTCAACGTTTCCTTGGTTACGTTACCGACAGTTTAAACGTTCCTTGCGCCGTGCCAGAAATCCGTGCCCTCCGCCTCAGCCGCGGGACCGGTGCCTGCGGATTCCATACTCGCAGAGTTTGCTCAGGGCCTTGACTCCGGAGATCAGGGAGGTGAACACCGGCAGATCCCTGCCCAACTCTTCCACAATGCGGTTCTTGTACTTGTTGTACCCGACCAGCGTGCAGACGATCACCGGCTTCCCGCATTCCTTTGCAATGCGCTGCACCACTTTTTTCTCCACGGCGTCCAGCGTGTACTCGAAGCCGGCCAGCAGAAGAATGGCGGCGTCGATATCGGGATCCCGAAGCGGGGCGCCCAGGGCGGCCTCCAGGGCTTTGGTCATACCGAGCTTCTCGATCGCGAACCACAGGTCGACGGGATTGGATGGCGGCATGAATTCGGGAAACAGGTCCTTCAGCGCCTCAACCGTCTGGCCGCCGAACCGGGGCAGCTTCAGTCCGTGTTCCTCGCACAGGTCCGAAACCACGACACCGACGCTTCCGGCGGCCGTGACGACAGCCACGCCGTTGCCCTTGGGCAGGGGCTGGGTCGAGAACACCTTGGCGAAGTCCCGCAATTCGGTGAAGTCGTCGGCACGAATGCACCCCGTCTGCCGGATGGCGGCATCCACGATTCTGGCATTGCTGGCGATGCTCCCGGTATGGCTCATGGCCGCCTTGGCCCCGGCTTCGGACCGTCCGCCATTCAACAGGATCACGGGCTTCTTCGCTGTGACTTTACGTGCGATTTTCACGAAATTGCGCCCGTCGGCAATGCTCTCGAGATACAACGAGATCACTTCGGTCTGCTCGTCGTTCCCGAAATACTCGAGCAGGTCGTTCTCGTTGACGTCGCACTTGTTGCCGATGGAGCAGATCTTGTTGATATTGAGACTCTGGTTCACGACGATGTCGGAGGCCATGCCGGCCGCAAGCAGGCCGGACTGGCCGATCATCACCACGTTGCCGCGCGGCACATCCTTGATCGGGAAGAAGGTCGTGGAGATGTCCCGGGAAACGACCCCGGTGCAGTTGGGCCCCATCACCCGGATGCCGGCTTTGTTCGCGATCGCTTCGATCCGATCCTGGATCTTTTTCCCGGGGGCGCCGATCTCGGTGAACCCCATCGATTCGATGATGACCGCCTTGACGCCCTTGCTGGCGCAATCCTCCATCGCCTGAACGCAGAACTTCGCCGGAATGATGATCACGGCAAGGTCGACTTCGCCGGGAATGTCCTTCAGAGAAGCATAGGCCTTTCTTCCCAGCACTTCGTCGGCTGTCGGGTTGACCGGATAGATCGCGCCCCGGAATTCGCTGTTGATGATGTTGTTGACGATGACGTTTCCGTCTTTCCTCGGGTCCTTGCTGGCCCCGATCACGGCGACCGATCCGGGCTTGAAGAAAAGTTCCATCATGGCCGCACCGGCTGCTTGGGTTCCGGCCTCACGGGCGCCGCGAGTATGATCCGCGCATCGACCACGGTGGCGCCGTCGGAGCGGGCGAAGACCGGATTCATGTCGATTTCGGCGATCTGCGGCTTGCCGTCGACGAAGGCGGAAAGCCTGAGGAGCATGTTCTCGAGGCAGGACCTGTCCGCGCAATCCTGTCCTCGATACCCTTCCAGCAGTTTCTTTCCCTTGATCTCGTCGATCATCTCGGCGGCGTCCTTGTTCTCCAGCGGCGCGATCCCGAAGGCGACGTCCTGCAGAATCTCGACCAGAATACCGCCCAGGCCGAACATCAGGACGGGGCCGAAATTGGGGTCCGTGGTCATGCCCATGATGACCTCTATGCCCTTACCGGCCATGCGTTGCACGGAGATGCCTTCGATCCGGGCTTGCGGGAAATGCCGCTGCGCCGATCGCATGATGCCGTCGTAGGCGGTTTGGACTTCCGCCGCGTTTTTCAGGTTCACCTCGACGCCGCCGGCATCGCTCTTGTGGGTGATGTCCTGGGACGAGATCTTGAGCACGACCGGATAACCGAACGCTTCGCTCAGGGAAACGGCCTCTGCGGGGGTACGCGCAAGCCGCGTCTCGGTGCAGTCGAGCCCGGCTTCAGCCAGGATCTGCTTCGATTCGATTTCCGAGAGTACCGTTCGGTTTTCCCGCCTGGCCCGGCCGAGGATCTCCTTCAAGACGAGATCTCTCGGGCGGAATTCCTCGATGCCGGGTTGCTGCTCGGTCATGGCCGATGTGCTCCTGATGAATGCTGACGGGCGGACGGGCGCGCCGATCGAGCGCGTCCGTGCTGGATGGCGCGCCAGACGCGGTCTGGCGTCGCCGGCATCTCCAAGTGCTCAACGCCGAACTCCGAGAGTGCATCGACAATCGCATTGGTGACGGCCGCAAGCGCCGGCGTGGTCCCGCCCTCTCCTCCCGCGCGCACGCCCAGCGGATTGGAGGCGGAGGGCACCTGCATCAGCTCGGTGACGAAGAACGGGAACTGGTCTGCCCGCGGCATGGGGTAATCCATGAACGAGCCCGACAGAAGCTGTCCGCTCTCCGGGTCGTAGCGGCACTGCTCGCCCAGGATCTGCCCCGCCCCCTGCACCATCGCGCCGTGGGTCTGCCCGTCGAGGATCATCGGGTTGATCACCCGCCCGACGTCGTCCACCGCCGCATAGCGCACAATTGCGACGACCCCCGTTTCCGGATCGATCTCCACTTCGCACACCTGCGTGCCGTAGGGGAAACCGCCCGCAGTGAAAAGCTCTTCGTGCTGGCCCGAGAGCGGACCGCGCAGTTCCTCCGGAAGGTCGCCGCCCTCCCCCACGACGGCGGCGGCGACCTCGAACAGCCCTACGAAACGGTCGGTGCCCTTGACGACGAACCGCCCGCCGGCGAAGTCGATGTCGGCTTGCGCCGCCTCCAGCAGGTGCGAAGCGATGCGCTTGCCCTTGTCGATGACCTGCTTCACGGCCGTGCCCATGACGACGCCGCCCATGCGCATCGAACGCCCGGAGTGCGAACCGCCACCGACCGGAATGCGGTCGGTATCGCCCTGCACGTGGCGCACGCTTTCGAAGGGCACGCCGAGCCACTCGCTCACGCACTGGGCGAAGCTGGTCTCGTGGCCCTGTCCGCTGGAAAGCGTGCCGATGGCGAGCTCCACTTCGCCTTGCGGACTCACTGTGATCTCGGTCCACTCGCGCGGAAAGCCCATGGTGAGCTCGATGTAGTTGGCAAGACCGATGCCGCGCAGCAGACCGCGCGCCTGCGACGCGGCGCGCCGGGCCGGAAAGCCTTTCCAATCGCCGATGTCGAGCGCGATGTTCATGGAGCGCTCGTAATCGCCGCTGTCGTAGGTCACGCCCGACGGATTGCGGTACGGCAGTTCATCCGGCGAAATCAGGTTCCGGCGCCGCAGCTCGATGGCATCGATGCCGGTCTTGCGCGCCGCCAGCTCGATCAACCGCTCGATGACGTACATCGCTTCGGGCCGCCCCGCGCTGCGATACGGAATGGTGGACGGCGTGTTGCTGAGCACGGCCTGCGCGCGGTAATGGCACACGGGCACGCGGTACAGGCCGTTGAGGATGCTCACGCCCTTGCGCAGCGGGATGATAGAGGCGGCATGCGCGCCCAGGTTGCTGAGATTGGTCGAGCGCAGCGCGAGGAAGCGGCCGTCGCGGTCGAGCGCCAGCTCGGCCTTCACCACCAGGTCGCGCCCCTGGTAATCGCTGACGAAGGCTTCGCTGCGTTCGCAGGTCCATTTCACCGGCCGTCCGATCTTTCTGGATGCCCAAAGCACCAGCACGAATTCCGGATACAGCGAGTTTTTGGTGCCGAAGTTGCCGCCGATATCGTGCGCCAGCACCCGCACAGCCTCCTGCGGCACACCGAGGATGTCCGCCGATTCGCGCTTCATGCGGTTGCTCCCGCCGCTGCCGGCGTAAAGCGTGTACCGCCCGGTGGCGGCGTCGTAGCTGCCCAGACAAGCGCGCGGCTCCATCGGGGCGCCCGTCACGCGCGAAATCCAGGTCTCCAGGCGCACGACGTGCGCCGCCCGCGAAAAGGCGGCGTCGGTCGCCTCGGCGTCGCCCACGTCGGCATCGACGCAGATATTCGAAGCGGCGTGGTCCCACAGCCGCGGCGCGTCGGGCTTGACCGCATCGGGCGTCGCCGTCACCGCGGGTAGCGCTTCGTAGTCGACCACGATGGCCTCAGCGGCATCCTTGGCGCGGGCCACGGAGTCGGCCACCACCATGGCGACGGCCTGCCCGGCGAACCGGACCCGGTCCTGCGCCAGCAGGTGATATGGCGAGTCGTAGATAGGCGATCCGTCGCGGTTCTGCAGCACCACATCCGGCAGCCGGCGCTGCACTTCCACCGGACCCAGGAACGCGTAGTCCGGCGAGATCGGCTTGAGCCTGTCTGCCGCCACGTCCGCACCGGTGAACACGCCCAGCACCCCCGGCATCGCGCGCGCGCCGGAGGCGTCGACCGTAGCCACGCGCGCATGCGCGTGGGGCGATCGAAGGATCGCTGCGTAGACCTGGCCCGGCAGGCTGTAATCGTCGCTGTAGCGGCCCCGCCCTGTGAGCAGGCGAAAATCCTCCTTGCGCCTGACGGGTTGGCCAATGCCGAAGTCCGAAGGGCCGCCCGCGGATACTTTCATATCTTCCTCAAGTTCGTGTTCCGTCCGGACTTGCTAGAGGGTGCGGGCATTGCGCTGCTATGGGTCTTCGTCCCCGCGGATTCTACCATCGGGCCCCCCGCTGCATCTTCGAGGGCCGTGCGGCAGGGACATGCAGGCGCGGCCGAAGACGTAGCCGCATACACTGTCGCGTCGCGCAGCGCTGCGAAGCGCTCGGCAACACGGCAAGCGTACGCGCATCTCCCGGTTCGTATTCGCCTTCCCCAGATGGGAGATTCGTCAGGCACAAGGTAAAATGGCGCTCCCCGCCGAATGCTTGCAGTATCAACTGGTAGGAGACAATGAAACCTGAAATCCTCGTCGTCGACCCGTGGCATCCCGCCACCATCGAAGCGCTCGATCGGGAGTTCGTGACCCACAAACTCTGGCTCGCCGCCGACCCCAAGGCACTGCTAGCCGCCTGCGCCGGGCGAGTGCGCGCCATCGCAACGTCGCCTTTCCCGCGCATCGACGCAGCCCTGATCGACGCGCTGCCCAAGCTGGAAATCATCTGCTCTTTCGGAGTCGGCGTCGACGCCATCGATCTTGCTGCGGCGAAGCGGCGCAGCATCATCGTCACCAACGCGCCCAACGCGATGAACGATTGCGTCGCCGACCTCACCCTCGGATTGATCATTGCCGTATCGCGGCGCATGTGCGAGGGCGACCGGTTCGTTCGTGCCGGGCAATGGCCGAAGGGCACGCTGCCAATGGGGCGCAAGGTGAGCGGCAAACGCCTGGGAATTATCGGCATGGGGCGCATCGGAAAGGTGATCGCCAGGCGCGCCGCCGCTTTCGACATGGCGATCGCTTACCACTGCCGCCACCGTGTTTCCGAATTGCCGTTCACCTACTACGAGCGGCTGGTCGACCTCGCCCGGAACAGCGACTTTCTGGTCGCCATTCTTCCCGGCGGCAAGGAGACCTTGCACCTGGTCGACGAGGAGATCATGCGCGCGCTGGGCCCGATGGGAATCTTGATCAACGTTGCGCGCGGCTCGGTGGTGGACGAGAAGGCGCTGGTAAAGTGCCTGCAGGAAGGAGCGCTGGGCGGCGCCGCGCTCGACGTGTTCGAGAAGGAGCCCAATGTGCCCGAAGCGCTGCTCGCCATGGACAACGTCGTGCTTCAACCCCACATCGGCAGCGGCACGCACGAGACGCGCGCGGCGATGGGCCAGCTCGCCGTCGACAACCTGCTGGCGCATTTCGCCGGCGGGCCCCCGATCACGCCGGTGACCTGAACCGTGCGCTTCGCAGCCGATCCGGAAGCGCGGGCCATGGAAGAACGCACCGGCCCGGGCATTCCCGTTCCCGGGGCGCTGCCGGCGCAGCGGCGCTCCGTCGCCGCGGAGTGCGGCACAGCGTGGCTGCCGGGTCGATAGACACGGTGCACCAGACCACCCATTGGCCGGCGGTACTCGCCGCGCTGGGGGCCGGCGTCGTCACCGGCGCGGCGATCAGCAAGATGTCGCCGGCGCTGCCGCTGCTGCAGTCCGAATTCGGGCTCTCGCTCATCGCCACCGGCTGGCTCGTGTCGACGTTCAATACGATTGCACTGGGGAGCGCGATCTTTTTCGGCCTGATCTGCGATCGCGCCGGCGCGCTGCGGTTCTGCCTCCGCGGTCTGGCATGCGTGATCGCGGGCGGGCTGCTGGGCGTGTTCGCGCCATCGGCCGGGTGGATCATCGTATCGCGCGTGATCGAGGGCGCCGGCTACGTCGCCGTCCTGGTCTCGGCGCCCGGCCTCATTGCCGCGGCATCCGCCCCGATGCAGCGCGGACTGGCGTTCGGCTTCTGGGGGGCGCATATGCCGATAGGCGGCGTGGCGGTGCTGCTCGCGAGTCCCCTGCTGTTCGCCCTGTCCGGCTGGCGTGCCGTGTGGACGGGCGTTGCGGCCCTTGGCGCGCTCGTGATGGTGTTCCTCGCGTTCCAGTCGCGCCACTACACCGGTGTGCATGCGGGTGCCCCGCGTTCCTTGGCCAGCATCCGCGCCTCGCTCGCGCAACCGGTGCCCTGGCTGCTTGGCGTGGTGTTCGGGGCCTACACGCTGCAGTTCTACGCCATCATGATGTGGCTGCCGACCTATCTGCTTCAGACTCGGGATACCGGCGCCACCGCCTCAGCGCTGCTGACCGCGCTGTTCGTGCTGATCAACGCGTTCGGCAACATGACGGGCGGCTGGTTCATGCATCGAAACGTCCCGCGCGGCCGCATCATAGCGGTGACCTTCGCCGTCACCACGTTGGCCTTCATCGGCATTTTCGCGGACGGCCTGCCCGACGCCGCGCGCTTCGCCTGCGTGCTCGCCTACGGTTTCGTCACCGGCAACATTCCGCCTGCCGTGCTCTCCGGAGGCGTGCGCTATGCCCGCTCGCCCTCGGAAGCGGGCAGCATCCAGGGCCTGATCGTGCAGATCTCCAACGTCGGCATTTTCGCCGGGCCGCCGCTGATCGCCGCCGCGGTCACCCACGGCGGCGGTTGGGGCGCCGCACTGTGGGTCATTCTCGGCGCCGCCGCAGTCGGGTTCGGCGCAGCAATCGCCATCGCGCGCTTGGAGACGCGTGATTTCGCGCGAATGGCGCGACGCGAGTGACCGCGCGCGTCCCGTGACGCGATCAGCGGCGGCGTCCATGCGGATTTCCTTGCGGCGTCGGGTTCGATGGTGCTCGCTTCGGCGACCGCGCTCCAGGTGGCGAGCCGATCGCGGCGAGCTGCTCTTGCGCGACTCGAGGCGGGCGATCCCGCGAACCTTACGGGAGCCGGACGGTATAATCGGCGGCCAGACCACCAGCGAAGATCCGATCCAATGCCGCACGTGTCCACAAACATCCGAGTCCGGCGAGCGCAAGTTTGCCGAACCGTCCGATGAACCGATCGTCCGCCGCATGAAGACCTACAGCCACGCCGTGGTCGTTCACTGGGGCGACACCGATCCGGCAAAGATCGTCTTTTACCCGAACTATTTCGTCTGGTTCGACGAAAGCACGCGCATGTATTTCGACAGCGTCGGCCTCAATTGGGACACGCTGATGGACAAGTACGGCGTCGTCGGCTTTCCGATCGTGGACGCGCACGCCAAATTCCTGCTGCCGTCGATGTTCCGTGACGAGATCCTGGTCGAAAGCAGCATCGAAAAGTGGAACGAGAAGACCTTCGTCGTCAAGCATGTCATCTACAACAAGGGCCAGAAGTCCGTGGAGGGCGAGGAAACCCGAGTATGGGCGCTGCGCCATCCCGACGATCCCACGCGCCTCAGGTCCGGGATCATCCCGGCCGAAATCATCCAGGCGTTCGAATAGCACGAGGATAGCCGCATGCCCAAGCAGATCATCACCTCACCCGACGCGCCGGTCACCGGATTCACCGACAAGGGGACGCCATCGCCGCTTGCGCAGGCAATCCGCGCCGGCAACCTGCTGTTCGTGTCCGGGCAGGGACCGCTCGATTCGAAAACGCGCGAGGTGGCCTCCGCCGACATCCGCGACCAGACGCGCCAGACGCTCGCCAACCTGGCGAACATTCTCTCCGCGGCGGGCCTGTCCATGGCGAACGTGGTCAACATGCGCGTCGTCCTGCGCAATACCGGGGATTTCCCCGCATTCAACGAGACCTTCCGCGAATTCATGGCCGGCGAGAAGGTCACACGTACCTGCATAGGCGGTACGCCGCACCGAGCGGGCGTGAATGTGGAGATCGACTGCATCGCGAGTTTCGATTAGTCAGGTAGCGGCCGGTTCGGAGTGGCCTCCAACGTTGCAGGTAGAGAGCCGCCCTTGCGCTAGCCGAGCAAAATGCCACATCCGATACTTCTTTCGGCGTTTGCCGGATATCAACTCGTCGCGCCCCATGCCTCGACGAAGCGGCGCGCGTCGCCGATGACGGGTTCCGTAACGGGAACGTAAGGAATGATGAGCCGGGTGGCGCCGGCGTCCACGAAGGGTTGCAGCCGGTCCCTTATCTCCTTGATCGAGGTGCCGGGGATCACCGGCAGCTTGTCCATATAGTCGTCGGTCATGCATTGCGAGGCCGCCTTGAAGCCGCCCGCCTTGAACGCCTCCTGTATGCGCAGCACCTCGGGCTCGAAACCGGAAGCGATCAGCATGTCCTTGTAGTGATCGGCGATGTTGTAGAAGGTGAGCACCTGTTTGAGCTTCGAGCGGGCGATTTCGCGGTCGGGATTGAGCGATGCGCGCACCTTGACGATGATCTCGAGCGAGTCCGGATCGCGTCCGGCTTCGATCGCGCCTTCGCGAACGCGCCCGGCGATTTCCTTGACGGTCGCGGGAGTCGCCATGTTGATGAAGACGCCGTCGGAAATCTTGCCGACGAGCTTGGTCATCTGCGGGCCGAGGCCGGCGAGATAGATGGGAAATGCCGGTTGCGAAGGCGTCCAGGAGAGCTGGAACCGCTTGCCCGTGCTATAGATTTCGCCCTCATATTCGACGCGCTCGCCGGCGGCGGTCTTGCGCACGATCTCGATATATTCGCGGGCTCGCCTGAGCGGGCGGTCGAAAACGCCGTTGTGCCAGGCGGCGATCGTCTTGTTGGCGACCCCGAGTCCCAGGAGCAGGCGCCCGGCCGAGAGGTCTTGCAGTGTGGCCGACTGGATTCCGAGCGTGATCGCGCTGCGCCCATAGATGTGATAGATCGCGGTACCCAATTTCAGTTTGCTCGTGCGAGCCGCGATGGCGCTGAGCAGCACCAAGGGATCGGTGCTATTCGACTCGCCCTTCCAGAAGGCGCCGAAGCCGGCCTGCTCGATCATCGGCGACAAGTCGACGATGTCCCTCACGGGATAATGGGCTGCGGAATTCAACTCGATGTCATAGTTCATGGTTGTTTCCAGTTTCGATTGTCAATTCTGTTCCAGACTGCCGCGGATGAACTGCACGATCCGGTCCGGCGGTGTGCCCGGCAAAAACACCCGGGCGGCGCCCGTCTGCTCCAGCGCCGGAATATCGCGCTGCGGGATGATCCCACCCAGCACAATCAAGGCCTGCAGGCCGCGTCGCCTGAGGCCGTCGATGACTCTGGGCGCTAGGGTCATGTGGTCCCCGCCCAGAAAGGACAGCCCCACCACGTCCACATCCTCCTCGACGGCCGCGTCCACGATCTGCTCCGGAGTCGATCTGATGCCCGTGAAAATGACTTCCATGCCTGCGTCCGCCAGATACCGGGCGACGGTCTTGATGCCGCGGTCGTGACCGTCCAGCCCCACCTTTGCGAGCAGCACGCGGATTTTCCTGTTTCCCACGTCGTTCATCCGGGCATCAAGCCTTCAAATGTAGGCCGGGCTGCGGTACTCGCCCCAGGCGCTGCGCATGACCCCTGTAATCTCGCCGACGGTGGCATACGCCTTCACCGCGCGGATCACCACCGGCATCACGTTTTCGTTGCGACTGATCACGGCGGCGAGTTCCGAGAGTGCCGAGGCCACCTCCTCTTGGCTGCGTTTCGCCCTCACCGCCGAAAGCGCGGCCTTCTGGCGCCCCTCCACCGCGGGATCGGCCTGGAACAAATCCATGGCGGCCGCACCCTGGTCCGTCTCCTGCTCCTGGAACTTGTTCAGCCCGACGATGATCTTCTCGCCGCTGTCCACCGACTTCTGATAACGGATGCTCGATTCCTGGATTTCGCGGCTGATGAACCCCGATTCGATGGCTTCGAGCATGCCGCCCATCGCGTCGATTCTCTCCAGGTAGGCGCGGGCGCGCTTTTCGATTTCGTTGGTCAGCGATTCGACGTAGTAGGATCCCGCAAGCGGGTCAGTGGTGTTGGCGAGCCCCGATTCATGCGCGAGAATCTGCTGCGTGCGCAGCGCAATCTGCGCCGCCGATTCCGAGGGAATCGCGTAGCCCTCGTCCCAGCACGCGGTATGGATCGCCTGGTGACCGCCGAGCACGCCCATCAGCGCGTGCATGGCGACCCGCACGATATTGTTGAGCGGCTGCTGGCTGACCAGCGTCGAGCCGCAGGAGCCGCTGAACGTGCGGAACAGATAGCTGCGCGGATCTTTCGCGCCGAAGCGCTCCTTCATGATCCGGGCGAACAGCCGCCGCGCCGCCCGATACTTGGCCACCTCTTCGAAGATGTCCCTGAAGCACCCCAGGCTGTAGGACAGGCGCGGCGCAAACTCGTCCACGGCCAGTCCCCGCTCCCGCGCGCGCTCGATATACGTAATCGCATCCGCGAGCGTGAAAGCCAGTTCCTGGACCGCATCGGCTCCGGCCTCGCGAATATGGTAGCCGGCGATGTTCATGGTGTTCCAGCGGGGAACGTTGCCCAAGCAGTACTCGACGATATCCAGCGCCAGCTTCAGGCTGGGCTCGGGGGGGAAGATGTAGGTGCCGCGGGCGATGAATTCCTTCAGGATGTCATTCTGCGTGGTGCCCGTCAGCTGCGTCTGGGCGACCCCCTGCTGCTCGCCCACGGCGATGTACATCGCCAGCAGTATCGGCGCAGTCGCGTTGATGGTCATCGAGGTGGAAACCCGGTCCAGCGGAATGCCCTGGAAGATGGTTTCCATGTCGGCAAGCGTATCCACCGCCACGCCCACGCGCCCCACCGAACCCTCGGCGAGCGGGTCGTCGGAATCCAGCCCCAGTTGCGTGGGCAGGTCGAACGCGATCGACAGGCCCGTGGATCCGCGCTCGAGCAGGTAGCGGAACCGCCGGTTGGTTTCCTCGGCCGCGCCGAACCCCGCGTACTGGCGCATGGTCCAGAGCTGGCCCCGGTACATCGACGGGTATACGCCGCGGGTATAGGGGAACTCGCCGGGGAATCCGATCTGCTGCTGATAGTCGGACTCGGGATTGTCCAGGGGCGTGTAGAGCGCCTTGACGGGAATGCCGCTGTCGGTCGTGAACGCCTGCTTCCTCTCCGGCGAACGATCGAGCGTGCGCTTCAGGGCCGTCTCCTGCCAGCGCTTCAGATCCGCCTTCAGGTCAGGCATGGTCGTGATCCGGCTGACACGGTTTATCGGGACCCACGGTGCTCTTGCAAGATTGTCATGAGTTGCTCAATCACTTCGCAGCCGTTGCCGCTGGAGCTTGCCTGTTCGTGTTCTTGGCAGTTCATCGTAGAACCGAACATCCCTCGGATACTTGTAGGGGGCGATACGGTGTTTGACAAACTCCTGCAGGGAAGTGACCGTCTCCTGCGTTGCTTGCCCGCGCTCATTCAGCACGACGCATGCCCGTACCAGCTTGCCCCGGATGGCGTCGTCAACGCCGATAACTGCGCATTCCCGAACCATCGGGTGCTCGCCTAGTACGCGTTCCACTTCCTGGGGAGAGATGTTGTGCCCGGATGAGATGATCATGTCGTCGGCCCTGTCCACAAACCAGAAATTCCCATCCGCGTCCTGGGAGAATATATCACTGGTAATGTTCCAGCCATCTCGAACAAATGCCTGCTGTTGTTCCAGATCATCCAGATAACGGCATCCGGTGGGGCCGCGGAGGGCGAGCCGGCCTTTTGCCTCGATCGGGAGCGGTTGCCCATCACTATCAATGATTCTGGCTGTATAGCCCGGTACTGGCTTGCCGGCGGAACCGGTCCCGTCAACGGCCAGGGATTCCGACAGAACCGTCGCCACGAATTCCGTGGTGCCGTAGCAATTGATCAGCCGGATACCGGTCTGTTCGCGCCAGGTCTTCCAGAGCGGCGCCTGCAGGTTCTCGCCCGATGAAGCGCATTTGCGCAGGCTGCTGATATCGAACTGATCCAGTCCATCGAGCATCTGATTGAATGCCGTGGGCACGCCGTACAGGCTGGTGACCCGGTAGCGTTCAACCGCCGCAAGGATCTGCTGCGGGGTGGGCCGGGGCACGATTACCACCGTTGCCCGAAAGCGCAGCGGGAAAACGAGAAGGACCGCCAGGCCATAGGTGAACGCCATTGAAGGCGAGCCGCAGATGACCTCATCCCTATCCACTGTGTGGACCCGGGCAAAGCCGTCGGTGGTAGCAATGACGTCCCGGTGGAAGTGAACCGTTGCCTTGGGGTTGCCTGTCGTACCGGAAGTAAAAGCAATGAGGGCGATATCATCGGCCGCGGTCCTGACATTGGCAAATCCTGCCGTCTTTTTCTCTACGGCACGGTCAAGATCGGCATTTTTCGGCTTGTCCGCCCCCATTGGCGTGAAGTAAGCAATCCGCTCCAGGCAGTCCGCCGATCGCCCCGCGGCTTCCATTTCATCGGCGAGCGATTGTTCACAAAGTGCAAATCGCACGCGGACACGATTAAGAATGAAAATGAGCTCGTCCGCTTTCAGCAACGACATCGTGGTCACGCAGATTCCGCCGGCTTTCAGCACTGCAAGCCAGCAAGCCGCCAGCATCGGGCTGTTGGCGGAACGCATCAGCACGCGGTTGCCCGGAACAAGGCCGTAATCCTCGACCAATACGCGTGCGATTTTGTCTACATAGTCCTGCAGCTGACGATAGCGCCAGGTTTGTCCCTCGTAGTGGAAAACCGGTTTGTCGCCGTATCCTTCCGCAGTCGCCGCGTCCAGCAGTACCTCCGCCGCATTCATGAAATCCGGGTAAGCAGCCAGAGGCTCGCTCGAATAATCGAATTTCGGCCAGAATTCCCTGGGCGGCATCATGGTGCAGATAAACCGATCCGCATGAGCGGAGGGGACGCCTCCCGGGATGCGCTGTGCGCCGTGCTGCTGGATTGGTTCTGCGTTCATGGCTGTGAAGGAACGGACGATGTCCGGTCCTTGTCCAATGAATGGAATCCCGCTGAAGTCTGTCGCGTCAAGCGCAAGAGGTCTTATCGAAACACCGCTTCAGCCGCCTTCCCAAGGATAATGTCGCGTTCTTCACGCGTGAACTCGATGTCTGTCTTTGGTTCATTGATGGCATCCACCCAATCTTTGGTCGGCAAGTAGAATGTGGGTAACGGCGCGTCGGTGGCGAACAATATTTTCCAGGGGCCCGTCCAGTCGATCATGTCGCGAAGCCAGTCATAAAATTTTTCACGATTTATCTGGTAATCAAACTGGCGGATGGAAATGTCCATATAGACATTCGGTAACGCGGCACAGGCGAGCCGGCATTCTTCCCAGGACTCCAGTCCGGCATGCGCCATGATCATTTTTACTTCCGGGAATTCTTCCGCGGCCGAAGCGATCAGCTTTGGAGAGCTGTACTCCCAGTTGAATTCCAAACCGCCACTGTGAAACATGATGGGAACACCCCAGTCGGCACACTTGGCATAAAACGGGAAACACAAGGGGTCGTTGGGCTTGAAACCGGCCGATGGCATGAGTTTGAAACCCTTCATACCCCAATCTTCAATCGCCTCCGTCGCCTGCTCGATGACATCCGGCCGCCTTGGATCCAGAGCGGCAAGTGGAATGAATCGCCCCTCATATGCCTTTGCATATTCGGCTAGATACTTGTTCTGCTCCCGATTAGTCACCTTCGGTTCACCGGTTACACCGTAAGCCCAGTCGACGCCGAAAATTACACTCTTATCGATGCCGGCTTCATCCATTGCCGCGATTAGTTTTTCTCCAGTGGGGTCAATCTTGTCTCTGACCATCGCGATGTAGTCATCCGGCGTGATATTGGTCTTGTGCACTCTGTTGTAGAGAGAGGACGCCATACGCGAGTTGCCACACAAGAATTTTCGCTTGACATAACCCGGTCTGGTCAAATGGACATGTGCGTCGATTATCATTCCTATACCCCTGCGCTGTTCGAGACATTGAATTCAATTTACCACTAACCCGCTCCGATCGCTCCCCGTCTGGGGTTAAGGAGGTAAGCGAAATTAACATAAAATCCGTTGCGCGTTTCAGGGAGCGAGGGCAGGCCGACAAAACATCGGGTCGTGCCCCAAGGCTAAACCGCTGGTAAGCTTGCTCACATGGAGACTGCCATGAATCCGCCCATCTTCGCGCGATGCCCGTTCGCCGCAGCGCCTGTCGCTTGTCTAATCGGTTCCGCCATGAGCGTTTCACTTAAATCAATTCGCATCGAGCGGCTCGGCGTCGAGGAGCGCTACGCGGGCGTGCGACACGGCCCCTACGGCCAGTCCTCGGCGAGCGGCAACGCCTCGGTGCGCGTACGACCGGTTCAATGACGGCGGTCGATCTCGCCTGCGCCATTCCCAACAACGTCGGTCTGGCGCAGAAGCCCGAACTGCGGCGCTCGCTCGAGTGGTTCGGCGTCGAATTCCGCAAGTGGTGGTTCGACTGCGGGCCGGCGGGCGTCCGGGACAACGAGGTCTATCTGCGCACGCCGGTCGGCGTGGACGCGCTCGGCTGGGCCCGGTACGGCTTCGTGCCGCTTTCGCAGTACCGGTGGGGCGTGTTTCAGGCGCACGAGAAGCCGGGACGACTCGCGCTGTTCGGCGACATCGCCGGCCGGCCCGTGTGGCAGACCTTGCCGCAGGCGCATCGCGACTACGTGCGCAAGCTGCTGGTCACCCAGGGCGACACCGAGCCGGGCTCGGTCGAGCAGAGCAGGCAACTCGCGCTCACCGCGCCGTCCCTGTACGACCTGAGGAACCTGCTGCAGTTCTCGGTCGAGGAGGGTCGCCACCTGTGGGCGATGGTGCATCTGCTCTTCGAGCATGTCGGCGCCGGGGCCCGCGACGACGCAGAGGGACTGCTCGCGCGCCGCTCTGGCTCAGCCGGCAACGCGCGCATCCTCGACGCATTCAACAACCCGCTGCAGGATTGGCTGTCGTATTTCATGTGGTGCTTTCTCGCCGACCGCGACGGCAAATACCAGCTGCTTTCGGTGTCCGAGTCAGGGTTCGATCCGCTGGCACGCAGCACCCAGTTCATGCTCACCGAAGAAGCGCACCACATGTTCATCGGCGAGGACGGCCTGCGGCGCGTGATCCAGAGGACCCTTGACCTCATGCGCGAGCACGACACCGACGACGTCGCGCCGCATGGCGGCATCAACCTCGCGACCATCCAGCGCTTCTTCAATTTCTGGGCGCCGCGCATCTACGACCTGTTCGGCAGCGACGAGTCGCCTCGCGCCGCCGACGCGTTCTTCGCCGGCATCAAGGGACGCTCGCACGAGTCCAATTACGATGAACACGTCCGCCTCGACGAAGGCACGGTAAGCGTCGAGCGCCGCTCGCCCGACGCGAGCGGCGGGTTCGTCGCCGTGCAGGTCCCGATGAAGGATGCGCTGAACGGCGTAATGCGGCAGGCTTACCTGCGCGAAGTCACGATGCTCATGCGTCGCTGGAACAAGATGCTGGCGCGCGCGGGCGCCGGGCCCGAGTTCCGCCTGCCGAGCCAGCGCTTCAACCGCAACTTCGGGGTCTACGCCGGCCAGCGTTTCTCGCCGCAGGGCGACCCCGTCGACGAGGCAGTTTTCGCGGCGCGCCGCGGCGTATGGTTGCCCACCGAGGAAGACCGGGCGCACCTTCGCGCGGTCCAGCAGCCGGTGCTCGGGCGCGGCAGGGTTGCGGGATGGCTTGCGCCGCCCGCCCGCGGCATCAACAGCCTGCCTGCGCTGGATTTCGATTACGTGCGGTTGTAGCCCTATGGTCAGCTCGTGTGGTGACAGAATTGTCGAAGAAATCGGGTTTTGAACCGTCTCCCGATTTCGGGAAGTTGCAACTTCGCAACTTCCCGAAATCGGGAGATTGAGAACGGCAAGACGCGAGCTCCTGTTTGACCTCAATCAACCAGTAGCCGCATCGACCGTGGTAAAGTCATATCCGGATCGTCCTGAAACCCTACTGCATGGGGGCATGACCATGACCTACAAGACCGTCCTCGTTCATGTCGACAACGGAAAGTATTGCCCGGCCCGCCTGCGCATGGCGGTTCACCTGGCGCGCCGGTTCGACGCGCACCTGGTGGGGCTGCACGCGATGACGGCGGTACGTCTTCCCGCCTATGCGATCGCCGAAGCGGGCGCCACGCTGATCGAGGCGCAGAAGGAGGTTGCACGCGAGCAGGCGAGGGGCGCAGAGAACCTGTTCCGCAAAGCGACCGAAGGCGCCGGAATGGCGAGCGTCGAGTGGCGCGTTTCGGCGGACGATGCCGTCGATGCGACGACGCTGCACGCCCGCTATGCGGACGTGGTGGTGCTGGGCCAGTCTCGCGAGGGTGACGGCGCCGGCGTGGAGACGGACTTCCCCGAGCAAGTGGTGCTGGCCGCCGGTCGTCCCGTGCTGGTGGTGCCGTATGCGGGAAATTTCGAAGGCGTGGGCAAACGGGTGCTCGTAGCGTGGGACGCCGGCCGCGAAGCGACGCGCGCGCTCACCGACGCGATTCCACTGCTGCGCGAGGCCGAGCAGGTCCATGTCGTGGCGTTCAACCCCGAGGGAACCGCGCACGGTGCGGTGCCCGGCGCCGACATCGGGCTCTATCTCGCCCGCCACGGCGTGCGCGTGGAGGTCGGCTATCACCGCGCCGATGACATCGATGTCGGGAACCAGTTGCTGTCGCGCGTGGCGGACCTGGGCATCGACCTGATCGTGATGGGCGCCTACGGGCACTCGCGCCTGCGCGAGCTGATCATGGGCGGCGCGACACGCACGGTGCTACAGTCGATGACCGCGCCGGTGCTGCTGTCGCACTGAG
>Ga0156228_1094_pt1 | contig 21672 bp, 19 predicted proteins | sample RifCSPlowO2_12_FD_107876 | JGI IMG/M metagenome (GOLD analysis project Ga0156228, IMG submission 107876) | Betaproteobacteria bacterium RIFCSPLOWO2_12_FULL_65_110 | reverse complement strand
TCGGGTATGCACGCCGGTCACGGCGCGGGCTGGAAACCCTTGGCGGTCCACTCGCTCAAATCGGCTCCGAACCACTCCGTCGGAAGCTCGCGCCCGAGACCGGCTTTCCTGCACGCCTCGTAGATCAGCGCGCCTGCCGCGGCGAATTGAATTCCGACACCGGTGTTGCTCTTGTAGAAAATGATCTGCTCCGCGCTGGTTCTTCCCGGATGCTTTCCGATCAGTACTTCTCCCAGTTCGCAGACCTTGTCCCAATCGAATTTCCCCTCCTCGATCAAATCCAGGAGTTCGCGCTGCTGGTTCGTGATCGCGGTCTGCCGGTTGTTGAGCACGATGAAGTCGCTTCGGATCATGGTCGCAGAGTCCGCTTCGGTCCTGCGGTGCACGCCATCCGTATTGGCGATGGTGGTGACGAGCTGGCCCGGTTCGAGCCAGTTGCCATCGAATACGGGCTCTGATGAGTTGGTGGCCGACATGACGATGTCCGCGCCCTTGATGACGGCCTCGGGACCGGCGACCGGCTGAACCTCGACGTCAAGCCACTTCGAGGTCTCTTGCGCGAATTGTTCGCGGTGCGCCTTGTCGGGGCTGTAGACCCTGACCTTCTCGATTTTTCGCACGCAGCAGATCGCCTCCAGATTTCTCCGCGCCTCGCTTCCCGAGCCGAGCAGCCCGACCACCCGCGAATCCTTCCTCGACAGGACGCGGTGAGCGACGCCTGTGGTCGCCCCGACCCGGATCGCGGATAGGCCGAAATCATGTATCAGAGCGAGCGGCTCGCCGCTCTCCAGGCTGAAGAGCATGAAGAACCCCCAGCTCCGATTTGCCGGATAGCGAAAGTCCATCCTCTTCGAGCCTCCGACCACGCGTTCCTGGACTATCGTGGAGTCGTAGCGCAGCGCAGCGACGCCAAAGCTTGGCACGGCTCCGGGGATGATGTTCGCCATGTATCCCGGCTTGTCGAGATCCGGCGGGACCTTGTAGCGTACCCGCGGGCTGCTTACCGCGATACCGCGTGCCTCTTCAGCAAAGGCGCGCTCCATGGCCTCGATGCATTCGGGCATCTTGAGAACCTGCTTTACCTCACTGTCGCTGATCAAAAGCATTCAGGCCGTCCTTTTTGGTTTTCATCATCTCCCGATTTTTGGAAGTTGGAAGTTCCAACTTCCCGAAATCGGGAGACCGACCCACAATCTTCGCCAGATCTGTCGACACTGGAGTCGTAACTGACTAATCATGACTGCTTGTCCTGGAGTTTGAGCAGCCGCATCGCTGTCCCGCCAAGAATTCCTTCTTTCAATTCTTCCCTGATCTCAAGGCGTCTCACCGCGGCTATATATTCCCGCAGCGATCCCATTCCTTTGCCGGTGTCGGTGCTCACACCCGTAAAATCCTGAGGATAGTCGGAGGCAAAGACCAGCCGCTCTGGCATGATGCCCAACAGAGCGCACCTTAGGGCGGTAAGCCCCCCTTCGAAACCGCCAAGATCGAAGTAGAGCATATCGAAGTAGTCATTGAAAGGACGCTTGAGGGTCCCGAACCGGTAGGCTTTCGCGACCAGCCGGTCCTTGACGGCGGAGATACCTCCTCCGAAATGACCGATCACGAATTTGAGCGTGGGGAAGCGATCGAGGATTCCGCCGGCGATGATTCGCGTGGTGGCGACCGAGAGGTCCACCTCTCTTCCGAGAATGCGCGATAAGTCAAGGTCAGTAAGAAACTCATAGCCTCGAGGCAACATGGCCGGGTGAACAAAGACGGGCACGTCCAATTCGCTCGCCTTTGCGTAGAGCTCGTAGAGTTTCGGCGAGTCAAGCGAGAGACCTTTTACCTGCGAGGTGATTGTGACTCCATGCAAGCCCAGGTGCTTTATCGCCCGGTCAAGTTCCCTCATTCCTGGTTCGCCTTCAAGCACCGGGGCGTGCGCCAGCGCCGCGAACCGGCCGGGGAATTTCTCCTGGAGTTCGGAGAATTTGTCATTTATATACTGGCAGTCCTCTAAAGGCGCATCCCATCCGAGCAGGCAGGAGAGCACCGAAACGTCAATGCCGGCCTCATCCATATCCCGCAGCTGCGCCTCGGCATCGTAAAGCTTCGAGTGCATGGTTAGACGCGGCATTGTTCCGTCTTTTGCGAACGAGGTCTTTTCCGAGTAGAGGCCTCTCTTTCGGGCAAGTTCCTCCGGAACATAATGGCGCTGAAAATCAACAATCACATTTCTCTCCTTTGGAAGTGAAGCCGGAGCTCAGACAATGGCCTCTTATCATGCAGCTCCCTTGACGGCTCGTTTTACCGCTCGCCCCTCGGGCCCGCCCGGTGCGCTGATCGGCGTCCGGATGGGTGTCTTTGAAAACTGCGGCGCTCCGCGCCCGTCACAAATGTCGACCCAGCAGAGCCAGTTTGCGTCGTCGCGCAAGTCGCAGTCCTCGCGGAAATGGGACAGGCGCGATTCGGTCCGGTACAGCGACGCTTTCAGGATGATCTCGGCAGCAAGCAGCATCGCCTCGGTTTCCTTCAGCCGCACGAGCTCATGCGTGTGGGGCGCAGCGAGCGCGCCGAACCTCTCGCGTATCGTCGCCAGGCGATCGAGCGCAGGCTCTAGCCGCGCTGCATGCTTCCATACCGAGACGTCCCAGGCGAACATCAGCGCCTGGAGATCGCGAAGCACGCGGTCGCTCGCCGCCTCCTCCGCGTCGTTGCGCTCGCGATCGATCTCCGCGTGCAGCGCACGCACTTCGGCAGCGTCGAGCACGGGCGCCCGCAGCCGGCCGAGATCCTCGACCGCGCTGCGGCCGGCAATCCAGCCCGTGCCGATGCACATGCCGATGTGGAATCCGGCAAAATGGTTCGCCGCCCCCGCCTGCGCGAGTCCCGCCGACAACAGTCCCGGAACGTCGGAGCGGCAAGCAGCGTCGGTCCGGATCCCCATCTTGGTCATCTGGTTCTGGGGATAGTACGGCGTCGAGCCGAATATCTCGGTCTGCGTCTCCTTGCCGAGCTTGCGGTAGAAGTACTCCATCCATTTCACTTTGCTCTTGATGAAGGTTTCGCGAATCGACTCCGGCACCAACGACATGTCGAGATACAGCGGGTCGTTGCCCTGCTGGCGCTCGATCGCCATCGCCCGGGCGATGCGGGGAACGTCCGCCTCGTCGCCCCAAATCGGCTCGTGACGCGGCATGAATCGCTCTCCCTTGGCGTTGACGAAGCGCGCACCCTCCTGAATGGCAAAAGTGATCCCCTCGAAATAAAACCGCGGCGTGCCGGGCCGCGTGTAGCTGAACTCGGCGTTCCTCAAGGCCGCCCCGGCCTTGTACGCGAGCAGGGTCCCTGTCCCGGTGATGTCGCGCACGAACCCGGACCGGAAAGTGATCGCGTTGGTGCAGACGACCGTGGCGTGCGCCTTGATCGCATGGAACGCGCCGGTGCGGCTGTGGATCCCGACCGCCCCGACGATCGCATCGCCGCGCCCCCGCATAAGACCGGTGACGAATATCCGGTCGAGGATCTGCACGCCTTCGGCTTCGAGACCTTGCCGCAGCCGCCAGGAGAATTCCAGCCCGCCCCCCACAGGACACAGCACGCGGGTATCATCGAGGCCGCGCGTGGGCCGGCGGATGTATCGTCCCCTATCGTCCTTCGGAAACTTCAGATCGAGTCCTTCGAGATCCTTCAGGCGATCCCAGGACATCGCCAACACCTCGCGGACCAGAACCTGGTCCGCCATCCAGTCGTTGCCGGCGATGATCTCGCGCGTGATCGCCTCCAGATCATCCTCCGGCTCGACCACGACGGTCCAGGCGTTGGAAAACGCGGTGTGGCCGGTGCGGCCGACGAGCCAGGTATCGGCGATCGACACCCGCGTGCCCGGCGCGCCGTGGCGCTTGGCGGACAGCGCCGCGAGCAGGCCACCCGCCCCGGCGCCGATGACCAGGATGTCCGTGTCGATGAGGGTGCCGCCGAACTCGCTCATGATCTCACCGCTCGGCCCTCACCAGGCTCGCGGCCGGTTCTTCACGACCGGATGCACGTCGACGATCGTCTCCGGGCAGAATATCTCGCAGCTGAAGCAGGTGATGCAATGCTCGCGGAACTTGATCACCGGAAGCAGCTTGTGCTGAGCCAGGCCCTGCACTTCGGTTTCGCGGGCGACGTCCTCCATGTGGATCACGTCGGCCGGGCAGACCAGATCGCAGATGCCGCAGCCGGTGCAGTGCGCAACGTCGATGGTTTCGATCATCCGGCGGACGTCGTCAAGTCAAGAATACTCGAATGAAATTGCGACTTCAAAGTGGAAGACGAACCTAATGCAGTCATAAGCATTGCATTGCGGGCGGAATGTGTCAATGATTTTGACCCGATATGATTTTGAGACACCGGGTTGCAAAACTTCATCGGGTTCTTCAGTCAATTCTGTTTGTTAAAATTATACTATCGCGCATGGCATAGCAAGGAGGTGCGCGATGGAAGGCAAAGATTGGATCGGCAGCTGCTGGGGTTGAGCGAACCGTGGACAGTGGAGCGCGTTGAGTTGGACATGGCTCGGCAACATGTTGAGGCCTACGCAGGTCATGCGAACGGGAATTGGCGGCGTACGATCATCTGGCCGAGCGAGTGTGGTGGCATCTGGACGGTTGCCAGTTTCCAACCTACTTGCACGCAAGCCCACCGCGGGCGTCGTACCCGGAGCAACGTGGTGTTTGGCAACCGTTATCACGCACGCCAATCTCCGCAAGACCGCGCGGCAAGGGCAATTCGGGCTAGAATTTACGAATTCACATCAACAGACTGTCAAGCCCGCCAAAGCGAGTATCCATGCGCAAGAGATAGCCGTTGAATACATCGCGCACCCGGCGCAATAGGTGAACGGCTGGAACGTATTGGTCCAGCCCGCCCAACATGAAAAGCGCTTCTTGCATCACATCGGGTCCACGCATCTCGTTACTCAGTACTTTCGTTCGTGCATTTTCGTTTGTATCGCGCATCCAATAGACATGCGACAATCAAAAAGCTTGAGAAAATATCAATCAACCCCTAGTGAGTACTAGAGCTTAGACGAGACCAAGAATTGCCGCACACCTTGCGCAGGTCGGAGGTCTCAGTGGGAACTGCAGACAAACGAGTGGTGAAGCCATTGAAGATGAACATTCAGCCGGCTCAGAAGCCCGCACTCTTCGTCATTGATATGCAGAACGATTTTATCGAAGACGACGGCTGGGTCATCAAGTCGCGCGGTTATCCATATACGTCAAAGCAGAAAACAATGCTTTATGAGGGCTGCCGTACCCTCATCAAGGCGGCACATGACGCTGGCGCGCCAGTAATCTACACTCGGACGGTTCTCCGCGCCGATGGGCTTGATTCAGCGTATTCGTTCAAACGTGCGGGTTCGTACCTCGTAGAAGGTACATGGGGCGCGCAGATTGTCGACGCACTCACACCGAAACCCACAGATATCATCCTTCAAAAGACGGGACACAGCGCATTTCAGTTCACACCTCTCCATCGCATTCTGAGGAACCTTGATGTCGACTCGCTCATCCTAACCGGGGGACCGCTCTACGAGAGCGTAAATGCTACGGGACGAGACAGCTCCGCGTATGGGTACCCAGCCTTTGCCGTACCGGATGCCCTGTACCCCGTCGACTATGCGAACCCGCAATTCCTAAGAATGCGGATGCGCAACCTTTCCATGACGGAAGGTCTCTACCGTTTGCGGACACCACGGGAGTTGGGGTTAAGTTACGGCCCCCGGCCGCTGCCTGACTGGCGTGCCTTGCTTCCCAAGAGTTGCCTGCTACTTATCGACTTGCAGAATGGCTTCGTGCGGCGAGAAGGGTTCGCTACCGGCCCGCATGAACTGTGGCCGGAGTACGTCTATCGCGAGGAAGAGTACCAGAGGCTGCTTGCCAACAACGTTAAACTCATTCGGTGGGCACACGAACGCAGTCTTCCCGTGATCAACGCGCGAGTCGTGGTGCGCCCCGATAGCATCAACAGTGCCCTCTACGCTGAGTCTCAGCGCCGCCTTACAGCGGCGGCTCCTACCGGTGGCTGCTTTGCGGGAGACTGGAACTCAGAATTTGCTGAAGAAATAGCGCCCAGGGACAACGATATCGAGCTTATCAAGCACGGACACAGCGCCTTCGCCTTTACCATCCTCGACCGGATGCTCAGCAATCTTGGGGTGAAGCAGTGTATCGTTACTGGAGGCAACATCGCAGGCTGTATCGAAGAAACCCTTCGCGATGGGAATGCACAAGGATACTCGATGGTCGTCGTGACAGACGCCACATATCGTCCGGGCGATCCACGCCTTGAACTCATGGCGAGTGAATGTGCAATCGTGTGTGCGGACGAGATCACTGATGTAGGCTCGCCGATGTTCGAGGTAAGCGGCGAGTAGTTGTCCGCGTTCGAGACGCTGAGGAATATAGAGGCTCATGGTCCCGGTTGACTTGTCTCCATTGACCTGCAAGCATGGTTCTTGGCAGGGCTGCGCTCGGGCGCACCGGAAAGGGGGAGTCATGTGGGACTGGCGATGCTTGATAGCCTAATCGCGTTCGGAACCACCCTGTTTGCGGACTACTTTGCGACGTGAAAGATTCCAGGGCCACTGTCGCGACCCCACGTTTCCCAGTGCGACGCCCTCCCTTGCGCGGATGGCAGGCCCCTCGCGTTGCGTCTTGCGGCGGTCGACAAGTTCTTTCAGTCGCTTACCGTCGCCATCGAGCGAACCCAGTTCGCCGCCGACGCACGGTTCACCTCAACCAAACTGCGTGCCGCGAACTACAAGGCCCTGACAGCGGAGTTGCAGAGCGTTTTCCGGCAGCCACCGCGTGCGCACTGGCTTGCGCGGTTAAACGAGCATGACGTGCCGCATTCGCCGTTCTCAATACTCGACGAGGCGTGCGCGGATCTGCAGGTGCAGCGCAACGAGGCATTTCAGAAACTGTTTCATTCAACCCAAGGTGACGTTATAAGTTATAAAAGTGCGTCAGCCGGAACTGTACGACATCGATCGCGATGCCGGTGCCGTACCGCCGTCCGTGCTTGACGAGCACAGCGAATCGTTTCCGTATGGGCTCTGCTACAGCAAGGAAAACATAGAGGTCATGACGCGCGACAGCGTCACTTAATACAATTTAGATTCCAGCAACAGATTGCAGAGGAGCCAGCGATGCAAACCGAGAAGCCCACAACATTGATCTCGACGTTCGACGAAAAAGGATCCACGATCCGAGGCAAGAACCTCGTTGACGATTTGATCGGCGAGGTGACATTCACCAACATGATCTATTTCTATATCGTGGGACGCATGCCCACACCCTCGCAGACAAAGATTCTCGATGCGGTGCTTGTGACACTTGTCGATCACGGCATGGTAGGTGGGATTATCGCGCGGATGGTTTACCGAAGGTCGCCTGATTCCATCCAGGGCGCTGTCGCTGCGGGAATGCTGGGCATGGGTAGCCAGTTCGGTGGTGTGATGGAGCAGGCCGGACGTCACCTCGAGGAGATTATCGCGGCGACGGATCCCAATGCGAAAGCACGCGAGATTGCCACAGCGTATCGGACGACCAAACGGCCGATGCCCGGATTCGGCCATCCCGACTTTCGCCCCGAGGACCCTCGGACACCGAAGCTGCTCAAGGTCGCCGAAGCCGCGGGCGTGCCGGGCAAACATATAGCCGCATTGCGCATACTGGCGCGGGCAGTCGATAGCGCGGCTGGCAAGCACATCACCATCAACGCGACCGCCGGGATGGCCGCGCTGCTCGGAGAGATTGGTGTCCCCTGGAAGATCATGCGTGGTTTCGCCCTGATTTCCCGCGCACCTGGCCTCGTCGGCCACCTGTACGAGGAGCAACAGCGGCCTGCCGCGGGCTATATCGGGCGGCTAGCGCAGGAGTCCGTGGTGTACGCAGGCGAAAAAGCACCCTAATAATGCATGGAGCGGACTGCCGTAAGACGACGCGGTCCAAGCGGTCTGTACATAATGTAGATGCTGGACCTTAGATGAGCGAGATCCATTTTATCGACACCACCCTTCGCGATGGCAATCTGAGTCTTTGGGCATTGAATATGCCGATCGGGGCCATGCTTTCCATCGCCGAACAAATGGATAAGTCAGGCTTCGAGTCGATGGAATTCTTCCTCGGTGTAATGTTCAAGAAATACGTGCATGAACACAAGGAAAACCCGTGGGACTGGATTCGTCTGGGCAGCAAGAAGTTCACCCAGACCCGCTTGCGCTATACCGGCGGCATGAATAGCGGCTTCGAGAAAACGCCTAGATGTATTTTAAGGTTGCTCGCCGAGCGATTGATCTCGTATGGTATCACTTTGACTCGAGCCTCAAATTGCTGGAACGACTACGAAAGCTTTAAACAGGAACTCGACGAACTAACTGCGATCGGCATGGAAACCGTGGCTAATCTCATCTACACGGTCTCCCCCCGCCACACGGACGAATACTATGCGCAAAAAGCACACGAAGCCGCTGCCATGAAGCCTTATCGAATCTGCTTCAAGGATGTGGGCGGCTTGCTCACGCCCGAGCGGGCGCGCACGCTGATTCCGATAATTCAGAAAAACGCCGGCGTTACTCCTCTCGAATTCCACGCGCACTGCAACAGCGGTCAGGCGCCGCTGTGTTATTTAGAAGCGGTCAAACTCGGCATTCGCACGCTCCACACCGGCGTTCCACCCCTCGCCAACGGTTCGGGTCAACCGTCAATTTTCAACATCGCAAGGAATGTCCGATTACTCGGCCATACGCCGTGCGTTGACGAAAAGGCGCTAGAGCCGGTGCGGGATCACTTCATGGCAGTCGCCAAGAAAAACGGTTTCCCTATCGGTAAACCCCTAGAGTACGACTATAGCCAATATTTGCATCAAATCCCTGGCGGGATGATTTCCAACCTGCGCCACCAACTTAAGATCGTCGGATTGGAAAACAAGATGGAGGAAGTATTGGAGGAGGCCGCGCGGGTCCGGGCCGAATTCGGCTATCCCATCATGGTGACTCCCCTTTCCCAGTTCGTCGGCGTCCAGGCGGCCATCAATGTCATCCTTGGCGAGCGTTACAAGGAAGTCGTCGACCAAGTCTTTCAGTATGCGCTAGGCATTTGGGGAAAGGAGGCAACGCAGGTGATGGATCCTGACATCAGGGCAAGAATTCTCAACCGGCCGCGCGCTAAAGAGTGGGAAGGGTGGACGCCACCGGAACCCTCTTTGGCTGAAGTTCGGCGCAAGTTTCCCTCCGGAATTTCGGACGAAGAGCTCATTCTCCGATTCTTCGCTGGCGACGATCCGGTCAATGCATTGCAGCATGCCAGCAAGCCGCGCGAATACCTGAACGGGAAAGAGCCGCTCGTGAAGTTGATCGAGGACATAACCAAGCGCAAGGGCTTCAATTATGTGTACGTCAGGCGACCGGGATTTTCGCTCAGGCTGGAGAGACAAAGTAAAGCTTAGGAAAGAGCGAATCACGGGCATTCGGACAGGTGGATCAGCCATAGTCTCGCTTCAGCAGGAACACCTTATCAAGTATTTGCGTCATCTCTCTCTGCGATTGGTTGAGCCCCGCATATTGTTCCACCCTGTGCTTAGAATGAAAATGGCGGCAAGCGGAGTACGACGCGGTCAATGCTGCCCATCGCGCCACCCGGAGCCGTGATCGCGAACATAAGACCGATGTATTCTCGCCCCAGTGAGTGCTGCACAGGCTGGATTACCATCAGGAAGACGCCCGCCATGACTGCGGTCGCAGTGGAAATACCGCTTCGGAACGTAACGCCCTGAAGGTCGGACGGGCGAACCGGTCGACCCCACCCCGGCAGATGACAGGGCTCTGGTCTTCGGGCGGATTATCAGTAGGGCGGAAAAACTGTCAGCCGCACGCGAACCTGTGCGCCGCCCGCCCGGTCACTTCAGCCCTCGTGCGACGGTGCCCCAGCGATTCAACTCCTCGAGGATGAACGCGGTGTACGCGTCGGCGTCGAGATCTCTAGTTTCGATGCCTAGGACATTCAGTTTTTCGCGAACGTCCGGGAGGGCAAGCACGGCGCGCACCTCGGTATTCAGTCGGTCCACGATGCTCCTGGGAAGGCGGGCCGGGCCGGACAGTCCGAACCAAGTCGTCGCCACAAGGTCGCCGTACCCTTCTTCGGCGAACGTCGGTACGTCGGGGAATTCCGCGCTTCGCCGCGCCGTCGTTATGGCCAGCAGCCGGACTTTTCCGCTACGTATGAATGTCGCCGCCGCGCCCAGGCTGACAAAGGCCGCCTGAATGTGAGCGCCGGCAATGTCGGACAGCGGGGCGGTGCCAGAGTTGTACGGCACGTTGAAAATTTTCGCGCCGCTCAGCTTGCCAAACATTTCGCCGATCAGATGCGCGTGCGTCCCGCGTCCGGGTGTGCCGTATCCAATCCCGCCCGGTTTAGCCTTTGTGAGAGCGATGAACTCATTTACGCTTCTGGCATCGCCCGAGGGGCTTACGAGCAGGGCCACGGGCGGTCCTCCAAAGAGCGCAATGTGTGTAAAGCTATTGATCGGATCGAAAGGTGCGGGGTTGAAAAACGGCGCGACGATCAGGGAACCGACACCGGACACGATCAGCGAATAGCCGTCGGGCGCGGCCTTGGCCACCGCACTTGATCCGATGATACCGCCCGCCCCGGGGCGGTTCTCGACGACGAATGTCTGGCCCAGTCGGCGACCGAGTCCGTCTGCGACAAGGCGCATGATCGTGTCGCCGGCGCCAGCCCCATACGGGAACACCACCGTGACCGGACGTGACGGCCAATCCTGTGCGCGTGCCGCGGTTGCCCCAAGTGCAAGCAGCGCGGCAAGCGATAGTGTAAGGACGAGAAGTACCTTCGCAACCGCCGCAGAAACCGAGTCCTGTGTCTGCACGAAGCAAGCATTCTCGCCGTTTCGCAGAGCCGCCACAGCGTCGGTCATGGCATTCCTCATCAAAACAGGTCTGAAGGCGAATTCGGACCGCATGTTAAACCCCCGCTTCGAACGCTGTCAACTCTCTATCAGCCTTGTCCTCTGCCTGCCACCACAGAAGATTTGATGCTCCGGCCCTGAGCATGCGGCGCGCGAAACCCGAAGGCAAGCGCTTTAATCCTGGCAAAACCGCTTTCCTTCCGGAAACACTGCCCTCAGCAATGCGGCTACGGACTGCACCAGCCCTTCGCGGGTAACGAGAAGGGCCGGGCCCTCGACCAGGCTTGAGCAACTATTGCTTCAGCAGCGATTGAAACTTGGCAACGTACACGTAAGCGTCCGCCACGGCCTTGGCGAATTCCTTGCTGCCGACCGGCACCAGCACGACCTTCCTCTTCGTCGCGATGTCGATGAAGTCCTTGTCTTGAACCGCCTTGCTGAAGGCGTCTTCGAGAATCTTCACGATGTCGGCCGGCGTATTGGGCGGAGCTTCGACGCCGCGTAGCGTCGGAAGGAACTTCATGTCGTACCCGAAGTCCTTCGGGACTGGAACGTCGGGCAGGTAGGGATCGCGCTTGTCGCTGAACAGGAGCAGCGGCCGCAGCTTCCCTGCCTGGATCAGCGGGACCGCGGTCCCGGCGAGGGTGAGCGTAAAATCCAGGTGCTTCCCCGCCAGGGCGGCGACGCTCCCCGCCCCGCCTTGATAGGGCACCCAGTTGACCTTGACATCCAGTTCGCCAAAGCCGATCAGTCCCATGAGATGGGTCGTGCTGCCCCTGCCGGAGAGTCCTGCGGACAGCGGTTTTTCCTTGGCCCCCTTCAGGAATTCAGGGAACGTCTTCCACGTGTCTGCGTGCACGACCAGAAGCTGGCTCGAGCGGGACCAGGCGAAGATCGGCGTAAAGTCCCTGGTCTTGAAGCCCGTCTTGCCCAGGTACTCCATGATCACGCTCTTGGGGAACGTATAGGTAATCAGGGTGTAGCCATCCGGCGTGACGTTCTGGAACTTCTCGAAAGCGATCTTGCCGCCGGCCCCCCCCTGATTTTCGATAATGACTTGCTGCCCCAGAAGTTTCTCCACGAACGGCGCAATGGCGCGGGCCTCCGTATCCTCCCCGCCGCCGGCCGGAGACGTCACGATAAGCTTCATCGGCTTGCTGGGAAAGTCCGCGCCGAACACCGGCGCCGTGACAAGGGCTGCGGCTGCAACAGCCGCGCAAAGTTTCAGCGTTTTCAACATGGCTCTTCTCCTCTCATTTCTCGCCCTGCACCAAGGTCTTCCAGGGCGGCCCCGCCAGATACGGAACGGTCAGCAAGATAAGGACTTTGCAGATGACCGAAAGATGCAATATGGATTAGGAACCGCAGAAAATCAAGCTGCGCCGGCTCAAAGTGTGAACTCCTCGGCCTCGGAGAACTCCGGCGCCATGAACAGCTCGCCCGGCAACTCGGTGCCGACGCCGCGCTCCCGCGCGACATCGATGGCACGCTTGCACACGGCAGCAAACTGCACGCCCATGCCGCAGTTGTTGCTGTGCCAGGTGATCTGCTTCATTCCCATGCGTCCGGGAAACTTGCCGATGCACAGATCGGAGAGTTCGTTGACGTGCTCCCAGGTGAGGTAGCCCTTGCGAATCGGATCTTCGATCTCGGGCTGCATGTCCTCCTTTGCCTGACTGAGAGAATTGACGACGATGATGTCGGCGCGGCGTCCGACCTCGTCGTCGAGTTCCCTGCGCGAATCGAAGCGCGGCGCCCCGATCATGCCGCAAATGTGAACCCCCTCTTCCAGCCACTCTCCCTTGATCATCGGGTCGGCAGCCGTCGACGCGGTGAACACGACGTCGGACTGCCGCACGCACATCTCGGGAGAGTCCACAGCCCGCGCCTTGATGCCGAATTTCTGCGCGATCCAGGCAGCGAATCGCTCCCGGCGCTCGCTGCGCACCGAATAGACCTTGACCTCTTCGATACCCGGCCGGATGGTCAGCAGCGCGGTGATCTGTCCAACTGCCTGCAGGCCGGCACCGATCAGACCCGCGACCTTGACATCGGGCCGGCAGAGATACTTTGCTGCAACGCCGGATGTCGCGCCCACTCGAAGCGGCGAGATGGCCTCTTCCTGCACGATGCCAAGAAGCGCTCGCGTGTTCAAGTCCCAGACGAGAACCAGACCGGTCATGCCCCCGGGATATTTCTTGCGGCGCTCACCGCCCACGAACGGGAAACTGGTGTGACGGGCGTTCAGTCGCACGGCCGCAACTCCATGGCAGGGCACCGCGCCGGAAATCACATTGAGCTGAAACCAGGTCGGCACCTCGTGTCCGTCGAGCGGAATGTGCAGCCTGCGGCGATTCAGCACCTGCGCACGATTGTGGCCGAGGTCGGCGTAGGCCTCTTCGATCAACCGTATCGCATCGGCCATCGGCACAAGGCCGCGCGTCTCCTCGTTTCGCAGGACAAGTACCGTCTCTGTCATGGAATGCCTCTCAAATGTGAAACCGCGGTGAGTTCGAATTCGTTGGCCATTTCGCTCAAATTACGCCCGGACAGCGGTCCTGTCCAGGGAGAACCTTCCAATGAACGAAGCAATATGAAAAGCACTTGCCATGATCCGGGGGTTGATTGTGATACGCTTCTTAACGCCATTCTTTCCGGCGATCCTCTTGAAACTTCAAAGTATCTTGACCATCGCAGCCTGCAACCCGAGACATGCGGCGGCTTCCACCGGCCTTTCTGCCTATTCGCTAGCAGAAGCGCAATACGACTTGTGACCGCATGCAACACGCTCGATCCGGCCGAATTGGACTGAAACGGAGTCATACATGCTGATTATTTCGAACGATGAAGTCCGGACACTCCTGACGATGAAGGATTGCATGGCAGTTCTGGAGGAGGCCTACCTGGAACGGCATCACCAGCGCGCCCTGAGCCGGCCCCGTACCGACTTGTACGTCCCGCGTGGTGATGATGCGTACTATGTTTTCAAGTCAATGGAAGGATTGTTGCCGGTCAAGCATGTCGCTGCACTGAGAATCAACTCCGACATCATCAAGTGGCGCAAGACCCCCGAAGGAATCAGGAAGGACAAACAGCCTCTGGCCGACGGCAATTGGGTAGGTTTGATTGCGTTGTTCGATATGCATACCGGAAAGATGATGGCCATTCTCCCGGATGGCGTAGTTCAGGGATTCAGGGTGGCAGCGACCGGGGGACTTGCGATCAAGTACATGGCGCGGGCCGACGCCAAGACCATGGGCCTGTATGGTGCGGGGTGGCAGGCAGAGACGCAGGTCATATCGGCCTGCGTTGCGCGGACTTTGGAATACATCAAGGTGTATAGCCCCACCAAGGCCAAGCGCGAGGCGTTTGCGGATCGCATGAGCCGTATTGTCGGGATCCCGGTCATTCCAGTGGACAAGCCGGAGGAAGCGGCGCAGGGATTGGATATCGTTGTCGCGACAACTAATTCGATAACCCAGGTGATCAAGCCGGACTGGATAGGTCCTGGCGCCCATGTCTCCTGCGTCAAGCATCTGGAACTGGGTGAAGATGTGATCGCGAAGGCCGATTTCGTCGCGGTTCATTCGCAGCTTACCGTTCCCGAGAATTACGTAATCGGACAGGGTGAAAAACGGATCTACGGCCAGGACCCCAATGAGCATGGCGAGCACAAGGCCAGCGAAACAGGTTGGGAAAGTGCGGTTGAATTACACACCATCCTGGGTGGTGAAGTGAAAGGGCGCGAGAACGACGAGCAGATTACTTGCTTCGTCAACAATATCGGCCTGGGGCTCCAGTTTGCGGCGGTCGGGGCGCTGGTGTACAGCCTGGCCAAGGAACGAGGCTTGGGCATCAACCTGCCGGACGGGTGGTTTACCGAAGACGTTCATCCCTGATGCTCAACGAGGCCAGCGGGTTTGTTCGCTGCCACCTGTCGGCTTTACCGAACTCTTTCTTGTTCCTTCCGATCCGACGTTTTCGAACCAGGCCTCGCCGACAGCGGCTGTCGCCGGACTCGGAACCGGTGCAAAATGCCGCTTCGCCGATCCGACCACTGCAGGATTATCCAGGAGACGACCTCATGTTCGACCCCATTACGCTGCCATTCGGTGCAAAGATGCTGTTCAATACCGTCAAGCTCAAGCCCGGCGTCATCTTCGATGAAGTGGAGCAGGCCGTGGGCGAGATGTGCAACGTCGTCAAGGAGACCTACGGCGGCGACAAGGGCGGGTTCATCGCCGGCCAGGTGTTCAAGTTCTCCGGTTTCGTTTCCGACGAGGGCTCGCTCAACGCCTCGCGCAGCGCTGACGAGCATTACGTCATTGTCACTTACTGGCGCTCATTCGATGAGCACGAGAAATCGCACGCCGACGTCATATTCTCCACCAAGTTCGACGCGCTGGCGAAGATGTGCTCCGATACCAAGGAGCTGGGCTACGACATGCTGTGGCAGGGAGCGCCGGAAGGGCACTAGCACCGGCCGAAGCGATAGGCCGATCCAAGCCGCGCGGTGCGCCAAGCTTGGCATCACGGAGCGCCGGGCTGCCCCGTTCTTCCGGACACCTCTGAATCCCTGTATGCTTTGAATGTCGATACGGAATTCTGGGAGGGATAATCATGAGTTACATGGCGCGACTGGTGTGGTGCGTGCTCGCCGCGGTGCCGGCCCTTTCCGGCCCGGCGCAGGCGCAGGAAACATTTCCGAACAAACCGGTACGCATGATCGTGACCGCGGCTGCGGGCGGCATTACCGACATCATGGCGCGCCTCATACAGGAGCCGGTCGGGCGCGGCCTGGGCCAGCCGATGATCATCGAAAACAAGCCGGGAGCCGGCGGCATCATCGCCACCGACTACGTGGCCAAGTCGGCGCCCGACGGCTACACGCTGGTGATCGTCAACGTCGGCAACGTCGCCATCTCGCCCTGGATCACCAAGAGCCTGCCCTACGACTCGCTGAACGACCTTGTCGGTGTGGCCGCAGTGGCGGAGGTGCCGAGCATCGTCGCAATCAACGACAAACTCCCGGTAAAAACGCTGAAGGAGTTCATCGAGTACGCGAAAGCCAATCCGGGAAAGATCAACTACGGTTCGGCCGGCAACGGGACGATACCGCACCTAGCAGGCGAAGTGCTGTCGCACCTGACTGGCATCAAGATGGTGCATGTGCCGTACAAGGGCATGGCGCCCGCCTCCATCGATCTCGCCGCCGGCCGGGTACAACTCGGATTGATGGGTATCGGCTCGGCGAAAGGGCAGATCGCCGCCGGGCAGGTGCGCGTGCTGGCGGTTGCGGCACCCGTTCGCCTTTCCGCGCTGCCGGATGTGCCGACCTTCGATCAGGCCGGCGTCTCCGGCTATGACGTCACCAACTGGTTCGGCGTCATGGCGCCCAAGGGCACGCCGCACGATGCCGTTCAGACGGTCAACACCCACATCAACCGGGCGCTGGAAGATCCCCAAGTGGTGCAGAAACTGGCGGCGTCGGGCATCCTTCCGATGAGGGAATCGGTCGAGCAGTTCCAGAAGCGCGTCAACGCCGACTATGCGAAATGGCGCGACGTCGTCCGCAGTGCCGGCGTCAAGATCCAATGACGAACGAGTGGGCGGTGAGACCGGGGAAGTCCGATTGATTTTGCAGCCAAGGCCGCCCCCGCGTTCTTCACGGGGCCGGTCTGGGTGCAGACTACCGCCGCCGACCTAATCGAGCTGCAACCCGAACTCGCGGCTGATCCTCGCCGTCTGCTCGTGCGTGTCCAGCAGGATCCTTCCCAGCTCCTCCGGAGTGGACGAGATGGGAATCGAACCGGCTTTTTCGATCAGCTCGCGGTATTCGTTCGATTTCACGAGCGACACGATGTGGCGGTTGAGCAGCGTGATGATGGGTTGCGCGGTTCCCGCCCCTGCACACACGCCGAGCCAGCCGAACCTGACGAATGCAAGCCCTTTCTCCGACAGTGTTTCGATGTCGGGCGCAGCCGCGAGCCGCGCGGGACTGGTGACGGCGAGGATTCTCAGCTGGCCGGCCTTGTGCTGCGGCAGGACCGGGAGCGTCGGTGAGACGTAGAGGTGCACGCGCCCTGCGATCAGGTCAGGCATGATCGCCGCGCCGCCCTTGTACGAAATCAGGGTCATCTCTATCCCGGCCAGCTTGCCCAGTTCGAGCGCGAGTATTTCCTGCGCAGAACCCCGGCCGACCGATGCGTAATTGATTTTCCCCGGGTTCGCTTTCGCATACGAGATGAACGCGTCCCAGTTCTTCGCGGGCAGCTCGTTGGTCACCGCGACCCCGTAGTAATAGCGCGAGATCTGGCTGATCGGCGCGATGTCGTCCAGCTTGAAGGCGACCTTCCTGTACAGAGCGGTGTTGATCGACTCGAAATGGGTGCATAGCAGCAGGTTGTAGCCGTCGCGCGGCCTGGAGAGCACATCCTGAGTCGCGATCTGGCCGCCGGCGCCCACCCTGTTCTCGACCACGACGCGTTGTCCCAGAAGCGGCCCCAGCCGGTCGGCGACGAACCGGGCCGGGATATCCGTCGGCCCGCCCGCGCTGAAACCCACGACCAGCCTCACGGGCTTATCGGGATACCCCGACTGCGCCGTCGCGATGCCGCACGCGAACGAGAATAGCGCCGCAGCGCACAACGTCTTCTTCGTCATTGCTCCCCTCCGTTGGCCGTCGTCGGTCAATGCCACAACTGCCGGGTTGCCCTGCGCGCGCCCTCGGCCAGCGCGCCGAACTTCGCCCACACCACCGTGGGATGCACCTCGGTGTGGTAGGTGGCCTGCGAGGAAAACCCGCAGTCGGCTCCCGCGATCACGTTTTCCCGGCCCACGAGCTTCGCGAAGCGCACCAGGCGCTCGGCGATCAGGTCGGGATGCTCGACGATGTTGCTCGCATGCGTGATCACGCCCGGAATGATCGCCTTGCCCTCGGGCAGCTTTACGGTCTCCCACAGATGATATTCGTGCTCGTGGCGGCAGTTGGCGGCCTCGAACGAGTAGGCGCCCGCGTTTACGCGCAGCATGTGGCCGACGACTTCGGCGAGCGCCGCCTCGTGGATACGCGGCCCTTCGTTGATGCCGTAGCAAGTGTGGTAGCGGATCTTCTCGGCCGGAATGCCGCGCAAGCCGTGGTTGACCGCCTCGACGTATATATCGGCGCGCCTGCGCCGAGCGGCGGGCTCGAGCGACGGATCGGCGAAGATGTCGCTTAGCCGCGGATCGTCGATCTGAACGAGAAATCCCGCCGCGACGATCCCCTGGTACTCCGTGCGCAGCGCGTCGCTCACGGCGGTGTAGAAGTCCTCGTCGGTGCGGTAGTACTCGTTCGCGCCGATACCGCTCGGCGCGATGGCCGGCATGAATACCGCTTCGTGTTTCACCCCCGCGACCGCGGCCTTGAGATTGTCGATGTCGCGCGCGAGTGCCTCCTCGCCCCGGTAGCTCGCCGGCCCGGTGCAGACGATCGGGACGATCGGTGCGATGGTGCCGCCGAGCATCGCCCGCTTGAAATATTCTTCGTAGTACTCCGGAAAGGCGGCGAGCTCCGCGGCGAACTGGGTGCGCTTCATCCCCGGCCTGGGCTCGAATCCCGCCAGTCTTTCCTGCACGTAGGTGAAGAAACCGGACTTGGACTGCTCGCCGTCGGTCACGATGTCGATCCCCGCCTCGGCCTGCCGGCGCACCACCTCGGCCACCGCACTGCGGATCTCGCGCGCGTAGGCGTTGCGGTCGTAGGGCTGGCCGGCGAGCGCCGCCTTCATCAGGTCCAGCAGCGCCCTGGGGCGCGGCAGGCTGCCCACGTGGGTGGTGAGAATGCGCTCGGTGCCTCGCGTCATGGCCATGGAAGGTTTCTCCGGGGAATGGGCGGGTCGATGCGTTGCATGCTGCGCAGACGTGACCCAAACCCGTCTCAATAATCTTGCGGCGCTTCCCTCAGGAATACCGGCAGGTCAGTGATCGGCGGGCGGCAGTCCGGCACTTCGTAGAGCATGTCGCCGACAAAGCCGCGGTGATACGCCGTGTGATGATACACATGCAGCAGCATTTCACCGCGTGACATGGCGACCTGATTTCCCCCGACCAGCGTCACGGTGCTGCGCTCGTCGATCGCGGCGTCGGTCAGCCCGTCGGCCCATTTGACGTACCACGCGTCGATTTCCTGCTGTTTGCGCCACAGTTCGTCGAGCGGCGGATGATCCGGCGTGTTGCGCGCCGTCAGGCCGTGGTCCCTGCCCTCGATATGCGCCTGCCACATCACGTCTATCACGTAGTTGTGGTTCAGCGTGTGGACCATGTTCTTGAACAGGCTCTTGCGCTCTTTGGTCGCCTCGCCGGGCGGCAGCGCTGCGATGGCGTCGAACCACAGCTTGTTCGACCACGCGTTGTAGCGGGTCAGCATGCGCGCGGTGCGGGGGGTGATCATTTGTTTGCGCCGCGCTTGCCCTGGGCCGCAAGCTGTTGATCACGCTCGTCCCTGGTCATCCCGCCCACCGCGAAGTGATCCATCGGGACCTCGTTGATCACGATGCGCACCGAATCCCTCGGCGCGTCGAGCGTCTGCACAATGGCCTCGGTCACGGCCTTGAGCATCGCCTTCTTTTTTTCCGGGCTCCGCCCCTCGATCATCATGATGCTCACTATCGGCATGGCTGCTCCTTGTCATTTCGAACCGCACGAGCCCGGATCATAGCAAGAACCCGCACGGGCACCGCGTACATCGGCTGCCGCCCCCCCATGTCATACAGGTCCGGGGACCCGCACCGCGATGACCGCGGGAAGCCCGTCGCGCACCTGCTTGAGCCCGCGCGCCAGCGCCGGGCCGACTTCGGCCGTCTCGGTCACGTTCTCGCCGTAGCCGCCGGCAGCTTCGGCGAGTTTGGCGAAATCCGGCGGCGGATCGAAACTTCCACCCGCGTAGTTATTGTTGCGCACGGCATAACCCTCGGGATAGCTGTCGCGCAGGTTCGAGGTGCCGGTGCTGTAAGTGCCGTTCACGAACACCACCGACAGGAACGGCGCCTTGTGAAACCGCGCCGCCCACAGCGCCGCCATCGGCGTGCCGAAGGAGAAGAATCCGTCACCGCTCGCCAGCACGACATCGCGCTCGGGAGCCGCAAGCTTCGCGCCGAAGGCTGCGCCCACACCCCAGCCGCCGGAGCTGCTGCCGCTGCGAAAGTAGGTGCCCGGCGTTTCACGCCGCGCATACGCGTGGACAAAGTCCCCGTTGGACAGGCCGTCGTTGAGAACCATCGTGTCCGGCTCCAGGAGACGACCGAGCTGATAACTCACCCAGCACCCGTTCGGTTGCGTCAACTTGCCCGCTTCGAGCGCCTGCTGCTCCTCCTGCGCCTGCAGCTTGCGCTTGCGCTCGGCAAACCGTTTCCTGCGTTCGGCGATGCGCGACAGGTCGCTCTTGTCCAGCATGCCGGTGGCTGCGTCGGCTATCGCCCGGGCGACCTTTGCGGGCGTCGCCGAAATCCACAGGTCCGCGCGGAATTCCATCGTCTTGAAGCGTGACAGCACCGGATCGACGCTGATCCAGGCGATCTTCGCATTGGCGCCGGGTGAGTCCACCCCCGGCATGTAGGGCGGCGCACTTTCGAACACCAGCACCACGTCCGCGTCGCGCGCCAGGGGCCCGACCCCGTAAAGAGGATGCGTCGCAGGAAAATTGCAGCGATCGGAATGGCGCGATTCCATCACCGGTATCGCCAGCAGTTCGGCGAGCCGCACCAGTTCTGTCACCGCCTCGGGGTCGCGCCCGATGCGATCGGTGTAAATGCACGGGTTCTCCGATTTCACCAGCCAGCGCGCGATGCTGCGGGCGTCGTCCGGGTCGGGCCAGGTGGGTCTTGCCAGGCCCATCTGGTCGCGCGTGGGAAAACGCGTCACGCCAGGCATGGGGAGCATCGCCGTCTCGCGCGGGATGGCGAGGTAGGCCGGACCCATGGGTTCGCTCATCGCCACTTGCAGCAGTCGGCTCACCATCAGCCCGGGATTGTCCTGGTGCTCCAGGCGGTGATCCACCTTGGTGTACTGGCGCACGATCTCGCCCTGGTCACGCGGCTCCTGCAGCCACTGTATGGACCTGTTGCGGGCGCCGCGCATGGAGCCGGGAAACGCGCGCGGGCCGGTGCCCGCGGTGATCAGCACCGGGGCGCCGCTGCGCCAGGCGGCGTGCAGCGCCGCTCCATAATGCAGGGTACCGACGTCGACGTGCACCGCCGTCGCCGACGGACGCCCGGTCACCATCGCCGCGCCGATGGCGGCATTGAGCGCCACCGATTCATGCATCATGGTCACCAGCCTGGGCGCGGGCCGGCCCAGCGCCTCGGCCTTGGCGATCGCCTCCTGGAAGAAATTCATCTCCGCCCCGGAGACGAAGAACAGGTGATCGACGCCGCCGAGTTTCATGGCACCGACGACGGCATCGGACCATTCGTCGGCGGCGTGCTCACCCCAGCTGCTGTCTACGCCCAGCGATTCGATCTTGGACATGAAATTCCTCTCCCCATGTTCGTTGTTCGGCGTTCATTGTTCGGTGGGCGCTACGACTGCGTACTCGGCGTGTCGTGCAATAGCGGCACGCGGTATCTGTCGACGGGCGGGTCGATACGGCTCGCCGCGGCAGTCCGCGCATCGCGCCGGCTCAGTCGGCAGTGATGCCAGCCGTGTCGGCTATCTTGCGCCACCGGTCGAGCTCCG
>Ga0156228_1231_pt1 | contig 21694 bp, 20 predicted proteins | sample RifCSPlowO2_12_FD_107876 | JGI IMG/M metagenome (GOLD analysis project Ga0156228, IMG submission 107876) | Betaproteobacteria bacterium RIFCSPLOWO2_12_FULL_65_110 | reverse complement strand
CCATCGAAGCAACGTAGGGCGCAGCTTCAGCGCGCCGTAGCGCCAACGGATCAACGTAGGGCGCAGCTTCAGCGCGCCGTAGCACCACCGCGGGCCGCCGCCGGTCAGCGTCCCTGCCCGTGAACGATCGTGCGCCGCACATAGCGGATTCCGAGCGCGGCGATCACCGCGACGATCGGGATCGACACCCCCATCACCAAGTCCGCGTCAATCCGCCATCCGGCGGCGTTCAGGCCTTTCGCGGCATAGCCGACCAGGCCGACCAGGTAGTAGGTGATGGCGGCGATCGACAGCCCTTCGACGGTCTCCTGCAGCCGCAGCTGCAGCCGCGCGCGCCGGTCCATCGACTCGAGCAGTTGCTGGTTCTGGCGCTCGCGCACGATGTCCACGCGCGTGTGCAGCATGCTGCTCGCGCGCGCGACGCGCTCCGAGAGTTCCAACTCGCGGCTCGAGGCCGAATCGCAGGTGTCCATGGCCGGGGCGAGCCGCCGCGTCATGAACTCGTCGATCATCTGCAGGCTCCTGATCTGGCGCTCGCGCACGATGTCCACGCGCGTGTGCAGCATGCTGCTCGCGCGCGCGACGCGCTCCGAGAGTTCCAACTCGCGGCTCGAGGCCGAATCGCAGGTGTCCATGGCCGGGGCGAGCCGCCGCGTCATGAACTCGTCGATCATCTGCAGGCTCCTGATGCGCCGCTCGCGCAGATCGGCGATGCGGCTCCTCACGATGCCATGGTAGGCGCGCGCGGCGCGAAAGCGGCTCTGGTTGAAGGCGATCAGGTTCTCCACCTCGGCCGCCAGGCGCGTCAGTTCCTCGAGCAGATGCGATTCGTCGACGCCGCGCTCCGCGGCGATCCCGGAAATGATCGCCGCCAGGCGCGACTCCATCGCCGCCAGCACGGGCATCGCCGCGCGCGCGTGCGGCAGCGCGAGCAGCGCCATCATGCGGTAGGCCTCGATTTCGAACAGGCGCTGCAGCACCCGCCCGGCCTGGCGGCGCGTGAGGCTGCGGTCGAACACCAGGAAGCGCCCGAAGCCGTCCGCGTGCACGCGGAAATCGGTGAGCACCACCGCGGCGCCATCGCCCACCTCGGAGCCCACCAGGTCGTTGCCTTCGAACAGCGGCGCGTGATCGCCGGGCTCGGTGGGCGACTCGCCGCGCACGAGTTCCGCATGCGCTGCGAACACGAGTTCGCCGGGCAGCCCCGCGGCCCAGCCCTCGGGCAGCGCGGCAAGCGCGGAGGTGGAAAACGCCGGCGCGCCGCCGCCGCGCAGGTAGAAGGCGTAGGTGGAGAATTCGGTGTGCCGCTCCCAACTCAGACGGCACGGACCGAATTCGGCGCGAAAGTGGCTTGCATCGGGCGCGGGCGCGGGCACGCCGAAGCGCGCGCAAAGGGCCGAGAGGCAGGCGAGTTCCGCGGCCCGTGCGTCGGGCGGCGCGAGCAGCGCGATGAAACTCGCCCGCAGCGGCGTCTGGTGCGCCTCGTAGGGGCGCGCGTGCACCTCGTGCGCCAGTTCCAGGCGCGCGCCGTGCGCGCGCGGCAGCTTTGCGGTCACAGCCTGGCCTCCCGCTGTCCCTGTCGAAACTTCAGTGCTGACTTTACCACCCCTCAGCCCTGCCCTCTTACGCGCTCCTCTTCCCGCAGCCGCAGCACGCGCCGCTGCACCTTGCCGGTGGTGGTCATGGGCAGCGCATCGATGAACTCGATCTCCTTCGGATACTCGTAGGGCGCGAGCCGCCCGCGCACGTGGTCGCGAATCTCGTCTTCCAGCGCCGCCGACGGCGCATAGCCGCTGGCGAGCACGATGTACGCCTTCACCACGTTGCCGCGCTCCGGATCGGGGCTGGGGACGACGGCGGCGTTGGCGACCGCCGGGTGCTTGATCAGGCAGTTTTCGATTTCGGAGGGCCCGATGCGATAGCCGGCCGCCTTGAAGACGTCATCCGCTCGCCCCTGGTACCAGAGGTAGCCGTCTTCGTCCTGCCGCGCGAGGTCGCCGGTGCGGCACCACTTGCCGGTGTATTTTCCGCGCGTCGCCGCCGGGTTCTTCCAGTACTTGAGGAAGAACACCGGGTCGTCCTCGCCGCACGCCGCGATATCGCCGACCTCGCCTGCGGGCACCTCGTTGCCCTGGTCGTCGATCAGCGCCACCCTGTGCCCCGGATAGGGGCGCCCGATGGAGCCGGGCTTGGCGGGCCACAGCGTGTGCGAATTGCCGACGATGTAGTTGATCTCGGTCTGGCCGAACATCTCGTTGACGGTGACCCCGAGCGCCTCGCGGCTCCAGGCGAATACCGTCTCGCCGACCGCCTCGCCCGCGCTCATGATCGAGCGCAGCCGCAGGTCGAAGCGCTGCCGGGGTTGAGGCACGGCCTTCATCATCATCTTGAGCGCGGTGGGAAACAGGAACGCGTTGCGCACGCGGTATTTCTCGATCAGGTGCAGCGCCTTCTGCGGATCGAATCGGCCGCGATAGCCGAGAATCGGATAGCCGTAATAGAGCGTGGGCAGCAACGCGTCCATGAGCCCGCCCGTCCAGGCCCAGTCGGCGGGCGACCAGAACAGGTCGCCCGCCTGCGGATACAGATCGTGCGAATGGACGAATCCGGGCAGGTTGCCGAGCAGCACCCGCTGCGCCATGAGCGCCCCCTTGGGCGGGCCGGTGGTGCCGCTGGTGTAGATGAGCAGCGCAGGCTCCGAGGCGAGCGTATCGACGATGGCGAAGCGATCGGAGGCCGTCTGCAGCAAGGCTTCCCATGGCTGCACCCAGGACTCGCGCGCGCCGGCGACGCCGATCACGTGCGCGAGCAGCGGCAGGCGATCGCGGATTCGCGCGAGCTGGGGCAGCGAGGCCGGATCGACCAGCGCGGCCACCGCTTCGCTGTCCTGCAGCCGGTATTCGAGCGCCTCGGGTCCGAAAAGAACGGATAGCGGCATCGCGATCGCGCCCATCTGGTAGATCGCGATGTGCGCGACCGCGGTCTCGGGCCGCTGCGGCAGCACGATCGCGACCCGGTCGCCACGCTTCACGCCCAGCGCGGCGAGCACGTTCGACAGACGGTTCGCCTGCTGCTGGATGGCGCCGAAGGTCCAGGTGGCCGTCGCGCCGCCCTCGTCCTCCCAATGCAACGCGATGCGTTCGCTGCCTTCGGCCCAGCGTGTGCAGCAGGCCGCAGCCATGTTGAAGCGCTCGGGGACCTCCCAGCGGAACGCGTCGACGATTTCGCGGTAGCGGTCCTGCATGCCCCTGCCTCCCCCTGCGCCCTATCCCGTGCACTGCCTGCACGGGCAAATTAGCACGAAACAACCGCCCCGCCAACGCGCTCGGCCACCACCCGCCGGTGATGCGCAGCGGCCAGGCGCAGGCGCTTGAGCGCTCAGTCGGCTAGTGGCGTCCGCCCTGCATCGCTGAGAGCGAAAGGCGGTAAAATCCCTGCGCATCGTGTGCGCGCAAAGCAATGCGGCGGCGTCCGAACACGGCATCAGAACGCAGAAACTCACCTCCGGGGGAAGAATGGCCGTTTATTTGAGCTTACTCCAGCAACTGTTGTTTCCCACGTTGCTCATTTTTCTTTTCGCCGGAAGCATTTTTGCGATCCTGATCGGCGCGGGCATGATCCTGCGCGGGGAAGCGACGTTCCGGCTCTTCGGCCCGATGAACCGCTGGGTGTCCACGCGCAAGGCATTGAGGCCGGTCGAAATACCGCGGAATCTGAATATCGGGTCGAAATGGGGGCAGCGTTTGCTCGGGATCACGTTCTTCCTCGGCGCTGCGATCTCGACGGTTGCGCTGCTGAGAAGCTACGAGGTTGCCGCCGTCGCCGCCATGTTCAAGGGTTCGCTGCCGCCAGTGCTGCTGGAATTGACGGCGCAAGCGACAAAGTGGCTCCTGCTCGCCGGCAACACGCTCGCCATGGTTGTCGGCGTCATGCTGATGTTCCTTCCCGACGCTTTCGCAAAACTCGCAGCGGGAACCAACCAATGGTATTCCGCACGAAAATACGATAAAGACATGGATGCGATGCACTTGACCTTCGACAACTGGGTTCGAGCTTCCCCCCGCGCCGCGGGCTGGATCATCATCGTGTTGGCGGCTTTCGTGGTGCTGACTCTCGGCGGGATGATCTTCGGCCAGAAATAGCGGCCTGTAACGATCATTTCGGTAGCCAGATAGGGCGGCATTCCTATGCCGCCGAGCGCACAGGCGTCGGCATGTGCGTGCCGGCCCGCGTACTGCAGCGAAATCTCAGCGCAACTGTTTCAGCCGCCGCTCGACATACGCGATAAGCTCGGGGCTGAGGCTGCCCGTTCCCCTGGCGCGATGGAACGATTCCGTGGCGTCCTGCGGTCGGGACAGCGCTTCCTGCGAGATGCCCAGGCCCACCCACCAGGCACCCACGCCGCCGCTCAGACGCAGCGCGCCCTGATAGCGTTCAACCGCCTCGCTGTGGCGGCCCAGGCGCTGATAGATCGCGGCGACAAACGCGTGATACTCCGCATTGCTGGGCGCGCTGGCCTCGGATTTCTGCAACAGCGCGAGCGCCCCGTGCGGATCGCCCCGCTCGACGTGTATGCGCGCGAGCAGCATGGCGTATGCGATATTGGCGGGGTTGATCGCCAGCCCTTCCTGCAGCAGGCCGGCCGCTTCGCTGGTGCGCTTTGCCTCGAGCAGCAGCGCAACCAGGGTCTGGCGCGCCAGTTCGTAGCCGGAATCAGCCGCGAGCGCGGCTTTCAGTTCGTCCATGCCTTCGGCCATGCGGCCCTGGTTCACCAGGCTCATGGCGCGCCGGAACCCGGATTCGGCGCTCTCACGAGGCGTGACATCCACGCGCTTGTCGATGCGTGCCGCCTCCGGCGCGACGGCAAGCGCCGCGTGCGTCTTCTGGGCCGGCGGCGCAGGTTTCGCAACCGGGCTCGCGGGACTAGTCGTCGCCTTCGCCTCGCGCGCGACCTGCGAGGCCTGTGAAACTTTGGCGTCGGACTGCTTGCCGGGCGCGCGCTTCGCCCTGGGGATCGGCGCTGCGAGTTCAGTGGCCAGCCTCAGCATGTCAATAGTCGGCCGCGTCGGCGCCGCGCTCGCGGTGGTTGCTGCGGCCGGCGCAGCCGCGGGCTGGGGCGCGGCTTGGGGCGACGCGGCAGGCGGTGCGGCCGGTACGGGCGCCGCAGGCGCAGCCGGCGCTGCGGCCGGAGCCTGCGCCGTGCCGCGAGCCTTGCCGATGGACTGGTAGGCAAGATTGGTCACCACGGAGCGAGGCGTAAGCTGCCACATCACCCAGATCACCCAGGCGACCACCACCACCATGACCCCTGCCATGATGCGCCAGAACAGGTTCGAGCCCATGCGGGGGACCTGGTTTGCAGCAACCGGCCGCGCCTGTCGCGCCAGTTTGCTGGAACCCGGGGCGGCGGGCGCGGCTGGATCCGGCGCGGCATGCCGCTTGTCCAGGTCCTGCAGCATCTTGTTGATGATGCTCATCGCAGCATCAGCCAGCCGATTCCGCTTCCCGCAACGCAGACCAGCGCCGCCCACACCCACAGATGCACCAGCACGGACGCCGCGGGCGTGTCGCTCACGGCGGCGCGCACATGACGCCAGCAGACCTTGCGCTCGCCCTCCCCGTAGGCAAGCATCATCGCCTTGTTTGCCAGGATGTTGATCAGCCGCGGCGTGCCATGGCTCGCGGCGTGAAGCCGGCGCAGCGCGGGCCCGGTGAATACCGCATCCCTTGCGCAGCCGGCCACCGCCAGCCGGTGAGCCACGTAACGGGCGGTTTCGGCCGCCGTCAGCGTTCCGAGCCGATGCTGAAAGGTGATGCGCTGGCGCAACTGGCGCACCGAATCCTGGGCGAGTTTATCGTCGAGTTCGGGCTGACCGAACAGAATGACCTGTACCAGCTTGCGCTTCTCGGTCTCCAGATTGGTGAGCAGCCGCAGCGTCTCCAGCGTTTCGATCGGCATCGCCTGCGTCTCGTCCAGACACACGACCACGCGTTTCTTGTGGCGCGCGAGATCGAGCAGCGCGTGGGTCAGCGACTTGATCAGGCGATGCTGGTCCAGATCCTCCTCGAGCCTGACGCCGATCTCCTCGGCAAGCGCCAGCAGCAGCGAGCGCGGCTCCAGATTCGGATTCGGAATGTAGGCCGAGATCCATGCGTCATCCAGCGTGCCAAGGAACTTGCGGCACAGCAGCGTCTTGCCCGTGCCGACTTCTCCGGTGATCTTGATGAACCCTTCCCCGCTGGCCACCGCCACGACCAGCGTGTTGAGCGCCTGCTGGATATTCGTGCAGGCGTAGAAGAAACTCGTGTCGGGTGTGATGCTGAACGGCGGCTCGCGCAGTCCGAAGTGCTGCAGATACACCATGTCGCCTACCTGCTCCCCGCCGGTGCACGGGTTCCAGGGCCGGCTCCAAGTATGCGATCGCGGGTCTCGCGCAGCTCTGCGGCCGATTCGCGGTCGCCGGTGAGTACCGTGGGCTTGATCAGGATCACCAGCTCCTTTTTCACCATGGTGCGGCGATCGTTGCCGAACAGCCCGCCTACCCCGGGGGCATCCCTGAGCCCCGGCAATCCCGAGCGGTTGTCGTTGATATCGAGCTTCATCAGGCCGCCGACCGCGACCACATTGCCGTCCTGCACCCGCACCACGCTGTCGGTTTCGCTGATGCTGCTCCTGGCAAGAGGCAGGGTCACCTGGCCGCCGAATATGGCGCCCAGATTGACGTTCTTGTCGTCCTGCGACACATTGCTCACCGACGGGTGCATGTGCAATATGATGCTTCCGTCTTCGTCGATCTGGGGCGTGACGTCCAGCGCCACGCCGGAGAAGAACGGCCTCAACGTCAAAGTCGGGAAGGAGGTCGTGCCACCGGTGGTGGTGCCGACGGTCGCCGAGCCGCCGGCAATGTTGGTGATGAAGAACTCATCGGTTCCGACCTTCAGCACCGCTTTCTGATTGTTCAGCGTCGCCATGCGCGGGCTGGAGAGCACCTGCACCGAGCCCTGGGATTCGAGGAACTGAACCACCGCGGCGATGTTCTGCGTCTGGATCGCCAGGCCGAGCAGCGCGCCGCCGGGAACGCCGGAAATCAGCGTTCCGGTGCCTCCCGACACCAGCGAGCCTATGCCCCCCCCGATGGTCGTCGACAATCCCGCCGAGCTCAGCGCCCCGGTCGTCCCGAGCGTGGTGTTCGGATTGATCACGCCCACGGCGCCCCGGCCGTTTCCCAGATTGTGCGAAAACAGCGCCCAGTTGATGCCGGCTTGGTTCTGGTCGGACAGCGTGACCTCGACGATTTTCGCCTCGAGCATCACCTGCCGTTCCACCGACAGGCGGATCGCACGCAGATACGTCTCCACGTCACGCAGTTCCGAGGGCATGGCGCGCACCACCGCCAAGCCCGCCTGGGGATTGACCACCACGCTGCGCCCTGTCTGGTTGCCGATGATCTGGGTGAGGGTCTGACGCAGATCCTCCCAGAAGTCGCTGCGTGTCGTGGTCTGGATTCTGCTGCTGTCGCCAACGCCGCCGGCAGCCGAAGCCTGTCCCGCCGGCACGCCGGGGGAAGGCAGCCCGGTCGTTCCGGGAACACCGGGTACGCCGATCCCCCCGGATGCGGCCGGAGAGTCGGCAACCGACCCCGAGGTCACGCGGATGTCGCTGCGCCCGAGGCGCTGTCCAACCAGGTAATTCACATGGAACACGCGCGTTCTGATGGTCAGCGGCTGGATGAAGATTCGCGTGCCGTCCAGCTTGTACTCGTAACCGTAGAGTTCGCGCAGCGCGTCCAGGGCCTCCAGCACCGTCACGTCCTTCAGGTTGACGGTGACATTCCCGGCAACCTCGTTGGGCACCAGCATGCTGTAGCGGGTGCCCGAAACGATGGACATGAAGACCTGGGTCGCCGGCGCATTGTTCACGGCCAGATCGAATTTCGGTTCGATGGGCGCGCCCGGGGCGCGCGGCAGTTCCATGCGCAACGGCGGCAGCAGCGCATCCTGCACGCTGGTATCGCTCGCAGCCGGCTTGCGTTCTTCGCCGGCGCGGTTGAGTTCGGCGGCAATCCGCCCGTCGATCTGCTGCGGCGATCTCTGGGCGGAGCCTGCACAGCCCGCGAGCATCACCGCCAGTAACGCCAACAACGCCTTATGTTTCATTTCGCGCCTTCCTTCCGAGCGTTTTGCGACGCGGGCGCCTTCGCGGCCGCTGCGCTGGAAATCTCAACGCCCTGGTACAAGTGCAGCACCCGGGTCGCCCCTGCCTCGCGCAGCGTGACCGACGCCGGGTCGATCGCGACGATGATCGCCGCGCCGATGCGGTCCCCCACCTGCATGGGCTTGCCGTCGATCATGGCGATCCGCCTCCCCTTGGACAGCAGCGTCGATTGCAGCACCCCCGCGCCAGCCGAGCGCACGCCTGCGGCCGCGCTCGCGGGCGCCGCGAACGCGGGCGGCTGCATCGGGTCGGACAGGCCCTGACCCTGGGCCAGGCGCTGCCCCGAGACCAGCGCCAGGGTCACCGCAATCACGCCTTGAGCAGCAATCATACCGTGAGCCATGTCTTCTCAAGGCTTATTGTATAGACGACAAGCCGCAGGGTGACGGTCGGGTACGCCGTCACCGACATTTGGAGCTTGTCCCAGAACATGCGTACCGGCAGCGACTCGATCTCCTTCAGGTAGGCGAGCAGGTCGAGGTAACTGCCACGCATCGTGACCTCCACGCCATGGCGATAGATCTCGGCCGGCTTCTTCTCCTCTGTGGGCTTCGCCGTCCGCGCCTGTCCCTGCACCGGCGCAGCCTCCTTTTCGAGGCTGATGGAGCTGCGCGGCAGGGTCTTGACCTCTATCAATCGAACCCGCGGGTTGTTCGCAAGGATCTTTTCCAGCACCGCGGGCATTTTCTCCGGCGGGACCAGTTCCGCGGACTGCGCATCGATCTGGCGCTGCAACTCCGCCTGCCGGGCAGTGAGTTCCGACAACCGCGCCTTGATGACCGCATCCGGGTCCGCGGCCTTGTCGCGCACCAGCGTCTGCACCTGCGCGACCATCTTGACGATCTCGGCCTGATCGTTCTGGGTTTCAAGAACCAGGCGCTTGCGCTGGGCGAGTACGGGCGCGACCAACAGTGAATCGATCAGCACATAGACCACCACGACTGATGCCGCAAATATCAGGCTGCGCTCGCGAGTGTTGCGCTCGTCGATCGAGCTTGCGAATTTCCTCCAGAGCGCCCTCATCGACCAGCACCCCCCGCGCCGGCGGTGACGCCCGTTCCGGCAGCGGTTCCGATCCTGAACTCGACCACCCGAACCGCGGCCGACTGCCCGGCCGGCCCGCTCTCCACCGGCACTGCTGGTCCGCGCTGGGGTTTCAATTCGCCCTTGGTATCGATCTCGCGTTCGCGCATCGCCAGCGTGGCTATGGGTTTGCCTTTCAGCGCCTCTTCGTTGCGAAGCATCTTGATGTAGCCGGGAAGGAGGTCGGCGCGCAGGGTCCTGCCTTCGAGGGCGAATTCGCCGCCCGGGCCCGAGACCTCGATGCCGGTGAGCCATACCCCGTCCAGGCGCTGGCGCGCCAGCGCGGTCAGAAGATTCGCATAGCCGTCGCGATTGCCGATCTCCCCGCCTTGCAGCCGTGCGTACAAATCCTGCCGGCTATTCAGCAGGCTTTCCGCGCGCGCCACCTGGTCCTCAAGCGCCTTGTCCTTGGGCTTTTGCGCCGACTTGGCCAGCGTGATCAGTTGCTCCTGCAGCTTTTTCAGTTGCACCCCCGCATCGCTTCTGCGCGCGCGCTGGGCTTGCAACTGGCGGGCTTCCCACGCGTAATAGGCCAGCGTGACGGCCGCGATGGCGACCACGGCCACCACGGTCCAGACGGCTGAAAAGCGCTTGGCCTGGGGCCGAAAGGCCGACGAATACAGATTGATCTGCCGGCTCATTGCCGCTTGCCCTCGGAGCGGATCGCGCAGCCGATCAGGTGAAAATATTTCCACTGCGCCTGCGCGTCGGGCGAGTTGTCGCCGAACGCCAGCACGTCCTCGAGCGCCACTGCGGCGATCTCGGTGCCCAGGTTGCTGCGCAGATAGGCGGCGAGCGGCGTTTGCTCGGGTTCGGGCCCGAGCATGATGCGCGACATCACGATCTGGCTGTGCTGGCGTTCGAAATTGTCGAGCGTGCGCTGCAGTTCGACCAGGATGCGGCTGTACAGGTCCTCGCGGTATGCATCGTTGCGCTGGCGGATCTGGGTCATGGTGAAATCGAAACGTCGCGCAAGGAAGAGTTCGCCCCCCGCGGTCACCGTCAGCAGGCCGCCGGCATCGTCGAAATACAGCAACCCTACGCCCCTTGCGTCGCGCTCATACAATGCCGACACATTGCGCTGCGCCGTCTCCGGGATGTCGATCACACTGAGCGGCACCCTGGCCCGATCGAAGCGCTCGACGTAGGTCTGGACCAGCTCGGCGCGCGCGGCGACCACGTAGATCCAGCGCGTACGGGCAGTGGGCCCCTCTCCCGCCGGAATCTCCAGCAGGTCAAAGACCGCCTGCTCGACCGGGTAATCGATCACGTCCTTCATGCGCCAGCGCATCGCCGTCTTCAGCTCGGCTTCCGGAACGCTGGGCGCCTCGACTGCGGAGATCTGGTAGTCCCCGGCCATCAGCAGCGTCGCGCATCGGTTCTTCCTGCCGAACCCGAAAGCCTTGTAGGCCTGCGCCAGCGAAGCCGAGTCGCCGCGCCATTCGGCCTCGCCGAAGGCGAGCACGAGGGGCTTGCCGGTGGCGGCCGCGTTGCTGTGCACATACCGCACCTTGCCGGCCTCCGTGGACAGAGCAACCAGACCTGCCGCTTGCTGTTGCCCGAATTGCCAGAAAGGGCTCAGATTTTCCCCCAAAGCTTATTACCCAACCTTAACTTAAATTAATAACCTGTTGTCGTCAATGCTTTTTTTGTCAAAATACAACCGGCTATTTCCTCGGATGACAGCCCGGCATGGTCATTTGCCTGGCTACCGGATTCCCCAGCGCCAAAATCAGGTGACGGTTCTTGGCCCAACTGCAGCAGTATTCGGGCCACCAACCAATCGCGAAACGAAACCCGGGCCCGACCGTCGAACACATCGTCAGCGCCTGACTTCCTCCACGCTTCGGCAACACCGACTACGCGTGAATGACGCGATTTCGACAAGTTCCGTTGATCTCGCGAGCGAGCCTCGCCAGCCTCGCGATTCGAGCATCGGAGGTAAGCACGGCGCATCGCAGGGTCGTTCCCCCCTGGATGCTCATGCTATCCTTTGGGTCTAGCCACGAGAGTTCGGAAGGGCCTCCTGTGACGCAGTGTTCTGAGCAGGCCGGAGAGATTTGAACATGGACGCAATCAAAGAGATTCTGGTGCAGTTTGTTGTGGCCATGCTGTGCGGCGGCAGCGTTCTTGGGTTGCTGATGGGCGTCGGGTTGCTGCTCAAACCGGAACGGATCGCGCTGCTGAACCAGTATTCTTCCCGCTGGTTCAGTTCTGACAATATGACCGAGCAACTCGATCGTTCGCGTTCGACCGAGCGCTTCTTCTACCGGTATCACCGGCTGGTGGGAGGTGCCTTGTTTGTCGGAGCGATGTTTATTCTGTACATATTCCTGTTCAGCTACAACCTGCGGCGGATTTCCGCCGCCACGGCGGCCGGCTACTGGGTGCTGCTGGATGTTCTGATGGCAATCCTGCTTGTCGGCTGCGTGTTGGCAGCGCTGGTCGGGATCATCGTGGCGCTGCGGCCCAGCGTTTTGCGCGAGATCGAGAAATCGGCCAACCGCTGGGTTGCCACGGACGGAATAGTGAAGTTTTTCAACAGGATGAGCTATTCTCCCGACCAGAAGATCCTTGGCCAGAGGAAGGTTGCGGGCGTCGTCATCATCGCCGGCAGTCTGTATGTATTGATCGTGCTGGCGCCTTTGCTGTGGCGGGGCGGGTGGACATTCTAGTTGCGCACAGCAGGGGCGCCGTATTCTCGCTACAACTGCGCGTGCATAAAGTCACGGTCTTGCATTTCCCTTGCGAAACACTCGCTTGCAATTATCTTTTCATGTGGATATAGTTGCCACAGCTATTGGTCCAAAAAGCGGGGGGCTGCGGCTCCCAATTCCCGAGGCTGCGGCCTCACTCAAGAAAAGGAGAAGTAGCATGAACGTGAAACAGGCTGGTTTTACCCTGATCGAGCTGGTGATGGTGATCGTGATCCTAGGCATTCTGGCTGCTGTCGCGGTGCCAAAGTTTATCGATCTTTCAAGCGAAGCAAAGGTTGCTGCCGTCAAGGGCGTCGCGGGGGCCGTTTCGTCGGCATTCGCGACCAACTATGCGGCCAAAGCCGCCGGTAACACCGCCGCCATTGCGATTGCCGCCGCCGCCGTGACCGTCAGCGCCGCAGCAGGCAGTGTCATGCAAGGCGGCGTGCCGACGGGGTTTACCGTAAATGCGGGTGGGGTATCGACGGCTAATTGCGGGACTGCGGGCCTGGCAATAAGCCTTACTGTCACCGACGGTGCCAACACCGCCCCGGCCACACTCATCTGCACCGCCTGATCACACCTTCCTTGTGACATCGACGCCGGGTGGACAATTCCACCCGGCGTTGTTTTTTTGAGGCGGAGTCAGATCGTGTTTGCACGGATGTAGGCCGTGTGATCATCCTGTAAATTCAGTAGAATTCATCATGCAAGACAGAGGACTATTCGGGCCGGTCGATTCGCTCCATGGCCTCTACCGGCGGCAACCCCACTCATGGTCGGATAACGTCGATCGGTTACACGTGCTACAAGATTGCGAACCGGGTTGCCAGGCGAGTCGAGCCGATCGAAACGCGCCTTGCTGCGGGCATCCTCATTGCGTCACCAAACCGCACAGTGGCGCCGCTGGCTGGCCTCGAAGCTTCCGTGGCACTGCCGCCAAGCGATTGCCAAATCCCCATTTCACGCCGTGTCCCGGGGAAACACATGGCTAGAGCGCAGGGACGAGTTGCGGATATTTGCGCACGGCTGCTGGATGCCTTCACCAGTGCAGTGCCACTGCATCCGGAGAGCACGAAGGTACGGAAACGGCCGTCGGAGAAGGAGATTGCATTGGCCACGGAGTCGGGTCTGAAAAAGTTCTATGAAGCGGCTCGTGCGGAGCGTGAGCAACATCGGCTAGGTGTAATCGCCAGAGCGCGCGTCGCCTTCATCCTGCAGCAGCGCCTGCTGGCTGCAGGGTATCCCGCCCCGCTGGTCAAGCAGGTGCTCTTCGCCATGCTGCTTTCGGCCTTCGTCGGCGGCCGGCGATGATGGCGAGATTTGCCCACCGATGCAGCGCCTGACGGAATTTCTATTTCGACGATTACGCGCATGGATGTCTGCCCGGGAACTAGTTTCGGTCCCAGCGTCGACCTCGGAAGGAGACGCGGATGATTCGCCTGCTGCCCTGTTCGACGGCCCCGGCCGGAAGTTTCTCCATGTCGGTTGCGGGCCGGCGCGCAAACCAAGTGTAGGGCCTGGCTTACAGCCGGAGGACTGGCGCGAGATCCGGCTTGACATCGACCCGGCCGTGCGACCGGACATCGTGGCGAGCATACTCGACATGTCGATCGTGCCTGACGCATCGGTTGACGCCGTCTATTCATCGCATAACATCGAGCATTTGTACCCGCACGAAGTGCCCATTGCACTGGCAGAGTTCCTCCGGGTGCTGAAACCCACGGGCTTTCTGCTGCTCACCTGCCCCGATCTTCAGTCCATATGCCGCCTGGTCGTCGAGGATAAACTGGATCTGCCGGCCTACGTCTCGCCTGCCGGACCCATAGCGCCTCACGACGTACTCTACGGGCATCGACCGCAACTGGCCGCGGGCAACCTTTTCATGGCGCATCGTACCGGCTTTACCCTGAAAACCATGATCGATACCATGCGTGCTGCCGGCTTTCGTTCGATGGCCGGGCAACAACGGGAAGACACTTTCGCCCTGTGGGTGATGGCAACCAAATCGCCGACGCCGGAGGAAGAACTCGGAAATCTGGCAAAGGAACATTTCCCGTCATGATCAACGCCGCGCGTGCTCTGGGCCATATGAGCGCGCCCTTGTGGCTGGGCCTGGGCAGTTGGCTCGAATCCAGGGATATGGCCGGCCTGGCCACAACCTGTTTCCGCAACGCCGCCGCCACCACCGGACATACGGGCGCCGAAGCCGGTTTCCGCCTTGGCAGGCGCCTGCTCGCGGAAGACAGGAACCGGGAAGCCGCAGAGGCCTATGAAGAGGCTGTGCGCAGGAATCCCGCGCACGCTCGCGCCTGGTGCGGTCTCGGCGCGGCGCGGCGCCGTCTGGCAGAGATGAATGCCGCACGCGATTCTTATGAGGAGGCCTTGCGGCTTGATCCGGATTACGCCGAGGCTTGGTGCAATCTCGGCGAATGGCGTTTCGTCAAGGGCGATGCCGCAGGCGCCCTCGAATGTCTTGAGCGTGCGCTGCGGCAGGCGCCTGATTTGCTCGAAGCCCTGAACAATCGGGTTGCGGCGCTCTACGAATTACGCCGTTACGAAGACGCGGAGAAACAGGCCCGGGATGCCATAGCCTGCCATCCGCGCGAGGCTTCCCTGCACGTGAACCTGGGCAATGTCCTCCTGCACACGGGAAGGGCACGCCCGGCGGCAAAGGCGTTTCGCGAGGCACTGGATTGCGATCCGGCATGCCCCGAGGCGCATTTCAATCTCGCCACGCTTTGGGGCGAAACACACCATCTTGCGAATGCCATCTCCTTCATTGAGCACGCGATAGCGGTCAAAGGGGAGAGCGCCCAGCGGCTCGCCTCGCTCGCGCTGGCGCAACAGTCTGCAGGGGACCACGCGGCGGCCGAGCTGACCTGCCGCAAAGTGCTCGATCTTCAGCCGGGCAACGTTTCTGCCTTGATCACGCTCGCCGGATGTCGAAGCACCCGCGCCGACCATCGCGGCGCGATCGGGTTGTACGAGCAAGCGCTGAAGACCAACCCGTACATGCCCTCGATCTATTCCAACATCGCCTTCAATGCGACCTATTTGCCGAATCTTTCTGCTGAACAGGTTTTTGCCTACCATAGGGAGTGGGCGGCGCGCTTCGAAGCATCCGCGGCTTCGCGTCGCTTCGTACATGCTGGGGAAGGCGATCCCGATAGGCCGTTGCGAATCGGTTACGTGTCGGGAGACTTCCACCGCCATCCGGTTGGTTTCTTGCTCCGCGATGTGGCGCGGCACCACGACCGATCACTATTCCAGATCTATGGCTACTCCATGGAGCGCAACCGAGATGAGATCAACAACTCCATCCGCGAGGGGACCGAAGCTTGGACTGAAGTTCTGTTGATGAGCGACGAAGAACTCGCAGCGCAAATCCATCGCGACCGGATCGACATCCTGGTGGATCTGTCCGGGCATACTGCCTACAACCGGTTGCCGGTATTCACCCTTCGGCCCGCGCCGGTACAGGCCACGTGGATTGGCTATTTTCACTCGACGGGACTGGAAAGCATCGACTACTTCATCACCGATCCCTACACGTCGCCCTGCGGCAGCGGACAGCTGTTTTCGGAGACGCCGGTGCACCTGCCTCACACGCGGTTCTGCTATTCGCCGCCTGACTATACGCCCGAAGTGGCGCCACCCCCGGCGCTCGAGCGCAGCGGCGTGACTTTCGGCTCCTTCAACCGCATCGAGAAGCTGGTGGACCCGGTGATCGCAGCCTGGGTCGGAATCGTCGAGGGAACGCCGGGCAGCCGGCTGCTCATCAAGGCAGGCAACCTGGACAAGGAGGGAATCCGCGAGCACCTGCGCGAGCGCTTTGCCGCCCACGGATTTCCCGGCGATCGCCTCGAACTGCGCGGCGCGTCCGCCCACCCGGACATGCTCGCCGAATACGGCGAGATCGACATTGCTCTGGATCCGTTCCCATTCAATGGCGGCATGACCACGCTGGAAGCGCTCTGGATGGGCGTCCCGGTGCTGACACTGGCAGGAGGCCATGGGGTGGTAGCGCGTCAGACCGTTTCCGCGCTGGAAAATCTGCAGCTTACGGAGCTTGCGTTTCCTGACGTTGACGCCTATATCCGGGGCGCGATCACTTTGGCGGGGGATCTCGATCGGTTGACGGATCTGCGGCAAAGTCTTCGGCCGCGGATGGCCGCGAGTCCGTTGCGCCAGCCGGAACAGTTCGCACGCGATCTCGAGACGCTTTATCGCCGGATGTGGCAGGCCTGGTGCAGGGGAGAAAGACTGCCGAGCGACATATAAGCTGCGAAAATATGTTTACTCGCACAAATGTAGCGGCGCGAGATTCAAACTGACCCCTGCGGGATCGAAAGTCGCCCTGCAATCCGGACGAGCCTGCGTTGGGACGTTCGGTCCCTCCTAGCGCCGATGCCAAGCGAGAATACAGTCCGTACCTTTACTTGATAACCAGCCCCTGTCCCGTTGGGAGCTCAAGTATCGAGCAATCTCTTTCTGCGAAAAAAGAGTCTTCGACTTCCTTTTGCTCACGGTAGAACTGCCAGCCGTAGTCATCCAGAACGATACTTCCTCCAGGAACAACTCGATCAAACAGATGCCGCAGAACTCCAATTTCTGCAGCGGCATTATTCAAGTCTATGTGAAGGAGAGAAATGTTTTCCGGGGCTACTTCTTGCAGTACATCGGGAAGAGAACCCTGCGTTACGTGTACACGCTCGAGCCCCGCAAAGCGGTCCCGAACCCTGTCATACAAATCCTCTCCGTGTTCCTCGTGGGCATGATGGGGCATTTCCGGCGTATGCACGAACAGGTCGTATAGATAATAGTGTTTGTCGCTATTGCCGAAGTCGACATAGTCATGGATGATTCTGGCGGAGGTTCCCTTGTAACAACCACATTCAACAAAATCGCCTGCCATTTTCATGGCTCGCTTCGCTGCCCAACATAGGACATGGGTTCGCCAGATTATCGTTTTTTCCACATCGGTTTGAGCGTGTCTGCCAAATGCGCTCATGAATGGGGCATCATCAAGAAAGCTTAGGTTCTTATGAAACGTGAGTAGGTTATCCCCAACAAAGACCCCCTTAGGAGCAACCTGATCCACCACTTGCTGGATTCCCCTGCGAAACCGATCAGCGTTGGCGACACCCCAGAACACTCCGGACAAATAGCTTTTCAACAATTCCTCCAGTTGGGCGCAATTGAAGCGCTCCGAGTGTAATCAATCTGTGGATGGCTTGTTTCAGAAACGGCAGGCGAACACCATGCCTGCAGTGCCCACACCTGCCTCAGGGACGGTTCGGCATCATTTGAGCATGCAAACGACTAAGCCTGAACCAATAATTGATACAGATCGCCCTTACAGGCGCATACCAAGGTTGGAGACACGAATATGTCGACAACCGTGTCTGCTTTGCACCCGCCTCCCCCAGAACTTGCATCGGGGAACTTGCCGACGCGGAGGCGCCCTTTATGCGGGGGGCAGCGGGTTACCAAGATCTGGCTGCACTCACTCACAAAATCGACGCCCTGAATTATCGGAATGCGAGACTAGCAGCCTGACGTGTCCAGCGTAATCAGCGGCGCCTGGTTCGCAGCCGCAGCGGTGTAGGTAATCCGGCATTGCGACGGAATGGACGCCCCGACGACATCGTAGGTTCTTACACCGGTTCCCTGGGTAATGGTGAACCCCTCCGCCGCACTCACCTGTGAGGCGATGTCGATGCCTGTCGACGACGCATCAGGATAACGGTTCACCATCGCCACCAGCGCGCCGTCCATGTTCACCTGACCGGCCGATGACGTGCAGACGCCGGTATACCCTTGCGCGAGATCCACCTCACAGCGCGCCTTGGCGAGATACGCGGCGGCCTTGATCGTCCCCATGATCGACTGCGCCTTGGAAATCCGCGCATCGCGCTGCAGGTTGACGAACCGGGGCAGCGCGACCGCGGCGAGGATGCCCACTATCGTGATCACGATCACCAGTTCGATCAGCGTAAAGCCGGCGGCCGACCCGCGTGCCCAAGAGTACGAGGATGCCCATGACGTATTGCGTTTCATCGCGTTATCTCCCACACCCGATATGCTACCCCGAAAACCATACATAAGGATTAACCGGATCCAGCGACAGCCCCTCCACTTCCCAGGGTACGTCCGACTTCAGCGCGCGCATCCGCCACCGCAGTATCGTCGGCTCGCCGCGCTCGACCGAAAGGTGAAATCTGAGCTTGGGGATGTAGCCAAGCTCCGCCCGGTCGGTGTCGTAGAACCAGCTTCCTTTCGGCAGCGATCCGATCTCGGCATTGGCGACGCTCCCGACGTAGCCCTCGGGCGAACGCGCGACCCACGACAGCGGATTGACCCGAAGCAGTTCCCCCATGTCCCGCGCCCGGCCCTGGATCAGCCTGTCCGCGATCTGGTAGCGCAGCCCCGAGCGCACGTTCTGGACGGTGAGCTGCACCACCGCCGCTTCGCCCAGTTCCTCGTAATACAGCAGCGCGGTGAGCAGCGAACCGGCCAGTATCGCCAGCAGCGCCGCGACGACCGAGAACTCCAGCCAGCTGAGCCCGGTCTGGCGTATGCGTACCGGGCGGTATGTCCAGGCTCTCATTCACGTCAAGCGCCATTTTTTTGGATAGTCGGGAACGGTCAGCGCTTTATAGCGACTTTGCCGAGGTCCCATATCGGCAGGAAGATGCCCAGCGCGAGGATCAGGACCAGGATGCCTAGGAACACGATAAGTATCGGCTCGATCTGCTGTCCCAGCGTCTTGATCTCGTATTCGACTTCGCCCTGGTACATGTCGGCGACCTCCTGCATCATCTCCTCGAGCGACCCCGACTCCTCCCCCACCGCGAGCATCTGGATGACCACCGGCGTAAACACGTCCGCGGCGATGGCGGTGCGCAGGATGCTGTCGCCTCGCTCCACGCCGTCGCGCATCTTGTCCACTTTGTCCGCGATGAACGCGTTGTCGACCGTCTGCGCCACGACCGCCATCGCCTGCACGATCGGCACGCCGCTTTTCATCGCCAGCGCGAAGCTGCGGGAAAAGCGCGCCAGGGTCGCCTTGCGCATGATCTTTCCCGCCACGGGGAATTTGAGTTTGATCCTGTCCCACTGATAGCGCCCGGCCGTCGTGCCGACCCACGCCTGAAATACGGCGTACAACAGCACGACGCCCAGCGCAAGCAGGTACCAGTATGAAACCATGAAATTGGAAAAGCCGATCAGCAGCCGGGTCAAGGGCGGTAGCGGCGCGCCGAAGCCCTGAAAGACCTTCGCGAAGACCGGAATGACCCAGATATTCACGATCACGATCGCAATCGCCATCGCAGCGACGACGAACGAAGGGTAACGCAGCGCCGCCTTCACCTGGTCGCGCATGAATTTCTCGAACTCGAGGTGCTGGGCAAGGCTCAGGAATACCTCTTCCAGCCGGCCGGTGAACTCGCCCACCCGCACCATCGCCAGGTAGAACGGCGTAAACACCTTCGGCTGGCGCGCCAGCGACACCGAGAGGTCCCGCCCCGACTCGAGGCTTCCCCGTATTTCCTGCAATACGTCCTTCAACGGTTTGCTGCTTGTGGATTCCTGCAGGCCCGTGAGCGCCCGTATGATCGGAACCCCCGCCTTCAGCAGCGTATAGAGCTGGCGGCTGAACATCAGGATATCGTTATGGGTGACCTGTTCCTTGAACAGCCTCCCCAGCAGCAGCGACACATCGCCTCCCGCGCCTGCCTTCCTTGCTGTAATGTCCAGCGGCGCAATGCCCTGCCCGAGCAACTGCTCGGCCACGGCAGCTTCGGTCGCGCCCTCGGCGACGCCCTTGACCAACTGGCCGGCAGTGGAGCGCCCCGTGTAGGAATAACTCGCCATCGACGGCCGGCGCCTAGTCTTCGAACTCGTTGCTGATGCGCATGGCCTCTTCGACTGTCGTGCGTCCCTCCCGCACCAGCCTTATGGCGTCGCTTCGCAGCGTGTTGGCACCCATTTGCAGCCTGGCCGCATGGATGAAGACGTTGACGTCGGGCTGGTTGGCCGCCTCGACCACGGGAACCGTCATTTCCAGCATTTCGTAGACACCGGTACGTCCCAGATAGCCGGTGCCGTTGCAGTGGGTGCATCCGGCGCCGCGGAATATCTCCAAGGCACCCGTTTGGCCGCCCAGCTCGACATGCAGCCACTCGAGCTCATGCGGCGAAGGCTGGTGCGTTTGCGCGCAGCTCTCGCAGATAACGCGCACCAGCCGCTGCGCCAGAACCAGTTGCAGCGACATGGCGACCATGTAGCGCGGCACCCCCATGTCGAGCAGGCGGACCGGTGTCGCGATCGCATCGTTGGTGTGCAGCGTCGACAGCACCATGTGGCCGGTGATGGCCGCTCTCATGCCGATCTCGGCGGTCGCCTGATCGCGCATCTCGCCCACCAGAATCACGTCCGGATCCTGGCGCAACGCGCTGCGCAGCACCCGGTCGAAGCTCAGGTCGATCTTTTCGTGCACCTGGACCTGGTTGATGTTGGGCAGCCGGTATTCGACCGGATCCTCCACCGTGATGATCTTGCGCTCAGGCGTATTGATCTCCGAGAGCGCCGCATACAGCGTCGTGGTCTTGCCGCTTCCTGTCGGGCCGGTGACCAGCACCATTCCGTTGGGCCGCCTGATCACCTGGCGCACGCGCTCCAGGATGTTCGGCGGCATGCCGAGCCTGTCCATGCCCATCAGCCCGCTTGCCTGATTGAGCAGACGCATGACCGCCGATTCCCCGTGCTGCGTCGGCATGGTCGACATCCGCACATCGATCGGCGCGTTGCGTACCTTGATGTTGAAACGCCCGTCCTGGGGCAGTCTTTTCTCGGAGATATCCAGCCCGGCCATCAGCTTTAGGCGCAGCACCACCGCGCTGGCAATCTTCGAATCCGAGTCGGTCTGGATGTGCAGTATCCCGTCGATGCGGAACCTTATCCGGAGATATTTTTCCTGCGGCTCGATATGAATGTCGGAGGCGCGCAGCTTCACCGCCTCCTCGAACACCGTCTGCAGCAGCTTGACGACCGGCGCCTCTTCCTGGCCGAGCGTCAATCCGAGCAGTTCGCCGAATTCGACCGGCACCTCCCCGAGTTCAGCCGTCAGTTCCCGGGCGAGGCCCGTGATTTCGCCGGTTCTGCGATAAATCCGGTCAAAGGTCGCGAGCAGTTCGCCCTCGGTGACAGCGGCCAGTTCGATGTCGCGCTTGAGGATACGGCTCAGTTCGTCATAGGCAAACAGATCGGTGGGGTCGGCCATGCCCACCCGGATCTTCTCACCGGCGGACTCGAGCACCAGCGCGCGGAAACGCCGCGCCTGCGCTTCAGGCAGAATCTGCACCACGTCGGACTTGAGGTCGTAGAACTTGAGCTGAATGAAGGGAATGTTCAGCTGCCGCGCCAGCGCCTTCGACAGCCCATCCTCGCTCACATAGCCGCTGTCTACCAGCACGCGGCCGAGCTTGCGCCCCGATTTCTTCTGCTGCGCCAGCGCGAGCGCCAACTGGTCGTCGGTTATGACGTCCTGCCGCAACAGCAATTCACCCAGCCGCAGTTTTTCAGGCTTCGCCATCAAGGCTCGTCCTAATTTTACTATTCCACTTTATGAATAGCGCCTATCCATTTGATAATAGGATCATAACAGACATTACGCGAATCACAATAGCTTTAT
>Ga0156228_1099_pt1 | contig 21701 bp, 24 predicted proteins | sample RifCSPlowO2_12_FD_107876 | JGI IMG/M metagenome (GOLD analysis project Ga0156228, IMG submission 107876) | Betaproteobacteria bacterium RIFCSPLOWO2_12_FULL_65_110 | reverse complement strand
ACCTCTGGATTCCGGGTTCCACCCTGACGGGTGGCCCCGGAATGACGGCTTTGGTGGGACGCTCGGCCATGTGCTGAGGTTTGTCACTAATCAGGTAACATGATGAAGAAGTTCACCATCACACTCGACCAGGAAACCGCCGCCTGGGCGCGCTCCTCCGCAGCGCGCAGTGGCGTCAGCCTGTCGCGCTTCGCGGGCGACGTGCTGCGCGATCGCATGCGCGAGGCACGCGCGTACGAGGAAGCGATGCGGGGCTTTCTGGCCGAGAAGCCGCTCAGGCTGAAAAAGCCGGGAAATCGCTACCTGACCCGGGACGAGGCGCATGACCGCACGCGTCTTCGTTGACGCGAGCGTCCCGCCGTACGCGTTCGGCCGGCCGCGGCGGCGATGAAGAATTCCGGCGCGATCAAAGCCGAGGTCCGACGCGATGTCGACCAGGCCGAGCGATGATGAGGCCGGGCCGAGCGCCACGCCGGCTCGATCGCCAGCGCCGTAAATCGACAACATTCATCGGCGCATCGCGCCGTTCCGCGCCAGCCGCAGGGCAGTTATAATGTCAAAACTGACAACCCACCCGGGGAAAATTCCGCCATGGCCGCCAAACCGCCCTCCTCCCGGTTGCGCGCGCTGCTGCGAGCGCGCATCACGCGCCGCATCGACGAGCTGCACCTGAACCGCGCCGACGCGGCCGAGGAGCTCGGCTTCACGGCCTCGCAGCTGACCCGGCTGCGCGCCGACGAGGACATTTTCAGCCTCGACCGGCTGGTGGAGGCCGCGAGCGCGATCGGGCTCGCGGTGCGCATGACCGCGACCCGGCCGTACGGGTAGCGGTGAGCGCGGGCCTTGGCGCAAACCCGCATTCGGATGCATCATCACGGTTTCACCGGCGAAGGAGGAACGCTCATGACACAAGGCCATCGGCAATTCGGCATCCGGGGATTCATGACCGCTGCGCTTGCCGGCGGCGTGGCGCTCGCTGCGGCGCTGCCGGTCGCGCCGGCCTCGGCCCAGGGCTACCCGGTCAAGCCCATCAAACTGGTGGTGGCCTTTTCGCCCGGCGGGCCGACCGACATCGTGGCGCGCATCGTGGCGCAGAAGATTTCCCCGGCGCTCGAGCAGCAGGTGGTCATCGATAACCGTCCCGGGGCCGCAGGCACGCTGGGGGCGGATATCGTGGCGAAGTCGCCGGGAGACGGCTACACGCTGCTGCTCGGGACCATTTCCACGCTGGGCCTTGCGCCCTCGACGTTCCCGAACCTCCCCTACGATCCTCTGAAGGCGTTTGCGCCGATCAGCCTGCTGACCAACAACTATTTCGTGATCGGCGCCAACGCCGCCGCGGTGCCCGGGACGCTGGGCGAATTCATCGCGCAGGCCAAGGCGATGCCGGACAAGTTCAACTTCGCCTCGAACGGCACCGGAAACATCACCCATGTCGCCGGGGAAATGTTCAACGCCATGGCCGGCGTGAAGCTGGTGCACATCCCCTATAAAGGCACCGCGCCCGCGGCGCTGGACGTCGCCGCCGGCCGCGCGCACATCCAGTTCGACCTGCCGACTGCGTTTCTGCAGCACATCGCTGCGGGCAAGATCCGGGCGCTTGCGCTGGCGGGCCCGAAGCGCGACCCGCGGCTCCCCGATGTGCCGACAACGGCCGAGGCGGGGTTGCCCGGCTTCGTGGCGAGCGCGTGGTTCGGCCTGGTGGCGACCGCGGGAACGCCCGATGCGGTGATCCGGCGCCTGAATGCCGAAGTGGTCCGGGCCCTGGCCTCGAGCGACGTTCGCGACACCATCCTCAAGCTCGGCCTGGAGCCCGCGGGCAACACGCCCGAGCAGTTCGCCGCGCTGATCGCCGAAGAAAACACGAAGTGGGCGCGGATCGTGAAGGACTCGGGGCTCAAGCTCAACTGACCCGCGCCGAGCGCGAAGGGGGAACGGCTCATGGAACTGCTCAGCGTCAGAATCGACAAGCCCGAGACCGCCAACTTCATCCTCGGCCAGACTCACTTCATCAAGACCGTGGAGGACGTGCACGAGGCGCTGGTCGGGGCGGTGCCGGGGATCAAGTTCGGCCTGGCGTTCTGCGAGGCCTCCGGCAAGTGCCTGGTGCGCTGCTCGGGCACCGACGCGGCGATGGTGGAGCTGGCGAAGAAGAACGCGCTCGCCCTGGGCGCGGGGCACAGCTTCATCGTGTTCCTGGGCGAGGGGTTTTTCCCGCTGAACGTGCTCAACGCGCTGAAGCTGGTGCCCGAGGTGTGCCGCATTTTCTGCGCCACGGCCAACCCCACCGAAGTCGTGATCGCGCAGACCGACCAGGGGCGCGGCATCCTGGGGGTGGTGGACGGCGCTTCGCCCAGGGGCGCGGAGACCGAGGCCGACGTCGTCTGGCGCAAGGGTTTCCTGCGCCAGATCGGGTACAAGCTTTGAGGGGTGGGACTGTCTTCGAGCGCTGCAGCCCTATCTTGTTCCCGATCGGGAGTAATTTCCGGGTTTCAAGCCTGTAGCGACGAGGCTGCCGCCGTCGAGCGAATCTTGTCCGTGATCGATGAGCGGGCAACGCGCCTTGCGGGCACGCTCGAATGAAACGGCCGGTTCCATTCAGCGCACCGGGATCGAGCCGGAACAAACGCCTGTGTACGGTACGACCATGATCGGGAAAACCAAATCATTCATATGAACACAGCCAAAGTCTGGCGCGATTTCGACCAGGCCGAACTGGACCGCCAGTACAACAGCCGCGGCACGGTTCCCGACCACATGGTGTACGTGCGCGACTACGCCGAGCGCACGCGCGCCGCCAAGGCGAGCCTCGCGTGGAGCGAGTTCGCCTACGGCGAGGGGCCCGCGGACAGGCTGGACGTCTATCGCGCACTCAAGCCGGGCGCGCCGGTGCTGGTATTCCTGCACGGCGGGGACTGGCGCGCGCTGTCGAAGGAAGAAAGCGGCTTCGGCGCTCAGGCCTTTGTCGCGGCGGGCGCGACCCTCGTTGCGCCCGACTTCAGCCTGGTGCCCGATACCAATATCCCCGCCATGGGCGCGCAGGTGCGCCGCGCGCTCGCGTGGCTGTGGCAGAACATCGCCGGAGAGGGCGGCGACCCCGCGCGCATTTTCGTCGCCGGGCACTCCTCGGGGGCGAACCTGGTGAGCCAGCTGCTCACCTGCGACTGGGCGCGCGATTTTCGCGCGCCGGCCGACCTGGTGAAGGGCGCGGTGTTCATGAGCGGCCTGGGCGACCTGGAGCCGGTGCGCCTGTCGTTTCGCAACCAGTGGCACAAGCTGGACGAGGCGATGGTGGCCGAGGCGTCGCTGTTGCGCCGCAAGCCCGCCACCGCGTGCCCGATGATCCTCGCCTACGGGGAACACGAGACCGACGACTACAAGCGCCAGGGGCGCGAGGTCGAGGCGTACTGGGCCGTGCAGGGCAACCGCACGCAGTTCTTCGAGCTCGCCGGCCGCAACCACTTCGACGCGGTGCTGGAATGGGCCGATCCGGCAAGCGCGCTGTTTCGCGCCACGCTCGCGATGATGGAGCTGGGCTGAGCGGCACGGGCGTTCGGCGCGCTGAAGCCGCGCCCTACAGTCTTGCGTGGTTCGGCGCGCTGAAGCCGCGCCCTACAGTCTTGCGTGGTTCGGCGCGCTGAAGCCGCGCCCTACAGTCTTGCGTGGTTCGGCGCGCTGAAGCTGCGCCCTACAGTCTTGCGTAGGGCGCGGGTTTACCGCGCCGGGTTTGGAACACAGCGTGGTTCGGCGCGCTGAAGCTGCGTACAGTCTTGCGTAGGGCGCGGGTTTACCGCGCCGGGTTTGGAACACAGAAGGATCGTAGGGCGCGGGTTTACCGCGCCGCCCACCATCGGCGCGCTTTGCATTACCATCCGCAGTGCCATGAACATCCATAGACCACGCGGCTGCGCTGCGCCGCTCGATGCGGCCCGCTGACATCGTGCAGCCCTCGCGCTCGACCATCCTGCTCATCAGCCTCGTCGTGGTCACGATGACCTCGATCGGCATGAGCACGTTCAGCCTGTTCATGCCGCCGATGCAGGCCGAGTTCGGCTGGTCGCGCTCGATGGTCACGGTGCCCTACACGGCGGCGATGATCAGCTGGGCGGTGGGCGCGGTGCTGTTCGGAAAACTTGCGGATGATTTCGGCGTGCGGCGCGTGATCCTGGGCGGCGTGGCGCTGATGGCGCTCGGCTTTTTCGGCATGGGCGCCTCGCGCAATATGTGGCAGCTGGTGCTCACCTACGGGGTGATGGTGGGCCTCGCGATGGGGGCCTGCGGCCTGGCGATCGTGTCGCTCTTGGTGTCCAAGCATTTCGATGCGGCCGACCGCGGCTTCGCGGTGAGCGTGATCCAGACCGCGCCGCCGTTCAGCGCGCTCCTGTTCCCGCCGCTCGTGTACCTGCTCATGCACAAGCACGACTGGCGCATCGCCGCGCTGGCGGCCGGGATGCTCATCGCCTGCGTCGCGCTGCCGCTGGCGTGGATAGGCGTGCGTGATCCCCGTCGCGATGCCGGCGCGGGCCACGCCGGCGCGCGCGCGCGCTGGGCGGAATGCATGCCGTGCCTGCGCGACCGGCGCATGATGATCCTGTTCGCCGCGCGCTTCTCCTGCGGCGTGGCGTTCTTCCAGATCGCCCACCTGGTGGCGCTCACCCTCGCCAAGGGCTTCAGCATCGCCGCGGGCGCCACGGCGGTGAGCGTGTTCGGCGGCGCGGCCATCGCCTCGGCGCTGCTGTTCGGCTGGCTGTCGGACAACTACGGGCGCTCGAAGATGCTGGGCCTCTCCTATCTGGTGCGCGGGCTGGGCACGCTGCTGCTGGCGGTGAATTTCTCGAGCGAGTTCTGGTTTTTCGTGGTGGTCGGCGTGGCGATCGGGCCCACCTTCGGCACCGTGGCGATCCAGAACGTGATGTTCTACGAGATCGTCGGCCCGCGCCTGGCGGGCGTGGTGCTGGGCCTGTCCTTCATCGTGCACCAGATCGGCGCCGCCGGCGGCCCGATGATCGCGAGCATGGCGTTCGAGCGCACCGGCAGCTACGACGGCTTCATGCTGGTGATGGCCGGGATCCTGATCGTCGCGGGCCTGCTGGTGGTCGGCGTCGCCGGCCCGGACGCGCGCGCGCGCCGGTCCGTCCTGGCGACGAACCCTGGCGCTTCCTGAAGCGGAAGAGGTCTGTCCTCTTGCTGAAACGGTCTGTCGCCGTTTCTTGCGGTGCGCATGACCGCGAGCCGGCCGCACGGCCGGCGGCGAGCGCGCGCCTTCAGCCGCACGCGATGGCCTCGATCTCGACGCGCGCCCCGCCCACCAGGCCCGCTGCCTGGAACGTGGTTCGCGCCGGCGGGTCTTTCGGAAAGTAGCCGCTGAAGACCTCGTTCATCGCCATCAGCTCCCCGAGGTCGGCCAGGTAGATCGTGACCTTCGCGACCTTGGCGAGCGACGAGCCGGCTGCCTCGAGCACCGCCTTCAGGTTTTCGCACACCTGGCGCGTCTCCGCGCCGATCCCGCCTTCGGCCAGGCGCCCGGTCGCGGGGTCCATCCCGAGCTGGCCCGAGGCGAAAACCCAGCCGCCGGTCTTGATCGCCTGCGACAGCGGGACCCTCGCCGGGGGCACTTTGTCGGTGTGCACTACGTGTCGCTCCATGGTGTGTTCCTCCTCGCGGTAATGGATGGGGTGATGCAGGGCAGCGTAACGAAGATAGCCGAAAGGCCGTGCGCGAAATACGGGGTCTGACCCCACGACTTGCGGTATTCGCAATTCGCGAATAACATAACTCCATGATCCTAAAGCCTCAAGATGTCGTCATTCTGCTCAAACTGGTTGCCCTGGGCCCCAGGCCGTGGACCTTCCAGAGCGTGGCGATGGAACTGTCGATCAGCCAGTCGGAGGTCCATGCCGGGGTGCGACGGGCGGTGACTGCCCGCTTGATGACCGACGCGGCCACGGCGTCCGGCCGGCCGGTGCGCGCCGCGTTGCTCGAGTTTCTGGTTCACGGGGTCAAGTATGCCTATCCGCCCGGGCGCGGCCACATCACGGGCGGCGTGCCGACCGGCTACGCAGCGCCGCCGTTGAACAAGGTGATCGCTCCGCCGGGGGATCCGCCCCCTGTCTGGCCTCATGCCGGGGGCAGCGTGCGCGGCTATGCGTTCGCGCCCTTGTACCGGACCGTGCCCCAGGCTGCGTTGCGGGATTCGCAGCTCTACGAACTGCTGGCGCTCGTGGACGCGATTCGCGACGGACGCGCGCACGAGTGCGATGTTGCCGTCAGGGAGCTCGAGTCGCGGCTTGGCGGTGATGGCGGGATAACTCAGGCTGCCTCGCAACCGGCCGCAGCGAGGCCGGCCTTGCACTCGCCTGCGGCCAGCCGTGCCTCCAAGGGGTCAAAGCCGGTTGCGCAGAAACTTCGCATCTCGCAGACCAGGCTCGCCGCGCTGTGCCGCAAGTACGGCATCGCCAAGCTGAGCCTGTTCGGATCGGCGTCCAGAGGCGAGTTGACGCCCGAGAGCGACGTGAACCTGATGGTCGAGTTTTCCTCCGGCAGCAGCGCGTCGCGGTTCGACATCGCGCCGATGCAGGACGAATTTCCCGCTGCGTTCGGCGGCCGCGAAGTGGACATCGTCACGCCGGAAATCCTGCTCGATCCGTTCCGGCGGGATTCCATCGTCCCGGACCTGAAGCCGATCTACGAAGCCTGAGACGCGTGACCGGGGCCGAGTGAAAGGTCAGACCCCAATTTTCACGCGCCCGGATCCATCAGCCTGCGCAGGTCGGCGATGATCTGCTGCGTGGTCTGCTGGTGCCCCACGGCCAGGCGCAGGCGTCCTTCGGGATCGAACACGTAGGTGAGCGCGGTGTGGTCGATGGTGTAGGACTTTCCGGCCGGCACCTTCTGGTAGTAGACGCGGAATTCCTTCGCCACGTCTTTGATGCGCTCGGGCGAGCCCCACAGGCCGACGAAGCTCGGGTCGAAGGCGAGGGCGTAGTTCCTGACGTCGGCCGGTGAGTCCCGCTCCGGGTCGAGCGTGATGGTGACGACCTGGATTTTTTCCTTGTCGGCGCCGAATCCGTTGCGCACTTCGGCCGCGCGGATGAGCGCCGCCGGGCAGACTTCCGGGCAATACGCATAGCCGAAGAACACCATTACGTATTTGCCGCGCCAATCGGCGAGTGTGCGCTCGCGGCCGTCGGCATCCGAAAGCCGGAAATCCCTGCCCCAGCCGGCGCCGGTGAGATTGATGCCGTGGTAGTCCGGGGTCAACAGGTCGCAGGCGACGAGCGCCGCCGCGATCACTGCCAGTACCGTCGTTGTCAGGGCCCTGCCCATCGTGAACCGCTTGCCGGAAAAACGGGGACAGACCACGTTTTTGCTCCTCGAAAACGTGGTCTGTCCCCGTTTTTTCGGCGATCAATACTCCTCGACCGTGTCGATAAGTCTCTTGATGAAATCCTGCCCGCCGATGAAACGGAATCCGGAGCAGTGCACGTGACTGCCATCGGGCAGCGTGACGGTCTCCGAATACCGCACTTCCATGTCGATGCTGACCGGATCGGTTCCCGGCATTTTGATGCGGCTGCCCACCAGCACGGTGCCCGGTTCGAGCATGATGTCCGAGGGATAGAGCAGGACGCTCAAGCCGCCGGTGCTGATGTCCCTTATCTGCGCGTCGAAGGGTGTGATGCCGCCGGCATCGGCGACGCACCGCAGCGGGACCGCGGGGTGCGCGTCGTGGCGCACATTCCGGCGGCGCTGCAGCACGGCAAGGATCTCCGGATAGCGCAGACGTATCGCCGGCGCACCGTCGTGCATCAGTTTGCAGGGTTCGGCGGCGACGAACTCGATATGCCAGTTGCCCGTCTCGGAAACGAAAGTCACGCGCGCGCGGTCCAGCAAGGCCGCATTGGCCGATTCGTCCGCCGTCGCGGTGACGATGATGAACTTCCCGCCCTGGTCGGCGCGGATGATGCGGGCGGTGAACGGACCGTCTGGCAGTTCCGCGGTGACCAGGTTGCGTCGGGCGGCCAGCGGCGCGAGCACCCGCGCGATCTGGGAGATCGAGCGCAGCAGGAGGCCCGACGGATCGGCTGTTTTTGGGGTCGCAGGCATGGGCGGTGCGGCAACGGGCCTGTTACGCCGGACCCCGGGGAACGATTGCCTGGCCGGTCTTGACAGACGCGCGCACGGCAACGGCATGGGATTGTGAAAGGGAATAGATGGAATCGAGCACCGAAAGCAGGTAGTAGTTGAAAAACGAGCCCGCCAGAGCAAGCATCAAGGTGATTCTTTCGAGGGGCCGCCAGATCCGCGACCTGCGGTCCTCTTCGGGCCTGCGCGCGGCGAGCGCCTCGATATATCGGTGTATGTCGTCGACGGAATTGAATCGCGGCGGCGGTCCCGACTCCGGGCGCCTGCTCGACCCCGGCCGCGCGAGCCTGTCCTGCAAGTCGAGGACAATCTGCTTTTCCTCGGCGACAAAATCCCGGTTTTCCGCGCTGGCCCGCTTTGCCGCGATGCGCGCTAGGGATTCGCTGTCCAGGAACGCCGAGAGGTCGTGGGCAACCAGCACGATCGTTTTGGGTTTCCCCGTCTTGTCCCGCACCGGATTTCCCGTGCACTCGATGAAGCGCCACGAGCCGTTGGCGGAAACCAGGCGCAGCTGCATGCGCCTGGTTGAGCCGGGGGACGAGGCCGCGACCGCGTTCAGGAACGATTCGGCCTGCTCCCGGTCCTCGGGATGAACGAGCTGCAGCCAATCCGCGCCCGAGCCGAAGGCGTCGCGTTCGAAGTGCTTCGCGTACGAAGAACTCGCGTAAAGGAATCGGCCCCGGGTGTCCAGCATGGATACCATGTCGGTCACATTCTCGGCGATGAAACGGAATTGCTCTTCGCTGGTCAGCAGCGCGTCACGCGTACGGACGAAATTCCTGTTCCGGATGTATGCAAGCGATCCGACCCACGATGCGTAGACGAGGATGCCGACGATACAAGTTGCGGTGACGACCGGCCCGGTATCCGGTTTGAAGTGGTAACCCGTCACTGCTCCCCAGGCGCCGGCAGCGGCGCCGAACACGGCAAGACTGCGTAACAGGCGGCTCAGATGCCCGTGTGCGGCGCTGTTGAGGCAGACCGCGGTCAGCAGCCCGACGCTGGGCCAGAGCGCAAAATGGAGTTGTGCCGTCCAGGCGCCGAGAAGCAGCGCGTCGGCGTACAGATTGTTCAGCTCCGCACGCTTGGAATCGGCGACGATGCGCGTGTGCAGATAAGCGAGATGCGGATAGACGAGCAGGGTGAGGACCGCCGGGAAGAATTCCCACGCGCTGAATCTTCCCCTCTCTATCCACAGTATTCCGATCGCCAGGAAACTGAAAGCGAAGGCCACCGTCCGCGGCGCATAGTTGTTCAGCGCGAGACGGTGCGCGGGTGGCAACGCCAATTGCATCCCAACTCCCTCTGCTGTGGTTGTGGTGCCGCTCTACGGTCTTGCCGGTCCGGACTGCATCACGCCGGGCGCGGTCATCGCGTCGCGCGCTTGCCGGTATGCGGGCGCCGGCGTCTGCGCGACGTTTGCGGAGGCCTGAATGTCAGTGTCATATTACCGCGCGCCGCGCAACAAAGCCAAGGAATTCGGCGGCAATCGATGCGTGCCTGCGAATGAGAACAGCGCAGAGGCGACGCGTTTGCATGCTCGTGAATTCCCGAGACGCTCGGGCCAGGCCAGCGTGAGGCGCCGGTGATGCGGCGCAGGATCCGGTTGGCCGAAGGTCCTAGATCGAAGGTCCTAGCTCGAACGTCCTGGATCGAACGTCCTATATCGAAGGTCACGGACCATGCGTGCCGGACCACACGTCGAGCGGCTGAGGGCGACGGGAATCAGCGTGCCGGAATACGCTTTGTGTTGTGCGCCCGTTCCTGCTTGATGGCGGCGAGCACTTTCTCCGCAGTCGCAGGCAGCGAGGTGATGCGCACGCCCACGGCGTCGTGGATCGCGTTGAGAACCGCGGCGGCGGTCGGCACCGAGGTCGGCTCTCCCACCCCCTTGGCGCCGAACGGACCGGTGGGATCGTAGCTGTCGACGATGTCGACTTCGATTTCCGGCATGTCGAGGCTGGTGGGCATGATGTAATTGGCCAGGTTCGGGTTGACCTGCACGCCGGCGCCGTCGAACAGTATCTGTTCCTGGAGCGCGAAACCGATCCCCATCGAAATTCCGCCTTCGACCTGGCCCTCGACCAGCATCGGGTTGATGGGCCTGCCGCAGTCGTGTGCGGCGACGATGCGCAGCACTTCCACTTCGCCCGTCTCGTCGTCGACGTCGACTTCGGCGATCTGGGTCGCGTAGACATAGGTGCTGAAAGGCTTGCCCTGGCCGGTCAAGGGATCCATTGCGACGGTGGGCGGGTTCCACGATGCGCTGCCGATGGCCGGCTGACCCATCACGACCTGCGAGCGGTGGGCGACCTCGCCGATGGCGGCGTTCCTCTGCGGGTATCCCTTGACCTGGATCTTGCGATCCCGGGCCTCGAGCTGCGCCGGCTTCACGCCGAGCATGGGCGCGGCGGTCTCGAACAATATCAGTTTGGCCTGCTCGGCCGCGAGCCTGACTGCGTTTCCGGTGACGTAAGTGGTCCGGCTCGCGATGGCGCCGGTATCCATCGGCATCGCATCGGTGTCGGCCGAGAGGACATGCACGTCGTCGGTCGCGATGCCGAGCTCCTCCGCGGCGATCTGCGCGAGCACCGTCAGCGAACCCTGTCCGGTCTCCACGGTGCCGGTGAGCAGCGTGGCAGTGCCGTCCTCGTTCACCTTCACCGTCGCCGCGCTCGGATTGGCCGATACGGTGAAGCCGATCGGATACCACATGCAGGCGATGCCGCGTCCGCGCCGCTTCATGAGCGCGGCTCCTTCCAGCCGAAGCGCTGCGCCGCGCGGAGCAGCGAGTCCTTCAGCACGACGCTGTGCAGCACCTGGCCCGTCGGGCTCGCCGTGCCTTCCTCGAACGCGTTGAGGAGCCTGATTTCGAGCGGATCCATGCGCAGCGTCGCGGCGATTTCATCCATCTGCGATTCGTAGGCGAAGCAGACCTGCGGCGCGCCGAACCCGCGCATTGCGCCGGTCATCGTCTTGTTCGTGTAGACGGCATGGGCTTCGACGAGCAGGTTGTCGATACGGTAGGGCCCGGTGGACAGGATGCACGCCTTTCCGAGCGTGGTTTCGCTCCACGAGCAGTACGCGCCGCCGTCGAGTACCAGCCGCACCTTGCGCGCGACGATCCGGCCGTCCTTGGACACGCCGGTCCTGTAATCCATGACGAACGGATGGCGGGTGGTGGTGGAGGCGAACTCCTCGCCGCGGGTAAACACGCCTTTGACGGGCCGGCCCGTCTTCTTCGACAGCAGCGCGAGGACCGGCTCCTGGGTGATCTCGTTCTTGCCGCCGAAATTGCCGCCCACGATGGTGGCGACGATGCGCACCCGGTTGAGCGGCAGTTTCAGGGTGCGCGAGATGTCGGCGCGCCCGAGCGTGATCCGGCCGAGCGTGGTATGGATGGTCACGCGGCCGTTGGGATCCCACACCGCGATCGCCGCGTGCGGTTCCAGAGGCGCATGCTCCACCATCTGGGTCCGGTACTGCCTCTCGAAGACATGGTCCGCCCCGGCGAGAGCCGCGTCCGCATCGCCCTTGCGGATGACCTTGGTCTCGTAGATATTGCTCGCCGGCGCATGCACCTTGGGCGCGTCCTCGCGCATCGCCTCGAGCGGATCGAAGACCGCCGGCAACGGTTCGTAGTCGACCACGATCTTTTCGATCGCCTCGGCGGCAATCTGCTCGGTGAGCGCCGCCACCGCCGCGACGCCGTCGCCCGCGTGGAATACGCGCTCATCGGCGAGCACCGGCTGATCCTGCAGCGACGGACCGAACGAGTTGACCGGGATCTCGCGTCCCGTCAGCACGGCCAGCACCCCTGGCATCGCCTCGGCCGCGCGCGTATCGATGCTGCGGATGCGTGCGGCGGCGATCCCGGCGCGCTTGATCTTCGCGTACAACATGCCGGGAAAGGCGAGGTCGTCGATGTAACGCGTCTGGCCAAGGCCGTGCAGGCGGCCGTCGGGGCGCGTTGCGCGCTGGCCGACCGCGGGGGTCTGAAGGCGAACCTGCGGCACCAGGGTTTCGATCGGAAACGCCGCCGGCAGCGCGAGCGGATGAGCGCGCGCGATTTCGCCGGCGCTGCCCGGCGGCTGCGTCGTCGTGCGCGGCGATTTTTCCGCCGACCTTGCTTTTTTCGGCATCACCCGGTCCTCCGGCGTTGCTGCCGCACCCTGGCCTCGATCATGTCGATTCCACCCGGCCTGCGGCCCGCGCGTGCCCGGCATCCGCCTGCGCGCGCTCCGCGCGCAGGCGGCGCGCCGCATCCTGAACTGCTTCGATCATCTTGACGTAACCGGTGCAGCGGCACAGGTTGCCGGCCAGCGCGTCGCGGATCTGCGGCGCCGACGGATCGGGATTCTCGTCGAGCAGGGCTTTGGCGGACATGATCACGCCCGGCCCGCAAAACCCGCACTGCAGCGAGGCGTTGTCCTCGAACGCCTTCTGGATCGGATGCAGCCGTTCCAGGGTCGCAAGGCCTTCGATGGTCAGCACGTCCCGGCCGTCGGCCTGGGCGGCCAGCATCAGGCACGCGTTCACGCACTGGCCGTCCACGATGACGGTGCAGGCGCCGCAGTCGCCCGCGTCACAGCCCAGTTTGGACCCCGTAAGGCCGAACCGGTCGCGCAGCAGCGCAAGCAGCGTCGTCTCCGCCGGCACCGATGCGCTCCGCGTCTCGCCGTTGACTTTCATGCTCTCGCGCCTTCAGGGCGCGCGCGTAGGCATTCGCGAGCGCGCGCCGGGTCAATACCGCGATCAGGTCGCGCCGGTAGTCCGCGGAGGCGCGAAAATCGCCGATCGGGCGCGCCTCGCCGGCCGCGATGCGTCCGGCTTCGGCGATGACGTTGGGGGTGATCGCGCGGCCTTCGAGATGCGCCTCCGCGGCCCGCGCGCGGATCACGGTCGGTGCGACGGCGCCCAGCGCGACGCGGGGCGCGACGCACACGCCGCGCTCCCAGTCCACCCGCAGGCTGGCTGCCGCATTGACCAGGGCCAGCGCCTGTCCCTTGCGCAGTCCGAACTTCTGGAAGTCCGCGGGCTTGCCCAGGTTCTCCGTGGGAATGATGATTTCCACCAGCAGTTCATCGGGTTTGAGCAGCGGTTGGCGCGGGCCTGCGAAGAACCCGGTGAGCGGGAGCTGGCGGCGGCCGCCCGCGCCCGCTATCACCACCAGCGCATCCAGTGCCACCAGCGCCGGACCGCTGTCCATGGAAGGCACGCAAGTCGCCAGGTTGCCGCCCAGCGTGCCCATGTTCCTGGTCTGCACGGCGCCTATGGCATGGGCGGCGGCGGCGAGCGCCGGGAACATCTCGGCTATCAGCGGCGAGCGCATGATCTCCGTGTGCGTGACCAGAGCACCGATTCTGAGACCCTGGCCGGTGACGGCGATTCCCTTCAATTCCGCCGCGCGGGAGATGTCGACGACCACCCGCGGAACGTGGAGCGCCGACTTGAGGTCGACCAGCAGATCGGTGCCGCCGGCGAGCACCTTGACCGATGGGCCGTGCTCGGCGAGCAGCGCGAGGGCATGCGCGGCATCCTTGGCGATGACCAGCTCGAAGGCTCTCATGCCGGAGCTCCGGTATCTGTCAGGGCAGCAGCAGGGACGAGTCCGTGGTGCGTGCTGAAAGGAGGCATTCTAGACGCAAACACCGGCAGAGAAGAAGACCTCGCATCGCGACGGCAAGGGCCGCCATGGGAACGGAGCGGAAATAGCCGCAGAAATTTCCCTCACGACGCCGGTGTGCGCGCCGATCGCCCTCGCGCCGGACTTCGATCCGATCGCGAACCGCCGCCTCGACAGCCATAGCCGGTAAAATCCCGGAGCTGGGACGGACGCGGACGCGCATTCCATGGCTACTTACGCAATCGGCGACGTGCAGGGCTGCTATTCGGAGCTTTGCGCGCTGCTGGAAAAAATCCGCTTCGACGAGCGCCGCGACCGGCTCTGGTTCGTCGGCGACCTGGTGAACCGGGGACCGGGTTCGCTCGAGACGCTGCGGTTCGTGAAACGCCTCGGCGGGCGGGCCGTGACGGTGCTGGGCAATCACGACCTGCATCTGATCGCGCTCGCCCACGGCCATGGCCGCGCGCGGGGCGACGACACGCTCGATGCCGTGCTCGGCGCGCCCGACTGCGGCGAACTCATCGACTGGTTGCGCGCGCTGCCTCTGCTTCACGCGGCCGAAGGCCACGTCATGGTGCATGCCGGCCTGCTGCCGCAGTGGAGCGTGCAAAGGGCGCAGGCCCTCGCGCGCGAGGTCGAGGACGAACTGCGCGGCCCGCGCCACGGCGAATTTCTCGCCCGGCTCTACGGCGGCAAGCCGGAAGTCTGGACGGACGATCTGTCCGGTTTCGATCGCCTGCGGGTCGTCGTCAATGCGATGACCCGCATGCGGTTCTGCACGCCGGAGGGGCGAATGGAGTTTCACGCAAAAGGCGAATCGACCCGGGCGCCGAGCGGCTATCTGCCCTGGTTCGAGGCCCCGGGCCGCGCGAGTTCGGCCGCGACGATCGTCTGCGGCCACTGGTCGGCACTCGGGCTGATGCTGCTTCCCAACCTGATCGCGCTGGACGCCGGCTGCGTGTGGGGCGGACAACTCACCGCGATCCGTCTCGAGGACCGCGCTCTCGCACAGGTGCCCTGCGCCGGCGGCGCGGCCGCGGCACCTTGAACGGCCGGCAGGCTGCAGCCGGCAGCGACCGGCATTCGCCTCACCAGATGTCGGATCGGAAGTTCTCCCGGTACAGCCGGGCAATGGCTTCGCGCGTGGCTTGGTGATTTTGTCCGCCGCGCGAACCGATCTTGATGGCACCCATCACCGAAGCCAGCTGTCCGGTGGTCTGCCAGTCGCGGCCGGTCGAGATGCCGTAGAGCAAACCGGCGCGATAGGCGTCGCCGCAGCCGGTCGGGTCCACCACCTCCTTCACCTTGACGCAGGGGATATCGATTCGTCGACCTGCGGTATAGATGCTGGAACCCAGGGCGCCGCGGGTGACGATCAGCGCATCGACCAGTTTGGCCAGGGCCTCGATGGAGTTGCCTGTGCGCTCCTCGAGCATCTTGCCTTCGTAGTCGTTGACCGAGAGGTAGGTCGCCTGCGACACGAACTTCAGGAGCTCGGGGCCGCTGAACATCGGCAGGCCCTGGCCCGGATCGAATATGAACGGAATTTCGTGCTGCGCCAGCTCGCGGGCATGCTGAAGCATTCCCTCGCGACCGTCGGGCGCGACGATCCCGAGGCCGGCGTCCATCCGGTCCGAGACGTGGTTCATGTGCGAGAACTCCATCGCGCCCGGATGGAATGCGGTGATCTGGTTGTCATCGAGATCGGTGGTGATGAACGCCTGCGCGGTGAGCGTGTTCGAGAGCTGGCGCACGTGGGTCCGCGCGAGTTCCAACTCGTCCATGCGCCGCAGATAGGGTCCGGCATCGTCGCCCACGGTCGCCAGGATGAGGGGGTCGCCACCGAGCAGTTTCAGGGTGTAGGCGATATTGCCGGCGCAGCCGCCGTATTCGCGCCGCAGCTTCGGCACGAGGAAGGCCACGTTCAGGATGTGGATCTGGTCCGGCAGGATGTGGTCCTTGAAATGACCGTGGAAGACCATGATGTTGTCGTAGGCGATCGAGCCGCAGATTAGAGTGCGCATGTCAACCTCGTCATGGGAAGAACAGATACAGCCGGTAGCCGGTTGCCTTGATCGATGAGGCTTCCATGTACACCTTCACGGGCAGTTCGCTGTTGGCGGCAAAGCCCGCCTCGGCGCTTGCGCCGGGCCCCAGGTAGTCGCGCGCGCCGAGCACGCGCCTCGCCAGCGGCTGGTCCTGGGAATTGGTGAGCGTGAGTTCGAGCGACGGATGGGACTGCGGGAAAGCGGCGCGGTTGCGCAGCGTCGCCGTCAGCACGATGACATTCGGGTTCGCCGGATCGGTCTGCAGGTCGGAGGACTCGATGCTGAACAGTGCGGCGCGTCGCGGCAGCGGTATGTCGCAGGCCAGGTCTGCGCACAGCTCGGCGAGCCGCGGCCGCATCTGCGGAAACAGCAGCGCGATTTCACCGCGGTAGTGGAATGCAAGCTGTGCCGTCAGGGCGATCACCAGCAGCGTGCTTGCGGCTACCCATCCGGCCCGGCTGCGCGCCCTTGGGGCGGCGGGAAACACCGGTTCGATCTCGCGCGCTGCCTGCGGCGCCGGTTGGCCGGCCTCGGGAGTCGGCGCGAGCGCTGCGGGAGCGGGGTTCAGCCATGCGTCCCCCGCATCCGGGACGGCCGGCGGAGCGGGTGGAATCGGCTCGGACCCGGCGAACGCGGGCGCGAAGCGAGGCCGGTCGCCGCTTTCCGGTTCCGCCGGCTTCATGGTTTCGCGGGCGTCGAAGACCGCCGCGCACCGGCCGCAGCGGACCATACCCCCGCGCGCGGCGAGTTGCTCCTCGGTGATACGGAAGGCGGTGCGGCAGACGGGGCAGGCGGTGATCATCGCCGCCCTGACCTGCGCTTCCCGGACAGGCAGACCCAGCCTTCTGCGCGGGCGGGCGCCTCGAACTCGAACCACCGGGCGTAGCAGCCTTCGACCTCCTGCTGCTGGCGATCGAGGATTCCGGACAGCGCGATGCGCCCGCCCGAGCGCCCGTATCCGGCGAGCAACGGCGCGAGCAGCTTGAGCGGATTGGCAAGAATATTGGCCACGACGATGTCGGCTTCGTATGCGAGCGTTGACCGGCTGTCCGAGAATTCGCACGCCACGCGATTGCGCGCGGCGTTTTCCTTTGCTGCGCGCACCGCGGCCGGATCGATATCCACGCCGGCGGCGCGCGCTGCGCCGAGCTTCATCGCAGCGATCGCTAATATACCGGAACCGCAGCCGTAATCGAGGACCGTCTCGCCGCCGCGCAGGTGCTGCTCCAGCCACTGCAGGCACAGCCGCGTGGTCGGATGGCTGCCGGTGCCGAAGGCCACGCCCGGGTCCAGCGACAGGGCGACCGCGGGCGGCGGCGGCGGCGTGTGCCAGGACGGGACGACCCACAGCCGGCCGGAGATTCGGATGGGGTCGAACTGCGCCTGCGTTTCGCGTACCCAGTCGCGCTCGGCAAGCGCCTCGACCTCGAGACGGTCCGGAACCTTGACGCCGGCCCGGGCGCAGGCGCGTTCGATCAACCCCCGCGGATCGGCGTCCCCGGCGAGCAGCACGCACAGTTTCACCCGCTGCCAGGCCGCAACCTCGCCGGGCTCGTCGAATAGCGGCTGTTCCTGCGCGGTGCCAGCGGCAGCGTCCTCGGCGGCAACCGACAGCGCACCCAACTCGAGTAGCGCGTCGGTCAGCCGCCCGGCATGCCCCGTATCGAGTTCGAACACGAGCGACGCGAGCGCCACGCCGCTACCTCGATTCGTCGAGCTTTTTCGCCTGCAACAACTTCTGCTCCAGATAGTGGATGCTGGCCCCGCCGCGGATGAAGCGGGCGTCGACCAGCAACTCCTGGTGCAGGGGGATGTTGGTCTGGATGCCTGCCACGACCATTTCCGACAGCGCGATGCGCATGCGCCGGATCGCCTGGTCCCTCGTCGCGCCATAGGCGATGATCTTGCCGATCATCGAATCGTAGAAAGGCGGCACCGTATAGCCCTGGTAGACGTGGGAATCGACGCGGATGCCGGGGCCGCCGGGAGGGTGGTAAGCGGTGATCTTCCCCGGGGAAGGCATGAAATTGAACGGGTCTTCGGCGTTGATGCGGCATTCGATCGCGTGGCCGCGCCATTCGATCTCCCGCTGCCGCTGCCTGAGCTTTTCGCCGGCTGCGACGCGAATCTGTTCCTGGACGATGTCGATGCCGGTGATCATCTCGGTCACCGGATGTTCGACCTGGATGCGGGTGTTCATTTCGATGAAGTAGAACTCGCCGTTTTCGTACAGGAACTCGAACGTCCCCGCGCTGCGGTAGCCGATGCGGCGGCAGGCCTCGATGCAGCGCTCGCCGATGCGCGCGCGCTGGCGCGGGGAGATGTCGGGTGCCGGCGCTTCCTCGATGACCTTCTGGTGCCGGCGCTGCATCGAGCAGTCCCGCTCGCCGAGATAGATCGCATTCTTGTGCTCGTCGGCGAGCACCTGCACTTCGATATGGCGCGGGTTCTCGAGAAATTTCTCCATGTAGACCATCGGGTTGCCGAAGGCCGTCTCGGCTTCGGTACGCGTCAAGCTGACCGCGTTCTTGAGCGCCGCCTCCGTGTGCACCACCCGCATGCCCCGCCCCCCGCCGCCGGCCGCCGCCTTGATGATGACCGGATAGCCGATTCGCCGCGCGATCTTGACGGACTCATCGGACTCCTCAGGCAGCGCCCCGTCGGAGCCGGGCACGCAGGGTATGTTCGCCTTTTGCATCGCCAGCCTGGCGTTGACCTTGTCGCCCATGAGGCGAATGGTGTCGGGCCGGGGACCGATGAACACGAAACCGCTCTTTTCGACCCGCTCTGCAAAATCGGCGTTCTCGGAGAGGAATCCGTAGCCTGGATGGATCGCCTCGGCATCGGTCACCTCGGCGGCGCTGATGATGGCGGGGACGTTCAGGTAACTCGCCGAGGATGCCGGCGGGCCGATACACACCGATTCGTCGGCGAGCTTGACGTACTTGGCCTCGCGGTCGGCCTCCGAGTGAACGACGACCGTCTTGATATCCAGTTCGCGGCAGGCGCGCTGAATCCGGAGGGCGATCTCCCCGCGGTTCGCGATCAGAATCTTTTCGAACATCTAGGCGATGACGAACAGCGGCTCACCGTACTCCACCGGCTGGCCGTTTTCCACCAGGGCATCCTTGATCACGCCGTCCATGTCGGCCTCGATCTCGTTCATGAGCTTCATGGCCTCGATGATGCAGATCGTCTGGCCCTTCTTCACGCTATCGCCGACCTCGACAAACGACTTGGCGCCCGGGGACGGGCAGCGGTAGAAGGTTCCGACCATCGGGGACTTGACGATGTGGGCTTCGGGCCCGGTCGGCGCCGGCGCGGGCCGGGGTGCGTCCGGCGCAGAGGCCGGCAGGGACGCCGCGGCCGGTGCCGGCCCGGACACCATGTAGAACGGCTCTCGCGTCTGCCCTCCCCCTTTTACGATCCGGACTCTTTCCTCCCCTTCGGTCAATTCCAGTTCGGCGATTCCGGATTCCTCGACGAGGTCAATCAGTTTCTTGAGTTTTCTCAGATCCATGCGTGGCCTCCCCCGTGACTGCGTCCGGACGGGACGCAGGGCTGGAGCAAAATCAGTTGGGTTGCAGCGCGAACTGCAGCGCGAGATCGTAGCCGCGGCTCCCAAGGCCGCTGATCGTCCCGACTGCGATGTCCGAGAAATACGAGTGATGCCGGAAGGGCTCCCGGCCGTGAACGTTCGACAGATGCACTTCGATGAACGGGATGCGGACTGCCGCAAGGGCGTCCCTTAGCGCTACGCTGGAGTGGGTATAGCCTGCCGGATTGATGATGATGAAGCTGTATCCCTGGGTCTTCGCGTCGTGTACCCGCTCGATCAGCGCGCCTTCATGGTTGCTCTGAAAGCATTCGAGCGAGACCCTGTACGCCTGCGCCAGACGTGCCAGGCGACGGTTGATATCCTCCAGGGTCTCGGAGCCGTAAATCACCGGCTCCCGCGTGCCCAGCAGATTCAGGTTGGGGCCGTGCAGGATCAGAATCCTGCGCGTCGGATTCTTGGCTGCGGAACGAGGACGTTTGATCTTTGCCATGGCAGCGAGTTTGCAGCAAGTAGGCGTATTTTGTCCAGGTTTTCGCGGAAGTTAGCTCCAGATACCGGTGTCTTAGCCGCTCGCTAGCTTGATGGCGCTCTCGAGTTCGGTCTCGGAGATGCCTCCCAGGTGGGTTTTCACCACCTTGCCCGACCGGTCCAGGATCACCGTGTAGGGTAGTCCGCCGGTTTTGTTTCCCAGCGTGCGCGTCAGGTCTATGACCCCCATGCTCCCCATGACCAACGGATATCCAATCTTGTACTCAATCGCAAATTGTTGCACTTTGTCGACAGAATCGAGGAAAATGCCGACTACTTGGACGCCGTTCGATGCATATTTCGCCTGGACCCGAAGCAATGCCGGAACCTCTTTCCGGCAGGGTTCGCACCAGGTCGCCCAGAAATTCACGATCAGGATCTTGTCCCGCCATTGACTCAGGCTTTGTTGCTTGCCCGCGGTATCGGGGAGTTGCAGACGCAGGAGTTCGGCCGCAGGTTCCGGAACGGATCGATCCGAAACAGTCGCCCGGTACGTGAAAACCCCGGCCACGACGGCCAGCACCACGGCGGCGATCGCGACGACGCTACGCATCGCCGGCCAGAAGCTGGGTCACGGTCTGGATGCCGGCGCGCTCGATGGGCCGGCCGGCCGGGGTCGCCTTGAGCGTCCCGCGTTCATCGTTGGCCGAGTACACCGCGACATTGAGCAGGACGCCTTCCCAATCCAGCTTGAGTACCGATATCTCGCGTTCGCGGTCGCCGGCGAACCGGCGCTGCAGCGTCGCTTCGTAGGGAATGGTCTGGTTGAGCAGGAACAACTCGACCGCCTTGCTGTCGTCGGTGAACAGCTGCAGATCGATATCGCTGTATCGTCCCGCCGTGCCCTTGAGCACCGCGCCCGAGAGATAGGGACGAAACGGTTCGAGCAGCCGCATCGCCTGCAGTGCCTGGCTGCGCAGGTATCGAATCCTGTCGCGCTGTTCCTGGTTCTGGTACAGGGATTGGTAGGCGCGCAGTTCGAACTCGATTTCCTCGTTTTTCGGCAGCGCCTGCGTGTCTTCGGCTCCCAGCTGCCGCACCGCTTTGCGCTTGGCGAGCGCGAAGTCCTCGACACCGTCTTCGGCCATGATCCGTGCCGCTGCAGCCGCGATGCGGGCCCGCATATGCTGCTGTTTGTACTTCGCTTCCTTCGGCATGGCGGGATAGGGGAGAGAAGGAATCCGTGCATCATACCGCAGCCGGTCATGCCGACGAAGTGCGCTAGAATCCAAGGCCTCCGGCGCTGCGCGGTCCGACGGACCATCGAATTTCGAATGCATATCCATATTCTCGGCATCTGCGGCACCTTCATGGGCGGCATCGCCGTCATTGCGAGGCAGGCCGGGCATCGGGTCACCGGATGCGATGCGGATGTCTATCCGCCGATGAGTACCCAGCTCGCCGCGGCAGGCATCGACCTGGTCGAGGGCTACCGGGAGGACCAACTCGGGTTAAAGCCCGATCTCTGGGTGATCGGAAATGTCGTCTCGCGCGGCAACCCGCTCGTCGAAGCGATACTGGACAGTGGCGGCCGGTATGTATCCGGGCCGCAGTGGCTGGCGGAGAATGTGCTTTCTGGTAAGTGGGTACTCGCCGTTGCGGGAACCCACGGCAAGACAAGTACTTCCTCGATGTTGGCCTGGATTCTGGAAGACGCGGGGCTGCAGCCCGGCTTCCTGATCGGCGGGGTGCCGCGCAACTTCGGCATTTCAGCGCGCCTCACCGACAGCCGCCATTTTGTTATTGAAGCCGACGAGTACGACACGGCGTTTTTCGATAAGCGGTCCAAGTTCGT
>Ga0156228_1009_pt1 | contig 22114 bp, 19 predicted proteins | sample RifCSPlowO2_12_FD_107876 | JGI IMG/M metagenome (GOLD analysis project Ga0156228, IMG submission 107876) | Betaproteobacteria bacterium RIFCSPLOWO2_12_FULL_65_110 | reverse complement strand
ACGCTGACACCCGCCGCCCCCGCCACTGCGATCTCCGACGCCGGCGGCTTGGTCGTGACCAATGTCAACTCGGGCACGGTCAGCACGCCGGTGAGAGTGACCGCCTCGACCGCTGGAGCAACCGCCGGCACCACGCTGACCACCCAGTCGAGCGCATTGACCATCACCACAGGCATCCCGGATCAGGACAGTATTTCGGTGAGTGCGACAGTTCTGAATCCGGAATTTCTCAATTTCGACGGCAATACGACGGTGTTGACCGTGCGCTTGGCCGACCATTTCAACAACCCGGTGCCTGACGGCACAGCCGTGAACTTTACGACTGAAGGCGGTTCAATCGTCGCCTCGTGCAGCACGACAGGTGGCCTGTGCAGTTCCACGTTGACCAGCCAGGCGCCTCGCCTCGCCACTGACGGCAGATATACCGTGCTGGTTTACGCCGTGGGGGAGGAAAGCTTTACCGATCTGAATGGTAACGGCGTGGCGGATCTGGAGCCCAACGAACTGATAGACCAAAACGGCGCTCCGACGGACTTACCGGAAGCCTTTCGTGATGACAACGAGAATGGCGTGCGCGACGCCACGGAGACATTTCTCGATTTCAACCAGAATGGCGTTTATGATGGGCCGGACGGCAAGTACAGCGGCGTACTGTGCGACAACATTACGCCGCCTCCTGCAGGAAGTTCGGTTGGCACATGCTCCGCGAGGAGAGCGCTACATGTGCGGAAATTCATCCCCATCATTTTTTCCGGTTCCGATGCCGTCATAACCAAGATTGCACCTGCAGGTACCATCACACTGAATAAATGCCCTACCGCGAGCGAGCAGACGGTAGACCTGAGAGTTGTAGATGTAAACGGCAACCCCATGCCTGCGGGAACAACTATAAAGGCTACATCGACCCTGGCGGAATTAACGGGGATTAGCTCCTTTACGCAAGATAGCACCAATGTGACTCCGCCAGCAGGTGCTGTTACGCATTCAGTGTCCTTGCGGGCTGTTGGTGGTATAGATTGCGTTCGCGCGGGCGCTTCCGGCCGCCTGCAAGTGACGGTCAAGACACCGGGAGATATAACAACCATCAAGTCATTTGACTGGCAGGTCGAGCCTTGATAAAAACGGGCATCCCCCAGATGCCCGTCGCACCGCCGTCAGGAAGCGCCATTTGCAGCGATCGATATTCTGCCCTTAGAATTGGCCCCTCAAGCGGGTGTAGTTCAATGGTAGAACGAAAGCTTCCCAAGCTTTAGACGAGGGTTCGATCCCCTTCACCCGCTCCAGGTTTCCGTCTGCGGCCGGTCGACCCCGGTACGGGCGGTCCGCGGGTGCATCGGCTACTTCTTCAACTCGGGCATGCTGTAATCCCGCCAGCCGGGCACGTCGGCAACTTCCGCGAACGGCTCGCCCACCGGGCGCGTGGCGTCGATCCCGACGGCCGACGAGGTGTGGGTCGCGAGCGGACCGCTGTTGTCGATCGACGGGTCCAGCGGGGCTGCCGGCGTGTGCTCCACCACGAACACGTCGCGGTCCGGCCGCACGCGAAACGACATCGCCCATTCCACCTCGGACGGATTGTGCACGTCGACATCCGGCTCGACGACGACGACCCATTTGGGGCGCACGTTGGTCGCCATAGCCGCCAGTATCGCCTGCCGGGCCTCGCCCGCGAAGCGAGGCTGCATCGAGATGACCACATAGAACTGAACGCCCCCCGAGGCGCGGATGGCGACGCTGCCGACCGTGGGGAACTGCTGTTTGAGCGTGCGCCAGAACGAGGCCTCGAAAGGGATCTGTTTGAGTATGTGATTTTCGGTGACCGGCTTGCCGGTCAGCAGACCCTGAAAATAGGGCTTGCGACGGTGCGTGATCGCGGTGATTCTGGCGGTCGGCTTCTCCGATGCCGGCGTGTAATAGCCCGTGTACTCGCCCAGCGGACCTTCGAGCACCTTGCGTGCCAGATCGACTTCGAATTCGATCACCACCTCGGCGGTCGCCGGAACCTCGAGGTCGACGGTCTTGCAGCGGACCAGTTCGACCGGCGCCCCGCGCAGGCCGCCGGCGACGTCCCAGTCGTTGGTGGTATCGCTGCATTGGACCTGGCAGGCATACGCGAGAACCGGATCGACGCCGATCACGAGCGCGCCCTTGGGGACGACGCCCAGGCGCTCGCATTTCGCGATGTTCTTTCCGAAGCGATGAAAGACCTGCGCAAAAAACGTAAACCTGTCCTTTTCCAGGACCTGAAAGCGGTAGTGGCCGATATCGGGCACGCCGGTTTCGGGATCCTTCGAAACCACGATTGCCGCGGTGATGAAACGGCCGCCGTCCTTGGGACTGTAGATCGGAACCGGAAAACGCGTGATGTCGATGGCGTCTCCGGTGAGCACGACCTCGTGACAGGGCGCCTCCCCGGAAAAGGTCGTCGGCGCAATCGGATGGTCCAGTCCCGACAGCACTTTCTCGAATATCGTTTCTTCGGTCGCCTCGAAGGCGAGCAGCGCCTTGCTGCGTGATGCGTAGAGGCCCGCAACCAGCGGGTAATCGGTTCCGTTGCTCGTGAAATTGAAGGCGGGCCCCTCGCGCACGCAGGTCTGTTTCAACGCTTTGGGAACATCGTCATCCAGATCCACCGGACGGTCGACGTCGACCAGTTCGCCGTGCTGGCGGAGTACATCGAGGAACTGGCGAAAATCCTGGTACGGCATATTGGTTTCCTTGCTGCTGATTCGAAATGATCGTGTCCGGTCAGGCTGGTGGAAACTGCCCGGCCGGCGGCCTGAGCGACGGCCTACATCGCCAGGTGGAAATGCCTGACGTCTTTGCGCTTCGCCACTTCCCGAACCAGATCGGCCAGGGGCCCCGCGGAAACGGCATCCTCGAGCGGCATCGGACCGGCTGCGCGCAATGCGCGGATGTGTTCGGGCATGAACAGGTACGCGAGGAGCATCTCCTCGTCGGAGGCGAAAGGCCCGTTTTCTCTGCGGAAGCGTTCCAGTGCGGGCGCAAGCGTGAGGCCGGGCCGCTTGGTGATCGGTTGCTTGCCCGTGCGCCGGCTGATGGCGTCGAGCAGGTCCGGGTTCACGGGCGCGGGCGTCTTGCCGTAGTAGCCAAGTACGAGCTGGTCCACCTCGTTCAGCGTCACCTTGTAGCGGCCGTACAGTACGTTGAGCGCCGCCTGCGTGCCGATCACCTGGGAGAACGGCGTGACCATCAGCGACCAGCCCAGGTCCGCACGCACGGCGGGGATCTCTTCGAACACTTCCTCGATTCGATTTTCGAGACCCAGTTGGGCCATCTGCGCCCGGAAGTTGGAGATCATACCGCCTGGCATCTGGTGCTCATAGAACGAAGGGTCGTACTCAGCGGGTTTTCCGACGGGCTTGTTGTGGCGTCTGGCCACCGAGTAGAAGTAGTCCTCGATTTGCTGGATGGCATCAGCATCCAGATCTACCTCGTAGCCGGCCCGCTTCAGGTGCCGCAGCATCGAACTGGTCGCCGGCAGCGAGGAACCGTTGGCCAGCGCGCGCGAGGCCGTCCAGATCACCTCGGCTCCGCACCGGACGGCCTCCAGGTTGGTGGCCGGGCCCAGGCCCGTAATGCAGTGGGAGTGGCAGTAGAAGGGACGCCCGGCCGATGCCGCCTTCATCGCCGGCGCCAGGCTGCGCACGCGCTCCGGGGTGAGGATCCCGTTCGGATCCTTCATCACCAGGATATCGGCCCCCAGTTCGACCAGTTCCTTCGTCTTTTGCACGAAGTGCTCATCGGTGTGCACCGGGCTGATCGAGTAGACGATGCCGCCCAGCACCTTTGCGCCCGCCTTGTGGGCGGCCCGGATCGGCACTTCGAAATTGCGGATGTCGTTGAGACCGTCCATCAGGAAGAACCGGTCGATGCCGCCGGCGGCGCAGCGCAGAAAGAACAGTTCGAGCATGTCATCGGGCATCAGCGCCTTGCCGACGCTGAAGCCGATGCAGATGCTGATCATCTGCAGCGGTGTGTGCTTTACGCGCTCTCTGAGCAGGCGCAGGCGTTCCCACGGATCTTCCTTGAGGTAGCGCACACAGGCGTCCATGCCCGAGGTGCCCAGGCACTCGATGGCATCGTAGCCGACCCGGTCCATCACCGGCAGCATCGGCAGCATCATCGCGCTGGTCATTCGCGTCGCCCACAACGACTGCTGTCCGTCCCGCAGCGTCGTGTCGATGAGGTTGACTCTGCTCGCCATGTCGCGCCTCCTGCGCCTATCGGGCCGGCTCGATGTACATCAACGGCTGGCCGTACTCGACCATGGTGGCATCTTCGATCAGGATGTCGGCGATGCGGCCCGCGCACGGCGCGACCACGCCCGTGAACATCTTCATGACCTCGATCAGGCAGACTGGATCGTTGGCTGCCACCACGCTGCCCACCTGCACGAAGGGCGGCTGGTCCGGGGACGGGCGGCGATAGAACACGCCCACCGACGAGGCCGTCACCGCCACCCAGCCCTCGCGCGGTGCAGCCGCAGCCTCGGCGGCCGGGGCTGCCGGCACGGCGGGTGCCGCGACTGCCGGGGTGGCGGGTGCAGCTTCCACTGCCGCGCCGGGTGCCGGCGAACTGAACGGTTGGGCGGCAATGCCTGCCGCGCCGCTCTTGGTGACAGCCAGCCGGACATTCCCGATCTCCAGCCGCAGATCCTGCAACTCGGAGTCGAGGAAAATCGTGAGGATTTCCCGGATTTCCTCAATCGACGGACTCATGCAGTCGCCTCCGCGTGGTTGATCTTCCGCGGCCCGCGGGCTGCAGCGGGCGGACCGAGGTGCCTTTCGTGCATGCCCGCGGCGTCGTTCGTGGCGCTCTGTGGATACGCGCGGCGCCATTCCCCGAGGCTGTGGGCATCGGCAATGGCGGGCGTTGAAATACTAGCATGCCGGATCGACGGGCATCTGGGCCGGGCCCCGGCATCGCGACCGATCGCGGTGATGCCCGTACGGATCTGTCGCAACCCATGTTTCAACGGCAAAATGTGCCACAATCCCAAAAGACAGCTCTTTCGCCGGGAAAGAATGGAACGGAAAGAGCAATGCACCCGTCTTGGGCATTTGCCTAGGGTGTTCGCAACCGCTAGACTTCCGGTCCGGTTGCCGGCAAAATTTTTTCTGGCAGTCTATTTCAAAGGAAAATCGCTATGACTACGTTTAGATCCGTAATTGGCGCGACCGTCCTCTCGTTCGCGACGACGATGGCGAACGCCCAGGTGGTCGGGATTGCAACCAATCCGCAGGGCTCGCTCTATTATTCGGTCGGGACCGCGGTCGCCGGAGTCGTGCAGCAGAAGGGCGGCCTCACTGCCCGGGTCCAGCCCATGTCGGGTTCTTCGGCCTACGCGCCGCTTCTGAATCGCGGAGAGATCGAGTTCGGACTGATGAACGCGATGGACGTGGTCAACGCCTACACGGGCGTCGCGAATTTCAAGGACCGGAAGAACCCGGATCTGCGCCTGCTCGGGGTGATGTTCGCGCTGCCGATCGGCATAGCGGTGCCCAACGACTCGCCGGTCAAGTCGATCAAGGACCTCAAGGGACTGCGCATGCCCAGCCAGTTTACGGCGCAGAGCACGATCGTGGCGGTGCAGGACGCCGTGCTTGCCACCGGCGGCCTGTCGATCGCCGACATGAAGCCGTTCCCCGTCGCCAACTATGTCAAGGGAATGCAGTCGCTCGGCGAAGGCAAGGTGGACGCGGCGCTGTTCGGTCTGGGGACCGGGGCCTCGCAGGAGGTCAACGTGGCCCTCGCCTCGCGGGGCGGACTGCGATTCGTGCCGCTGACCACCACGCCCGAGGCGCTGGCGGCAATGCGCAAGGTATTTTCCAGCGCCTACTTCAAGGTCTTTGATCCGGCGCCAGGGCTTGCCGGGATCATCGGACCCACCGCGGAGATGGTTTACAGCGCCTTCCTCGTGACCAGCACGCATACCTCTGAGGACGTGGTCTACAAGGCAACCAAGGCGATCCACGGGAACAAGCCGATGCTCGAGGCCGCCTCGCCGTCGATGAAGAGTTTCGATCCGAGCACGATGAACGAAGCCAGCGTCGTCCCCTTCCACCCTGGGTCGGAACGGTTCTACAAGGAGGCCGGGGAATGGCCTCCCAAGAAGCGCTGATGTCGAACGCCGGGGAAATCCCGGCGGACGTTATAAGGCCTCCGGACTAGATCGCATCGGCGTCGGCTTGGTCGAGGCCGCGCAGGATGCCGGCGGACTCGGGCCACTGGCATGCAGCGCGGGCAGGCGTCCGACGAGAAACCGACCAGGACATCGTCGGAGCTTTTCCAACCGTGAACGACAAGACGACCCAAGTACACTCGGAGGCTCTCGCCGAGCCCGCGCATCCCGCGCTGCGCGCGACCACCGCCGTGCTCGGCGCCATCATGACCGCGGCCTGCGTGGCCTGGTCAGTGGATGCGCCGAGCTACCTGGGTGTCGCGTTCTTCACCCAACAGCTGCTTGCGTTCAGCCTGGGGCTCTCGCTCGCCATCGTCTATCTGTCGGTCTCCTGGCGCGGCAAACCGCACCAGGGCGGCATGCCGTGGTTCGATGTGGTCCTTGGGCTGCTCGGATTCGCTGTCAGCGGCTGGATCTGCGTCGAGTATGCGCGGCTGCTCGACGACGTTCCGTATTACACGACCGAGGTGATCTGGCTCAGCGTCCTGATCATTCCGGTGGTACTCGAGGCGCTGCGGCGCTGCACCGGGTGGGCACTGGTGTCGGTCGTGACGGCCTTCATCGTGTACGCGCTGCTTGCCCAGTACGCGCCGCTGGTGATCCGGGGCAAGGCGGCCGATTTCTTCCCCTTGGTAACGTATCTCGCCCTCGATACCAACGCCATGCTGGGCATCCCGCTGAAGGTAGGGGTGGAGGTCGTGATTCTGTTCCTGTTCATGGGCGACATGTTGATACGCGCCGGTGGCGGCGAGTTCTTCATCGATATCGCCATGGCGCTGCTCGGTCACAAGCGGGGCGGACCGGCCAAGATCTGCGTCGTGGGTTCGGGCCTGTTCGGCATGATCTCGGGCAGCGCCGTTTCCAACGTGGCGTCGGTCGGCCCGCTCACCATTCCGATGATGATACGCACCGGTTACAGCCCGAGGGACTCCGGCGCGATCGAGGCGGTCGGCTCGACCGGCGGCCAACTCATGCCGCCGGTGATGGGCGCCGCGGCGTTCCTGATGGCGGAGTTTCTGGAAGTTCCCTATGCCGAGGTCGCGCTCGCCGCGGCCATTCCGGCGGTGCTCTATTACCTGGCGCTTTACTGGCAGGTCGACCTGATGGCGGCAAAGAACCAGCTCAAGCCGATGACCGAGGACCTGCCCCGGCCGCGCGACGTGCTGATGCAGGGCTGGCACTTCATCGTGCCGATGGCCGGCCTGATCCTGATGCTGTTCTACTGGGAATTCGCCCCCGAGTTCTCGGCCATCGTCACGGCCGTCGTGATCTTCGTGACCGGCATGGCGCGAGGGTACCGCCGCGCGAGGCTTACGCCGATGGACCTGCTGCGCTCCCTGGCGGCGACCGGGCGCACCACGACCGACCTGATCATGACCCTGGCCGCCGCAGGCTTCGTGATCGGCGTCCTCAATACCTCGGGCCTGGGTTTCGCCCTGACCTTGTGGCTGGTGAGCCTGTCCGCCAACAACCTGTTCGTGCTGCTGGTCATCTCGGCCTTTGTCGCGCTCATCCTTGGCATGGGCATGCCGACCTCGGGGGTCTATGTCCTGCTCGCCGTGCTCATCGGTCCTGCACTGGTCGAGGCCGGGGTGATGAAGATCGCCGCCCACATGTTCATTCTCTATTTCGGCATGCTGTCGATGCTTACGCCGCCGGTCGCGCTCGCGGCCTACGCCGCCGCCACTATCAGCAAGGCGGGGCCGATGGAAACCGCCTGGGCGGCGTGCAGGATCGGCTGGGCGAAATTCATCCTGCCCTTCATGTTCGTGCTGTCGCCGACGCTGCTGATGAAAGGCGCAGGCGGTGCCATCGTGTTCGACATCGCCACCGCGATGATCGGGATCTACCTTGCCAACTGCGGCATGCTGGGCTACTTCCGGCGCCCCCTGTCGGTTCCCCTGCGCGTCGCGCTCTGCGCATGCGGCATAGGCGCGATCCTTCCGGATTCGCATCTGGGCATCGTGTTCCCCGGGTTCATCAGCATGTCGAGCGTGGGCGTCGGTTGCGCGGTGCTGCTCGTCGAGTATTTCACGACGCGGCGGCGGACGAGCACCGCAGGCACCGACGCCTGAAAAGATCACTGGCTAACTTGCTGCGGGTGTCGTACTGACCGACCGGCGCAAGAAGACGATACCGGCCGGCGGGTCGAGTTGGAATTTCGAATCTCATAAAGGAAACGGTCATGCACCAGTTCAAGATGCCGCAGGCGTATGTGGAACGCGTCGTTGCACGCCAGGGCCGTGCGCATGTTTGCGAGACCTTCGATGGTCCCAGTACTGCCCTGGCGGTCGTCGACATGCAGAATTACTTCATGACCAAGCCCTATCAGGCCGCCTGCGCGGTAGCGCAGGAGATCGTGCCGAACGTCAACCGGCTGGCTCAAGCGGTGCGCGGAGCCGGCGGCAGGGTCGTCTGGATCCAGAACCTGGCGCCCTGGGAGTCCGAGGAAAGCTGGTCGGTCAACAGGGAAATGCACACCCGGGACAAGGCAAGATCGCGCTGGGAGTCGATGCAGCGGGACGCCCATGGCTTTCAGCTCTGGCCCGGGTTGGACGTGCGCGAGGCAGATGAACGGGTCGTCAAGCGGCGCTACAGCGCGTTCATCCAGGGCTCATCGAACATCGCAAACGTGCTCGATGACAACCGGATCAAGACCATCATCGTCACCGGCGTCGCCACCAACGTATGCTGCGAATCGACCGCGCGCGACGCGATGATGCTCAATTATCGATCGCTCATGGTGTCGGACGCTTGCGCGGCCGCGACCGACGAGGAACACGCCGCGACGATGGGCAACTTCTACCTCTTCTTCGGGGACGTGCAGTCAACCGACGAGATCGTCGGCCGGCTGAAGACTTAGTCACTTACGAGTTTACTGTTGACGATTCTGGAGAAGAATTTGGTTTCGTATACGTCTCTCGATTTCGGGCCGTTGCGCGGTTGCAACGGTCCGAAATCGAGAGAACAGGGGCGCCAAAACAAAGCCACCAGTTTGGTACCGGCTTGTCCGGCTTAGGGAAGCGTCCCTATAGGCGTCGCCTGGGCGCGTCGAGTCACGCAGCGCGGTCCCGTTGACCGTGGATCCTTCCTCGGCCGGATTATTTCATCACCAGGTTGGGCAGATATAGCGACAGCGCCGGCACATAGGTGATGATCGCCAGCGCGACCAGGTAGGTGACGAAGAACGGGTACAGCCCGCGCACGACGCGGGATGACGATACCTTGAAAATGCTGCAGGTGACGAAGATGTTCAGGCCGAAGGGCGGCGTGAACATGCCTATGGCCAGGTTCACGGTGTAAATGATGCCGAAGTGGATCAGGTCGACCCCGGCGTGCTCGGCGACGGGCCACAGCAGCGGCGTGAACAGGATGACCGCGGAGTTGGGGTCCATGAACATGCCCACTATGAGCAGGATCACGTTGATCATCACCAGCACCATCACCGGGGACAGCCCCATTTCGTTGATGCCGGCCACCATTTTCTGCGGCACCGCCTCGGCCGTGAGTATCCATGAAAACACGCCCGACGCGGCGACGATGATGAAAACCTTGGCCGAAAGCATGGCCGTTTCGCGGGTGACCTCCCAGACTTCGGCCCAGGTCAGCTCGCGGTAGACGTAGACGCTGACGAACACCGCGTACACCGACACCGCCATGGAGGCTTCGGTGGGCGTCATGTAACCGCCGTAGATGCCGACGAAGATCAATGCGGGAGCGCCCAGGGTCCAGACGACCTCCCGGGAGGTGCGCAGAATTTCTCCCACGCTCCAGGTGCGGCCGGAGGTGATCTTGTGCTTGAGCGCGTACCACACGCAGTACACGCCTGCGCACAGACCCACCACGATGCCGGGCAGGAACCCGGCGAGGAACAGTCTGCCGACGGAGGCGTTGGTCATCACCGCGAACAGAATCATGGTGATGCTGGGCGGGATGATGATGGCGATCGCGCCCGAGGAGCTGATCAATCCCAGCGAGAAGCGATCGCCGTAGCCGTTCTTGAGCAGCGCCGGGTAGAGGATCTTGCCCAGGGCCGCCACGGTGGCCGAACTGGCGCCGGAAATGGCGCCGAATAACTCGGCTGCGGCCACGGTAGTGAGGGGCAGCCCCCCCGGCACCCGGCCGAGGAACGCCGAGATCCAGTTGATCAGCCGGTTCGACATGCCGCCCTTGCCCATTACGCCACCGGCGAAAATGAACCCCGGCACCGCCAGCAGCACGATCTTGTCGATCGACCCGGTGAGTCCCTGGACCACCACTTCCATGGAAACCCCATGCCAGGTCATGCCCGTGATGGCCATCAGCAGGAAGATCATCCACATGGGAATGCCGAGAAACAGGAGCACGAGGGCCCCGATCCCGATGGTCGCGAGCATGCTGCCTAGCCCCCTGCGGCGAGCCGTTCCGCTTCGCCGATCGCGCGCTGCCGCCGGCCGGTAATGACCGAAAACAGGTAGCTCACGTAGGCCACCGCCATCAGGCCAAATCCCAGCGGAATCGCCAGCGTCTGCGGCCAGGCGGGGATGTATCCGCTGAGCAGCAGGGATTCGTATGCCATCTCCTGGCGCATGCTGTCGAACCCGATCTTGGCGGTAAACAGGCACAGGCCGACGCCCAGCAGCGCGATGACGATATCCATCGCCTTGCGCGCCGGTTTCGGCAGCCGCAGGTACACAGCATCCATGGAGATGTGGTCGTTATCGAGGCACAGGGACACGGTGCCCATGTAGACCAGCCAGATCAGCAACATGCGCAGCACGTCGTCCAGCCAGGCGATGGAGATGCCCAACTGGTAGACGATCATGGCCATGGTGGTGACCACGATCAGGACGGCGCAGATTAGCGCCGACAGCTGATCGGCCCACAGCGCCACCCGGTGGATTGAACGGTCCAGGGCCCTGAACAGCCCCGGACCGGCGCGCGAGGTCATGCCGGCAGCGGCCCCTGCCTACTTCTTGTTAAAACGCGCGACGTCTTCCTCGAGGATCTTCACCATCGGGCCCTTCTGCGGGTCGGCCTTCATTCTCGCCCACACGCCCTTGCGGGCCAGGTCCCGCATCTTCTGGATCTCGGCCGGAGGCATATTGGTGACGGTGATGGCCTTCCTCATGGCCTCCAGGCTGTCGGCCTGCGACTTGGTGTAAGCGACGTCGGCGAAAGCGATCGTGTCCTTGCCGGCCTTGGTCACCACGCCCTGAAGATCCTTGGGCAGCGCGTCGAACCACTTCTTGCTGACGATGACGTTGGAGGCGAAGGCGAAGTGCTCGGTGATGGTGTAGTACTTGGCCACCTCGTGCATTTTCATCTTGTAGATGACGTCCGGCGGGTTTTCCATGCCGTCGAGGTTGCCTTGCTGCAGCGCTGTGTACACTTCGCTGAACTCCATGGGCCGGGCAACGGCGCTCCAGTCCTGGTACGCGCCCACCCGCGGCGGGGAGGGAATGACCCTGAACTTCTTGCCCTGGATGTCCGCCAGCTTGTTCACCGGGAACTTGGTCAGGAAGCTCTGGGGTCCGATGCCGTGAAAGCCGATGATGTGTATGCCCTTTGTCTCAGCCAGTTTTATCATTTCCGCCGCAAACTTGCTCTGGGCCGCGAACGCGGTGATCTTGGCCGGCGCGCCCGGGAGCAGGAAGGGCATGTCGAACAGGGCAAGTTCCGGCACCGCCCTGGACATGAACCCGGCCGGGTAGATCATCCCGTGCACCGAGCCGGCCTGCAGCGCCGCCAGCATCTGGGCGTTGTTGCCCAGGGACTCGCCGTGCCGGGCGGAGGCCGTTATGCGGCCGTTGGAGTACTTGGTCACCAGTTCGGCAAACTTCTCGTTGGCCGCCGCCTGGGTGTCGTTGGCGGTCGCGTTGCCGATGAGCATATTTATCGCCGGCGCCGCCGCGTTGGCCTGCCCGGGTACGGAACCCGCCGCGAGCAAGGACGCGGCCAAAAACGCCACTTTCGAAATCGATCTATTCATAATTATTCTCTCCTCCAAGAAAATCCGGAACCCCGGAACCCTAGCCGCCGCCCGCGCAGCGCAGGCGCCCATGAATCATGTTCAGGTTAGCACACTCCCGCAGCCGCGGCCGGGCGGCTGCGCGAGACACCGGCAGCGCCGCTTGTGCCGCGAGTGACCCAGAGGTATTGTCAAGACGCCCCCCTTGTGTTTTGATACCGGCGCAGTTGTCATGGCGCTCGATGCGCATTCCAAACGAGGTTTATCCATGCAAACAAACGAGCAGGGCGGCGCCGAAGCGCGCTATCAGGCCGCGTTGAACGAAGGCCGTTTTTCCATCCAACGCTGCAACGACTGTCACAAACACGTGTTCTACCCGCGGGTGGTCTGCCCGCATTGCGGCGGCGCGTCGCTCGCATGGGTGGAGCCCAAGGGGACAGGGACCGTCTATTCGACCACCACCGTGCGCCGCAAGCCGGAGGCGGGCGGCGACTATGACGTGTCGCTGATCGACCTTGACGAAGGCGTGCGCATGATGAGCCGCGTGGAGGGCGTGCCGCCGGCCGAGGTGAAGATCGGCATGCGGGTGCGCGCGAAGGTCGTCGACAACAAGGGCGCCGGCCTGGTGGTGTTTGCCGCGGAGGAAGCGAAATGAGCCTCAGGGATTTGCGCGGCAGGACTGCCATCGTCGGGGTCGGCACCGCCGGCTGCGGGGAGGCCCACGGAATGAGCGACTTGGAGATTCTCTCCCAGGCGGCCAAGGCGGCGGTCGAGGATGCCGGCCTGGCAATGAAAGACATGGACGGCCTTTGCACCGCCAACCTCAATTCGGCGATGTGGCCGCTCAACGTGGTCGAGTGCCTCGGCATCCGGCCGAAATTCGTCGACGGAACCAATATCGGCGGCGCCGCGTTCGTCGCCCACCAGTTGCCGGCGATGCTTGCGCTGAATGCCGGCCTGTGCGATGCGGTTCTGGTGTGCTACGGCAGCACCCAGCGCACCGCGACCTTCGGGCGCAAGGAGCGCACCGCCGCGCGCAATATCCTTGATCCGAACCCGTTCGAGGGCCCGTACCAGCCGTTCAACCCGCCGTCGTCGTACGCACTGATTGCGGCGCGCCATATGTACCAGTACGGCACCACGCGGCGCCACCTGGCGGAAGTGGCGGTTGCCGCACGCAAGTGGGCACAGCTCAATCCCGAGGCATTCTCGAGGGATCCGCTGGATATCGACACGGTGCTGAAGGCGCGGATGATCAGCGACCCGTTCAGCGCCTACGACTGCTGCCTGGTCACCGACGGCGCGGCGGCCTACGTGATGACGCGTGCGGACCGGGCGAAGGACCTGAAGAAGAAGCCGGTTCACATCCTTTCCAACGCCACCGCGGCGTGGCACCGCTCGGTTTCGGGCATGCGCGACCTGACCGTGACGCCGTCCAAGGAATCCGGCGAGCGCGCGTTTGCCGCGGCAGGACTCGGGCCGAAGGACATCGACGTGGTGCAGATCTACGACGCGTTCTCGATTAATACCATACTTGCGCTCGAGGACCTCGGCTTTTGCGGGAAAGGCGAGGGCGGACCGTTCGTGGAGAATGGCGCCATTGCTCCAGGCGGAAAGCTCCCGGTCAACACCAACGGCGGCGGGCTGTCCTGCGTGCATCCGAACATGTACGGCGCGTTTGCCACCATCGAGGCGGTGAGGCAACTGCGCGGCGAGTGCGGCGAGCGGCAGGTGAAGGGGGCGAAGACGGCAGTGGTGAACGGCAATGGCGGCACCGCGGCATCGAGCCAGTCGACCTCGGTCCTGGCGACGGCCGGTGCGCTATAGCGCCCAGCGCATGCGCCCGACACTCATGCAAGGAGGCTAAGAGGTGATCGACAAGACCGTGGCGACCTGTGCCGAAGCGGTGGCACAGGTGTTCGACGGCGCCAGCATCATGATCGGCGGCTTCGGCGACCCCGGCGTCCCCGGGCGATTGATCGAAGCGCTCCGGGAGCACGGAGCGACCAATCTGCTGGTGATCCACAACGGCGCCGGAAGCGGCGATTACTGCCTGGGCGGCCTGATGCTGGACGGGCGGGTTCGCAAGCTGATGGCGTCTTTTCCCAACCCGCCGGGGGCCTGGGCATTCCGCGACCGCTACCTGAAGGGCGAGGTGGAACTCGAACTGGTGCCCCAGGGGACGCTGATCGAGCGGATTCGGGCTGCGGGCGCCGGTCTGGGCGGTTTCTTTACGCCCACTGCCGCGGGGACCGAACTTGCCAAGGGCAAGGAGAGCCGCGTGATCGACGGCCGGGAGTACGTGTTCGAAGCCCCGCTGCATGCCGACTTCGCTTTCATCAAGGCCTACCGGGGCGACCGCCTGGGTAACCTCTGCTACCGGAAAGCCATGCGCAACTTCAACCCGATCATGGCGACTGCGGGCAACGTGGTGATCGCAGAGGTCGAGCAGATTGTCGCGGTCGACGAACTTCCCCTCGAAGAGATTCATACGCCTGGTATTTTCGTCGACCATCTGGTTCAGGTGGACCGCCACCCCGGGCTCTTCGACCCGCCCAAGAAAGGGAGCGCAAAATGACGCTCACGCGCGAAGGCATTGCTTATCGAGTGGCCTGCGACCTGCCCGAAGGAAGCTACGTCAACCTGGGAATCGGAATCCCGACCCTGGTGCCCGGCTTCCTGCCCGCCGACAAAGAGATATTCATACACAGCGAGAACGGCGTCCTGGGTGTCGGACCGATGTCGGCGCCTGGCACCGAGGATCCCGACCTTGTCAACGCAAGCAAGCAATACGTCACGCTGGTTCCGGGCGGCAGCGTGTTCGACCATGCGCTGTCGTTCGCGATGATACGCGGCGGACATATCACCCACAGCGTGATCGGCGCCATCGAGGTGGCGGCCAACGGCGATTTGGCCAACTGGCGCGTGCCCGGCGAAAAAGTGCCTGGCGTGGGCGGCGCGATGGATCTTGCGTTCGGCGTGCGCAACCTCTATGTCGCCATGAACCACGTGACCAACAAGGGCGAACCAAAGATCCTGAACCAGTGTACCTGCCCGCTGACCGCCCCGCGCTGCGTGCGGCGCATCTACACCGATCTGGCGCTGATCGAGGTGACCCCGGACGGGCTGGTGCTGCGCGAAGTGGCTCCCGGGCTCGACGCCAGTGCGGTGCAGGCCAAGACCGAAGCGCCCCTGCGCGTGGCCGGCGACTGCCGCGAGATGATCGTCCCCGCCGAAGTCAACGGGATAAAGCTCAGTGCCTGAGCGAGGACCGCACGCGGGCAAGCCGGCGATGGAAGCGCGTTTCAGCGACACGACCTATCGCGACGGATCCCAGAGCATGTGGGCCCTGGGCATGCGCGGCGGCATGATAGAGGCGACGGCGGAACTCATGGACCAGGCGGGGTACGACGCCATCGAGGTCCCGGTCACCGGCATATTCGTCAAGAAGTTCGTCCGCGACCTGAAGGAGGATTCCTGGGAAATTGCGCGGATGATGGGCAGGAAGATTACCAGGACGACCAAGCAGAACATGGGGGGCGCTTTTTTCCACCCGTTCGAGGCGCCCCCGCCGCGATCGGTCATCGAGCTGTTCTTCGCCCGCGTGGTCGACACCGGGGCGCTGGACCGCATCCAGGTGACGACGAATACGCTGGGCCAGCTCAAGGGACCGTTCCCCTGGCTCATCCCGATGTTCAGAAATCTCGGGCTGCAGGTGTCGCTGGCGATCTCCTTCTCGATTTCTCCGCGGCACACCGACGAGTACTACGCGCAGAAGACCCGGGAGGTCGTCGCGTTCAAGCCCGATATGATCTATCTGAAGGATCAGGGCGGGCTGCTCACGATGGACCGCATACGCACGCTGTTTCCGGTGATGATCGAAAACGCGAACGGAGTGCCGGTTGAACTGCACTCGCACTGCACCACCGGGCTCGCGCCGCTGGTGTACCTGGAGGCGCTGAAGCTCGGGGCGAGCGTGCTGCACACCGCTGTGCCGCCGCTCGCCAACGGATCGTCTCAACCCTCGATATTCAACCTGGCCAACAATGCCCGGCTCATGGGCTACGAGACGGGGGTCGACGAGAACATCGTGCGCACGGTCTCGGCGCGGCTCACGGCGATCGCCAAGAGGGACAGGCTGCCCATCGGCGCGCCGCTGGAATACGACTATGCGCAGTACATCCACCAGGTTCCCGGGGGCGTGATCTCGAACCTGAAGTTCCAGCTCTCCGAGATGCGCTGCCTGGACCTGCTGGACAAGGTGCTGGAGGAGGCGGTACAGGTGCGCAAGGACCTGGGCTATCCGATCATGATCACGCCGCATTCGCAGTTCGTGGTTACGCAGTCCACGCTCAACGTGACCATGGGGGAACGCTACAAGCATGTCATCGACGAGTTGATCCTGTTTGCGCTGGGGGTTTTCGGGGAAGATTCGGGTCAGCCGTGGATGGATCAGAACCTGAAGGACAAGCTGCTTGCCAACCCCAGGGCGAAAGAGTTGAAAGAAATGGCTGCGAAACGGATGCGCGATATCCCGCTGCAGGAACTGCGGGGCAGGCTCGGCGGCCCCGGGGTATCGGACGAGGAGTTCCTGCTGCGCTACATCATGAAGGGCGAGGATGAGATCCGGGCGATGCGCGCGGCCGGTCCGCCGAGGAAATACCTGGGCGCGGGCATACCCCTGCTCGCGCTGATCGAGGAACTGGGCAAACACAAGCGGGTGCGCTACGTGCAGGTGCAGCGGGGCAGCGATTCGCTGCTGGTGCAGAGCTGATCCCGAGCGGCGCGGACAAGTGATTATCGAGTCACGAACGAAGGAGAAGACAGAGTGAGCAACGCATTGGATTCGCTGAGCGATGACGAAGTCCGGCAAATTTCACTGCTTGTCGAAACGCTGGATCGGTCGAGTTTCGACTTTCTGCAGCTGGATGTGGGAAATCTGAAGGTGACGATCGGCAAGGGCAACGCGCCGCCGGGCATGGGCGCGGCCGTGCCCGCCCCGTCGGTGACTGCGCCGCCGGTCGCTGCTGTCCCGGCGGCGGTCGCCGCCGCACCCGTTGCGCCGGCACCCGCGGCTGCGGACGCAGTTCGCGCGCAGGACGGGACAGTCACGATCGTTGCGCCATTGATGGGGCGGTTCTATGCGAAGCCGGAACCCGGTGCCGCCCCCTTCGTGTCGGTGGGCGCCGAGGTGACCGCCGATACCACGGTCGGGCTGATCGAGGTAATGAAAGTATTCACCGCCGTCCGGGCGGGCGTGAGCGGCGTGGTCACCGAGATCTGCGTGCAGGACGCCGAGTTCATCGAGTATGGGCATGTTCTCTTCCGCGTCCGGCCCGCGGCCGCCGCTTCGGCCGGCGCGAAGGGCTCTCGCAAGGGGGCTCGCAGTTGACCGTCTCCCGCGTTCTGATCGCCAATCGCGGCGAAATCGCGGTCCGCATCATCCGGGCCTGCGAAGCGCTGGGAATCGAGACCGTCCTCGCCTTTTCAGAAGCCGATCGGGACAGCTTGCCCGCGCGGATTGCGGGCCGCGCCGTCTGTATCGGTCCGGCCAACACTACCGACAGCTATCTGAACATCAAAGCCATCGTTTCCGCCGCCCTCGGGACGGGATCGGACGCAATCCATCCGGGCTACGGTTTTCTGGCCGAGTCGCCGGAATTGGCGCAGGCCTGTGCCGCGCAGGGGATTACGTTCGTAGGACCGAGACCCGAACAGATCCAGGAGATGGGCAACAAGCTGCAGGCCCGGGCGCTCGCCCGCCAGTACGGCCTGCCCATCCTCCCCGGGTCGGAGAAGGTCCATTCCTACGCGGAGGCGGCGAAGCTTGCCGAGCGCATCGGTCTTCCGGTGATGATGAAGGCGGCCGCGGGTGGCGGCGGCCGCGGCATGAAGATCGTGATGGATTACGGGGAGATGCAGCAGATGTTCGGATCCGCCTCGGCCGAGGCCCGCGCGGCCTTCGGGGACGATAGCCTCTACCTTGAGCGCTATATCCCGAATGCCCGGCACATCGAGGTCCAGGTGCTCGGAGACCGCTTCGGAAACGTGATCCATCTGGGCGAGCGCGACTGCTCTCTGCAGCGCCGGCATCAGAAGCTGGTTGAAGAGTCGCCGGCGCCGGCCATTACGGAAGAGCTCCGCGAAGAGATCCGGCAGGCGGGGGTCACGCTGGCGCGGAACATCCGTTACGAGAACGCCGGGACCGTCGAGTTCATCGTCGACCAGGATGCGGAGAAGTTCTACTTCCTGGAGATGAACACGCGAATCCAGGTCGAGCATCCGGTCAGCGAGATGATCACGGGTATCGATCTGGTGCAGGAACAGTTCCGCGTCGCCCGCGGAGAACGGCTGCGCTTCTCGCAGTCCGATGTGATCTTCCGCGGCCATGCCATCGAATGCCGCATCAATGCGGAGCTGCCGGCCGAGGGATTCCGGCCCAGTCCGGGCCGGATCGTGGAGTGGAACCCGCCGCAGGGGCCGAACATCCGGCTGGACACCCACTGCTATGCCGGTTACACCATTCCCATGTACTACGATTCGATGCTGGGCAAGCTGATCGTCTACGGTACCGACCGGACCGAAGCGCTGGCGCGGATGCGACGGGCGCTGGAGCAGTTCTCGGTCTCGGGCATCGGCACGACCCTGACATTCCTGCACTTCGTGATGGGCCACCCGGAATTCGAGGCCGGCCGGGTGAATACGAATCTGGTTGAACAGCTAGTGCGACAAATGCTCGCCCAGGCCGAGTGACGGGCCGCTGAGCACCGGCCGCGCCAGCGGATCCGACCGCGGGCGCGTTCGGACATCATGGTCGCGCACTACTCCGGCTTGATGCCAGCCTCGGTCGCGATTCTCCGGTAGGTCTCGTAGCCCTTCGCGATCCCGTCGGCGAATTCCTTCGGCGTATTGCCCCGGACTTCGAAGCCGGCCGCCTCGAGCCGCGCGCGCACGTCCGCGAAGCCGAGCGCCTTCAGCACGGCGGCATTCACCTGGTTGACGATCGCCTCGGGCAGCCTCGCCGGTCCGACCAGTCCGATCCAGGTGTCGGGCACCGCGTAGCCCGGCACGCCGGCCTCGGCGACGGTCGGCGTGTCGGGCGCCGCCTTGGCGCGCTGCGCCTCCAGCACCGCCAGCAGGTGCAGCTTACCGGCGCGCACATGGGTGATCACGTTGGACAGGATCACGATGGCGACCGGGATTTGGCCGCCGAGCACATCGTTCAGCGCCGGTGCGCCACCCTTGTACGCCACGTGAACCATGTCGGTGCCGGCCGCCCGGTTGAGCAGCAGCCCGCCCATGTGCTGCGAGGAGCCGACGCCCGAGGTGCCGTAGGAGAGCTTGCCCGGGTTCTTTTTCGAATAGTCGATGAGTCCCTTCAGCGAGGTCACCGGCAGCGAAGGATGCACCACGATCGCCTGCGGCGCGGTGCCGACGACGATGATCGGGGTGAAATCCTTGACGGTGTCGAATGGAACGTTCTTCATGAAGAAGGGGAACGCGCTGTGCGGCGGGCCGACCGTCAGCAGCAGCGTGTAGCCGTCCGGCGCCGCCTTGGCGACGATGTCCGAGCCGATCATGCCGCTCGCGCCGCCGCGGTTGTCGATCACCACCTGCTGACCAAGCGCCTCGGAGAGGCGATTGCCGACCGCGCGCGCGACCGTGTCGGTCGCGCCGCCCGCCGAATAGGGAACCACCATGCGCACCGGCTTGGATGGATATGCCTGGGCCAGTGCAAGCACCGGGGCGAGCAGCAGGGACAGGGCCGTCAATCGAATGGCTTTCATGTTTTCCTCCTTGTTTCGAACCATATGAGACCGGATCATAGCGAGAACCGCTCGGCGTAGGTGATTTCGTCGATGCTCCGGTCGTTCACCCACCGGGCGAGGTCGTCGTGCCGTGGAAACCATACGCCCGGATGTCCGGTGATGTAACGCAGCATCTGGTCGAGCACCGCAGAAATCAGCGGCCGTCCGCCGAAGTGGCCGTGGATGGTGATATTGATGAAGGCATCCGGTTCCTGATGGTAGAGGAAGTCGAACATGTCCTTGTAGCACTGGTACCAATCGCGCGGCGCCCCGCGCAGCACGCGATTGTCGGCATAGTCGCTGTGCGGGATGGCCACAATGGACCCGTGCCTGGTCTTGACCCTGCAGGGAAGATCGAGGTAGTTGTAGTCCCCGTGCCAGAGCATGCCCTCTTCCGCAAGCAGGTCGGCAGTGTGCTCGGTGGTCGCGATGGTGGAACTCAGCCACCCGCACGGCCTCACGCCGGAGACGTCCTGGAGCAACTTGACGCTGCGCCGGATGACACCGCGCTCCTCTGCCTCCGTGAGGCCGGGAAGCACCTGGTCCTGCGCATAGTTGTGGGCGGCCAGTTCGAACCCCGAGGCGACGACTTGCTTCACCACCGCCGGGAAAAGTTCTGCGACCCGGGCGTTGACGCAGAACGTGGCGGGCAGGTTGTGCTGCTTGGCAATCCGCATCAGCCGGTAGCCACCCGCCCTGGCGCCGTACTCGGACCACTGTATGCCCGCCAGGTCGAGCGCGCCCGGCTTGGGCGGACTCGTCATCGGCGAATAAGGCGGCGCCTTGCCTTCGGACCAGCTCTCCAGCAGGAACGTCAGCGCAACCGCAATGCGCTTGCCTTCCGGCCATAGTGATTTACTCATGACGTCTCCCGATTGCGAGAACCTCGCAGCCGCCCGGCTGCTTGCCCATCTTACCGAAGTTCGCGTGCGGCAGTTTTGATGCGCAGCCGTAGCGGATGCGGTAACCTCTTGCGCGCACGCGACTGGAAACTGTCTTCGCGGATGCGTTGACCAGGAACGCAGTGGGCAAGGTGCTGAAGAATGAACTCAGAGAAATGGCGGCGAAGCATGGGGATCTGGCCCCAGCCGGAGCGGCCCCGTCACGGGCGTGGTGAGCGGGGAGCGGGTGTTGAAAGTGGCCCTCGAACCGTGCGTCAGCACCCCCGAAGAGTTCAAGCGGTTCATGAAGGCGGAAATAGCGAAGTGGGCCGAGGTGATCAAGGCATCGGGCACCAAAATAGAATGATGGGCGCTGCGGAACGCGCCTGAGGGCGGCTTGCCTTGGAAGGAGAAGAAGCGCGACCGATGAGCAAGCAGGCGGCAAGTGACCTGCGGGGTGTCCGGCGCGCAATCTTGTTCGGGCTGTTCTTCGCCTCCGGGGCGGCCGCGCTCGTCTATCAGATCGCCTGGCAAAGGATGCTGTATGCCCTGTTCGGCGTCGATCTGGAGTCGGTGACGGTCATCGTGTCCGTCTTCATGTTCGGGCTGGGGGCCGGTGCGTTGCTCGGCGGGCAGGTGGCCGACAGATTTCCGCTCCGTCTGCTGACGATATTTGCCGCGACCGAGCTCTGTATCGGTGCCTACGGATTCATCAGTCCGCAACTGATCGGGGCCACGGGATCGGCGCTCGCCGCGGGCGGGGACGAGTTCACCGCGCTGGCCAGTTTCTCCATCCTCGTCATCCCGACCATCCTGATGGGCGCCACCCTGCCGATCCTGGTGGCGCACTTGAATGCCACCGATCATCACGTGGGCAGCGCCGTTGGCATGCTCTATTACGCGAATACGCTGGGCGCGTCAGTGGGAGCCGTGCTTGCGGGATTCGTGCTGCTGCAGGAATTCGGTCTGGCGGGAAGTGTGCGTGCCGCGGCAGCGCTCAATTCGGCGGTGGCGCTGGTCGCGATGCTGGCGTTCCGGAGACCCCGATGAACCGGGCGCCGCATCTACTGTCGTTCGCTGCCGGCTTTCTGTCTCTCAGCCAGGAAATTCTCTGGATCCGGCTGTTCGGCTTCGCCAACGAGTCGGTACCCCAGGCGCTTTCCTTCGTGCTGGCCGCCTATCTGCTGGGCATCGCACTGGGTGCGCGGATCGGCAAGGAGGCAAGCACGGGGACCCGGAACCTGTGGGTGGTCAGCGGCCTGGTCCTCAC
>Ga0156228_1130_pt1 | contig 23794 bp, 23 predicted proteins | sample RifCSPlowO2_12_FD_107876 | JGI IMG/M metagenome (GOLD analysis project Ga0156228, IMG submission 107876) | Betaproteobacteria bacterium RIFCSPLOWO2_12_FULL_65_110 | reverse complement strand
GCGCTCGCCGGGTATGAAAACCGCGAGCCCGAGCGCGGTCAGGCAGGGCGCCGTGTTCACGAATACCGTCATGCGCGCGGCGCCGGTGTACTGCAAACCCGCAAAGATGAAAAAAAACTCCCCGCCGAACATCAACCCCGCCACGATGCCGGCCCACAACGTGCCGTCGCGGCGAAACAGCGGGATCCCGCGGGCCCTCGCCCAGACGAGCAGCAGCAGCGTCGCGAGGATGGATCGTATGCCCGCCTGCATCACCAGCGAAATATGCGGTGCGGCGAGCTTCATGGTGATCGGCTGAAAGCCCCACAGCATGCACAGCAGGACCATCGTGCCGAAGGCGATCCCGTTGACGGGCTTGCGCTCGGCGTTCATTGACTGAGAAGCATGGGTTTGAACTGCGCGCGAACCGGCACCCGGCCTAAGCCTCGGCTCAATACGAGGTCATGCGCTCGACTTCGTTCGTCGAGCCGAGGATGGTGCCGATGCGCTGGTGCAACGCGGCGGTCCGGATGTCCAGCATTCTAGAAGACGCCTACGCCTTGGCGGAACCCGCTTCGGCCGCCACTGCGGCGAGCAGTTTCTCGAACGCATCGGCGAACAGCTTCACCCCTTCATCGAGCAGTCGGTCGGTCACGGCCGCGAACGAGATGCCCTGCCGCTGGAGTTCGGCGAACACCTGCCTTGCAGCGTCGAGATCCTCGACCAGGCTTTCGCGCACGCGGCCGTGGTCGCGGAAAGCGTCCAGCGTCGCAGGCGGAATGGTATTCACGGTGTCGCGCCCCACCAGTTCCTCGACGTAGATCACGTCCCGGTAATTCGGATTCTTCGTGCTGGTGCTCGCCCACAGCAGCCGCTGTGGCTGCGCGCCCTTCGCGGCCAGCGCGCGCCAGCGATCGCCGGCGACGATGTCGCGATAGATGCGATAGGCGAGCTTAGCGTTGGCGATCGCGGCACGGCCGCGCAGCCCCGCGAGCCCGGCGTCGGCCGAACCTGCCATCTTGCGCTCCAGCTCGGCATCGATCGCAGTATCGATCCGGCTGACGAAGAAGCTCGCCACGCTCGCCACGCCGCCCAGGTTTCCGCCGCGCCCGGCCAGCGCCTCCAGCCCTGAAACATAGGCCTCTGCCGCCTGTTCGTACGCAGCCTGCGAAAACAGCAGCGTGACGTTGACATTGATGCCATCGCCGATCAGCGCTCGGATCGCCGGAATCCCTGCAGGCGTGCCGGGAACCTTGATCATCAGGTTTCCGCGCCCGACCTCGCGCCACAGCCGGCGCGCCTCATCGACGGTCCCCTCGGTGTCGTTCGCGAGCACGGGTGAAACCTCGAGGCTGACGAAACCGTCCCGGGCACCCGTTTCCGCATGAACCGTGCGCAGCACGTCGGCCGCGTCGCGGATATCGCGAATCGCCAACTGCTCGTAGATCGCCTTGGCGCTCCTGCCCTGTCGCGACGCGTCGGCGATCAGGCCCGCGTAATCGCGGCTGCCCGAAATCGCCTTCTCGAAAATCGACGGGTTGGAGGTGACCCCGCGCACCCCGTCATCGCGAACCAGCCGCGCGAGGCCGCCCGATTCGATCAGATCGCGCCGGATATAGTCGAGCCACACCGACTGGCCCAGCGCCCCGAGCCGCCGCAACAGATTCCCGTCTTCCTTCTTCGCGGACATCTAAACCACCTTCCCTTTCATCACCGGTAGGCATGCCGGAGGCGCACAGGGTGCCGCAAAACGGCGCCAAGGTCTACCGCGAGCCTTGTTGGGCCCGCGCCGACGGGACCAACTGCATGCGCTTGCGGTCTGCTTTGCCATTGCTACCTACACAGCGGCGCAGAGGCTCGATGGACCCCCGACGGGCAAGTATTAGTTTGCGATTATCGACGACGCCTTGATTACCTGTGCCCAGCGATCACGCTCGCTCGCGACAAAGTTGGCGAATTGGACCGGCGACATCGCTAGAACCGAGGCGCCCAGACGGCGGAGCCGATCTTGGAATTCCGGTATTTCCAGGATCTTTCCGACTTCCCGGGCAAGTTTGTCCCTGACATCGACCGGTAGATCACGCGGCCCGAAAAACCCGAACCAGGCGCTGAGTTCTAGAGCAGGCATGCCCGCTTCGCTGACCGTTGGCACCTCTGGCAGGAGCGGTGACCGCTGATGTGCGGTGATTGCCAGGGCTCGCACGGCGCCAGACTTGACATGCGGCACGGTTGTGACGACCAGGTCGAACATGAGGTCGACTTGCCCGCCGACCAGCGCGCTGAGTGCCGGCGCACTTCCCTTAAAGGGAATATGAGCCAACCGTATTTTTGCCGCCGATTGGAGTATTTCACCGGCCAGATGGTTCGAGGTGCCGCTTCCAGCCGACGAGAAGTTGAGCTTGCCGGGCTGTCGCTTGGCAAGATCGATCAATTCCTGTAGCGAACTTATGGGCAGCTTGGTGCTGGCAAGAAGCACGAACGGGATAGTCGCCAACGGGGCGATCGCCGTGAAATCGCGGACCGGATCGTAGCCAATGTCTTTCATCAAGGCCGGGTTCATCGCGTGCGAGCTGACAGTCCCGATCAACAATGTGTAGCCGTCGGCCGGACTTTGGGCGACCACTCTTGCGCCGATCGCGGTTCCGGCGCCGGGACGGTTATCCACCACCACCGGCTGGCCCAATACCGTGTCCAGCCGCTGCCCCAACATCCTCGCCAGTACGTCCGCCGAGCCACCGGGCGGGTATGGCACGACAAGTCGGACCGGCTTGGTCGGATACGATGAATCGGCGATCGCAGGACCGGCTATCAGGACGAGCGGGGACAGCATGAGCAACCAACGAATGAACTTGGCACTAAACATCATCTTCTCCTTTGGCAATCGAACTAGATCACGCAGTGAATCGGCCGCGGATTTACCCGGGACAACTCCAACTTCGTTTGCTTGGCTTGTGCTGCGGTTCTTCTATTTCCACCGGCGGTTCCGCCTAACGCTCAGGCGGATCGTGCGCAATGACGGGGTCGATACTTCGTTCCGCCGACTCAACCGTAGGCGGCATCTGCACGCCTCCGCCCGGCATGCGTTGATGTGGGGCAAATCGAATCATTGGCCCTCCCCCGCCGGCGGCAATTGAATCCGGACGATGGCCGGTACGATTCCCCTGAGCCGCCGGTAGCCCGGCAACCTCACATCCCCGTGCGGAGTCTCAACAGATACTACATTGTTCATGTGGATGTCAATACTTGCTATTCCGTATACGGAATATCTATTGGTGTATCAGACACCAGCCTTCGTCATGGCTACCCACGCAGCGAAGCAGAGACTCAATGGATTCTCACATCGGCAAATGCCAGTGACCATCATCCGCAAGCGGCTCAACTTGACGAACTCGTTGCGTTCGATGCCACAAATTCTGAGCGCAACATCGTTCGCTACAGCGGAACTGATTCTATTGCTTACTGATATGGCTCCGGTCTCAGAAACGCCCGCCGACGTCAACCAAATGATTCTGCTCTAATTCCTGTCGGACACTACGGGTAGGGCAGATCGAATCATTGGCTTTCTTCCGCCGGCGGTAGCGCTTCCCGCTCACTGCTTGGGGAGGTAGTCTTTAAGGTCGATCGAGTCCCACAGTTCCCTTGGTGGACTCACTCTCTCGGGGAATTTCCTACTCATCGGCCGGGTCGTATCGACAATCACTTTCGTCGTCATCGGCCCTTTTTCGCTTCGCGTCTCGCTGTACGCGGACGGGTCCAGGTGGGCGCCGAAGCTGTTGGTGACGATCGAACAGTCTTGGTCGGCCTGCACGCGCGTCGCTATTGCCCAGAGCACTTCCTCGTCGTCGTAGATATTGATGTCGTCGTCGACAACGACCACGTGTTTGACATCGTAATTCGACCCGATAACCGCCAGTCCGGCGAGCTTGCCCTCACCTTGCACACGTTTCTTAATCGAGACATAGCAGTGCCAGAAGTTGGCGCCCGACGGCGGCAAATGAACCCCGACAATGGTCGGTACGATTTCCCTGAGCCGCCGGTACAGCTGCGCCTCGCGACCGAGAAGACCGACCTGAGTGTGTTCGCGGAACGACGGAAACAGGTCGTGCCAGATCGGCTGTTTGCGGCGGGTGATGGCGGTGACTTCGATGATCGGCACATTCATCTGTGCCCCGTAATAGCCCGCGTACTCCGCAAAGGGACCATCCATCTGAAAACTGCCTGGATGGATTCGTCCTTCTATCACGACTTCGGCGTGAGCCGGAACCGCGAGATCGACGGTCTTGCAGGGAACCATTTCGACCGCCTCTCCCAGCAGGCCACCCATCACTGCCAATTCGTCGTGCTCGAGCGGTCCGCGAGACGCAGCCCCGATGTGGTACGCCGGATGGTGGCCGATGAACACCGCCACGTCCATCGATTTGCCCGCGCCTTCGTAACGGGCGCGTATCGTTTCCGCGTGCTGCACCGGATTCATCATGCAGCCCATGCGGTTCGGGCCCTTGAGCTCGTGCCGGTAAGTTCCCACGTTGGTCGCTCCGCTGACCGGATCGCGGCAGATCAAGCAACCAATTGTGATGTAGCGGCCAGAATCCCCCTGGCAATGCTGCTGGATAGGAAGGTCGGCGAGATTGATGCCTTCGCCTGTCAGGACGACTTCCTGCACCGGCCCCGTGCCTCCGCTATACGGGACCGGAGCGATCGGATTGGCCTCGCGACGCATGAATTCCGCGAGTACTTGGCCCGGTTCGGTCGGCGCCACTTCCAGCGCATGCGCCAACAGCCGATAACTGGAGAACAGACCGGTTACAACGGGCCAGTCGTAACCAGCGACGTTCTTGAACATGACCGCCGGGTACTTGCGCTCTTTGGCGAGCTTTTCCTGAATCAGGGTCATGTAAAGATCCCGGGGGATTTGCCGGTCGATCTCAACGAAATCGACTGGACCGCTGGTGCGCAGCCAGTCGAGGAAGTAACGTAGGTCTTTTGCCATTGCAGAGCCCTCTCTTTGGTCCGAAAGTCATATTGCACTTGAGATTAATCCGGTTCAGCCTGTGTTCCACGTCTTGGTGATAAGGCGACTAGCTGCTGTCCGACGTGGAGCCGATCAGGGCGAACTCGCCGCGCTTTCCGGCAATCATGGCGTAAATGGTCGAAGGTCGATGAAAGACGATTCGGTTGTCACGAGGTTACGCAATTCTCAATACGCACCCAGGAAAGCGCTGGTGAGATCGGCGTCCGCGAGCAATTCGCTCGAAGCACTGGCCTTAATTATCCGACCAAGCTTAATCACGTAGGCACGGTGCGACACCGACAGCGCTTTGTGCACATTTTGCTCGGCCAGCAGCACCGCCGTGCCACGTGCCGCAATATCCTGCACACGATTGAGCACCTCTGTCATCAACAGCGGCGACAGGCCAAGCGATGGCTCATCCAGCAGCAGCAGTCGTGGACGCAGCATCAGCGCACGACCTATCGACAGCATTTGCTGCTGTCCGCCAGAAAGCTCCCATCCGCGCGCGGCAGTCTTCTCGCGCAGCGGCGGAAAAATCGCATATATATCTTCAGCGTGCCCGCGGCCGCCGTCTCTATCACGGCTGGCAACAAGCAAATTTTCATGCACCGTGAGGCCCTGGAAAATGTGTCGCCCTTCGGGCGAATAACCGATGCCAAGTTCGGCACGCGTAAACGTTGCTTTGCGCGTTATGTCTTTACCGGCAAAGCGCACGCTGCCGGAAGCCGGCGCGAGCAAGCCCATCAAGCACTTCATCAGTGTCGATTTCCCGGCGCCGTTCGCACCGACCAGAGCAACCGCCTCACCTTCGCCAACCATCAGACTGACACCGCGCAAGGCTTCGATCTGCCCATAACGCGCGACGACATCGTCGATTTCGAGCAGCGCCGCGCTCATGCGCGCTTCTCCTCGGGAGTGCCCAGATAGGCTTCGATTACCAGCGGGTTGGCGCGAATTTCAGCCGGCGTACCCTCGGCAATCAAGTCGCCATAATCCAGGCAGGCCATCCGCTCGGCAAGCGGCATCAGGAACGGCATGTTGTGCTCGATCACCAGAATCGCCAGGCCGCCCCTGGCAAACGCACGCAGGCGATCAGCAAGATCAAGTTGCTCACCTTCGTTCAAGCCCGCCGCCGGCTCGTCAAGCAGCAGCAGCCTGGGTTCAAGCGCAAGCGCGCGCGCTATCTCGACTTTGCGCTTGAGTCCATAGGCCAGGCTCCCCGCCGCGCTCTGCGCGACCGTGGCAACACCAAGCCCTTCAAGCACATACATCGCGTTGCTGCGTGCGCGCTTCCAGGCCGGATCGATCCGACCCGCAGCAAACGTTTGCACAAGTCCGGCGTTATCGAACCTATAGCGTGCAACGGCGACGTTGTCGAGTACGCTCATCTCTTCGACCAGATTGATATTCTGGAACGTGCGCGCAATACCGCTTTGCGCGATGACGAAGCTTCTCTTGTTGTGAATATCGGTGCCGTCCAGATACACGCTGCCGCTATCGGCGCGATAAATGCCGGTGATGACATTTAGCATGGTCGTCTTGCCTGAACCGTTCGGACCGATCAAACCAAATATTTGGCCGGGTGCGACCGTAAGTGAAATGCCATTGAGCGCCTTTAGCCCGCCAAAATGCTTGTGCACATCTCGGATTTCGAGCAGCGGACCGGCAGCGGACCTTGCCGCTCGGACGAAAATAAACGGCTCTGCCGGCGGCATCGCAGGCGGCTTTTCCGGCAACAGTTTCGCTCGCCATTGCTCCAGCAGGCCAATCAAACCGTATGGGGCTGCAACAATCATTGCCAGAAGCGCGATGCCATATGCGATGAGGTAATACTTTTCCATCGCACGAAACCATTCAGGCAGATTGACAATAAGGATGGCGCCCAGGATCGCACCGGCAATATGGGTGCGCCCGCCGACCACGGTAATCGTCAAACATGCGACCATAATTGCAAACTCAAGCGCCTCCGGCGATACCACGCGAATCGTGTGCGCATACAGTGCGCCGGCAAGCCCGGCAAACATTGCCGAGAGCAGGAACATCGCATAACGTAGCTGCGCCGTATCGATGCCGATCGACAGCGCGGCGATCCGGTTCTCGCGGGAGATGACTAGTGCCGCACCATACAAGCCGCGGGTAATTCGCCAGGACACAAACGCCCCCATCGCGACGCAGACCCATACCACTGCCATGATGCCGTAACCTTTCCCAAACTCCAGGCCAAACAACGTCAAGCCGGGAATACCTGAAAGCCCGTTCGCACCGCCCGTCAGATCCTGCCAGCTTATAGCCACCAGCAGCATCACCTGCCCGACGCCCAGGGTCGCCAAGGCGAAATAATGCGACTCCAGCCGCAGCACGGGTGCTGCAATGAGCGCGGCGAGCGCCAGCGGCAATGCAATCGAAAGCAATACGGTGAATTCTCCACCGAGTCCGTATCGCACACTCAATATGCCGGTCACGTAAGCACCAACGCCAAAGAAAGTACCCTGCGTCAGCGACAGCGCACCCGCATGCCCAAAGATGAACTGGTAGCCCAAGGACAGCAACGCATAGATCCCGACAATGGTGAAGATCCGCATCTGGTAGGCAGAGGTCATCAATGTCGGCCACAGCGCCAGCAGAATGATTCCGAGGATGAAAAGCGGTCGAATACCCGACCTCGACCAGCCCATCACCGAGCGCACTACCGCATTCATACGCGCCGCTGCACTGTCTCGCCGAACAACCCCTGCGGCCGGAAGAACATGATTGCCAGCAGACCTACATACAGCAGAATTGTCGAGGCCGTCTGTGTGAACAACCACGGTGCTATGATTTTAAGCGGCGGAATCAGGAGCGGCAGCGACGGGAACAATACCTCGAACAACGCGATAATCAGCGCACCGCAGACCGCACCACTCAGGCTACCCCAACCGCCGATGGTGACGGCGATATAGGCTTTGATGACATAATTAGTGCCGTCGGTTGGAGTAATAAAAAATGTGTTCGACAGCATTAAGCCGGCGGCGCCCGCAAGCGCCGAACCGAGGGCGAAAGTCAGGGCAATCATTCGATTGACGCGGATACCCACCGCTTCCGCCATTTCCCGGTCCTGCGCCGTCGCACGAAGCTTACGACCAATGCCAGAGCGGTTGAGCAACAGATGCTGCGCAACGATGAGCACAATGGCGACAACAACGATGCCGAGCGCTTGCGCGCCGATCGTGATGCCTCCCATGCCGAAGTTCCCTTCGCTCAGCAGCGGTGGGCCTTTTCGCGGCGCGGCGCCGTAAATCGCATTCGCGGAATTTTGAAAGATGATGCCAAGCGCGATCGTCGAGATGAAGACCGAGACCGGCGGCCGATTCTTCAGCGGAAAATATGCAAACCACGAAAATACGAAACCAAGCAGCGCCATCACCGCCACCACCAGCGGCAACAATAGCGCACCCGGCAATTGCAACACGCTGCCCATCGCTATCGCGACGTAGCCACCGGCCATTACCATATCGCCATGGGCGAAATTGACCGCGCCGGTCGCATTGAGGATCAGCACGAACCCCAAAGCGAGCAGCGCGTAGGCGGCGCCAAGCGCCAGTGCATTGGCGAGGATCTGCAGCAGCACGCGGCGCCCGACTATTCGAGATCAGTCGTAGCGTTTTACGATCTTCGGCATGCGCGTTTTACCGTCATAGCAAATTATCACGGCAGAATGCGCCATGTTGCCTTTGCCGTCGGATTTATAGGTCATTGCGAGGCCCTTGAAGCTGCCGCCAGAAAGCGCTTTCCGGATGTCTTCCGGGGTTTTCGCGCCCTTGGCAACGACGTCGATAATCATAGACGTCGCGTCATACTGGCCTACCGCAAAGCCATCCGGCTCGGACTTGAATTCGGCACGGTATTGCGCCAGAAACTTGTCCATTTGCGGCGAACCACCAGCAACCGGTGCAGCATTGGTCTCCGCGCACAAGCCTTTCAGTTCAGCCGGTTCCATCAAAGCCACGGTTGTGGGCTGACTCATTCCCGACCCGGCAACGATCGGCAAATTCACTTTTGCCGCGCCGGCCTGCTTGATGAACAGTGCCGAAGGCCCGCCGTGCAAGTGCAGCATGATCACATCTGGTCTTGCCGCCTGCACCTTGCCGATTACCGCCGACATATCCTTAACCGCGACGTCAAGCGCTTCCTCCATGACCGGTTCAATGCCGGATTTCTTGAGCAATTCAACGATGTGCTTGCGTCCACTTTGGCCGTATGCCGTTGTCTGATATACCAGAGCAACACGCTTCTTCTTCAGCTCTTCAAGCACATAGCGGACATGCGCCCCCTTGGCGACGGCATCACCGGGAAAGAAGCGGAACACGTACGGATTGTTCTTCTCGGTGATGTCGGCGGTGCCGGACACCGTTGCAAGCGGTACCTTGTTCTCCAGAGCCACCGGCAGCATTGCGAGCATTTGCGTGCCGAGCATCGATGCCGCCACCGCAGACACCTTACCGCGCGAAAGCGACCGTTCCAGCGCGGTCACAGCACCCTCCGGTGACGAACCGGTGTCGGTCACTTCCGCGGTAATCTTTACCGATGAGGGCGCGTTCTTGATCGCAAGCAGCGCGCCGTTGCGCTGACTGGTTCCTTCCAGCGAGAGAAAACCGGTGATCGGCACCAAAATCGGCAAGTTCAACTCTGCTTGCGCACTTGCCGCCAACGGACATGCCACAAGGGCCGTCGCAACCAGCAAGCCAATACAGTTATCGCGGCGACGATTATTACGACGCATATCTGATACCTTCATGGTGACCTCCACGTGATGAAAGAAAGTTACTGTAGGACTACTACGGACTCATTCCACGGCCTGATGTGGCGGGATCAACCCGCGGCTGTCGTCGATTTCAGGCATGCGTGGAATTTCGACACCGTACTGACCGACATCTTTTCGAATCTTGTCCACGCCGCGCCGAATGATGTCGATCTCCTCCTCCGGGTGCGTCGCGCCCAAGCCATACTCGGCTGCCAGCGCGCGGTTTCTGCCAGCGCGTTCACGTTCATCCTCGGGCAGATTGACGACGGCATACACTCCGTTCAACAGACTGCCGCGCAGTTTCTTGGCGAACTTGGCGCCGATCACCACTTTTTCCTCGTCGCTCAATTCGCCGAAAAAGCGTCGCATGATGATGCGGCCAAACTGGATGTGACGGCTCTCGTCACGCAGCACCAGTCGGCACGCTTCCTTGATGGACGAAAAGCGGGCATTTTCGTAGCGTGCCTGCAATAGCTCGCCGGATAGTTGCTCGAATAGCGTATTGACCGACAAACCGGCGAAAAAACTCATCGCTTTTTCATCTTTTTCGTCGTGAAAGCGTGGAATGATTTGCTTGAAGTAATCCGCGCGCGGCGTCGATTCATAGCCCCCCAGAGCCTTTGCAATACGGAAGCTCACCTCATGGTGGCGCAACTCTTCGGCTATGAAGTTGGTAATGTGCTGCTTGATCTCAAACGGTTGATGATCAAAGATCGCCTCACGCAAGCGCTCCGCGCCATAAGGGATGGCACCGTGCTCCATCCAGGCGCGAAGGCTCCACCATTCGCCGCCAGCTGCACGCACCTCAGGCGGCAGATCGGCTTTTTCCAAATCACTGTAATCAATATCCTTGAACGGGTCCCACGCCAGGTTACGGGCCTGCTCGCACAATTGCCAAACCTCCGGGTACAAGACCTCCGATACGACGGGATACGGATTCGGTACGGGAACGAGTTCTTCCAACATCGATGGCTGCACGGTTTTCTCCTCAAGACTCAAATGATCGAGCGCCGAACACAACAACTCACTGCGCAACTAATCCGGACATTCGCCATTAGCGACTACGCAACCAGCCGAACCAGCGCCAATGATCACAAAGTCGATGTGCCGGTCCGGCGCATATGCTGTGGAGGAGATCGCCTTGGGGTCTTGCGGGCGCGTCCTTGATGTGTTCCACGTCAACATGGCCAATCAATCCTCCGGCTTGAAGCCAGAAGCTTTGACTACGTTCCCCCATCGGGCGTATCCGGAATTGATCCAGTCGCCTACAGTGGCTCCCGCGACGGGCGCGGGATCGAACTCCTGAGCGAGCAGCGCATCGCGCACATCCTTGCTTCCCAACGCTCGACGCACGCCGTCGGCCACAGCGGTGACCGCCGTGGCCGGTGTACCAATTCGGGCGACAAAACACATAAATTCCTCGACCACGCAGTCCTTGTAACCCAACTCGGCGAAAGTTGGAACATCCGGCAGCCGTGGCGAGCGCTCGGATTGCGATATTGCGAGCACTCGAAGTCGGCCCGATGCGTGGAGCCCCCTGAAGTTGCTTACCAGATTGATAGCAGAGGCAATCTCCCCGCCCAGCACAGCTTGGGTCAATTGCGGACCGCCCTTATAGGGCACTACAGTAAGCGGTGTTCCCGATGCCTGCGAAAGCAACCATCCAAGGAAATGCGTCGCGGCTCCTAACGCCGGTACTCCGTAACTAGCTTTTGACGGATTCGCCTTGCACCAGCCCAAGAATTCCTCCAGAGAACGTGCGGTAGTGCCAGGTCCAACCACGAGCGAATAGGAGTAGGTGCAGACACCGCTCACCGGGATGAAGTCGCGTAACGGGTTATAGAGGAGCTTGGAGTAGAGATTCGGAGAAATTGTCAACATGCCCGACGGCGTCAACGTGAATACAGACCCGTTAGCGGGCCGTCGCATCATGTTCTCGAGTACCAGACGGCCGCCCGCACCGACGACGTTTTCGACAATCACAGGTCGGCTCAAGCTTGCCCGCAGTTTGTCTGCGATCAGGCGGGCGATCATGTCTGGTCCGCCACCGGCCGGGAATCCCACCAGCAGCGAAATTTCCTTGGATTCTTGCGCGAGTGCTGAGCGGGAACCCCCCAGCGTTCCGACTACTCCTGCGACGCCGGCAGCCATTACTGAGCCGGCTCCACCGATCAACAGTCTTCGACGTGCCTTGTCCATGTCTACTCCTCCGCTATTACTGCCTGAGAAATCGCACCTGCGCTTAACGGCGGTATCCCCGGTATCCCTCGAATATCGCCCATTACGTCACGGCTCGACGACGTTAAATACCGGACTGAACTCATCCAAAACTTCGAGGAAGGCGCGTACCAGTTCCCGGTTTCCTGTCACGTCGAGCTGGCCCTCCTCGAAAACTTGCAGCAGCGGCCTGCCGTCGCGCATCATACTTGCCATTCGGTTCCTGTCGAGTTGAATCACAGCGTCAGCTTGCGCTCCATGAGTTCCGGGCGAGTGGCTCAGCGCCCCATTTGACAAGGTGATCCGGTGAGACGTGCCTTCGTCGATCATCATCCAGTCGAATCGGCAGCGAAGATCCTGCGCGCGCGGGCCATTCACCCGGATCGCCAGGTATTCGAGAAACCGGTCTACGGGCAACATCGCGACGACGTCGGCGTCAACCGAATTTCCCGTCGGAGCCGACTTCGGCGCTCCCTCACGCAGCTCCCGGGCGCCAAGCAGATAAGCATTTCGCCAAGTGGCGGACTCGGTTTGGTAGCCGAGCTGCTCCATGGCGTCCGCAGCGAGCTCGCGCGCCTCGCGGTGATCAGGTCGCGCAAAGACGACTTGTTTGAGCACTTGAACAACCCAGCGAAACTCGCCACGGTCAAAATCGGCTCGCGCCCGCTTTAGTATCTGTTCGATGCCGCCCATGTAGTCGACGTACTTCTTCGCGGCTGCTTCCGGGGTCAGAGGATGCAGGTTGGCTGGATTCCCGTCGTATGGACCGAGGTAGTGCGTGTAGATTGCATGCACGTTATGTGCGACCGCGCCGTAGTAGCCGCGTGCATGCCAGCGCTTCGACAACCTGTTGGGCATCATCAGCTGCTCGGCGATCTCTCTCGGCGTGAGTCCATGGCTAATCAGGCGCAAAGTCTGGTCGTGCAAATAGCGGTACATGTCGCGCTGTTCGCTCACGAAATCAGCTGCTCGGTCCTGCCCCCAGATCGGCCAATGGTGCTGAGCGAAGACTACGTCCACCGACGGCACGAAGTCGTTCAGAGCTTCGTCTAGGTAGCAGGCCCAATCGAGCGCATCGCGTGTCTTCGCTCCGCGAAGTGGGCAGAGATTGTGCATCGTATGGCATGCATTCTCGGCCAGATTCAGAGCCCGCTCCTTCGGAAAGAAAAAGTTCATTTCCGCTGGCGCCTCAGTACCCGGCGTCAAGTGAAAAATGATCTGGACACCGTCGACAACATGATGCTCCCGTGCCTGCGTAATTGTCTTCGTCGGTGCAATCAGCCCGACGCGACCGCGGCCCACTGCCTTGCCAAGTCCGCTGTCAACATGTGAACGCGGCCCAGGCGCCAATGAAGTGCCGAATTGAAACAACGAGCGCCGCCGCATCGGCACGCCTGCGAGAACCGCCTCCGAAACCACTGCCTCCATGAAGCCGGCCGGCGCAATCACCTCGACCCGACCAGACCGAACATCGCTGTCGGTGATTACGCCCCTTACCCCGCCGTAGTGATCTCGATGACTGTGGCTGTATATGACGGCTGCGATCGGACGCTCCCCACGATGGCTCGTATAAAGGGCAAGCGCGGCGCGCGCTGACTCCTCGAAGGTTAATGGATCAATGATGACGAGGCCGGTTTCGCCTTCGATAAACGTAATATTAGCCGTGTCGAATCCACGCACTTGATAGATTCGCTCCGTCACCTGAAACAGCCCATGGAACATGTTCAGGCGTGAGAGTCGCCATAGGCTGGGATTTACCGAAAGCGGCGCCTCCTCACCTTCGATAAACGCGTAATCGCGCAAACTCCAGACAGTGTCGCCGCCCTCCTTCGTGATGTGGGCATCCGGAATGGTCCCAATGAATCCGCGCCGAGCGTCGTCAAAATCCGCCCGGTCGGAGAAATCAAGATCGTCGAGTACCCGGGCCTGACGCTCGGCCGTCAAAGGGTGTGCCGGCTTAATCGGGGTCTCCTTCAACCAAATGTGGCGTTATCAGTTTCTCGAAATACACATCTTGCGTCCAGATCACTCCGCGATGAGCTACTATTGCGGTTTTCAAAATTGCCCCCAATCGGACCACGCTGCGCGCATCTGCTCAGCGAAGCCAATGGCAGGTACACCATCCGGTAACATGCCTATCTGACCGGAAATATGAAGCCATTCCCCGGCAGCAGGCGCCAGGACACCGTGGCTGTATGCGCCAACCGGCGGGGCAATGGCAGACGGGTTCAATTTAGTGCTGGTCATGACGATCTCCGGAAATCTTGACGTTCAAATCGCCAGTCCAGGCACTGCGCCGCCAGTCGGTACGCGCATCGATTCAAGAATCGCCCGCATATCTTCAATCGTTGCCTGGCGTGGATTCATTCTCACTTGGCCGCTTTTCATTGCCGCCTGAGCGACTTTTTCACGCGCCTCGTCAGTGGCTACGAAGCCGTCCAGACTCAAATCCAGATCAAGCGAGAGGCGAAGCCTTGACAAACCCAGCGCCGCCGATGGCGTACCGAACGCACTCGCCACCACCGCGGCCTTCGGCCCCATCGACGCTTCGTTATACGCCGCGATTGCCGGCAATGCCAGCGCATTGGCCAAGCCGTGTGGTACATGATGCATCGCGCCGAGCGGCGCTGCAATTGCATGTGCAAGGCCCAGATTCGCGCTGTTAAACGCGATAGCGGCCTGGCAAGACGCAATCAAGCACCAAGTACGGGCGGCTTGGTGCGTTGGCTCTCGGTAGGCAATTGGCAACCATCTTCCGAGCAAGCGCATCGCCGATTCGGCAAACGGATCACTCATCACCGACGACGCCCTCGACACATAGGCCTCGACCGAGTGGGTAACGGCGTCGTAGCCCGACGCCGCGGTAACCATTGCCGGTGCCGAGACCGACAAACTGCCGTCCAGCAGCGCAATCTGCGGCGTCATCTCCGGGGAACGAAAAATGAGTTTTATGTCCGAGTTCGCTTTGCCGGCAATCGCGGATTCAGACACTTCACTTCCGGTGCCCGCCGTGGTCGGAACGGCAATCAGCAGGCTGGCATGCGGCTTGAATGTCTTGCCAAAACCGGAAATTGCTTCGGCGCTGCCGGGATTGGACAGCAGCAACCGGGCGATCTTGGCCGTGTCCATCGCCGACCCCCCGCCGATGGCGACGATGAGATCGGGATTCGCCCCTGCAAGCATTGCCGCGCAGGCTTCAACAGTATCGGTATCCGGCTCATGAGCTGGCACGAAGTGAAAGGACGGTCTTGCGCCAGTGGCGCCGTGAAGCATTTCCAGGATACGCGCGGCAAGTTCGCTGTCTTTGAAGAAGGCATCCATCACCGCTACGGGGCGCGTTACCCCGGCTTCCTTGACGAGGTCGGTGAGCTTGTCGATGCCGCCCCAAGCCGAAATCACACGGCGATTGGAGTGGACAAAACTAAATGGCTGCGGTGCTTCCTGCATGACTAAACCTCATTGAGAGTTCATAAACATACGATGTTGTTGCATTACGCACGATCAACCCAATCCCCAAAGCGGATCATGCAGGCTGTTGTGGTGGAGAACGTTTTTGCAAGCGTTGATCCGAGTAGCTCAGATCTGTCCGGTTTTCGGGTGATGGAAGACCGGCAGATGGATATCCCATTCGCGCTTCATTCTGTCGCGGATGGCGCGCAGTGATGAAATCAATACTGGTTTTTCAAGCTCCTCAACGCTGGCGCCGAGACCCGCCTGCCACAGGATTCGGTCGCCCTCGATCTGGTCACGTGAGGCGTTGCTGTCGGGAGCCAGCCAAGCCAACTGGTAACCGTTCAATTCGACCTTCTCGATCATTGTGACCACCGCGTCGCGCACCTGACCGCGCTGCGCCGGAGTAAGAAGCGGCAGCCGGCCGGCCATGAAGTACCAGCCAAAGGCACAGTGGCGAGCTTCGTCGCGCAGAATCAGTTGGTAGACGCGGCGGATATCCGGCTGGGTCGTGAGCTTGAGGACGTGCATGAAGTTCTCGAGGATCACCTGCTCCGCCGAGCAGACCAACGCCGCTATCGTGCTCTCCACCGGAACGTCGACATCCAGCGCCAGGCGCCGAATGCCGTGCGTAGACACCGAGCCGAGATACTCCTCGGCCGGGGCGTCGATGTAGCCGCCGAACTTTTCGGCCAGACGGTAGCTGATTTCCGCGTGCCGCGATTCCTCTTGGGTGCGGACGGCAAAATACAGCCGCGTGTCGGCATCCAGCCGGTCGTGGCAGAAACGTATCTGCAGTGCCGGGCTCTCGGCGATGGCGCCATACTCGCCCCAGGCGCGGCGGCTCCAGCGGACGCGCAGGGCTTGGCGCTGCTCGTCGGTGAACGGCTTCAGATCCAGCCCGTCCCAGTCGATGATCGTCGCCGGATTCCACTGTGCGGTCAGCGATGCGCGCAACAGCTTGCCTATGTTCCGGTTGCGCTTGCCCAGTTCGAGCGGGAAACAGGATTCGGGTTGCGCCAGGATGCTGTTGAAGGTTTCGTTCGCGACGGACATCGATGTCTCCATTTTCGCCGACCGGTGCAGGCGTTGATAATTGTGGAGCGACGCGCGGGGTGTCAGAGCGGACCCAGACGCGGATGCGACACGGCCGGCAGCGCTACGCCGAGCGCCTGCAAACGCTGGCGCGCAGTGGCCAGGTAGTCGCGCAATACGTGCTCCTCCTGCATCGCGGTGGCGGCACCGAGACCCGCGGCAGCGGCGATTTCCTGCGCCTGTTGTTCGGGCGCGCTGTCGACGGCTGTCGCCAGCGATGGCACGTGATATCCCGCAAACGCCACCTTGCGCAGCCAATCGACGAGGGTCAGGACCACATCTCCCCGCGCGCTCGCGGACAGCGAGCCTGCACGCCACTCCAGGTAGCTCCAGCCGAACCGTGCATGGCGGGTCTTGGCCGCCACGCTTCTCTCCAGCAGTGTGCGGGCCAAGGGTTCGCGAGCATTGGCGAGATAGGCGCGGAACAGCTCCAGTTCGAGCCCGTCCTCGAGGGCGCAATGTGCCACGACATAAGCATCCAGCGGCACTTCGGGGTTCAGCGCATCGCTGTGGCAGCGGCGGTTGATCACCGGCTCCCAAGCGGGATCCGCAGGACGCACCAGATAACCGCCCAGCAGTTCGGAATAGCGATGGAAGACGTCGACCAATTCGGCTTCCTCGGTATTGCGTACGGTGAGAAAGAACTTCGCGTCAACTTCGCGGCCCCGCTCTAGACAGAAGCGCAGCAGCAAGGCCGGCGTCTCCGCGATGCCGGTGTATTCCAGCCATGCACGCCGGCTCCAGACTCGTCGCGCGGCCTGAAGCTGCTCGCTTGCGATAGCGTCCAACTGGCCGCTCGTCCAGTCGACATCGTCCGCCGGCGCCCAGATGTCCAGCTTGCTCTCCTCGTAGAGGCGGTCGATCGCCGGGATGGAGACCGCCAGATTCAGGGGAAAACGGGTTTCCCTAGGCACTCTCGTCAGAGCTTCATTCGTCATGGTTTGAGGGGCTTCAGTGCTTGGGTGGGTCTGCCGACGTCACGGCCCCACGGCCATCGGCAACGTCGGATCGGCCGCCCATTCCGACAGTGAGCCGTCGTAGACCCGCACGCCTTGACGGCCGAGCAGGGCCAGCGCCAGGGTCGGACTGGTTGCCGAGATACCTCCACCGCAGTAGGCGATGATGCGTGCACTGCCCAGCGGCTCGACCAGCAGTCGCCGCAGTTCGTCGGTCGATTTGAAGGTGTTGTCCGCATTGATGATGTCGGTGGCGGGGACGTTGATGCTTCGGGCGATATGACCCGGGCGGCCGTAGTCGGTACCGCCCTCGCCGCGATGGTTTTCCGCCGGCAGCGCGTTGAGGATGCAGACGTCGGCGGCGGCGATCGCCGCGAGCACGTCGTGCTTGTCGGCAACCCGCTCGGGACGGTAACCTACGGTGGGAGCGGCGCGAGCCCGGGGCCGCCCCGCTCCCTTTTCGATGGGGCGGGCTTCCACCTTCCACTTGCCGAAGCCACCGTTCAGCACGGCGGTTCGGTCATGGCCGAACACACCCAACATCCACCAGAGCCGTGTCGCCCACCAGTGGTTGGCGCTGGAGTAGCAGACCACGAAGGTATCGTCGCCGATTCCCAGACGCGCCATGGCCTCTGCGAAATGCGCTGGCGAAGACAGCATGAAGTGGAGTCTTGACGGCGGCTGCGGATCGGACAGCTCAGCGTCGATATCGACAAATTGCGCGCCGGGGATGTGCGCCTGCTCGAAGTCGGCACGGCCGGAGAGGATGCCGTAGGGTTTCGGCGGCGCCGGCGTCGTGTGCGTCGTGGCATCGAGGATGACGAGGTCGGGATCGTCGAGATGGGCCGCCAGCCAGTCGGTGTCGACGACGAATTCGGGATGGACGTAGCCGTTGCCCATGCGCACTCCACTCAGGTTAAACGGCGGGTCGAACGGCCCCGCCGCGGCGAAGAAAAGGCTCCCATCATTACGCCGGTTCGCAGCGGATCCTGAACGCCACCTCGCCGAGCCCGCCGCAAGCCACGCCCGTGTCGGTACACTTCATGTGATCGTACAGGTGACCGTTCGGGTCGAGGCCATGGGTCAGGCGATCGAAAACCACGTAGCTGATAGGCAGCATAGGCGCCAGGGCCCATAGGCATATCGGGAACGTGCACTCCTCGGTCAGGAGCTTGCCGCTGCCGTTGGTAACGTAGCGATCGCCGATCTTCGGCTTATATCCGCAGCCCTCCGCAGCCACGACCTCCATGATCATCTTGTAGGCACGCCGCGCCGCAGAGCCCTTGATAATCGCCTGCTGCTTTTCGGACAGGCTCTCCGTCTGTTCCGCGGTGAACCCGAACGCTTTCATCGCCGTGTTCTTGAATTCCTCGTCCATAGCAGAACACCCTCCTTCTGGATTTACATAAGCTTCTGGTTGCGGACCGCCGCCAAGATATGCTCCTGCCCGATGGGAACGGCGGTGATTTCGACACCCAGGGCGTCTGCGATCGCGTTCAGCAGTGTCGGCGTCGTGCAATTCAACGCAGCCTCGCCGATCCCCTTGGCGCCGAAAGGACCCGTGGGATAGGGCGTCTCTACGCCCTCGGCGACAAACTCCTCGGGTATATCCAAGGCACTGGGAATCACATACTCGGCGAACGACGGGGTCTTCGACTGCCCATCGACCGTAACCATGTTCTCCATCAGGCCGTAGCCCAGCGCCTGGATCGCGCCACCGTAGAGCTGGCCGAAGGCCATGGCCGGATTGAGCACCCTGCCCATGTCGAGCACGTTGGCCAGCTTGAGAATCTCGATCTCGCCGGTCGCGATGTCCACCGCGACATCGGCGGCCGCAGCCATGAAAGTATGGCCGTACATGTAGCGGTCCTCCGCCGAGCGAAACCAACCTTCCTCGCGCAGATTGTCGCCTCGATCCGAGCACATCCAGGCGACCTCGGCAAAGGTCAGCGCCTTGGCCGGAACCCCGATGAGGCGAACCTCTGAGCCTTCGAGGACCAGATCCTCCGCTGCGATCTCGAGCATCTTCCCGGCCCGTACCAGGAGGGTCTGGCGCAGGCGCCCGGTGGCGAGCAACAAGGCGTTGCCCAGCCCAAAGGTGAGTCGCGATGCCGAAGTTCTCCCGGCCCGCGGGCAGGTCCAGTTATCGCTCATCTCGACCCGAATCCGGTCCATCGGCAGGCCGAACTGCTCGGCGGCCATCTGCGCCAGCACCGTCGTCACACCTTGGCCGAGTTCGGTGCCCCCCGCGTATACCGAAACACTCCCGTCGGAGTGCACTTCTACCGCTGCACCTACGCCTGATTTACCGAGCACCGGAATCGCACCAACGTCGAACACCGGCATGTCGAAACAGATACTGCGTCCAATTCGCTTGGTCGAGTTCTTCGGTGCGCTCGGCTTGGGACCCAGTTTCTCAACAATCCGCTCGGTCAGCAGCTCGAGGCTCACCGGGCTGTCGCCCAGCATCGGGCTCGTCGGCCGGTCGCCCGGCCGCAAGAAGTTCCTGCGTCGCAATTCCAGCGGATCCATGGCGAGCGCGCGCGCCAGCTTGTCCAGCAGACACTCCCGGGCGATCGCCGCCTGCGGAGCGCCGAACCCGCGAAAAGCGCCCGAGTCGAGGTTGTTCGTATAGATGCCCTCGGCGCGCGTAAGCACATTCGGAATCCGGTAAGGACCCATAAGTGCGGACATCGTCAGCCCGAGCACCTCGGGGCTCCGCCCCGAGTAAGGCCCTGCGTCGGCGATCACGTCTCCCTCGAGAGCGTGGATGGTGCCATCCCGCCCGGCACCCAGCTTGAGCCGAATCTCTGTCGGGTGGCGCTTGGGGTGGAAGGCAAACGACTCCTCCCGATCCAGTACGAGCATGACCGGCACTTCGGCAAGACAAGCCATTGCCGCCAAATGAACCTGGATGGTCGTATTCAGCTTGCCGCCGAATCCTCCGCCAACCGGGGTGCCCTTCACATGAATGCGCGATTTTGGAATCGCCAATGCGAGATGGATGTCCTCAGCGACGCCATAGGGATCTTGCAGGCAGGAAATTACATGCAGCACGCCCGAATCGTCCTGGTAGGCCACTCCCGATTCCGGTTCCAGGAATGCCTGCTCCTGACGAGGCGTAAAGTAAGTCTGCTCGACTACCACTTCAGAGGTTTGAAAACCGACAGCGACATCGCCATGGACAAACTCTCGCACACAGCAGCGATTCCCTGCGGCCGCTGCGTGCACCAGATAAGCGCCCGGCTCCATCGCCTGTCGCGGCGAGGTCAGCGGCGCAAGCAACTCGTAGCGCACCGCTATGGCGGCCGCGGCCCGATCAGCGAGTTCCTCGCTGGACGCGACGACCATGGCGACGGCGTCGCCGATGTATCGCGTTTCCTCGCCTTCAGGCACCAGAACCGGGCGGTGAGCTACATCGTATCCGTAGCGATTGCTACCAGGCAAATTGCACGCGGTAATGACTTTCCTGACTCCGGGCATCGACTCTGCCGCCCGGCAATCGATCTCAAGAACCCGGGCACGTGGATGGGGGCTGAAGACGATCTTGCCGTAATGCATGCCTGGCAGTCGAATGTCTGCGGCATACTTGGTTTGCCCGGTTACCTTGCCTCTGGCGTCGACGCGCGGCACGCCTTTGCCTATGACGTTACCGTGAGTCATGGAATCTTCCTCGAACCAAGACAGATGTCGTCACTTGCTGCTGTCGGCCACTGACTTAACGGCATCGATGATCTGGACGTAGCCGGTGCACCGGCACAGGTTGCCGGCAAGGGCCTCCTGGATTTCAGCGCGGGTCGGTCGGGGAGTTTCGCGCAACAGCGCGATCAAGCTCAACACCGCCCCAGGCGTACAAAAACCGCACTGGACCGCACCGTGCTCGATGAACGCCTCCTGCAGCGGGTGAAGCTGCCCATCGCTGCTGCTCACCCCTTCGATGGTAGTGATCTCCTGACCGCCTGCCTGGACTGCCAGGACCAAGCAAGCGTTGACGGGGGCTCCATCCAGCAGGACGGTGCAGGCACCGCAATCGCCGGCATCACAGCCTTTCTTGGTCCCCGTGAGGCCCAACTCTTCCCTCAGAACGTCGAGCAGGCTGCGATGAGGCGCCAAGTCCAGCGCATGATTTTTCCCATTTACCGTCAATACCAGGCTTTGCCTCGTCATGAATTCCGTCCTCCGGACCTCGCACCACCCGTCTCACACAGCAGGTGCAGCAAGCGCAAGGTCCACGCCTCTACCAGGAGCCTGCGTCCGCTTCCCGTCGCACGAACGTCGGAAATAGGGCGGCATTCCTCCGCAGCCAGTGCCGCTGCCTCGGCAAGATTCTTAGCGCTTGGAGCCCTTCCTATCAGCGCCTTCTCGGCCTGGCGTGCGCGCATCGCCGTCGGCGCTACCGCGCCCAGTGCGATACCAACGTCGCGAACGAGGCCGTCTTGCCCGATGTCGATTCGGCCGGCGAGATTGATGATGCTGATCGCCTGCGCCTTGCGGCGCCCGACTTTCACAAAGTGGCTACGGCAGCCCGGCCCCTGGGAGGGGATTACCACCTCGGTCAATACTTCGCTCTTGCCCAAGCAGGTCTTGCCGGGCCCAGTCAGAAACTCGGCCAGGGGCACTTCTCGCGTCCCGTCCGCGCCGAGGAGCACCAACGTTGCATCTGCTGCCAGGAGAGGCGGAACGGCATCGGCCGCCGGCGAAGCCGTTACGATGTTGCCTCCCAAGGTCGCCCTGTTGCGAATCTGCCGCGAACTCATCTGGAGGGCAGCCGCCGCGAGCGCCGGCGCCTTGCGCCGCACCGCGGCCGACGCCACGATTTCCGACATACGCACCGCGGCGCCGAGGCGCAGATGATTCCCTTGCTCGACGATGCCGCGGCACGGCGCCAAATCGTTGATGTCGAAAACCACCCGGGGGCAGACCACGCCAGAGCGGATCTTGACGTGCAGATCGGTGCCACCGGCCAGCACGGCGCCCTCAAAGCGTGCTTGGCGCAACCCCTCTAGCAGGTGTTCGAGCGTCGGCGGCTTGACGTAATCGAAATAAACCACGGTCTTCCTCTCTAGTTTCCAGCGGACTGCGGCCAGGCCTGCGCCGCAAAGTTGGCACTGCCTCAGTCTTGCTCGTTTGATCGGCTAACCCTGGTATTCCGTCACGCCGTTCTCACACGGTCCAGACCCAACCGTTGATCCGGCGGCCGGGCCACGAGGTCAATCACGAGGGGCGCTGATCGCAAGGTTCTTTCAGGGTACGTGGGATACCTTCATCAGCGCCTGCTCGTGAGACGGAAGGATCTTGTCGCCAAACATCTGCAGCAGCTTAAGGCTGCTTTCGTACGCTTCGATCGTGTTGGTATGCACGGCGGCGGGAATGATCGGGTAGCCGATCGCTTTCTTCAACTCCTCGGGAGGATAGAAATTGTCGTTGATCGCGCAGTAGCCCGAGATGGCGTACCACCCCTTCTCGGTTTCGACAGCCACGGTCTGCCCGCCCGGCGTGTGACCGGGTGTGTGGATTAGACGAATACCCGGCATGAAATCGACGTCGCCCCTCACCAATTCGAGATTTCGCATCTGCTCGTAATACGAGCGCGGCGCGTACGCGAAGGTCTGCATCGGGTGCGGAGCGAGGGCGCACCTCCACTCGTCCTCCTGAACGACGAGCTTGGCGTTCTTGCACTTCTCGGCGTTCATGATGTGGTCCCAATGGAGGTGAGTGATCAGTATGACATCGATGTCGGCGGGCTTGAGTCCCCAGGCGGCGAGACCATCCTCGAAACTCGTCACGTCCTGCACGTCCTTGAAACTCTCGCCTCCCGCGACGAAGGGTTCCTTGTTGCCCGCTTTGATGACGCGGTAATAGTCGGCGGCACTGCATCCGGCATCGATCAGGATATTCTTATCAACGCCCTCGATGTGCCAGATGATGTACGGAATATCGACCTTCTGGCCGTAGAAATTCAGGTACGTAAATCGCGATTTCTCGCGGGCCGGGCCCATTGCGTTGGTAAACAAACCCAGAGAATACTTGCTCATTTGTCTTCCTTTCGCCATTAGATTCAAGTTTGTCCAGTACGCCAACTGCCGCCTCTTTCGAGGTGCAGCAACGCTCCGCCTTTACTTCAATTTCAGACCGGATCTGACTCGCGCTGTCATCCCACGCATCCCAGAAGCGGTTATGGGTCGCCGGAAACCCACTCGCCGCGATCTACTCCCCTGGGGCAAACAAATATCAACATATGCCAATTAGCAGTCACCGTCAATATATAATATTCTGTATACGGGATCTGCTATGACAGATAAGACA
>Ga0156228_1218_pt1 | contig 23936 bp, 19 predicted proteins | sample RifCSPlowO2_12_FD_107876 | JGI IMG/M metagenome (GOLD analysis project Ga0156228, IMG submission 107876) | Betaproteobacteria bacterium RIFCSPLOWO2_12_FULL_65_110 | reverse complement strand
GGTTGTATCAGCGGAACTGGGACCTGAAAGGACTGACGGTCGAGGGACGCGATATCGTAATGGACGTGGATACGAGAATATCGATCCGCTTCGCTCCGGACGGACAGGTCGCGGGTTTCGCCGCCGTCAACCGGCTCAGCGGAACCTACAGCGTGAGCGCGGAAGGCAAGCTGAGTTGGGGCGAAGCTGGATTCGCCACCACTCGCAACACGGGCCCACCCGAGCTCATGGAAAAAGAGCGCGCCTACCTGAGAGCGCTCGGCAAGACCAACGCCGCAATTCTCGCCGGACACGCTCTCGTGCTTCAGAGCGACGATGCCTCGACCGTTCTCACGTTCAGCGAAGCCGGATATTGACCCGACACCGGGTCCGCCGCCGGGCGGACGTTCGCCGTCATTGCAGCTTGCAGGCACCGCGATAACGATTGGCGGCGAGCATTTCCAGGTCGCCGATACCGTGGCCGACGTAGATTTCGATGCCCGCCGGCAATGCCTGCCCCCGGCCTACTTCGCCTTCGGTACCACGGGCAGGATGAGGCGCGACGGACAGTCCTTGCTGTGATGAAACGTGTCCTCGCCGACCTTGTAGTACATGTACTGGTGGGTGAAGATCGCATCGGTCAGGGGTGAGTCGCCGTTGACTATCTCCAGGCGTATACGGTGGCCTTTCTGGAACAGGTAGGACGCCGGATTCACTTCGATGTCGTAGCGGTAGACCCGCCCCGGCTCGATCGGCTGCGGATTGCCGTGCGTGTAGTAAGGACGCCAGTCGGTCGAGCGCGCTGCGTCTTTTTCGCGGTGCGACGCGCGCAGCCAGCCCTTGCTGACATTGACGGCCATCGGCTGGCGGCCGGCGCTGCGCTCCTCGCGCGCCTGCGGGAATTGGTCGGCCAGCTTGACGAAGAAATCGGTATCGGTCGCACTCGACGCGCCGTACAGCTGCAGCACGATCGGGCCGCTTATCTCCAGATCGTCTTCGAGCGGCGCAGTCGTGAAAGTGAGAACTCGCGCCACCGGATCGGGGCCGAATTGGCCGACGCTCACCACGCCTAACTTCCATTTCGGATCCGGGTAGGCGTAGCTCGTCGTTGCATCGCCGGGCGCACCGTCCTTCGGTGCCGCGGTGGACAACGTGCCGTCGTTCAGCGAAGTCACGCTGCCGCTCGGGCCCTTGTGCAGGTACCAGGACGTGCTCCGGGCTTCCTTGAGCGGCCAGTCATTCGACTCGCGCACCCGGTTGGCCTGGCGCACGTGCAGCCGCACGTTCGGCCGTCTTTCCCAGCCGGTGTCGATGCCCTTGAGGTAGTGATCGTAAAAGGGCTTGAGTTCCTGCTCGTGGAACGCGATCGTGTCGAACAGCTCATGCGCCTCGAACACGTCTTTCGCGCCGGTGACGTAGAGCTTCTTCGGGCTCTTCACCTCTTCGTAGCCGACGATATTGCCCGACAGGTGCAGGCCCACCTTGCCCCAGTGGCCGATGGAATACACCGGCACCCTGATTTCAGCGAGGCGCTCGAACGGCGTGCGCTCGCGCCACCAGTCGTCGTAGGTCTGGTGGCGGATGAATTCCCAGGCGTGATCCGGCAGCATCTCCCTGCCGGCCGGCGCGTTGGCGGCGCGATGCAGATTGTTGGCGCGCACCATGGTGTACCACCAGGGCAGGAACTCGCAGTAGATGCCGCCGTGATAGGTCACGCCGCGATACAGATCGACCGCGCCGTCATATGGCGCGATGCAGGCGAGGTGCGGCGGGTTGACGATGCCCATGTACCACTGCGACCAGGCGTAGTAAGACTGGCCGATGCCGCCGACCTTGCCGGTGCACCAGGGCTGGCGCGCGATCCATTCGACCAGCTCGTAGTAATCCTGCTGCTCGGCGCGGTCGAGAAATCCGTAGCTGCCCCCGGAATTGCCGGTGCCGCGCACGTCGGCATGGACGTAGCAGTAGCCGTGGCCGACATACCACGCCACCGGGCCCACTTCGCGCCACAGGAACAGCGAGCTGTGCGGCAGGTCGTCGGTTTCGTACTGGTACGGCGAGGCGGCGAACAGCGCCGGGAATTCACCCTCGGCATCGGGGCGGTAAATGCGCAGCGCGATGCGGGTGCCGTCGCGCATGGTGGCGTAGATGCCAGTTTCGGTTTTCATTGGCAGCGCGCCGGCGGCCGCGCCTGATTTGCCTGTTGCCATGGCAATCTCCCGTGAAAGGACTCGGATCAGTCTAGAGCAGCGCGAGCACAAGCCGCGCAATCGCGACCACCAGCATCAACACCGGCAACTTGTACCGGACGCGGTGCGTTGCTCGATCGAAGACTTGTGCAAGGCAGTCGGATTTTATCCCCAAACCTCGCGAGACATGCCCAGCGCCGGACGAACCGCCGTCCCGCTGCGGCGAGGACCGCGGGAATCGGCCCGAGACCGTTGATCATCCTGCCCTCTGTGCTTGACGCCCATTGGGGGGTCTGGTAGCGTCTAATCGAACATCGAAGGGTAGTGCGTGCGCTGCAGGCCGCGCCAGCCTCGTCGACCGCACCAATGAGTACGTTCCTAACCAGTTCATCGCCCGCCGCACCTGCGGCGGGGGCCGCGTGCAATTCTCTTGTCGGCTAAACGCCAAGCCACACGTTCATAAGGGGAGGAAGGGAACATGCGAAATTCGACCAAATCCATTGCCGTCGCTCTGGCCGCTTTGCTGCTCGTTTCGTCGGCAGTTGCACAACAAAAGATCAGTCTTACCGTCGCCGCCGGTCAACCGCCGCGCGCACTGGCCTCGCTGGCGCTGGTCAGCTCGCTGTTCATCCCCGAAGTGGACAAGCGCATCAAGGCGGCGGGACTCAATGTCCAGATCGAGTGGAAGGAGGCCTATGCCGGTTCGCTGCTGAAGCCGATCCAGATGCTCGACGGGATCAAGGACGGTCTGGCGGACATCGGCTTCGTCCCGATCGTCTTCTATCCGGACAAGCTGCCGCTGGCCAACATGTCCTTCGTCGTGCCGTTCCTGACTTCGGACGTGGTGCTGATGGGCCGCGTGATGAACCGGCTCTACGAGACGCTTCCGGCGTTCAGCGCGGAGTACGAGAGGTTCAACCAGATCCGGATCGCAAGCAGCGGCGTCGACTCGTTCGAGCTCGTGACCACTTTCCCGGTGCGAAGAGTCGAGGATCTCAAAGGCCGGAAGATCGGCACGGGGGGCGCGGCCCTCGCCTGGCTGCGCGGCACGGGCGCCACGCCGGTCCAAAGCAATATGATGGAAGCCTATAATTCCATGAAGACGGGCGTGTACGATGGTTACATCATCTTTGCGTCGACTTTCCCCGGCCTGAAGTTCCCCGAAGCCGCGCCCTACGTGACAAAAGTCGGCTTCGGCGCACAGCACCCTTCGGTGCTCACCGTGAACAAGGATACCTGGCGCAAGCTGCCCGAGCCGGTGCGAAAGATCATGCTCGACGTCGGGGCAATCTGGGGCATCGCGAGCGACAGGGAATACATGGATGAGGGCGATGCCGGCTACAAGTCGCTGCCGAGGTTCAAGGCGCATTTGTACGAACTGCCGCGCGCGGAGCAGGTGAAATGGGCCAAGGGAATGCCCAATATCGCCAAGGAGTGGGCGCAGACGATGGACAAGCAGGGCCTTCCCGGAAGCAAGGCGCTCGCAGTCTTGATGGCCGAAGCGCGCAAGGCCGGCGCCAAGCCGGTCCGCGACTGGGACCGGGAATGAACGATCCACAGCGAGCGGAGGCGCCGGCCGGCGCCTCCGCTCGCTCCTGGTTCGGCGCGTTGACCGCGGTGCTCAACGTGGCCGGCACGCTCCTGATCATCGTCATGGCGCTGGCGGTCAACGCCGACATCATCGGGCGCGAACTGTTCAGCCGGCCGATCGCCGGCGTCACCGAATTCCTCGGTCTGTCGATCGTCGCGGTGGTGTTCCTGCAGATGTCCAATACGCTGCGCGAAGGCCGCCACGTGAAGAACGATCTCATCATGGCCTGGGTCGCCATACGCTGGCCGAGGGTCGCGCGCTTCTTCTACGGGCTGTTTCATCTCATCGGGGCGCTGCTGATGTCGCTCGTCGTCTGGTACGTGGTGCCGATTTTCCGCGAGAACTACGCCGGCAACTTCTACAAGGGCACGCAGGGCGTGGTGGAAATTCCCGTGTGGCCGTTCATGCTCGTTGTGCTGGTCGGGGGTGCTGCGGTGGCAATCCAGTATCTTCTGCTCGCGCAGGGGGAATTCAGGCAGCTTGCCGGCAGGGAACGGTAGGTGAGCGACATTGCCGTCGGCGCGCTGTGCCTGGCGGCCAGCTTGCTGTTCATCCAGAGCGGTATGCAGATCGGCGTCGCGCTGATGCTGCTCTCGTTCCTGGGAGTCTGGACGATCAAGGGGCTGCCCATCGCGGGAAAGCTGCTCGCCAGTTCCGCTGCGACCTCGATTGCGAACGAGATGTTCGGCGTGATCCCGCTGTTCGTCATCATGGGACTGCTGGTCTCCGCGACCAGTATGGGGCGCGATACGTTCGACGTTGCCGCGCGCCTCATGCGGCGCTTGCGCGGGGGACTGGCAATCTCCACCGTGGCCGCAAACGCGGCCTTTGCGGCCTGCACCGGAACATCGATCGCCTCGGCTTCGGTCTTCACCAAGGTCGCCGTGCCCGAAATGGTCCGGCACGGGTACACGACACAGTTCGCGGTCGGCGTGGTGGCGGGCAGTTCCGTGCTCGGCATGCTCATCCCGCCCAGCCTGTTGATGATCATGTTCGGAGTGATCGCCAACACCTCGATCGGCGACCTGTTCATTGCCGGCATCGTTCCCGGCCTCCTGCTCGCGGTTGCCTTCAGCATCTGCATCCGGCTGCTCGTCCATATCGGCCCGGAATTCATGTACGCCCAGCCCTCGGAGACCCGGCGCGCGTACGCGGATCGGCTCGACGACGCGCCGCTCTACCTGTTTGTTTTGAAGTTTCTCCCGGTGTGTTTCCTGATTGCCTCCGTGCTGGGCGGAATTTACGGCGGATTGTTCACGCCCACCGAGGCGGGCGGCGCCGGCGCGCTGGTCGCCTTCCTCATCGCGCTGGCCAAGCGCGAGCTTTCGCTGAGGTTGTTCTGGCAGGTGGTGCTCGAGACCGGCCGCGTGACCTGCTCGATCTGCTTCCTGCTGATGGCGGCGCAGCTTTACGCGCAGATGCTGACCATGTCCGGCCTGCCCTACGCCGTCGGTCACTGGCTGCAAACTGCCGGACTGCCGTTCGGCACGGTACTCGCCGGATACCTGGTCGTGGTGGTACTGATGGGGTGCTTCCTCGACGCCCTGTCGGTCATGCTGATCGTTCTGCCGTTCGTGCTGCCGGCGATCGACGGCTTCGGCGTCAACATGGTCTGGTTCGGCCTGATCACCATCGTCGCGATCGAGATCGGGCTTCTGACGCCGCCGCTCGGGCTCTCGGTGTTCGTGGTCAAGGCCAATCTCGCCGATCAGAGCATCACGGCCTGGCAGATTTTCAAGGGCACCATGCCGATGACCGTCACGATGATGCTGTTCCTCGTGGTCGTGGTGCTGTTTCCCTGGCTGTCGCTGGTCTTGGTAGGCAACCAGAACTGGAACTGGTGGTGACGCCGCCGCAGGGTCAATACTGACGCGGGTGCGAAGGAGGGGAAGACATGACGCACGCAGGGAGTGGGCCGAATGTGAAGCGCTGGAACGAACAGCGCTGGGTTCTGGATGCGGTGATCCAGACGATCGGGGTGGAATGGGACCAGCCGCGCCTCGCCTATACGATGTATCCGGCCGGTATCGACGCGATCGCCGATTTCCGCGCGGTCGGCGCGAAGGTGAGGAAATTCGCCGACGTGCACGGCGAGTTCGCCGCGGCCGCGCGCCGGCGGGAGATCCACGCCGGGCAGTTCGAAAAGCAGGGCCGCCGCGTCGCCGCGCGCGAGAGCTATTTCATCGCCGCATTGCTGTACTCGGCGGCGCGCTGGCCCATATTCGAGAACAACGAAGAGTCGATCCGCTACAACGCGCGCATGGTCGCCTGTTACGACCGCTTCGCCGCGCTCATGAATCGGCCGATCGAGCGCGTCGAGATCCCCTTCGGAACCAGGGGCCGGTCGCTGCCCGGCTATCTTCACCTGCCGCGCGAGCCCAGGCCGGGGGAGAAGTTCCCCTGCGCCATCAGCATCGACGGCATGGACGCGTCCAAGGAAATCATGTGCTCGATGTACGGGGACAAGTTTCTCGAGCGCGGCATGGCCAATTTCATCTACGACGGTCCGGGCCAGGGCGAGTGCACGATCCGCGAGATCTTCGTCACCGAGAACAATCATATGGACGCAGCCCTCTCGGTCTACGGCTGGCTCTCCAGGCACCCGCATATCGACAAGGACCGGATCGTGGTTCGCGGCGTGAGCTTCGGGACCTATTTCGGGCTGCAGGCGGCCGCCGCGCTGGGCAACAGGATCCGCGGCGCCGCGGTGAGCTTCGTGTGCCACGAGCCCGGCATGCATGCGCTGATGGAAATGTCCTCGCCGACGTTCAAGATGCGTTTCATGTACATGGCGGGCTACACCGACGAGAAGCTGTTCGACCGGTTCCGGAAGAAGTTCACGCTGCAGCGCCAGGCAGCGAAGATCCAATGCCCGGTGCTGATCCAGGCCGGCGAGGACGACGAGTTGTCGCCGCTGGAGGCGACCGACGAGTTGCTGAAGAAGGTCAAGGCGCCCAAGATGTTCGTGGTGTACGAGGGCGAACGCCACGCGATCGGCGGCAACAACCTTTCGTCCTACCTGGGCGAGAACTGGTTTACCATGCATGCCGATTGGTGCCTGGATCGCATCGATGGCAAGCCCGCGCCGAATGAGCGCGTCTTCATCAACGCGCTGGGGCAGGCGGTTGCCGTGCCGTACCGGTAGCGATTTGCCGCACAGCCACGACCAAGGGGGAATATCCATGCCCAGCTACGGCCCAAAGCCGGACCTGAAGCTAGCGCCGCGCCTCGCCGGCATCGTTGACCAGGACTACCCGAAGTTCAGCGCCGGCGAAATCGCGCGCCGGCGCGCGCTCGTGGCCCAGGCGATGGACAAGGCCGGCGTCGACCACCTGGTCGCCTACGCGTCGTTCTTCGCAGGCGGCCCGGTGCACTGGCTGTCGGACTGGTCCACCACCTACGAGGCGGTGCTGATCTTCACCCCGGAACGGCAGGACACGATCTTCGTCCAGTTCTACAACCACCTGCCGCAGGCCAGGGCGGTGATGACCGACGCCGATATGCGCTGGGGCGGCGCCTCGACCATCCAGAGCGTCATCGGCGAACTCAAGCAGCGCGGCGCCGGCGTCCGGCGCGTCGGCGCCGTGGGCATGCTGCCGATGGGCTATTTCAAGGCGCTGGCCGCCGTCTACGAGGACGTCGTCGATCTCAACCCGGCGTATTTCGGCCTGCGCCTGGTCAAGTCGGCCGAGGAAGTCGACTGGTATCGCATCGCCGCCCGGCTCAGCGACCTGTCGATCGAGGCCTTGCGGCGCGAACTGCGGCCGGGGCTGGACGAGGGCGATCTGGGCGCGATCACCGAAGGCGCGTATCTGCCTTGGCGCGGCAGCAACGTCATTCATTTCTTCGGCGCGACCTCGATGCATGCGCCGCAGGCTTTCGTGCCGCGACAGCACCTGACGCGGCGCAAGCTCGCCAACGGCGACGTGATCTCGTGCGAGATCACCGCCAACTTCTGGAACCACGGGGGCCAGGTGCTGCGCACATTCACGATCGGCGAGCCGTTCACGCCGCTGTATCAGAAGCTGCACGACACGGCGGACTCGGCCTTTGACGCGATCTTCCAGATGCTGCGAGCGGGCCGCCACGTGCGCGAGCTCGCGGTCGGAGCGAAAATCATCGAGGATGCCGGATTCACCTTCTACGACGATCTCGTGCACGGATTCGGCGGCGGCTATCTGCTGCCGATAGTCGGCTCGCCGACCAGAGGGCATGAACCGTTACCGGACAGGACACTCGAGGCGGGCATGATGATGGTGATTCAGCCGAACGTCATCACCACGGATCAGACCGCCGGCGTGCAAACCGGGGAACTCGTTCTGGTGACCGATACCGGCGCGGAGAGTCTGCACACGGCCCCCCGCGGTCCGTTCCACATCGGCGCGTAGCGCGCCGATGCATGGCGCCTCGCTCCTCAGCGCGTCTTCAAGGCGCGCTCGTAGCAGCCGAGATCGTCGTACCTGCGCGGGTCGGCGAGCGATTTCTGCGGCTGGCCGTATTCGCTGCGCAGCGCCAGCACCGTCTTGACGCCCTCGACATCCAGCCGCGCCAGGGGATCGAACCCCCCCTCGCCCGCGAGGAAGATGTCGCAGGTGGTGGACGCCAGATCCGGGCTCATGTTCGGCACCTTCTCCACCAGCAGGGCGGCCGCCGCCGCGCGGTTCGCCGGCTGGAACAGCCAATCGAGCGCATCGAGATAGGCCCGGATAAAGGCGACCAGCGTTTCTGAGTTCCGCTCGGCCCAGCCGCGGCGCGCGGCACCGACCACGCCCTGGTATCGAGGAAACACGTCGGACGCGCTCTGCAGCAGGCGCAATCCGATTTTCTGCGCGATCAGCTCGAAGGGCGTGAGCAGCAGCGTGCCCGCGTGCTTTCCCGCCTTGAGCGCCTCCCAGCGCTGCATCACGCCGCCGCCGCGTTCGAAACTCACGTCCTGCTCGGCGACACCGTTGAGCGCCAGCATCTTGCGCAGGACGAAGGCGAAGCCGGTGGTCAGCGCGTCCACCGAGAGCGTCCTGCCGCGCAGATCGGCGTAGCCGCGGATTTCCGGCTGAACCACCAGGCGCAGAAAGCCGTTGTCTCCGCCCATGAAGGCGAACAGATCGGGTTCGCGGTCGATCGCCGCTTCGCCCTGGCCTTCCTGGTAGGCGATCACGTTGTCGACGGCGGTGAACCCGATTTCCCAATCGCCGCGGATGAGACCGGCAAGCTGCTGCATCGAGTTGGTGGTGAAATGCAGCTCCAGCGAAAGCCCGCGACGGGCGAAAAACCCCTGCTTCAGCCCGGTCCAGAGCGGCAGATTGAACCCGCCCGGAAAGACGATGACCTTCAACGTAGCTTCGGCCACAGTCCCCTCCATCGTTCACGGTCGGGAAAGACGATTCCGCCCGCAGGCCGTTTGCCAAAACCCTGCAGCGCGCCGAATCCGGAGGCCGAAAAAACCTGTTTGTCTTGCTGTGTCAGATATTGGTTCCAAATGGGTTCATGCATATTGCCTCCAGATAGCTTGGCCGGACAGCATGCCAAACTATGCTCGATGCATTACCCTGTCAAGGCAGTCTGCCGGTGCCCGATATTGCCGTAGCTTTGGTCTGGGAAAAATGGGAGGAGACAGGATGGAACACTCGGACTTTCGCGCGCTTTTCGGTTTGTCCGCATTCAGCGAAGAGGAGGCGTTGCGGATCTACGTGCAGCGCCAGTTCTCGCGCATTGTCGCCCATGGGGTCGATTATGACGTGGCCCAGAGGGTCGTCGGCCGGATCACCGCGTTCGACAAATGGGCGCCCGAGTGGGCAGGAGAAGGGGGGTACTGGGAGGCGATTGCAGTCAAAGCCCGCCGTCGCGGGCACCGAACCACCGCCATGAACGCATTCTTTCTGGCCTCCAGTTGCTACCGGGTTGCGCAGCACATTCTCCACGACGACGCGGCGAAGATGGCCTGCTACCCCAAGGTGGTCAGTCTGTTCGAGACGGCCGGCAAGCTCATGAGCCCTCCGTTGGAGAGAGTCTCGATCCGCTCCTCCTATGGCCCCCTGCACGCTTATCTTTCTGTTCCCGCGGGGCGAGGCAGGTTGCCCGCAGTGATTCTGGCAGGGGGGGCCGACGGCTGGCGTGAAGAATATCTGCCCATCACGCTGATTTTTCTGGAGCGCGGATTCGCGGTCCTCAATGTGGATGCTCCCGGTCAGGGGGCGGCCCGGCTGTTTCGCAAGACAGCCATGCCAGTCGATGTGGAGCGATTCTTTTCCGCAGCAGTCGATTTTCTTCTCAAGACGCCACGCATACACCCGCAGCAGATCTTCATGCTAGGCCACAGCGTTGGGGGCTATCTTACTTTGCGGACGGCGGCGGCCGATCGGCGCCTGGCGGCGTGCGCAGCGCTGGGGGCTCCGTTCGAACTTCTCTCGATCTTCGATGCGTCGCCCCCTGCCCGGCGAATCAATTTCTCCCTCTTATGCGGAGCTCGGGAACCGGAGCAGGGCAGGGAAATCCTCCGCCAGTTCACGCTCGAAGGACTTCTGAACAGAATCTCGTGCCCGGTTCTCATAATCCACGGCATGAAAGACAGCGTCGTTCCCTTCAGTCATGTGGAACGGATCTGCTCGGAGGTAAGGAGTTCAGTCGACCTGCGTACCTTCGAGCATGGCATCCACACCTGTGACAACTACGTCGGGGAAGTCTATCCACTCATCGCGGACCGGTTTCTGGATTACGCCGGAGGCTCCCGCAGAAGAATGACGAGACGCATTGCAAACGAAGTCCCGGCATGACGGGGCTTTGTCCTGGAAACGGCTCTAAGGTAGACTGGGTTCGCTTGATTTCATCGGTCGCAATCACGACGCGTGCTTGGCGGGAGAAGACGAGTTCGGCGCCGGGGACAAGAAAATATTGAGGAGTGATCAATGGTGAGTTACATGAAGACCATCGCCGGAGCTTCACCGGCGCCTTCGGTCGCCGGACCGGCGACTGATCCTGCGGCACAGGACTCGGGTTCGGTACACGCTCAACCGGCGGCGGGAGGCCAGTATGGCGCGCGTCCTTGAAGGCACCCGCGTCCTGGAGTTCGGCACCTTCATCAGCGGACCCTGCGCAGGCATGCTGCTCGCGGATCTGGGTGCGGACGTGGTCAAGATCGAACAGCCGGGCAAGGGCGATCCGTTCCGCGGCTACGAGGGCAAACTCTACAGCCCGCAGTTTCGCTCGTACAACGCCCGCAAGCGCAGCCTCACCCTCGACCTGAAGGCGCCTCAGGCGCGCGAGGTGCTGGAGCGCCTCGTGCCGCAGACCGACGTACTGGTCGAAAACTACCGCCCGGGCGTGCTCGACGGCCTGGGCTACGGCTGGGACCGCCTGCACGAACTCAATCCGCGGCTCGTCTACTGCTCGATTGCCGGTTTTGGAAGTGCGGGGCCCTACGTGGACCGTCCCTGCTATGACACGGTGGCCCAGGCGCTGAGCGGCTATCTCAGCCAGTGCGTCGATCCGGGCAATCCGCGCGTGGTCGGACCGGCGCTGGCCGACGCCGTGAGCGGCATGTATGCGGCCTACGGCGTCCTCGGCGCGTTGCTGGAGCGGGGGCGCACCGGCAAGGGGCGTCACGTGGAAGTGGCGATGCTCGACAGCCTCATCGCGTTCGGGACCACGTCGTTCGCGGGTTATTTTGCGACCGGAAAGATCCCCGGGCCGCTTTCGCGACCCAGCGTTTCCCAGTCCTACGCGCTCACATGCGCGGACGGTAAGCTCATCGCGCTGCACCTTGCGGCCGTCGACAAGTTCTTCCAGTCGCTGACCGCTGCCATCGGGCGGCCGGAACTCGCCTCCGACGAGCGGTTCACCTCGCCAAGATCGCGTACCGCGAACTACGAGGCCCTGACAGCGGAGTTGCAGAGCGTCTTCCGGCAGCAGCCGCGCGCGCACTGGCTTGCGCGGCTCACCGAGCACGACGTGCCGCATGCGCCGGTCGCGACCCTCGACGAGGTGTGCGCCGATCCGCAGGTGCAGCACAACGCGGTATTCCAGAAGCTGTTCCATCCGACCCAGGGAGAAGTCATGAACGTGCGCCGGCCCGTACTCTACGACGGCGATCGCGATGCCGGCGCCGTGCCCCCGCCCATGCTCGGCGAGCACAGCGAATCGATACTGAGCGAGCTGGGTTACAGCAAGGAAACCATAGAGGCCATGACACGCGACGGCGTCATTTGATCGCGTCCTCATTACAGCAACCGATTGCGAAGGAGCCAGCGATGCAGACCGAGAAGCCCACGACGTTGATCTCGACGTTCGACGAAAAAGGATCCACGATCCGCGGCAAGAATCTCGTCGACGATCTGATCGGCGAGGTGTCATTCACCGATATGATCTACTTCTACATCCTGGGGCGCATGCCTACACCGGCGCAGACGAAGATCCTCGATGCGGTGCTCGTGACCCTCGTCGATCACGGCATGCTGGGCGCCCTTGGCGCGCGGCTGGTTTACAGAAACTCGCCCGATTCCATCCAGGGCGCGGTCGCCGCCGGCATGCTCGGCGTGGGCAGCCAGTTCGGCGGCGTGATGGAGCAGGTCGGACGCCACCTCGACGAGCTGATCGCGGCGACTGACCCCGATGCGAAGGCGCGCGAAATCGTCACGGCGTACCGCACGACCAAACGGCCATTGCCCGGATTCGGCCATAACGACTTTCGCCCCGAAGACCCCCGGACGCCGAAGCTGCTCGCGGTCGCGGAGGCCGCCGGCGTGCCGGGCAAGCACATTGCCGCATTGCGCACGCTGTCCAGTGCCGTCGATGCGGTGATCGGCAAGCACATCACGATCAACGCGACCGCGGGGATGGCAGCGTTGCTCGGAGAACTCGGCGTCCCCTGGAAGATCATGCGCGGTTTTGCGCTGATTTCCCGCGCGCCCGGGCTGGTCGGCCACATCTACGAGGAGCAGCAGCGGCCTGCGGCGGGCTACATCGGCCGGCTGGCGCAGGAGTCCGTGGCGTACGCAGGCGAAGGATCATAGTGGACCCCGTTTAGCAAGGATGCGGGAAGAAGGATGAAGCCGGTACATTTTGTCGATACCACGCTGCGCGACGGAAATGCGAGTCTGTGGGCGATGGGCATGCGTACCGATATGATCCTTCCTGTCGCCGCCCGGATCGACCGGGCGGGGTTCCAGTCGATCGAAATCACCACCGCCAGTTTCTTCAAGAAAATGGTGCGCGAGCACCGAAACGACCCATGGGAGCGGTTGCGGCTCGTCGCCAAGCTCGCGCCGCGAACGCCCCTGCGGGCGATCATAGGGCGGGCCACGGCCACTTTCGAGCACACCCCCGCGTCAGTCTCCAATCTCTATCTGGAACGCTTGGTGGCGAACGGTGTACGCGAAGTCCGAATATCGGACAGCTCCAATACCGTATCGGTCTGGGAGCGACGCGTGCGCGATTCCCGTCGCGCCGGCTTGAAGACCATCCTCAACCTGGTCTACTCCATCTCGCCCGTGCACACCGACGACTACTACAAGAAGCTCACCCGGGAAGCGGTCAAGCTTGGCGTCGATCGCATTTGCCTCAAGGACCCCGGGGGACTGCTGAAGCCGGAGCGCACGCGCGTGCTGGCGCAAGTCGTGGTGCGCGAGGCCAAGGAAGTTCCCGTCGAGTTCCACACGCACTGCAACACCGGTCTGGGCCCGCTCTGCGCGCTGGAGGCGGTCAAGGCGGGGATCGACATCATCAACACCGCCATCCCGCCGCTGGCCAACGGATCATCGAATCCGTCGGTGTTCAATGTGGCTGAGAACGCGGCCGCGTTGGGATTTGCCCCGACCATCGACCTGGATGCCCTGCGGCCGGTTTCGGATCACTTCACCCAGGTCGCCAGGCGCGAGGGGTTGCCGGTGGGAACGCCGCTCGAGTACAAAGAGGCGCACTTCATGCATCAGGTGCCCGGCGGCATGATCTCCAATCTGCGCCATCAGCTCGCGCAGATGAAGATGCTGGACCGGCTGCCCGAAGTGCTCCAGGAAATCGTCCGCGTCCGTCAGGACTTCGGCTATCCGATCATGGTGACGCCGTACTCCCAATTCGTCGGCGTTCAGGCGACGTTGAATGTGTTCGCCGGCGAGCGGTATAAGCAGCTCAGCGACCAGATGATTCATTATGCGCTGGGGTTCTGGGGGCAGGCGGAAAGCGCGGCCATGGACCCGGATCTGCGCGACCGGATCCTCGCCAGCCCGCGGGCCAAGGAACTGGCCGGGTGGCAGCCGCCAGAGCCGTCGCTCGCGGAGGTGCGAGAACACTTCGGCGGCCCGGGGGTCGGCGACGACGAACTGCTGACTCGCTACCTTGCCGGAAACGATGCGGTCGCGGCAATGCGCGCTGCTCCCCCGAAATCCGAGCACGGGATGGACGGTCGGCTGCCGCTGGTCGCCCTGATCGATGAACTGGCCAGGAAGTCCAGCCTTTCGCAGATCAGGGTCGAAAAGAAGGATTTCCTGTTCCATATGGCCAGAGTTGAACACAGCGGCGGTTAGTTGCCGATACGCGGCAGGACGCCGGCGTTGCCCGAAAACGGGGTGCGAGCCGGAAAACAACTGGAGGGAGGGGATATGAAATACTGGATGCACGTTGGCGTGGCGCTATTGGCGTGGATGCTGGGACTGGTCCAGGTCGCGCAGGCGCAGAACCCGGTGGCCGACTGGCCGAACAGACAGGGCCGAATAATAGTGGGCTATCCGCCAGGCAGCGGCATGGATTTCACCGTCCGTCTGGTGGCCGAGAGCCTGCGGCAAAAGACGGGCCAGCCGTTCATCGTGGAGCACCGGCCGGGCGCATCGGGCCACATCGCTACCGAATTGGTGTACAACGCACCACCTGACGGGTACACCCTCTTGTGCGTTCCGCCGGCATTTGCAACTACGCCGTCCCTGTTTTCCAGCGTACCGTTCGATCCGGATGCCATGCTGCCGATCACCATCATGGCGACGCAAGCGAACCTGTTGCTGGTCAATGTCGAGCGGTTGCCAAACGTGCGCACGCTGCAGGATCTCATTGCGCGCGCCAAAGCGAATCCAGGCAAGCTGAACTTCGGCAGTTCCGGAAACGGCGGCTCCCAGCATCTGGCCACCGAAATGCTGAAGATGCGCGCCGGTAATCTGCAAATGGTGCATGTGCCCTACAAGGGATTTGCGGTTCTGACCGGCCTGGTCGGAGGCGAGGTCGACATGACCTTCTTTACCTTGGGTTCAGCGATGCCGCATGTACGCGCCGGCAAGATCCGCGTGCTTGCAGTGGGAAGCGAGCGCCGCGATGCCCGCATTCCGGAGGTTCCCACGCTCGCGGAAACCTTTCCGGGCATGACCTCGGCGACCTGGTTCGCGATGCTGGCACCGCCACGCACGCCGCCCGAACTGGTGGCGAAGATCAATGCCGCGTGGGTTGAGGCGTTGCGTGATCCGGCCGCGGTAAAGCGGTTGGCGGACATCACGGTCGACGTGGTCGCAAACTCGCCCGCTGAGGCGACGGCGTTCATCGCCGAGGAAAAGAAGCGTTGGGGTGAGGTCATACGCGCCGCAAGTATCCGCGCGGACTGAACTCTTGGCGTGAGCGGCCGATTGCGGCCTGCCCGGCGCTTGATATAGGTCACACACTGCCCAAGGCGAGGGTATAACGTAGCCGTTTCCTGCCGGGCACGGTCATGCCGCTCGTTTCTGCTCCGCTACTGTCGTTGCGCTCGAAGAGCGCTGGCGGCGCCAGCGGCCGGCAGGGGACATCACAAGCCAAAGGAGACAATGATGCATGAGGAAACGAGGCGTCGTCCGAGTGCCGCGGCCCAGACCGCGTCCTGCCCGGGGAACGCCGCGCGGAGTCGGCGGGACATGCGGAAATGGACGAAGCGCGTCGGGGTTGCGTTGTTGGTGTCGGCGCTGGCGCCGAGCGCGGCATTGGCTCAAGTTCCGCGCAGCGCGTCAGTGGCCACCCATGCCATGGGAAGCCTGTACAACGCGATCGGAACCGGGATTGCCACCGTCGTGAGCCGGCACTCGCCAATCACGGTGCGCGTGCAGCCCTTTGCCGGCCCGCCCGCGTGGCTCCCCTCCATGGACAAGGGGGACACCGACATGGGGGTCCTGACCAGCGCCGATGCGGTGACGTCCTACAAGGGGATCAACCCTTACAAGAGGCCGTTCAAGAACACCCGGATCCTGCTTGTCGGTGGCGCCATACAGCTCTCGTTCTACGTCCGCAAGGATTCGTCTATTCAAACTATCGCGGATCTGAAGGGAAAGCGCGTTCCGACCGACTTTCCGGGAATTCCCATCGTGAAGCTGAGCACCACTGCGGGCCTGGCCTCCGCCGGACTGTCGTACAAGGACATCGTCCAGGTGCCTGTTTCCGATTTGCAGGCCGCCAACCAGGCCTTCATGGAGGGGAGAACCGATACCAACTGGCTCGGGCTGAGAAGCCCTCTGGTCGAAGAGGCGAACGCGCGCGTCGGCGGGGTGAAGTGGATTTCAGTGATCGATACCCCGGAAGGGGCCGAGAAAATGGCCTCGGTCTATCCGGGCAGCTACCCGGCCACGGCCAAAGCCGGGTCTGCGACGGGGCTGGTGAAGGATACCGCGATGCTGACCAACGACATCTACCTGGTGGGCACCAAGGATCTGAGCGACGACGGGGCCTACGCCATCGTCAAGGCCTTGTGGGACAACACGAAGGAGCTGGCGGCAGCCTATGCCGCACTTGCATCGTGGCGGCAGGACCGCATGGTCAGCACCAAGGCATTCATTCCCTATCATCCCGGCGCGATCAAGTTCTACAAGGAAAAGGGGATATGGAGCGCGCAAATGGATGATCTGCAGGCCAAGCTCCTCGCCCAGTAGTAGGGATCGCGACCTGACCCGAGACTCGGCCCCCTCGGGGGCCGCGGCGGGAATCCGCGCTGCGCTCGCGCGGGTACCATTTCTTTTGCAAGGACAAGCCTGCCATGGATGTGCGCTTCATCGATACCACGTTTCGCGACGGATCCCAGAGTCTGTGGGCGGCGAGCATCCGCATCGGCATGATCGACGCGGTAGCCGCGGTCATGGACCGGGCAGGATTCGAAGCGGTCGAGGTGCCCCTCAGCGGCAACCACCTGAAGAAGCTGGTCCGTGACCTGAGGGAAAATCCCTGGGACATGGCGCGGATGGTGGCAAGATCGATGCCCAACACGGTCAAAGGCACGATGGCCGGCGGCTACATCATGCCGTTCGAAGCCCCGCCGCCGAGGGCGCTCATCGAGCTCTATTGGGGGCATTTGGCGAAGCTTGGGGCGCTGAACCGCGTTCAGATGACCGCCAACGTGACCGATCAAAGCAAGCGCGTTTTTCCGTGGCTGATCCCGATATTCAGGAGCATGGGCCTGCAGATCGTCCTCAACCTGTCGTACACGGTTTCTCCCCGCCATAGCGACGAGTACTACGCGCACAAGACACGCGAGCTCGTGGCGTTCGAACCCGACATCATCTACCTCAAAGACCAGGGTGGCCTGCTGACGGTGGATCGCGCGCGCACGCTGCTTCCGGTCATGGTGAAGAACGCGAACCGGGTGCCGGTGGAGTTGCACTCGCACTGTACGACCGGGCTCGCTCCGCTGGTCTATCTGGAGGCGCTGAAGCTGGGAATCCAGAGGCTGCACACGGCCGTCCCCCCGCTGGCCAACGGCTCAGGGCAACCGTCGGTGTTCAACGTAGCCGGGAATGCCCGGCTGATGGGATACACGCCGCACGTCGATCTGGCGTTGCTCGGGCCGGTCTCGGCGCGGCTCACGGCGATTGCGAAGCAGGACAAATTGCCGATCGGCGTGCCGCTGGAGTACGACCACGCGCAATACATTCATCAGGTCCCGGGCGGGGTGATCTCGAATTTGAGGCACCAGCTGGCCGGACTGCGCGTCCTGGACCGGCTGGACGAAGTGCTGGAAGAGGCCGTGCAGGTACGCAAGGAACTGGGCTACCCGATCATGATCACCCCGCTTTCACAGTTCGTGGTCAGCCAGTCCGCGATCAACGTGATGACGGGAGAAAGATACAAACACGTGATCGACGAGGTGATCCTGTTCGCCCAAGGTGTCTACGGGGAGGATTCGGGCTTTACCTGGATGGACCAGAACCTGAAGGACAGGCTGCTCGGCATGCGCAGGGCGCAGGAACTGGCAGCAGTGCAAAAAAGCCCCGATGTTTCCGTGCAGGACATCCGGGAGAAATTCGGCGGACCCGGCGTTTCGGACGAGGAGTTCCTGCTGCGCTACATCATGAAGGGCGACGAGGAGATTCGCACCATGCGCGCGGCCGGCCCGCACAGGCAATATTTCACCTCTTCGATGCCGCTGCTCAGCCTGATTCAGGAACTGGGCAAGCACAAGCAGGTGCGTTACGTCCGGGTACAACGGGGCAGCGACTCGGTGCTGGTGCAAAACCAGTCGGCGTGAGCAGCACCGGGCCGCCTGCAGGCGCGGCCCGGGGCAACGGCCCTACTCGATGCGGATGCGCAGGTCGTCCCTGATCACCCTGGTCCATTTCTCGATGTCATCCTGCTGCGCCTTGGCGAATTCCGCGGGCGTCATGGCAAGTGACTCATAGCCCAGGGAATCGAAGCGCTTCCTGACCAAGTCCGACTTGAGGACCACGGACATCTCCTTGGCGAGCTTGTCGACGACCGGGGCCGGCGTGGCGGCCGGGGCGAACAGGCCGGTCCACATGGGCACCTCGAAATTCTCCAGCCCGGCTTCCTTCATGGTCGGAAGATCAGGCAGCACATGGTCTCGTTTGAAACCGGTGACCGCCAGCGCGCGGAGCTTCCCGGCTTTGATTTGCCCCAGTCCCGACGCGATGGACACCACGGTCATCTGTGTCTGCCCGCCGACGGTGGCCGCGACTGCCCCGGCGGCGCCCTTGAAGGGAACGTGAGTGATGTTCACGCCGGCCAGTTTGTTGAAGTATTCGCCAGCCACCTGAAACGGCGCCGCACCCGAGGCGTAGAAGATCTTGCCGGGGTTGGCCTTGGCGAATGCGATCAGTTCCTTGATCGAGTTTGCCGGAACCGACGGGTGAACCGCGAACACCAGCGCATCCCCGGAGACAATCTGGGCGATGGGAACGAAATCCTTGAGCGGATCGAAGGGGAGGCGCTGATACAGGCCGGAGCTGAGGGCCATCGACGCGCTCCCGCCCACCAGCAGCGTGTACCCGTCGGGGGCCGACTTCGCCACGTAGTCGGTGCCGATGTTGGAATTGGCGCCGGGCCTGTTTTCCACCGTCACCGGCACCTTCAGGCGCTCGCTCAGCTGCTGGGCGACGAGGCGGCCGAGAATATCGGTGCCGCCGCCCGGCCCGAATCCCACCACCAGCTTTATCGGCTTGTCGGGATAGCTTTGCGCACCGGACCCGCTCGAAGCCGCGGCAAGCGCGAACGCCAGGAACAGGCCAAGGACTTTGCATGCTGTGTTCATGTCGTCTCCTCCGTGTCGTCGTCCCCTTGAGGGGAAAGGCTGCCGAGCAGGTTATTCCATTCGCAAGCCCGGGACAAGGCCATAGCCTGTCAGGCGGGCTCGCGCTCGCGCGCAAATGCCGATGAGGACATACAATGCGCCGATCCATTATGAGGGATAAGCGATGTTCGACGATTTGAGGGAGTTCATAGAAAAAGCTCAACGCTTGGGCGAATGCAGAATCGTCGAAGGTGCCCACTGGGACGTGGAAATCGGGCGTATCGCCGAGTTGTCGCTCTCGGTCCCCGATTCGCCGCTGCTGATATTCGACAACGTGCAGGGGTATCCGCGGGGATATCGGATTGCCACCAATCCGTTCACATCGACCCGGCGGGTCGCGCTGGGTCTGGGCTTGCCTCTGGAAGTAAAAGGGCTGGCCCTGATAAGAGCGTGGAGGGACAAGATTGCAGGCGTGAAGCCGATCCCTCCCGTCCATGTGCAGACGGGCCCGGTAAGAGAGAATGTTCTGCTCGGGGACGATGTCGACGTATTGAAATTTCCCACGCCCAAGTGGCATGAGCTGGATGGAGGGCGCTACATCGGCACCGGGTGCATGGTCATCCAGAAGGATCCCGACAGCGGTTGGATCAACATAGGGACCTACCGCTCGCAAATCGTGGACAGGAACACGGTGACCTTCCACAGCGTTCCCGGCCGTCACGGCGCGATCATCGCGAAGAAGTATTGGGATCGGGGGTTGAGTTGTCCGATCGCCCTCGTATGCGGGCAGGGGCCGCAACTGTGGATTTCTTCGGTCTCCCCGGTTCCCATCGGTGTAAGTGAATACGATTGGGCGGGAGGTTTGAGGGGACGGCCGGTCGAAGTCGTCAGGGGAGAAACCGTCGATTTGCCCATCCCGGCGGAGGCGGAGATCGTGCTTGAAGGTGAGATGCCGCCCCCACAGACGCAAAGCGCGAGCGAAGGCCCATTCGGAGAGTGGGAGGGCTACTATTCCGGCGGCAAGACCCCGCACCCGGTGGTCAAGGTAAAGGCGATCCTGCACCGGAACGACCCGATCCAGTTCGGGGTACCCATGCTGGTCGGCACGCACGACGACAACCTGATCATGGCCGTGGATCTTTCCGCGCAGCTGTGGGCCGAATTCGACAGGCAGATCGCAGGGGTGAAAGGGGTCTCTTTCGTCTACGAGGCCAGAAGACGGCCCATGGTGGTGGTTTCCCTGAAGCAGATGTACCCGGGCCACGTCAAACAGGCCGCCTTGATTGCGGCCGGCTCCTATCGGGGCGCAACGCTGGTGGGCAGGTTCGTGATCATCGTGGACGACGACATCGACCCGACCAATATCACCGAGGTCCTGTGGGCCCTGGGCACGAGGTGCGATCCCAAGAGTCAAATCGACTTTCTCAGCGACCGCCTGTCGATGGCTTCGGACCCCAGGCTGGAACCCGAAAAAAGAAAAATGGGAGACTTGACCTGTAGCACGGCGATCATCGACGCATGCAAGCCCTGGGCCTGGAGGGACCAATTCCCCAAGTCAACCAAGACCCCGCCGGAGGTCATGGCACAGATCAGGCAGAAGTGGGGCAAGGTGCTTTTCGGAACAAGCGACGGGTGACCGGCGGACATCCCGCAGTCCCGTGATCGCCGTCCCCGGCTTTAAGCCGGAGCGAATGGTGATACCCTGAAGCGAATCCGTTTCGCCAGGCAGCGCGAAATGGCGACGAATGGAGGAGATAAAATGAAAAACGCGTACACGGTGCTTGGCCTGTTTCTGGCATTCGCGCTCGTCTTCGGTTCCGGCCAATCAACGGCGCAAAGCTTCCCGAGCAAACCGATAAGGATCATCGTCGGATATCCGCCCGGCGGCACCAACGACCTGCTTCCGCGGATCGTCAGTCCGCAGCTGGCAGAGCGCCTGGGTCAGCCCGTGGTGGTGGAGAACAAGCCCGGCGCCGATGCCATGATCGCCTCGGAATACGTCGCCAGAGCGTCGCCCGACGGGTATACGCTGTTGGTCGGGGCGAGCGGGCAGATGGTCTACAACCCCGCACTGGGGGCGCGCCTGACCTACGATCCGCTGAAGGATTTCGTACCGATCACCATGTTCGCGTCGGACCCGCTGGTGTTTGTCGTCAATCCGTCGGTTCAGGCGACAAACATCAAGGAACTGATCGCGCTGGCCAAGGCCAAGCCGGGGGCGCTGTTCTACGCCGCGGGCGCGCCGCCTTTCTTCGTGGCGATGGAGACGTTCAAGAAGGTGGCCGGGGTGAACATCGTGCACGTTCCCTACAAGGGCAGCGGCGCGTCGATCAACGCCGCCATGGCCGGCGAGGTGCCGATGGTCGTGGTGTCGGTCGGGCCGGTGCTGACGCATTTGCGTTCCGGGAAGCTGCGCGCCCTGGCGGTCACCAGCGACAACAGAGATCCCGTACTGCCGGAAATTCCGACCGTGCGGGAATCGGGGCTGGATTTCGAGGGCGGCATGTGGTCGGCCCTGTACGCCCCTGCCGGAACGCCGAGTGCCGTCATCGACAGGCTCTACGGCGAGTTGTCCGCCATCCTCAAGTCCGAAAGCATGAAGAAACAGTTCGCGACCCTCGGCTACGATACGGGCGCGATGGGGATGTCGCCGGCGGAACTGGGCACCTTCCACAGGGCCCAGCTCGAGAAGTGGACAAGGGTGGTGAAGGAATACGACATCCGCGTCGCCAAGTAGGCGATGCCCGACGCTGCGGGCGGCGACGCCGAACCTGCGTCGGGCGTTGCAGTCCTGGAACGCGGTTTACCCGCCGGCGATTTTTTGAAACAGCAATACCTCGCTATCGCCGGCGATGGGCTGGAGCAGCGCGTCCTGATAGACCTCGCCGTCGATGGCGACGGCGAGGCTCGATTCCAGATGCGGCCGCAGGTCCGGATGGCGCTCGCCCAGCGCCTGGAACAGCTGGCGAACGTTGGCGACTTCGAGTTCGAACTGCGTCTGGCCGCCGGTGTACGCCGTCAGATTGCTGGATAGCAGGATCTTGGCCAAAGCGTCTCAGGCCTTTGCGCCCGCCGCATCGTCGATCGCCTTCAGTACCCGCGGCGGCGACATCGGCTGCTCACATAGCCGGATGCCGATCGCATTCTCCACTGCATTGGCGATGGCCGCCATGGGCGCGATGATCGGCACTTCGCCGCAACCGCGCACCCCGTAGGGGTGGTTGGGATTGGGCACTTCGACGATGACCGTGTCGATGAAGGGCACGTCGGAGGCGACGGGGACACGGTAATCCAGGAAACCGGGGTTCTGCAGCACGCCGTCATCGCCGTAGACGTATTCCTCGTTCAAAGCCCAGCCTATGCCCTGGACGGCGCCGCCCTGAAGCTGGCCTTCCACGTAAGCGGGGTGGATCGCCTTGCCCACGTCCTGCACCACCGTGTAACGCAGGATCTTGATCAGGCCGGTCTGCTTGTCCACTTCGACATCGACGATGTGGGTGCCGAATCCTGGTCCGGCGCCCTGCGCATTGATCTCCGCGTGGCCGGCGATGGTGCCGCCGGTCCTGCCGGCGACCTTAGCGACGTCGGCGAGCGACATCGGCGCAAATTGTCCGGCCTCGCCGCCGGCCGGCACGGCATGGCCGTCTTTCCACAGCACCGCCTCGACCGGAACTTCGCGTATCTGCGCGACGCGCTGCCGCAGTTTGTCGATCGCCTGCCGGGTCGCCGCGACGCACGCCATCCCGCTGGCGAAGGTGCCGCGGCTGCCCGCGGTGATGAAATTGAAACCCATCGAGGAGGTATCGCCGATGATGGGCCTGACCTTGTCGACATCGATGCCCAGTTCCTCGGCCACCATCATGGCCATTGCAGCGCGCGAGCCCCCGGCGACGTCGACCGTTCCGATCATCAGCGTCACCGTTCCGTCCTCGTTGACATTGATCGTAGAGGAAGTCTCGCTGCCGATGTTGAACCAGAAGCCGGTGGCGACGCCGCGACCCTGATTCGGTCCGAGCGGGGCACTGTAGTGCGGGTGCGCCCTGGCCTGCTCCAGCGTCTGCACGTACCCGATCGGTCCGAACTTGGGGCCGTAATAGGTCTGTGTTCCTTCCCTGGCGGCATTCCTGAGCCGGAATTCGATCGGATCGATGCCCAGTTTCTTGGCCATCTCGTCGATCACGCTCTCCACGCCGAAGACCGCGATCGGCGCGCCCGGGGCGCGGTAGGCGGCCACCTTCGGGCGGTTCACCGTGACATCGTTGGCGACGACCCGTGCGTGTTCCAGATCGTAGCGCGTGAAGGTGCACATGGCCGCCATCGCCACCGAGGACCCGGGAAAGGCGCCGGCCTGGAAATTCAGTTCCGCATGCGCCGCGGTGATGCGGCCGTCCCTGGTGCAGCCCATCTTGATCCTGACGTTGGCGCCGGAGGTCGGGCCAGTGGCGCGGAATACCTCCTCGCGGGTCATCACCATTTTCACCGGACGGTGAGACTTGCGCGACAACGCGATCGCCAGCGGCTCGTTATAGATGTTGTTCTTGCCGCCGAAGCCGCCGCCGAGCTCCGTCGGCATCACGCGGAGTTTCGAGACCTCCATCTGCAGGACCTTGGCGCACTGGGAACGTATGACGAAGTGCCCCTGGGACGCAGTCCAGAGATCGGCCTGGCCGTCCTCGGTGTAGCTCGCGAGGCAGGCCTGCGGCTCGATATAGCCCTGGTGCACCGG
>Ga0156228_1185_pt1 | contig 24516 bp, 25 predicted proteins | sample RifCSPlowO2_12_FD_107876 | JGI IMG/M metagenome (GOLD analysis project Ga0156228, IMG submission 107876) | Betaproteobacteria bacterium RIFCSPLOWO2_12_FULL_65_110 | reverse complement strand
GGACGCAGGAGTCGCTGGTTCGAATCCAGTCACCCCGACCAAGCTTCCGTTCCGGCTGCGCCGCCCCGCGGAGCTATACTGCCCATTGAGGCCGTTTCGGCGAATCTCCGTTCCCGGGTGGAGTCCTTGAATGGGCAAGATCATCCTTTTTCTGGTCCTGGCGTTTGTCGCCTACATCGTGATCAAGGGCGCCGCGCGCCGGAGCCGGCCGCCGTCGGCCGCCGAAAGACCGCCAGAACTCATGGTTGCCTGCGAGCGCTGCAAGGTAAACCTGCCCAGAAGCGAAGCGCTCGAGGACGGCGGGCACTTCTACTGCAGCGAAGAGCATCGCCGTCTGGGCGCGGGGTAGGCGAGCGTACGCATGTTTCGGCTCCCGGTCCTGAGGTTTCCCTTTCCGCCCTCCTACAGGGATGCGACCGAGTCCTTCTGGGAATCGCTGCGCTACTTTAACTTCTACCGTGCGGCGGTGGCGGCCGTATTCCTGGTCGGCGAACGGTTCGACCCGGAGATGCTCAATCTGGGCAGCCGCGATCCCCGCATGTTCGTGTACACGAGCGCAGCTTATCTCGCGTTGGCGGTGGTCTTCCATCTGCTGCTGCGCCGATGGCGGGCGTATTTCAATGCGCAACTGACGCTGCAGGTCATCACCGATATCGTTGCGCTGACGCTGCTCATGCATGCCTCGGGCGGGCTGCGCAGCGGCCTCGGCGTCATGCCGCTGGTATCGCTTGCCGGTGCCGCCCTGGTGAGCCGCGGCACGCTGATGTTGTTCTATGCCGCGCTGGCCTCGATCGCAGTTCTGCTCGAACAGGCTTACTGGGTGCTCATGTTCGACGCCGCCATTGCGACTTTCCTGCCGCCGGGGCTGCTTTCGATAGGATACTTCGCCACCGCGCTGATCACCAATCGCCTGGCGCAGCGTCTGATCATGAACGAGCGCCTCGCGCGGCAGCGGGGAGAAGACCTGGCAAACCAGCTGCGCATCAACCAGCTCGTTATCCAGGATGTTCAGGACGGCGTGCTGGTCGTGGATCCCAACGGCCTGGTGCGCCAGCAAAACCGCCAGTTGACCGTGCTGCTCGGGCGGCCGGCGCCCGAACTCGACCAGATCGAGCAGTACTCGACGGAGCTGGCCGGCCAGCTGGAGGCGTGGCGGGCGGGCAATGGGCCGTCGAGCGTGACCTTGCGCCTGTCCGAGAGCGGCAGGCTGGTTCGGGCGCGCTTTGTCGCCGCAGGCGTGGCCGGCGGGAGCTTCACGCTGGTGCTGCTGGAGGATTTGTCGAAGTTCCAGGAGCAGGCCCAGCAGCTCAAGCTGGCCGCGCTGGGGCGGCTCACGGCGGGCATCGCGCACGAAATACGCAATCCACTCTCTGCGATCACCCATGCCGGGGACCTGCTGCAGGAGGAGAGCCAGGGGTCGGGGCGCGATCGGCTGTTGAGCATCATCCGCGATAACGCGAAACGGCTGGATCGGATGGTGCACGACGTGCTTGAACTGTCCCGCCGGGATCGCGTACAAATCGAGAAGATCCGGCTCAGGAGCTTCATATCCGGCTTCATAGACGATTACGCGCAGAACGAGGGCATCGCCCGCAGCGCTTTCGTGATCGAGGTGCCGGAGGATGCAACGGTGGAGTTTGACCGCGTACACCTCAATCAGGTGCTTTGGAATCTGATGCACAACTCCTGGAGGCACTGCCGGCACCAGACAGGCAGCATAGTGCTTCGCGTCCTGTCCCGACCCGGTCGGGTAGAATTGCATCTGATCGACGACGGCGAAGGCGTCGCGAAGCAGTTGCAGGCGCAGCTATTCGAGCCGTTCTTCACGACGTTCAGCGGAGGCACCGGGCTGGGGCTGTACATCGCGCGCGAGCTTTGCGCGGCCAACGGCGCCGGCCTGGACTATCTCGACCGCGGAACCGGAGCGGATTTCAGGATCCTATGGCAGGCAGTGCAGTGACCCGGCGCCCGGAGCGCCCCACGGCCGGCGTGAACACCACGGTGCTGGTGGTCGACGACGAGGCCGACATTCGCGAGCTGCTCGAGTTGTCGCTGGTCCGAATGGGGCTCGGCGTGGAAAGCGCAGGTTCGGTCGCCGAAGCAAAGGCGCTGCTCCAGAGGCGCAGGTTTGACCTCTGCTTGACGGACATGCGCCTGCCCGACGGGGACGGGCTCGATCTGGTCCGCCATATCGGCGAGCACTGCGATGACTTGCCGGTCGCCGTGATCACGGCCTACGGCAGCATGGAGAACGCCGTCTCGGCGCTCAAGGCCGGTGCGTTCGATTACCTGACCAAGCCGCTTTCACTCGATCAACTGCGCACGCTGGTCAGGTCGGCCCTCTCCCTGCCGCAGAAGGAGGAGCCCGGTCGGCAGCACGTGCTGCTCGGAGACGGCCCGGGCATCCAGCAGGTTCGGCTCATGATAGACAAGCTCGCCCGCAGCCAGGCTCCCATATACATAACGGGGGAGTCGGGAAGCGGCAAGGAACTTGCGGCGCGGCTGATCCACGAACAGGGTGCGCGCCGGGACAGGCCCTTGGTTCCCGTCAACTGCGGCGCCATTCCGGAAACGCTGATGGAGAGCGAGTTTTTCGGTTACCGCAAAGGGGCGTTCACAGGGGCGGAGTCGGACCGGGAAGGGTTTTTCCACGTTGCCAATGGCGGCACGCTATTCCTGGACGAGGTGGCCGACCTGCCTCTGGCGATGCAGGTCAAGCTGCTCCGGGCAATACAGGAAAAGCGCGTGCGCAAGATCGGGGCCACGACCGAAGATCCTGTCGACGTGCGCATCATTTGCGCCACGCACCAAAACCTCTCCGAGCTGGTGGCTGCGGAAAAATTCAGACAGGATCTTTATTATCGACTGGCGGTGATCGAACTCAGGATGCCGCCGCTGCGGGAATGCCGTGAGGACATTCCCGTGCTCGCGGGCGCGATCCTCGCGCGACTCGCGCCGGCCGGGGGCGCCGGAGGCGCACGCCTGTCGGAGGGTGCGCGCGAGGCGCTGCAGCGGTACGACTTTCCGGGCAATGCCCGGGAACTCGAGAACATTCTCGAGCGCGCGGTGGCGCTGGCCGCCTCGGATGAGATCCTGCCCGACGACCTTCAACTCGCCCCGCCGGCATGTATGACGGGGGAGCCGCGCGTAGCGGATGCACCGAACGCGGGGAACGCCAAGTGGCCGCTGCAGGAGTATCTGGATCAGATCGAGCGCGAAGCCATCCTGGAAGCGCTGGACACGACGCGATTCAACCGAACCGCCGCGGCAAAGCTCCTCGGGATCACGTTCCGGGCCCTGCGCTACCGCATGGAACGGCTCCGCATCCGCTAGGCGAGTTCTGATCAAGTGTCAGGCCAGATCGGAGTTTCTGCCGGGTTCTGGAACTGTAAAGGGGCCAATTTCCCTTGTCGGCGAACATTTCGGGCGGGCGCAAGTTGAAGTTCGACCGCGAAGGCGTCCTCGAACAGGCGATCCAGGTCTCCTCCTCCAACTGCGACGAGCGGCCCGATGGCGAATCCATAACGCTTGTGGTCATCCACGCCATCAGCCTTCCTCCCGGGGAATTCGGCGGTGACGCGATCCGGAGGCTGTTCACCAACACGCTGGACTGTACCGCCCACCCGTACTTCGAGACGCTGCGCGAGCTTCGCGTATCGGCGCATTTCCTGATCGCGCGCGGTGGCGAAGTCGTGCAATTTGTGCCGTGCGGCAAGCGCGCCTGGCATGCCGGCGCATCGCGCTATGACGGGCGCGATGGCTGCAACGACTTCTCGGTCGGAATCGAACTCGAAGGAACCGAGGACGTAGCCTACACGGACGCGCAGTACGAAGCGCTGACCGCCCTGGTCGGCGCGCTCTACGAACGCTATCCAATCGCCGACGTCGTAGCCCACAGTGATATCGCGCCCGGAAGAAAAACCGATCCGGGGCCCTCATTTGACTGGGGGCGCCTGCGCGCCGCGCTTCGCCGCGACCAGACGCGGCGGTAAGTGCGTCCGGAACCGGCGGAACGCGGGCTGCGCGACGGGTGCCGCTCGCCCCTCCTATGCGCATTTCCCCATTCGTGCTTCCGTGAGGCGCGCATGCGGCGCGGCGCATGTTCTGATCGGAACATGTGCCCGGTTGCAACGCTGCGCTTGCATATTGAAATCATACGCACTAGAATTAGTTGCATATTTTTGTCAAGATACTATATATTGTGGTTGACGGCGCTTTTCGGACAGAGGCAGCAAGCTGTACCAGACGTGGCAGCAGAGCAGCAGAACGGAAGAAAAGAGGAGTTTTAGGAGACCGTAAATGCAGATAGCCGCAGAAACCGCGACCTGTCATTCTCTATATGCTTTGCATGGCGTTACGTTCTCTGAATCTTCTGCTACGGCCCGGCAGTCCCGGCTTTCCCAGTACAAGGCGATCCGCCGCAACGGCGCGGTCGCGGGCTTTGAGCCGATCCTGATGGCCGTGATCAAGGCGCACCTGGTCCGGCTTGGATTCGACGATGGACCCGCGGAGAGCGTTTTTCCGGCTAACGTTCTCGAATTCCGCGCCTTTGGCGGGCGGGCGATACCGAACGGTTTTGCGTCGCTGCGGTGTGTTCGGCCGCGGCAACGGCGGTCTGGGATGACGGGATCCGGTCGAATCCGGACCTTCTGTAACAGGACCTGCTTCCGGGCAGGCCTGGCAAAGAATTCAGTTCGTCGGGGCTTGCCCCGACGGCTGAATAGCCTGCGCTTGGTCGGGCAGGTTTAACTTGTTGTTCCTTTAACTCTTGATGGAGGCAGTTATGGCCACGAAGAAGAAAGCGAAGAAAGCAGCGAAGAAACCCGCGAAAAAGAAGAAGAAGAAGGCGGCAAAGAAGAAAACTGCGAAAAAGAAAGCGGTAAAGAAACCCGCCAAGAAGAAGGCGGCCAAGAAGAAACCCGCGAAAAAGAAAGCAGCCAAGAAAAAGGCTGCCAAGAAGAAAAAGGCGAAACCGGCTGCGAAACCGGCTGCGCATGTGATGGCTCCGGTGGCTCCGGCCCCGTCCATCGCTGCAACGCCTGGGGCAAGAACTGCCCTGAACCCCGCAGCAGCTTGGCCGTTTCCGACTGGCTCAAGGCCTTAGCGGGTTTGCGAATGAACTGCGGACAGCTCGGGGCTCATCCCGAACTGATCCGCAGGCATTCGACTCTGAGGATAGCTTCCCGGCTTTGCTGCCAAGCGAACCAATTTTATCAGGTTCTCTGGTGGTAATGCCGGGATTTTTCCTCCGGCTGCCATGCTTCCGGCGCCGACCCCGAGAATGTAACTCATTGACGAAATGGCAGATATTTGGCTTGACCTAATGTAACATCTTAATTAAAATGCCAATTGTGCATTGCGTCAATGCGTCGTAGCTGTTCTTTTCGTTGAAGTCTGGTCTTTGCGGCCCCATCTGTGGGCCGCGGCCACTTGCAGCGCCGTTTTGTTTTCTGCTCGACCAGCGAGCCGAGTTGGGTTCGAGGTGGGCAATAAATAATTTAAAAACAATAGGTTTCCCGGGATAGGCCCGGGCGGCCCAGACGGTTTGCGAGAACCCGGCAGTAGCCTGCCGGAAAGACGGAGGTGTGTGATGAACACGACCATATTGTTGAGACAGTACGTGGAAATCCGGTTAGGACCGGTGTTCGGGTTGTTGCATAACAGCCTGGCTGTCCTCGGACTGGCGGCCCTGCTGGTCCTGGTTGTCCAAGGTGAGAGCTATCCCACGCCGGTGCCGTCGGGCGCCAACGCGACCGCCTTCGGAACCATTCGCTACGAGGGTATCTCGCTGTTCGAGCCTGCTGACCCGGACAATCCGAAGTATCAGGCGATTGCAAGTTATCTTTCACGCAGGTACAGGGTGGCATCGGATGCGACCGAGCAGCTGGTGAGCGGTGCTTTTGATGCCGGCCGGCAGGTGGGGGTCGATCCGCTGCTGATTCTGGCCGTGATGGCCGTCGAGTCGAAGTTCAACCCGATCGCCGAAAGCGGGATGGGCGCCAAGGGCCTGATGCAGGTGATTCCCAAATACCACAAGGACAAACTCGTCGAGCATGGCGGAGCCGAGTCCGTCCTGGACCCCATGACCAACATTCTGGTTGGCGCGAGAATCCTCAAGGAATACACCCGGCGTGCTGGCAGCCTCGAGGCCGGCCTGCAGCTCTACAGCGGAGGCCTGTCGGACACTTCGGGTCAGTATGCGCAAAAGGTCATGGGTGAAATGGACCGTCTTCGCCAGACCATCTACCGGTACGAGCGCGCGCCGCGCAAGGATGCCACGGCCTCAGGCTGGTCTGGAATGACCTTTGCCGATGCAGGGGCGGCCGGCGACTTGACCCTGACTTGAACTCCATGAAGCCGCGTCCTTCGGCTTCGGGGAAGCCGCACGCGGGAGTCGCCCCTTTTCCGTGCCTTCGCTAGCGACCGACCAGTTTCGCGATCCGTGCCACGCCTTCCTCAAGTTCTTCCATTGACCGCGTGTAGGCAATGCGTATGTGCCGCTCCGGATGGTTCAAGCCGAAATCAAGACCAGGTGTGATCGCCACGCCAGCCTCATCCAGCACGCGCAGGGCGAACGCCGAACTGTCAGGACCGAAGCTCTCGCAGCCGGCGTAGATGTAGAACGCGCCCTGCGGCATGATGGGTATCCTGAAGCCGAGCTTTCGCAGCGCAGGCACCATGAAATCACGCCGACGCTGGAATTCGGCGCGTCGCTCTTCCAGCACTGCCAGCGTTTCGGGAAGGAAGGCGGCTATGGCCGCGTGCTGTGCCGGCGCCGAGGCGCAGATATAGACGTTTTGCGCCAGCTTTTCGATTTCGCGCAGGTATCCTTGCGGCACGACCAGCCAGCCCAGGCGCCAGCCGGTCATGTTGAAGTATTTCGAGAAGCTGTTGACGACAAATATCCGGTCGCTCATTGCGAGCGCCGTCGAGAGCGGATCGCCATCGGCGCTATAGGTGAGCCCGTGATAGATCTCGTCGACCAAGGCGAAGCCTCTTCTCGAGGCCGCGAAATCGAGGATGGCACGAAGCTCGTCCGTCGGGATCGTGCTGCCGGTGGGGTTGGACGGCGAGGCGAGCATGACGCCGCGCACACCATCGTTCCATTCGCGGCGCACGTCGGACGCGCTCAGCTGATAGAACTGGCGCTCGTCAACCGCGACCCTGCGCGCGCGTCCCTCGAACAGGCGCACGAAGTGGCGGTTGCACGGGTAACACGGGTCGGGCATGAGCACTTCATCGTTCGGATCGACCAGCGCGCCGAGCGCCAGCAGAAACGCGCCCGATGCGCCGGCGGTGACGACGATGCGCTCTGCGGGGACGTCCACGCCATAGCGCGTGAGATAAAAGCGCGAAATTGCCTCGCGCAGTTCGGGAAGACCGAGCGCATCGGTATAGCCGAGCGATTGCGTGCGCATGGCGCGAATCGCCGCCTCGATCACCTGGGGCGGTGCTGCAAAATCGGGCTGCCCGATCTCCATGTGAACGATGTGACGGCCCCCGGCCTCGAGCGCCTGGGCGCGGCGCTGCACCTCCATGACGTGAAACGGCTCGATCTCGGCGAGTCGGGCGGCGGCGGGGAAATGCTGATCGCGTTTCATCGAGGTCTGCGGTTTGACATCACTGCTAGGATGGCATTTTTCCGTGTAGACCGCACGGACGCGCGTATTGTACGACCGGAAGCAGCCCCTCCAGCCGGCGCGAGGCACGCGCCATTTGCACTATACTCGCCACGGTCGGCCGGGAAATTCTCAGTGCGGAGCGGTGTCAGATGGATGAGATGTTACGCAAAGCGGCGCTCGATTATCACCGGCTTCCGAAGCCGGGCAAGATTGCGATCGCGCCAACCAAGGGACTGGTCAACCAGCGGGACCTGTCGCTCGCGTATACGCCCGGGGTGGCGGCGGCCTGCGAGGAAATCGTGCGCGATCCGTCCGAGGCGCGCAACCTCACGTCTCGCGGCAACCTGATCGGCGTGGTCACCAATGGAACGGCGGTGCTTGGCCTGGGCGCCATCGGCCCGCTCGCCGCCAAGCCGGTCATGGAAGGCAAGGCGGTCCTGTTCAAGAAGTTCGCGGGCATCGACTGCTTCGACATCGAGATCAACGAACTCGACCCGGACAAGCTGGTGGAAATCATCGCGTCGCTGGAGCCGACTTTCGGAGGCATCAATCTGGAAGATATCAAGGCACCGGAGTGCTTCTACATCGAAAGGAAGCTGCGCGAGCGACTGAAGATCCCCGTCTTCCACGACGATCAGCACGGCACGGCGATCATCGTCGGCGCGGCGATCCTGAACGGCCTGCGCGTGGTGGACAAGCGGTTGGAGGACGTCAAACTCGTCACCTCCGGGGCGGGGGCCGCGGCGCTGTCCTGTCTAGACCTTCTGGTCGGCCTCGGACTGCCTATGGAGAACATCTGGGTAACCGACATCAAGGGCGTCGTCTACGAGGGGCGGGTCGAGGAGATGGACCCGAACAAGGCCCGCTACGCCAAGAAGACCGACGCGCGCAAACTCGCCGAGGTCATTTCCGGCGCCGACGTGTTTCTGGGGCTGTCGGCCGGCGGGGTGCTCAAGGCCGAAATGGTGAAGGGGATGGCCGGCAAGCCGCTTATTCTGGCGCTCGCCAACCCCGAGCCCGAGATTCTGCCCGGCGTCGCGAAGGCAGTGCGGCCCGATGCCGTGATCGCCACCGGCCGCTCTGACTATCCGAACCAGGTCAACAACGTCCTGTGTTTTCCTTTCATCTTCCGCGGAGCGCTGGACGTCGGCGCGACGCAAATCAACGAGGCGATGAAGCTCGCTGCGGTGCGTGCGATAGCGAACCTGGCGATGGCCGAGCAGTCGGAGATCGTATCCGCGGCCTATGGCGAACAGAACCTGCGCTTCGGCCCGGAATACCTGATTCCCAAGCCGTTCGATCCGCGTCTGATCGCCACCATCGCGCCCGCGGTGGCCAAGGCAGCGATGGATTCCGGTGTTGCTACGCGGCCCATCGCCGATTTCGACGCCTACACCGACTCGCTGCAGCAGTTCGTGTATCACTCCGGTCTGTTCATGAAGCCGCTGTTCACCGCGGCCAAGGAAGGACCGCGGCGGCGCGTGGTCTACGCCGAAGGGGAAGACGAGCGCGTGCTGCGTGCAACCCAGGTGGTGGTCGACGAAGGCCTTGCGTTGCCGATTCTCATAGGCCGCCCGGCGGTGGTTGCGAAGCGTATCGAGCGTTTCGGCCTTCGCATCAAGCCGGGCGTGGATTTTCAGCTCGTCAATCCCGAGCACGATCCGCGTTACCGCGACTACTGGCAGGAATATCACCGGCTCACCGAACGCCGCGGCGTATCGGCGCATTACGCGAAGATCGAGATGCGCCGGCGCCTAACCCTCATCGGGGCGATGATGCTCCACCGCGGCGAAGCCGACGGCATGCTCTGCGGCACGTTTGGCACACACGGCCTGCACCTGCACTATATCGACCAGGTGATCGGCAGGCGGCCCGGGGTTAACCACTTCTACGCGATGAATTTGCTTCTTCTTCCCAGGCACACGGTGTTTCTCTGTGACACCTACGTCAACTACGATCCGAGCGCCGAACAGATCGCCGAGATGACGCTGCTCGCGGCAGAGGAAATACGGCGGTTCGGCATCACGCCGAAGGCGGCGCTTCTGTCGCACTCGTCGTTTGGGACCGGCGATTCGCCCTCGGCACAGAAGATGCGTCACGCGCTCGCGCTGGTGCAGCAGCACGCTCCCGAACTTGCGATCGAAGGTGAAATGCACGGCGATGCGGCGCTTTCCGAGGAGCTGCGCCTCGCGACCTTCCCTCGGTCGCGCCTGAAAGGGGAGGCGAACCTGCTCATCATGCCCACGCTGGACGCCGCGAACATCGCCTTCAACCTGCTCAAGACGGCCTCCGGTGATGGCATCACCATCGGGCCGATCCTGCTTGGCGCAGCGCGGCCGGCGCACATACTTACGCCCTCGGCGACGGTGCGACGCATCGTCAACATGACGGCATTGACCGCAGTGGATGCCGATGCCGCGCGCGAGCAGATGAGACTGTTCGCGCGTCCGGCGTGACCGGCTAGGAGGTGCGTTGAATAACTCGCTTGATGAGCGCAGCGCGCATCGTTGAGAGGCGGGGCTCTCGGCAGCCTCCGAACCGGGGGATCGGGGTGTGCCCGCCGCCTGCTAACATCCACCGCGTACCGGGCAGGGGTGCACCGGTGCGATCTTCCCGGAGAGCTGCATGACGCAGGCGTCGGATATGCGCAGATCGAAGACCGGTCTTATCCTGACCGGCGGCGGCGCGCGCGCCGCCTACCAGGTCGGCGTGATCAAGGCGGTCCGCGAACTGCTGCCGATGCCAGAGCGCAATCCGTTCCACATCGTGTGCGGAACTTCTGCCGGAGCGATCAATGCGGCCGCGCTCGCGGTGTTTGCGGACAACTTCGACGCCGGCGTGCAGAATCTGCTCGAGGTCTGGGAGAATTTCCGCGCCTTCCACGTCTACCGTTCCGACCCTTTCGGCGTGGTCGCCAAGAGCGCGGCTCACTGGCTTTCGGCGATGCTGCGCGTCCAGCGCTCCGGCACCATCTCCCTACTGGACAGTGCGCCGCTTGCGGACATGCTGCGGCGCAGCCTCGATCTCGGTCGCATCCAGGAAAACATCGACTCCGGGGCCATTTATGCGGTGTCGATCACCTGCTCGGGGTATTCCTCTGGTCAGAGTGTCTCGTTCTATCAGGGCGGGCCCGGCGTGGTGGCCTGGGAACGCACGCAGCGCGTGGGCTGCGCCACGGCGCTGCGGGTCGAGCACCTGATGGCATCGAGCGCGCTGCCGTTGATTTTTCCGGCGGTCAAGATCAATCGTGAGTATTTCGGTGACGGATCCATGCGGCAGATTTCACCGATCAGCGCGGCGCTGCACCTGGGCGCAGACCGGGTGCTGGTTATTGGACCCGGCCGACAGAGGATCGAACCGCCGCGTGTGCGCTCGGATACCTATCCGACCCTGGCGCAGATCGCCGGCCACGCGCTGAACAGCATCTTCCTGGACAGCCTCTACGTGGACATCGAGCGTCTGGAGCGCATCAACCACACCATCAGCCTGATCCCGCCGGACAAGGCTGCAGGCATGCCGCTGCGCAAAGTCGACGTGCTGGTGATGTCGCCCAGCCAGCAGATTTCACGCATCGCAACGCGCTACCTCAGCGAACTGCCCAGGTCGGTGCGTTTCATGCTTCGGGGTATGGGAGCGATGAACCGCAACGGCTCGAACCTGGCGAGCTATCTGCTGTTCGAGCGAGGGTTCTGCCGTGCGCTGATCGACCTCGGCTACCAGGACACCATGGTGCGTCGTGCCGAGATGCTGGAATTCCTTGGCGCGGGGCACTAAACTGAACGCTTTTCCCAGCCAGGGATGGCCATCATGACACAGCCCGCCGGTCCTGATCCCTTCGAGTTCCTCAAACTGCTGTGGGGACCCATGGGCCTGCCGGGAATGGTGACTCCGACGCTGGACGTGTCCGAGATCGATAAGCGCATCGCCGAGCTGAAGTCGGTCGAGACCTGGCTCGGCATGAATCTCAACCTCCTGAAAATGACCATTCAGGGGATGGAGATGCAGCGCGCAACCCTGTCGGCGATGCAGGGGATGCAGTCTGCCGGCGCCGATGCGGCCAAGGCCGGCGCGCAGACCGGGCAGGCGGGCTCGACCGGCAATCCGTTTGCGGAAGCCTGGTGGAACGTGCTGCAGCAGGCGCAAGTTCCCCAGCCGCCCGATCGGAAAGAACCCGCGAAGAAATGACTCGCCTTGCGCTGCGGCGACGGCGAACATGCACACCTGTTTCCGATAATCAACCGTCAAGGGAGTTTCGATGCCTAAAGCGATACGAATCCACAAGGCCGGCGGGCCCGAAGTCCTGCAATGGGAGGACGTGACGGTCGGCGATCCCGGTCCCGGAGAGGCGCGCGTGCGCAATCACGCCGTCGGGCTCAACTACACCGACGTCTATCATCGCATCGGCCTGTATCCGCTCGCCTCCCCGTCCGGGCTTGGCCTGGAGGCGGCCGGGGTGGTCGAGGCGGTGGGCTCGGGCGTCATCAACGTCAAGCCGGGGGACCGCGTGGCCTACGCGAACCCGCCCATTGGCGCCTACTGCGAGTTGCGTACGATGCCGTCCGACCGCCTCGTGAACCTGCCAGACGAGATCTCCTTCGAGCGGGCTGCGGCGATGATGCTGCAGGGTATGACCGTGCGGTACCTGGTCAAACGCACCTACAAGGTCCAGCCGGGCGATACCGTCGTGTGGCACGCGGCGGCCGGGGGCGTCGGGTTGATCGCATGCCAGTGGCTCGCCGCGCTCGGGGTCACGGTCATCGGCACGGTGGGCTCGGATGAAAAGGCGAAGCTGGCCGCGGCTCACGGTTGCCATTACGTGGTGAATTACAACCGGGAGAACTTTCTCGATCGGGTCAAGGAGATCACCAAGGGGGCCGGCGTGCCGGTGGTGTACGACTCTGTGGGCAAGGACACGTTTGAACGATCGATCGAATGCCTGCGCCCGTTCGGCATGATGGTGAGCTTCGGCAATGCATCCGGGCTCGTGCCGCCGATCGATTTCGGCAAGATGCTGAAGGGGTCGCTGTTCCTGACGCGCCCCTCGCTCATGCCCTACACCGCGAAGCGGGAGGACCTGGTGGCGACCGCGAAGGATCTGTTCGACATCGTGCTTTCGGGCAAAGTGAAGATCGAAATCAACCAGCGCTATCCGCTGCGCGAGGCGGCGCAGGCGCACCGCGATCTTGAGGCCCGCAAGACGACCGGTTCGACGATACTGCTTCCCTGAGCCGCGGGGAACGCAGCACCGGTCCGGATGTCGAATTGCGATGATGATGATGGAGACCCCGCAGGATCTGGGCGAGGAATGGCTGCGCAGCCGGTTTGCGCAGCCGCGGAGCTTCGCGCCGGTTACCACCGGTGACGGACATCTCTTTCGCGAGGCCGAGGCACTCAGGACGGCCGCGGTCCTCGTCCCCGTGATCAGCCGCGGCAGCGACCTCTCCGTGCTGTTCACCCGCCGGACCGATCATCTGCACGATCATGCCGGGCAGATCAGCTTTCCCGGGGGGCGCGCCGAGCCGCATGAAGAAAGCGCCGCGCAGACCGCGCTGCGGGAGACCGAGGAGGAAATCGGGCTTGCCTCGGACAGGGTCGAGATCCTGGGCATGCTGAGCGAGTACGTGACCGTCACCGGTTATCGCATCACCCCGGTGGTGGGCCTGGTGCGCCCTCCGCTTGAACTGAAGCCCGATGATTTCGAGGTTGCGGAGATATTCGAGGTGCCGCTCGGGTTTCTGCTCGATCCGTCCAACCACCAGCGCAACAGCGTCGTTCACCTCGGCCGACAGCGTCACTATTACGCGCTGCCCTACGGGCAGCACTACATCTGGGGGGCGACCGCCGGGATGCTGATGAACTTCTGCAGTTTCCTCACGAGCTAAGCATTCTTCCGATGGGCCTGATCTCATTAGTCGCGGCGTTGCTGCTCGAGCAGTGGCGGCCGCTTGCCGGCCAGCGCCACCTGTACTCGCAGGTCGCGCGGTATGCCAATTTCCTGGAACGCCAGTTCAATGCCGGCGAGGCGCAGCACGGCGTCGTGGCGTGGCTGGTTGCCGTGCTTCCGCCGGTGCTTCTGGCATGGTACGTGCACGCGTTGCTATTTCGCTGGAGTCCGCTGCTCGCGCTTGCCTTCAACGTGCTCGCGCTCTATCTGACGATGGGATTCCGGCAATTCAGCCACTATTTTACCGACATCCACCTCGCGCTCAAGCAGGATGACCTGGCGCGTGCCCGCGAACTGCTCGCCGGCTGGCGCGGCCACGACTGCGGCGACTTGTCGCGCGAAGAGGTGGCACGGCTCACCATCGAGGAGGCGCTTGCAGCCTCGCATCGCCATGTGTACGCCGTGGTCTTCTGGTTCGTGCTTCTGCCCGGTCCGTCCGGCGCGATCCTCTACCGGCTGGCCTATTTTCTCTGCCGGCGCTGGTGCGGATCGGATGCGCCGGAACTGGTTCATTTCGGCCGCTTTGCGAAACAGGCGTTCGCGGCGCTCGATTGGCTTCCGGTACGTTTCACGGCCGCGGCTTTTGCCGTGGTAGGGGATTTCGAGGACGCGATTTTCTGCTGGCGCACGCAGGCCGCCAGGTGGTCCGATCCCGCATTGGGCATCGTGCTGGCCGCCGGCGCCGGGGCGATAGGGGTACGGCTGGGCAATCCGGTCGTCATCCAGGGTACGGTAGCGGAGCGTCCGGAACTGGGACTGGGCGAGGAGGCCGACACCGGATTCTTCGACAGTACGATCGGGCTGGTCTGGCGTGCGCTCGTGGTGTGGTTGCTCATGCTCCTGCTGCTGGGCATCGCCCGGGCGGTAAGTTAGCGCTTTTGCGTTCCGCAGTTCCAACACGCGGTGAACTGGTCCTCGATCCGCTCGCCGCAACCGGCGCAGTTCCATGTCCGTGTGAACGCTGCGCCGCGCCCGTTTATTTCGCGCAAGATCGAGTCGGCGAGACCGCGGTCCGACTCGTTTTCCAGACAAATCTGCATTGCACACTCGGTGAACGGCACCTCGCCGGCGAGCGTGGAAAGCCCTTCGTTTCGAAGCCGGCAACGGATGCCCGCCGACTCAAGCAGGTTCTTCAGGTGATGGATCTCGTGCGCTTTGAGCGAAGCGTAGAACACCTTCATCTGCGATCTATCTCGAGGCAGCACCGGCTCGCTCCGCGGCGGCGATTCTGTGGAACAGTTCCATGCGCCGTGGGTGGATGCGGCCTTCCGCACATGCGGCGTGGAGTGCACATCCGGGCTCGCTGCGATGACGGCAGTCGGGGAATCGGCACAGACCGAGGTGCGCACTGAACTCCGGAAACGCGGCCTCGATGTCGCTCCATGCGAGGTGCGCGAGGCCGAATTCCTGCAGCCCCGGGCAGTCGATGATCGCCGTGTCGTCGGAGCGGTACAGCCGCGCATGACTGGTTGTATGGCGACCCGAGGCAAGAAAGGTCGAGATCTCGCGCGTGGCACGGTTGGCCTCCGGCACGAGCGCATTGAGCAGCGTCGACTTGCCCATGCCCGACTGGCCGACCAGCACCGTGACTTCGCCCTCGAGGGCCCGAGCCAGGGGACCGGTGTCCCGCGTTGCACTCATCACGATCACCGGATAGCCCGCCTGCTCGAACGGGGCCAGGCGCGCATGGGCTGTATCCAGCTTGTCGGCGAGATCCGACTTGTTCAGAACGATCAGCGCCTTCAGGCCCTGATGCTGTGCTGCCACCAGCACCCGCGTTACCAGTTCGTCGCTGAAACTCGGATCGGTGGCGCAAATGACGGCGACTTGCGTGGCGTTCGCGGCGATCAGCTTGGTGCGGTGTGCTGCCGAACGAAAGAATTCGGTGGCCCTGGGGGCGGCGTCATCGATTACGCCCTGTCCGGGCCCGGTCGGCGCGACGCTCACGCGATCGCCGCAGGCGAGCAGGCTCTTCTTGCCGCGTGGAACACAAAGCAGCAGCCCGCCGCCGGCGCATTCGACGAGGTATTGCCGGCCGTAGGCGGCGATGATCTCGCCGCAGATGGGCTCAAGGGCGGAGCCAAGCGGGACCCGGAGCAGTGCAGCCGGATTCGCCATGGGCGGGTCAGCCGCCGGCCGGCTGGAGCCTTGCGATCCGCATCGCAGCCGGCGGGTGCGAATCGTACACTGCCGAGTACAGCGGGTCGGGCGTGAGGGTCGCAGCGTTGTCCTGGTAGAGCTTCACCAGGGCCTGGGCCAGGTCCGAAGCCGCTGCGTGCTGCGCCGCGTAGGCGTCGGCCTCGAATTCGTGGCTGCGCGAGTACAGGCTCATGAACGGCTGCAGCAGGAATGCGAACACCGGAACGACCATGAAGAACAGCGCCAGCGCCATGGCCGTGGTGCGAGTCTGCGCGTTCAGCGCGGCGTAGAACCAGTCCTGGCCGATCAGATATCCGAGCAGCCACAGGAAGCCCAGGCTGATGCCGAACAGCAGCGCCATGCGCTTCCAGACGTGGTTGCGGCGGAAGTGGCCCAGTTCATGGGCAAGTACAGCCTCGATTTCAGGCGGCGCGAGACGCGCGATCAGCGTGTCGAACAGCACGATGCGTTTTGCTGCGCCGAAGCCGGTGAAATAGGCATTGCCGTGGCTGGAGCGGCGCGAACTGTCCATCACGAACAATCCCTGCGCGCGGAAGCCGCAGCGCTGGAGTAGACGCTCGATCCTGCCTCTCAGGGCATCGTCCTCGAGCGGGGTGAAGCGGTTGAACAGCGGCGCGATCAGGGTCGGATAGAAGGTGACTATGAGCAGGTTGAACGCGACCCAGACGATCCAGACGTACAGCCACCAGGCATCACCCGAGATCGCCATCAGCCACAGCACGCAGAAGACGAGCGGCACGCCGAGCGCGAGGCCGAGCAGCGCCTGCTTGGCGAGGTCGAGCAGGTACAGACGCAGGCTCGTGCGGTTGAACCCGTACCGGGCCTCGATGACGAAGGTGCGGTAGAGCCCGAACGGCAGATCGGCGATGCCGCTGATCACCGCCACCGTGACGATGAAGGCGATGCCGTGAGCATAACCGCCGGTCTGGAGCACCCGCGTCCAGCCTGCAGAAATCGCCTGCAACCCGCCGCCGAGCGTGAAAGCAAGCGGAATCACCGCGCCGATCACCGTTTCTACCATGCCCAATCGGGTTCGTTCAGCGGTATACGCGGCAGCCTTCAGGTGAGCATCGGCCGTGATCCGGCCAATGAACTCCGCAGGAACGGCGCCGCGATGCTTGAAGATGTGGCGGATATGCCGGTCGGCGAGCCATAGGTGCGCAAGCGTGGTGACTGCCAGGGCGACGAGAAAGGCCAGCGTGAAAAGATGCATCAGGTCTTCGGGAGCCGCAGCACCCGCATATGAGATAATTGATTCTTCAAGCAGACATTTTACACGCAGACCGTTCCGGAAACCTCAAGCGATATGCCCCAGGATCAGAACAACCTCATCTGGCTCGACATGGAAATGACGGGTCTGAACCCGGACACCGATCGCGTCATCGAAATCGCGATCGTGATCACCGATTCCAAGCTTGCGACGGTGGCCGAGGCGCCGGTACTGGTGGTATGCCAGAGCGACGCGGCGCTCGGCGCGATGGATGACTGGAACAAGGGCACGCACGCGCGCTCCGGCCTGATCGAGAAAGTCAGGGCCTCCACGCTTTCTGAGGCCGACGCGGAACGCTCGATGCTGGATTTCATTGTGCAGTACGTGCCGATCCGCACCTCGCCCATGTGCGGCAACTCGATCTGCCAGGACCGGCGCTTTCTCGCGCGCTGGATGCCGAAGCTCGAGGTTTATTTCCACTATAGAAACCTCGATGTCAGCACCCTGAAAGAGCTGGTCAAACGGTGGAAGCCGGAGCTGGCAAAGGGCATGACCAAGCATGGTAAACACGAGGCGCTCGCCGACATTTACGAGTCGATCGACGAACTGCGGTATTACCGCGAGAATTTCATCAAGCTCTGACGGTCAGGCCTCGCGCGAAACGACCTTGCCAGGATTCATCAGGTCGCCGGGGTCGAAAGCGCGTTTGATGGCGCGCATCAGGTCCAGGGCCGCCCCGTGCTCCTTGGGCAGCCACTTCATTTTTCCGAAACCCACGCCATGCTCGCCCGTGCAGGTGCCCTCCATGTCAAGCGCACGATTCACGACGCGCTCGTTGAATGCCTTCGCCTCGGCCATGTCGGCCTCGTTGTCCGGTCGCACCAGGATCACGCAATGGAAATTGCCGTCGCCGACGTGGCCGAAGAGTGGAATGGGCATCGAGGCGCGCTCGATGTCCCCGGCGGTCTGGACGATGCACTCGATGAGCCGGGAGATCGGCACGCACACGTCGGTGGAAACGCAGCGCGTTCCAGCGCGCAGCTGCAGACAGGCGAAATAGGCGTCGTGGCGGGCCTGCCAGAGCTTGTTTCTTTCCTCGGCCCTGGTCGCCCACTGGAACGCCATGCCGCCGTTGGCGTGCGCGATCTCCTGCACCAGCCGGGCCTGCTCCTCGACGCCCGCCTGCGTGCCGTGGAATTCCAGGAACAGCGTTGGCTGCTCCGTGTAATTTGTCCTGCAATAGGCGTTGATGGCGTGCATGGTGGTGGCGCACAGCGCCTCGCAGCGCGCGATCGGGATGCCCGACTGCAGCGTCTGGATCACAGTCTCGACCGCCCCCGCGATGTCCTTGAACGAGCACACGGCCGCCGACATCGCCTCGGGAATCGCGTAGAGACGGACGGTGACTTCGGTGATGACGCCCAGCGTGCCCTCCGATCCGACGAACAGGCGGGTCAGATCGTAGCCGGCCGATGACTTGCGCGAGCGGCGCGCGGTCTTGATCACGCGGCCATCGGCCAGCACCACGGTCAGCGCGATCACATTCTCGCGCATGGTGCCGTAGCGCACCGCGTTGGTGCCCGAGGCGCGCGTCGCGGCCATGCCGCCCAGGGTCGCGTCCGCGCCCGGGTCGATGGGGAACATGAGGCCGGAGTGGCGGATGTGCTCGTTGAGCTGCTTGCGCGTGACGCCGGCCTGCACGCTTGCGTCCAGGTCGGCCTCGCGCACGGCCAGGATCTGGTTCATCTGAGACAGATCGATGCATACGCCGCCGTGAATCGCGAGCACATGACCTTCGAGCGATGTGCCGACGCCAAACGGGATGATCGGTGTCCTGTGGAGGCGGCAGATGTTGACGATGTCGCGCACCTCCTCGGTGGAGTGCGGAAACACGACGGCGTCCGGCGGCGCGTACGGGTAGTAGGACTCGTCCTTGCCATGGTGCTCGCGCACGCCACGCGAGGTGCTGAGGCGTTCGCCGAGCAGCGTGCGCAGCGCCTCGACCAGCGTCGTGTCCAATTCGCGAACTTGGTTCATGCGCCTATCCTGTGGAACCGGTGTGGAGCCGGGATTATGCCCCGACTTCGGCCGACGGGGCTACTCGGGCTATGGAAAGCAAAATCGAGTTCAGCCCGGTTGCTTCCGGCTTGTCCGGCTTTAGGCGGGCAGGCTCATTGCTGGCGCACGTACAGCCGGTAGCGCTCCTTGTCGCGGGGGCGGTTGCCTTCCCATATCCGCCTCCATCCAGCATTGCGCAGGCGGTCCTCGTCGTCCGGGTGCGCCTGCACCAGCAGCACCGGACAACGGGGTGCGTCGCGCGCGCCGGCGGCCTCGGCACGGCGAGTGAGCACGCCGGCATGGTAGTCGAATGCCGCCCGCTGGGCTTCGCCCAAGCCGCGGGATTCGATGCAGCGGGAGCCCGTCGGAAGCGCGCGCTTGAGCGCGAGCGCGACCGGCCTGTAGGATCTGCCGTAGTCGATCCAGTCGATCCACAGCGTCATGATCAGGCTCCAGAGCAGCGCCACGCCGGCCGACCAGAATGTAATGCTGCGGAACGCGGACCGCTCGCTGCGCAACAGGATGAACAGCCACGCAAGCGTGAATGCGGCCGCGGCCGTGAATCCGAACCACTGGAACTGAGGCACGTGTCCGGGTTCCAGCTTGGCGAAGTTGCGCTGAATCTGCTCGGGGACACCGGTCATCATCGCGATCCAGCCGAGCCACACCAGCGCGCCGAAGAAGCTGAAGGTCATGGCGCCGAACCATGCAAGCGCGTTCGCCGCGCCACGCCTCAGCAGCGGTACACCGGCACCGGCAAGCAGCGCGAGCGGCAGCAGCAGCGGCAGCGAGGTCACGTCGCGATTCCCGTGCGTCATCGCAACGACGGCAGCCGTGACCACCAGCGCCGCCAGCGGGTACGCGGTGCCCGTCTCGGCAAGGCGCGCTCGCCGCTCCCACAATAACCAGAGCGCGATCGGCCATGCCGGCCACGCCGCCCAGGAAAGCGTGACGGCGTAATCCGCGAGCGCCGCGCCGGTCGGTACGGCCAGCGCTTTCATCTGGTATGCGAGCCACGCGCCCAGGGCGCCGGGCGCGTGCATCTGCGCTTCGAGCAGCCACGCGCCGCAGATCGCCGCGCCGGCGGCCGCGGCAAGCGCGAGCGTCGCGGCGTACTGGCGCGTGCGCCAGTCGCGGCACAGCAGCGGCACGAGGGCCGCTATGAGCGCCGGGATCAGCGCCGCCCCGATGCCCTTGGACAGCAGCGCGGCGCCCCAGCCCGCGCCCAGCAGCACCCCGGCGAGCATCGGCCTGCGCCGCGCGAGCGCGACCGCGAACAGCGCAAGCGCGTGAGCGGCGAGCATGCCAATTTCGCCCAGATTTTCATGAGCGTGCAGGAACAGTCCCAGCGAGCCGAGCAGGACCAGCGCCGCGGCGTCGCCTTCGGGTTTGCCGTAGAGTTCGCGCGCCGCCATGCGCAGGAGAACCAGCACGAGCAGCATCAGCGCGGCGCTCGCGAGGCGCGCTCCGTTGTGCAGTTCAAGCACGGGCGAGGAGACCCATGCAAAGCCGGCAGCGACCCAGTAATAGAGGGGGCCGTCTTCGAGGAACGGTTCGCCGGCCAGGCTGGGCACCAGCCATTCGCCGTGGCGCAGCATCTGGTGCACGATGCCGGTGCCGATCGCATCCTCGGCTTTCCAGGGATCGTGACTGAGCAATCCGGGCAACGCGTAAGCGAGCACCAGCAGCAACAGCAGCACCGGCGGGAGCGGCAACGGCAGCCGGCGCGCGAGCCAATTCTGCAACATTCTGTTACCCCGCAAACAGAAAAGGCAGCCGAAGCTGCCTTTTCCGGTATCTATACAACGCTCACGCCGTTGCCGGCTTGGCGGCGGTCTTGTTCCCGGCGTATTTCTGGCGGAATTTCTCGACGCGGCCTGCGGTGTCGACGATCTTCTGCTTGCCGGTGTAGAACGGGTGGCACGATGAGCAGACCTCGACGTGCAGCGGCTTCGCGAGCGTCGACCGCGTCGTGAACTTGGTGCCGCAACTGCAGGTGACTTCGACTTCCTTGTAATCGGGGTGGATCTTGGTCTTCATGATTCAAATCCTTGCGATGGGCCGCCAAAGCGGCGCGGAGAGCGCGGTATTATGCCAAAACGCGCGAGATAGCGCAATTCGGATGAAACATCAGCAGCTTAGCCGCGCCACCCGGGGTTCTAGAGGGAGGCATGCGTCCCCGGCGGGACGAATCACTGCCGGCGCATCGAGTCGAAGAAATCCCCGTTGGATTTCGTTCCCCGGATCTTGTCGACCAGGAATTCGGCTGCCTCGAGGTCGTCCATCGGGTAGAGAAGCTTTCTGAGCACCCACACCTTCTGCAGAATTTCCGGCTTGATGAGGAGTTCCTCGCGGCGCGTACCGGAGCGGTTGACGTTGATCGCGGGGAAGATCCGCTTCTCGTACATGCGCCGGTCGAGGTGGATTTCCATGTTGCCGGTGCCCTTGAACTCCTCGTAGATCACGTCGTCCATGCGCGAACCGGTGTCGATCAGCGCGGTGGCGAGAATGGTGAGCGAGCCGCCTTCCTCGATGTTCCTCGCCGCACCGAAGAAGCGCTTCGGCCGCTGCAGCGCGTTGGCATCCACGCCGCCGGTGAGCACCTTCCCCGAGGCCGGCACCACCGTGTTGTACGCGCGCGCCAGGCGCGTGATCGAGTCGAGCAGGATCACCACGTCCTTCTTGTGCTCGACCAGGCGCTTGGCCTTCTCGATCACCATTTCGGCGACCTGCACGTGCCGGGAGGCGGGCTCGTCGAAGGTGGAGGCGACCACTTCGCCCCTGACCGTGCGGGTCATCTCGGTCACTTCCTCGGGCCGCTCGTCGATCAGCAGCACGATCAGCACGCATTCGGGGTAATTGGCGATGATGGCATGCGCCAGCTGCTGCATCAGCACTGTCTTGCCGGCCTTGGGCGGGGACACGATCAGGCCGCGCTGGCCCTTGCCGATGGGGGCGATGATATCGATGATCCGGCTGGTGATGTTCTCCTCGCCCTTCATGTCGCGTTCGAGCTTGAGAATCTCATCCGGATGCAGCGGCGTGAGATTTTCGAACAGGATCTTGTGCTTGGATGCCTCGGGAGGTTCGCTGTTGACCTTGTCGACCTTGACCAGCGCGAAATAGCGCTCGCCGTCCTTGGGCGTGCGGATCTCCCCGTCGATCGAGTCGCCGGTGTGAAGATTGAAGCGGCGGATCTGGGAGGGGCTGACGTAGATGTCGTCGGTTGAGGCGAGGTAGGATGTGTCCGGAGAACGCAGGAAGCCGAAGCCGTCGGGGAGCACTTCGAGGGTGCCGTCCCCGAATATCGATTCGCCTTTCTTGGCGCGGTTCTTGAGCAGGGCGAATATCAGCTCCTGCTTGCGCAACCTGTTGGCGTTGTCGATCTCGTTGGTCACCGCCATTTCAAGCAGTTGGCTGACGTGGAGGGTTTTGAGCTCGGATAATTGCATATGGACTTTTGCGGGATGGCCCCGGCCCTCAGACGACCCGGGGGAAAGAAAGCTGGAAGGAAAAGGCGCTTCGAAGCGACTGCCCGGAAGCGCTGGGCTATCGGCGGCGGCGGCAGGTAACCACTGCGCCGCCCTTCATTCTGAGACTAAGATTAAAGGGTTCAGATGTTGCTGTCAAGAAAAGCGGTGAGCTGTGGTTTGGACATCATCCCGAGCTTGCTCGCCTGTACGTTGCCGTCCTTGAACAGCATCAAGGTCGGAATGGCCTTGATATTGTACTTGCGGGCGAGTTGCTGGTTCTCGTCCACGTTGACCTTGGCGATTTTCAGCTTGCCGCCGTAGTCCTTGGCGAGATCTTCCAGCAGGGGGGCGAGGGCCTTGCACGGGCCGCACCATTCGGCCCAGTAGTCCACCAGCACCGGAACGTCCGATTTCAGGACGCTGGGCTCGAAGGTGTCCTCGGTCACGTGTTGAATGAAATCGCTCATGAACTCCTCGCTTCAGACAGTTGGGGATGTGCGGCGGACGCCGCGCAGGTCGATTATTGCGCCTATAGGCGAATGCTAACAAAAAAACCGCGTCGGGGTGCGGGTGGCTGCGTGATCCCGTGTGACCCTGTGTGATAATGGGGCTTGTCCTTTTCGGGAAGAGGGCTGCTCTTTGCGCCGGATTGCCGGGCGCCGCCCGCCCGGCGTGCTAGAATTTCCCGGCAATTTGCAGCCGGTTTTGCTGCACTTCTTGCCCTTCACCGCGTGCGAGGCCCCATGACTTACGTCGTCACCGAAAGCTGCATCAAGTGCAAGTACACCGACTGCGTCGACGTCTGCCCGGTCGACTGCTTTCACGAAGGCCCGAACATGCTTGTCATCGACCCGCAGGAGTGCATCGACTGCACGCTTTGCGTCGCCGAATGCCCGGTCGAGGCGATTTTCGCCGAGGACGACGTGCCGGCCGGGCAGCGCGAATTCATCGCGCTCAACGCCGAACTGTCCAAGAACTGGAAGCAGATCATCGAGCGCAAGGATGCGCCCGCCGACGCGGACGAGTGGGCGAAGGCGACGGACAAGAAGAAGCTGCTGGAGCGCTGAACTGCGCGAAGCCTCGCAGGCGGTCGACGCGGGCGCGCCGGATGCCGATCAGCTGTGCAACATGGTCAAGGCGTATGCCTCGGAGGAAATCTTCAAGGTGGCACAGCATGCGATGGAATTGCACGGCGGCAACGGCGCTATGCTGGACTTCGGCATCGAGAAGCTGTTGCGCGATGCCGCGATCTTCCTGCACATGGACGCGACGGTCGACATCTCCAAGCTCAAGATCGTCAAAGCGATGTTTCCGCATACGGCCGGGGCCTATGCGGGGCCGGGGGGATGATGCACGAACCGACAATCGGCTCGCCTTGCTGCGGCGTTTCCGGCGCCAGCGACCGGGGCCCGAACGGCGAAGCGGTCACTCCATCCCCAGAACCGTCTTGATCGCGGCAGCCAGCGCGTCGAACTGGAAAGGCTTGGACACGTAGCCATCGGCGCCGCTGGTCATGCCGTGCAGCACGTCTTCCGGGGTGACGTGACCGGTGAGCATGATCACCGGCAGCGAGCTCAGCGTGGGGTGCTTGCGCAGCTTGTGCAGCAGATCGAAGCCGCTGATCCCGGGCAGCCCCACGTCGAGGAGTATCAGATCGGGAGACGGCAGTTTCTTCAGTTCGGCGACGATGGTCTGGGGATCGGATGCCGTGCGCACGTCATAGCCGTCCAGGCTGAGTTTCCTCGCCAGGATGCGCACCAGCGGCACGTCGTCGTCGATGCACAGGATGGAACGCTTCGCTCCGGGCGCGAGCGGCGCGACATTGGGCGCCGGGCGCACGATGTTGATGTAATAGCCGGTCTGCTGAAGCTTGACGGCTCCCGCCGTGACTTCCTTCTTCTGAGCTTCCGAACTCGCTGCAAGCGACGGCGGGGCTTTGGGAGGCCCGTCGAATGCGTGGGTGAAGTCCAGGTCGTCAGGATCCGGCGTCGCGTTCATGTCCAATTGCCGTTTGCCAGATTGGGTGTGGTGTTCGAAAACGGAGTTCCG
>Ga0156228_1141_pt1 | contig 25117 bp, 17 predicted proteins | sample RifCSPlowO2_12_FD_107876 | JGI IMG/M metagenome (GOLD analysis project Ga0156228, IMG submission 107876) | Betaproteobacteria bacterium RIFCSPLOWO2_12_FULL_65_110 | reverse complement strand
GCGTATGAAATCCGGCTTGCTGCGATGCATGGCGTTCCCTCCTTCGAGATTGCGTCTCTTGCCCGCTCCTGAGCAGTGCGGAGCAAGACGTTCTCGGATCAACGCAATTGTTCGTTGAATACCCTCCGGCCGATCTGTATATCACAGAACAGGGGATTCCTGCTCAAGACCGGCGATGGTCGTACTGCCATTCGGCATGCAGTCAGCATGCCCTTCAAGCCGAGGTGTTTCACCGCCCGCTCCAGTTCGTCCAGGGCCGCTTTCCACCCAGGGGCGGTGGCCATCGCGGCGAAGCGCTCCGGGGGCCGTTTCGTGCACGCGCGACCTACTCGTCGATGCGAGGGCTCTCCTCCTGCGCGAATTCCAGCTCGCAAAACGGACACCGGAGCTTCCAGGGCTTGTGGCGAAAGTCTTCATAGTGGGCGTAGAAGCGCTCTTTGCAACCCGGACAAACCACCCAGAAAATGCGTGCCACTCTTGCCTCCTAAAGTCCGATCCGGGCGAGTTGTTCGCGCCCGATCAGTTTCTCCAGATCCGTGCGTGCCACGACGTCCCGCGGCACGTCGATGCGCACCTCGAAGGGCCGGCGCACCGGCCGCGTCGCGTCGATGATCATCTTGGCAGTCAGGATATCGTCCGTTTGCGACGGGTCGAGCGTGGCGCCTTTGACATTCCTGATGATGTCCACGTCCTGATCGGCCTGAACGCGGGTCGCGATTGCCCAGAGAACTTCCTCCTCGCGGAATACATCCACGTCCGAGTCCACGACAATCACGTGTTTGACGAAGTCGCAGGCGCCCAGCGCGATCAGCGCCGCCTGCTTGGACTCGCCGTCGACCTTCTTGTCGATGCTGATGTAACAATGAAAACGGCCGACGCCGCTGGTCGGCAGGTGCACGGCCTTCACGGTGGGCACCACACCCTTGATGCGGTTGAAAATGCTGCCTTCCTTGGGGAAGGCGCCCAGCACCCAGTTGTCGCGATGACCGACGAAGATGTCCTGATACATGGCATCGCGCCGGTGCGTGACTGCCGTGACGTTGATGACCCATCGGACTCGTTGCGGGCCGTAGGTGCCGGGAAACTCACCGAACGGCCCCTCGGCCTCGCGCACTCCCGGTGCAATCTCCCCCTCGATGATCATCTCGGCGTCCGCCGGTACCAGGAAATCCGCGCCCCAGGTCTCGCTCGGCGTCAGGCGCAACGGCTGTCCTGCGATCGAACCCACGACTTCATAGTCGTCTTCTCCGAACGCCGAGACGTTGAGCGCGCCGATATAGAACGCAGGATGATGCCCGACCACGATCGCCACCGGCGTCGGCCGGCCGGCTTCCTCGTATTTGCGCGCGATCTGCCAGTTGTGGCGCGGCGACATGTGGATTCCCAGCTTGCGCGGTCCCTTGTACTGGTTGCGCAGGAATGCGATGTTGTACGCGCCGCTGTCCGGGTCGCGCATCACCGGCGTCATGTCGACGTAGGGGCCGCCGTCCATCCGATGATGCCGGACAATCGGCAACTCCCGCAGGTCCACCTGCTCGCCCCGGCGCACGACATTCCTTACCTGCGCCGCGCTCTGGTCGATGACCACCGGCGCAATTCGCCGTTCCTCGCGGCGGGCGTATTCCATTCCCAGCGCCTGGTACGCCTGCTCCGGACGCAGTCCCAGAGCCCTTGCGCACCGCTCGCGCGTCGCATAGACGTTGCTCACCAGCGGAAATGCCGAAGGCTTGCCGTTCAGCGCCAGCGGGCGGTCGAACATGACCAGAGGATAGCGATTGCATTCCTCCAGCCGCTGCAGCACCGCTGTTGCTTCAAACGCACTGGGGTTGATCGCCTGCTTCACGTGAATCACGTCCGCGGGGGAATCGCGTTCGAGGTCCTCGAGATAGCGTCGAAACGAGAACTCGGGCGCCGCTGCGGATGCAGTGTCAGGGCGCGGCTTTTCAACTCGGGCAAGAGCCATGGCTTCTCCAATTCGTGCAGCAGCGGCTACTGGTGCAACGGGACCTCGCGCGGTCGGGGCTCAGGTATTCACCTGGCCCTCGAAGTTCTCGAAATTGCTGATCCGCGGCGGCTCTCCCTCGAAACCGAGTTCGCGCCACCTGGCACACACCGACTCGTACACCTCCTTCTTCAGCAGGCTGCGGCGGGAGAAGGTCTTGATGTACTTGTATTCCTTGCACGCATTGATGATGCACTTGGAACCCCAGGGCCGGATCTCCGGCGGATTCTGGCTCGGGTCGAGGTAGGTGCTCCAGGTCTCGCGCAGGATGTCGATGGAGTGCGCCGGCCGCGAACGCGTGACCATCGCCCACATCACATCACCCAGGTCCGTCGGATCGACGTCGTCGTCCACCACCACGATGTACTTGGTGAAATACGCGCCGCCCATGCACTGCGCCGCGAGCGCACCCACCTGCGCCGCGTGGCCCGCATACTGCTGCTTGATCGACACCACCGTCATGCCCCAGCCGGCCGCTTCCGGCGGCGACCAGACGCCGCGGATTCCCGGAATGCCCATTGAATTGAGATCGGTCCACACCTTGGCGGCCTTGGCCATGGCCCACATGAGGCCGCACTCGTTCGACCAGCCGTCGGACATCAGCGCGCCGGTAACCACCGGATCGTTGCGGTAGCGCACCGCCTTGATGTCGATGTATGGGGTCGCGCCGCCCGGGCGTCCGTAATAGCCGGTGAACTCGCCGAACGGGCCTTCGGGCGCCGTCTTGTCGGGATACGCGTAGCCTTCGACGATGATATCGGCGTGCGCCGGCAGATCGAGCCCGGTGACGTCGCTCTTGAATATCTCGATCGGCGAGCCGTTGATGCCGCCGGCGTATTCGTATTCGGACACGTCCTTGGGGAACGAGGTCGAGGAGACCAGGAACAGCAGCGGATCCAGCCCGTAGACCGCGGCCACGGGCGCGGGTTCGCCCCGGTCCCACCAGCGCTGCTTGTCCAGCGTGGCGTCCTTGCCGGGCGAGGAATAGAAGCCGACCTGCTTCGGGCCCTGGACCATCTGGCGGTAGCAGCCCAGATTGACCCGGCCGTCCTCCGGATTCATCGTGATCACCGAATCGGCGGTGCCCAGATAGCGGCCGCCGTCCAGTGGCCACATCTTCGGCGCAGGAAACTTGGTGATGTCGACCTGGTCCCCGGTTTCGAAGTTCTGATTCACTTCCGCGTGCTTGGCGTCCACCGTCACCGGCGCCAGGCGCTTCTTCATCTTCTCGCTCAGAACGCGGACCAGCGCGAGCGCATCCTTGGTCGGCTCCTCCCGGATCGAAATCGCCACGCGGTTCAGGCTGCTGCCGTAAGGATTGAACAGCAGCTTGTAGCCGGCATGGTCCTTGATGTTCTCGAACAGCAGCGCCGGCCCGCCGACGGTCTTTCCGGCCATGTAGGTGATGGTGCCCATTTCCAAATCGCAGTCGACCTTGGCCTTGATGCGCTTGAGCTCGCCGATCGACTCGACCACCTTCATCCAGTCGCCCAGGCTCTTGATGCCGATGACTCTGCTCCTGTCCATGCATTACTCCTTTCCACGAAATTGTTTGGCTCTCGCATCCGGCAGCGCGAAGCGCTTGCCCACCGGCGCGATGTCGTCATCCATGATACGCCGTGCCGTTCGCCCGAGCGCGTCCGCGATAGGCCAACCAGCCTGCCCCGATCCGCGGCGATCAGTTCACTGCGAAATGAGCGGCCGTCCCCCTCGTGCTCCCCTGGGGCCCTGAGGTAGGGACTGTTTCGGCAATTCCGAAGCGGTCTCCGGGCCCATTATGCCAAAGACCGCCGCCATCGCGAGCGCCTGCGTGCTGCCGGACTCTGCAGCCGGGCTATTTTTCCGAAATCGACTCGGTGCCGTCCCACCCGGGCGCAGGCGGCTCGGCAACGAGTTCGGCGATTCTCGATCGGTAGTACGCCGCGACGGGATCGTCCGGATAGCGCGCCTGGACCGCCCGCCAGACGGCGTCGGCGGCTTCCCACTGGCGGTCACGAAACAGCTCAATCGCCTTGTCTCCCTGCTCCACCAGCCAGCGATCATCGCAGGGAGTAAAGACCTCGACCGACCCCTCGCGGCCCTTGACACGCACCTTCTCGATGCGCCGAAAGCGCGAACGATCGACTTGCTGCGCAAGCGTATTGCCGCTCAGAAGCAGCCAGGTGCCGTAGCGCTTGTTGAGCCCCTCCAGACGCGACGCGAGATTCGTCGTATCCCCGATCGCCGTGTAATTGAACCGGACCTTGGAGCCGATGTTGCCCACGATCGTCAGTCCGGTGTGTATCCCGACCCGTGTGCTCACGCTGGGCAATCCTTCGGCCTGCAGCTGGCGATTGATGGCGTCGCGCGCGGCAACCATCTCCTCGGCGGCCACGACCGCATTCGCCGCGTGCGCCGCGTCGGGCAGCGGCGCGCCCCAGAATGCCATGAGCGCATCACCGATGTAGCCCTGTACGGTTCCCTTGTGCCGGAACACGATGTCCGTCATGGTTTCGAAATACAGGTTCAGCAGGCGCGCCACCTGCGCCGGACGCAAGCCTTCTGCGGAAGTCGTGAACCCGGCGAGATCGGTAAACAGCACGGTCAGCTCCTTCTCCTCGCCGCCGGGCGCCAGCGCGGTGGACTGTTCGGCAAGGCTGTCCGCAACCGCAGCCGGCACGAACAGCGAGAAGGCTTCCCGAATGCGCGCCTTGTTGCGCAACTCGGTGACGTACGCGATAGACCCTTGAATCGCGTAGATGCCGGCGGCAGCCGCGAGCGTGCTGAATACCGGCAGCCACCATGCGCTGTACATGAACAGCGCTGCGCCGGCGGCCGCGACTGCCGCGCACGCCAGCGCCGCGCTCAAAGCGCTCCAGACGGGCCGGAAGCGCCAAGGCACGAATACGCACCAGCAGCTCACCGCCAGCAGGACGACTGCGCGCCCCCACAGCGGGACCTCGCGGATGCTCGACCGGTTGACCGCGTTGTCGATCAGCGTGGCGAGGACTTCCACACCCGGCGTAAGCCGCCCGGTGGTGGTCGTGAAGGGCGTCGCGAACACATCCACCTGCGCCGCGCCGATGTCCGAGGCGGCCTGGGTTTCCCTGCCCACCAGCACCAGGGCGTTTTCGAATACCTCCTTCGGCACCGACTTGCCCACCTCGAGCGCCTGGTAATAGGAAACATAGGGAAAGGAATGGTCCGGTCCGACGAAACGAATCAGGTTGTCCTCTTTCAGGCCCGGATCGAACTCCAGGGTCGGGACAGTTTCTCTCACCCTGAACAGCACCTCCTTCCAGAACGACTCGCCGGCCTCCGGGAATCGTCTGACGACCTGATCGCTTTCGAATTCGATGTTGACCAGGCCCGGCTTTGCGCCCGCGCGAACCAGCGAGGGGATAGGATCGAACCGGCTCCAAAGCGTGCCCTGAGGCGTCTCCTGGCGGAAGCGGGAGGCGGCCAGCACGACGTTGCCCGCCCGGGCCACCGCTCGCTCCAGCGCCGCATCGTCGCGCGGCGTGGTGGGATGATCGAAAATGACGTCCATCGCGATCACCGCCGCTCCCGCGTCGTGCAGGGCTTCGACCAGTCGTGCATGCAGTCGACGCGGCCACGGCCAGCGCTCGTTCAACTGGGCCATCGAGGCATCGTCGATGCCGACGATCACGATTGGTAGCCTCGACTCCCCCGGCGCCGTGTGCACCGTCAGCCAGTCGAAACCGCGGAATTCGAGCGCCTTCCAGAAGCGCGATTCGCTCGCGGCCAGAACGATCATCCAGACGGCGAGGGCAACCAGCAGCGCGAGGAACTTGCCCAGTCTTAGCTTGGAAAAAATATTCAACGTCGTCCCGATGGCGCCCTAATCCGGACTAGTACCAGGAATCACTAATTTCGAAACATGGTTCGCGTCTCTCGTGATGTTGCACAATTAACAACGTGTCACGATACTAGCCGGAACCCAGGCTGTAGATTTTGCTTTTTTTCAATCTCGTGTTTTCGGGCAGTTGCGTAGTTGCAACTGCCCGAAAACACGAGACCTATACGAAACGAAATTCTCCTGCGCTGCCCGAATCGTCAACAGGTGAATCGCAAGCGGCTAAAAACGCCAGACCGCGCGCGCACCGACCGTGCGCGTCCGGTCGTCGCGGGCGAGGTTATTGGCATAGAGCTCGATGAGCGAGCGCTTGCCGGCGTCCTGCCAGGTGGCTTTGAGCGACAGGTCCCAGTCCGGTGCCAGTCTTGCGTTTCCGGTCGCATCGGCAAAGCGTTCGCTGCGTCTGACCCCCTGCGCGCGGATCACCCAGCGCTGCGGGGCGAACCAGTTCACGCCGAACCCCAGTCTGTGCTTCGCAAAGTAGGGCAGCGGCGCCTCCGGATAGGGAATATTGTGAGTCCGGCTTTGAATGTAGCTCGCCGACCATGACCAGCGGTCGCCGGCAATGCGCTCGAAAACTGCGCCGGCCGTGTCGATTCTGCCGGCAGCGAACACCGGCGACGCCTCAAGAGCCTCGGGAGACCACGCCCCGGCGAGCCCCTGCTGGCGAAGCCGTTCGTATTGCGCAAGGCTCGCCTCCGCATTGAGCGTCTGTCCATCCGGGCCGTACAGGTTGCGAATGTTGCGATGATCGGCGAACGCGCTCAGGAAACTGCGCGCATCGAGCTCCCATTCCCCCTGCACTCTGGAGCGTATCAGCAGGCCGCCGGGCTGCACGCCGGGCACATCCAGGGAGATTCCCGCCGTATCCAGCGGCGCCAGACTCGCTCCGCTGCCGGGCCGCACCAGACGCTGCCACGCGTACCGGTAGGTTGCGCCTGCCGAAGGCGACCAGGCGACGCCCAGGCGCGGCGACCAGGACCGGCGTTGCTCGGCGATAGGCGTCTCGCCGAACGTGAACTGCCGCCCCGAGGAAATCTGCGTGACCACCGAACTGCGCGACTGGTCGAAGCGAAACTCGGAATGATCGAGGTCCGCCTGCAGCCGCCAGGGGCCTGCGCCCCCCTTCCACGACAGGAACAGCCGGGATCCCGCGCCTTCCGATTCGGTCCGGTTGTCGACGATATTGATCCCCCGGGTCTCGATCTGGGCCGGCGTGGTCGTCCTTCCCTGCTCCCAGCCCAGCGTCCACTCCCCGGACGAGCGCCGCAGCGTAAGACGCAGGCCGCCGTCGCGATCCTGACGATGAAAACTCCGGCTCCACGGCTGAACCCGGCTGTCCACCCGCGTGTCATTGGCCCCCTCGCCCAGGCGCGCCCATATCGCCGTCTGCGGATCGATCTGCCAGCTCGCACCGAGATCGTTGCGGTACACATCTCCGCTGATACGGTCATCCGCGGTATCCATGCTCACGTGCTCGATGCGCGGGCGGAACTCATCGCGGTACAGGAACACGCCCCATTGCGCGCTCGGCCGCAACCCGAGCGCTGCAATCAGGCTCGGCGCAGTGGCGTCGAACGCGACGTCGCCCGAGCGGAAGCGCGGCGCCACCAGCTGGGCGAAGCCTGCGACCGGCACCGGAGAAACGCCGTACCCGTTCGCGATGATCGACGGTTCGATGGTGGAGACCCCCGGTGAGCGACTGGCGTCGAATGCCACCGACACATGTCCGCCGGGGCTGCGGGTCAGCGTGGAGAGCTTGGGCGAGGCGCCGAACAGCGTCGGATCGGTGAGGTAACCCTGCACCAGCGCGGAATTGCGCAGATAGGGTTCCACGGTTCGCTCGGCGAGGAATACATAGCTTCCGGCGAAAAACGGGTGCTGGCTCTCCAGCGCCATTCTTCGCGCCCAGGACTCCAGCCCGAACAGCGCATAGGCGCTGCCCAGATTGGCGCTGCCCTGCTTGTCGGTGGCGATCGGCGCGAGCGACTTCAGGTAGGGAGTGCGCGCTAGCGCTTCGCGGGCCGCGGCGACGGCGGCCATCGGGTCCAGCGCATCCTGCTGCATCATCGCTTCGTAGTAATGCGGCAACGGATCCCTGGGATCGAGCGCTTTCGCCTTCGCCAGCGCGTCCAGTGCAGCGTCGCGCCGGCCGAGCTGATACCACGCGATGGCGGAGTGCAACTGCGCGCGCGCGAAACGCGGCTCGAGCAGGCTTGCCTTGAGCAAGGATTCAAGCGCGTCCTCCGGCTGTCCCTGAAGTAGCTGCAGGACGCCTTTGCTCGTCCAGGCGACGTAGTCGTCCGGCTGCAGCGTGAGCGCCCGCTCGATGGCGGCCTCGGCCTCGCTCCAGCGCTGCGCCAGCGTCTCCAGCGATCCCAGATCCGCAAGCGGCGCCGCTGCCTGCGGCGCAAGCGTAGTCGCCCGCGTCAGGGCCTGCCGGGCCGGCGCGAAATGCTCCCGCTCGGCCTGGGTCACGCCCAGGCCGTGCCAGGCGCGCGCATCCTGCGGCGCGCGCGCGACGGCCGCCTCGAACTCGGCGACGGCCTGCGGTCCCGCGCCATCGAAGCGCGCGATCTCGCCTGCGACGAGCGCCAGTTCGACCGAGTCGGGGAACACCGAGCGCCCCGTCTTGACGATCGCGCGCGCCTGGTCCCAGTCGCCGGCGAACATGGCTGCCCGTGCCTGGTACGCCGGAAAGCGATCATCCTTCGGATGACGCAATGCTCCGCCCGAAAGATGGGCCCGCGCTTCGTCGATCTCCCCCGCCGCGAGCGCGAAGTCCGAGGCGAGCAGCCAGCCGCTCGCCGGCGCCGCCGCGTCCTTACGCAGTCGCTCAGTGAGCAGGGCGCGTGCATTCTGCACCCGAGCGTCGGCGAGCGCCTCGCGCAGCGGCGCGAAGGCCGGCGCTTCTGCGATGTCGCGATAGCGCGATGGATCTGCGCGGTGCGCGGTCACCCATTGCACCCGGTCCCTCGGGTTCTGCAGCACGCGCTTCTCCGGCGCGCGGCCGGGGCTGGCCACCGCCTGCTCCGAGGAGCGGACCGTCACAGCGCCCAGAGCGTTGGCAAACTCCACCTCGCCGGAGAGCACCGTCAGGACCGTGTTGCCCGCATCGTCCACCTCCATCACCCAGTCGGTGCCGTGGATCCCTGCGGTGGCGCCAGGCGTTTCCATTCGCAGGCGCCCCGGCACCGGTTTCGATTGCATCCACGACTTGCCCTTGGTCAGCGAGATCACCGTATCAGTGGTGCTGCCGTCGCCGATCGCCTTGATCTCGAACATGCTGTTGCGCGAGAGGCGAATCTGGCTCTTGTCGGAGAACAGCAGCGCCATCGTGCTCTGGTCGAGAGTGCGAACGTATGTGCCGCCGAAAAGCCGCTGGCTGGCCCGTGCCGGATTCCACGGCGCGGTAGCCTGCGCGCGGTACTCTCCCTTGCCGCTGATGGAGATGATCTCTGCGCTGTGCGGTACTGCGGCGTGCAGCATCACGAGCCAGCCGAGCCCGAAAACGGCCGCCGCGAATTGCGAAAACATTGGTCTTTTCAGCGCCATAGCCGCTCTCCCTTCCTGGCGCACCGCGCCGGCATCGCTGCGCCGCAGGGCGCGTGCCGTGCCGCCCAACTTTTCAAGTTTAGTCCAACATGTTCCGGCCAAGCCAGCGCCCGGGTCAAGCAATCCGCAAATTGCCCGGTCTGCCGTCCCGATCGGCATGTGGTTTGCCGGTGCCGATCCGCGTTGACGAATAGGCATCGTGGCGGCCTGTCACGGCGCCAGGGACGGAATTTCGCGGAATAGGGGTTCTTGCCGGCTAGGGGGTACCGACGGTCGGGAATTGCTCGCGGTGCAGCGCTATCGCGAGATCTACGTCGCGCAGCCGGATCCGTCCCCGGTATCCGGGGCTCGTCGGCCGTTTCTCGTCATCCGGAGCGAAGCGAAGGGTCCGCTCCAGTGGCGAATCGATCACCTGGAAGATCGGGCTCTTCGCCGTTGCGCTCGCGTGGTGCCCTTTCGATCCACGCAGTATCCGCATAAACAGCCCTGAGCTTCGCAATATTCAGCCTTACGCCGATGCGCTTGCCTACGTCTCTTGCCGCTCCCCAGAGGCCATGCCTGAGATGAGGGAATGCGTCCATGTAGGCATTGAAGCCCTTTTCCCTTGCGAAGACAACGATCTCGTCCGCTTCCCGCGGGGATTGAGCGCCGTAGACCAGTCTTGTGTCCTGCATCGTGGCGAGATCGATACCAGCGAAAACAGGAGGCGAGTCGACATCTCGCGATACGGTATTGGATATCGCCGCATCGTAGACCCTTCCTTCAATTTCAACCCATGAGTGATTGAACAAGATTCCATTCTTCTCAGCCATTCCGTGACAAAGGACGGAATCCGCGCCTTGCTCCCTTAGCAGCACATGAAACACCACCGATGATGCATGGCAGGCACCTTGCCAGGCTCGTTGATGAATGAAATCCAGAATGCCGCAGAAAGTGGCAAATACCCGGAACCCGGCAAGACCAGGCGATCTGATTGCTTCGGCTGACTTCTTCCATTGAGCGGTTTGCAGCTTGACCAATAACTCGTGCTCCATTTGCCGGCCCAGCAGGAAGTCGGAAGTCGGTCCGCGCTGGCCGTCTCTATGTATCTGCGGAAAATCAGTCATCTTGAAAGGCCAATTCTCGGGTCCCGAAACCTGCCTGGGACCGATTCTGGGCACGCTGCTTAAGCTTGGCTATTGCCGGGAAGTCGAAGACCGGACTGGACAAAAGTCGCAGTTGAACGGCGAGTGGGCGACGGGCAGTCGCGGTCGTGTACACCTGGGCTGCCTTTCGGATTGAACCGAGCCCTTCAGCACGGACTAAGAAATCGCGTAATCGTGTGCCGGCCCGAACCTGTGGTGTGCGGGCAGGCTTGCAAGATGGTCGAGCAACACGCGCGCGCCGGATATCTCGGCGTGCTCGAGCGGGAGCACGTGGGCACCGACCGAGCACGGCACCACGTCCAGCCCCAGTTCCTCGACCTTCATGACGATTTCATCCAGCCGCGAGCGCACAATTTCCGAATTGCATTCCGGGGTCAGCGTCCAGAACACCGAGAGCTCGCGTGCGACCAGGTCGGTGTGTCGCACTGTGGAGGCGAGCAGCGTGCCGAACTGGTTGAGGCGGCGCATCGCGTCTGCCGCGCCGAAGGTGCTGCCCAGCGTCTGCGGATTCTCGAAAGCGATGCGGAACAGGCAGAAGCGCGAATACGCAGAGTCGGGACGCTGTCTTATCAGCCAGTCGAGAACGACCATGAACTGCTCAATGGAAGTGCAGTTTGCGCCCATGTACGCGTGCGTTCGCTTGGCGAAAACACCGGTAAGCCCCCTGTTCTCGCTTAACATAATCAATTCTTATGGGTACGCTGACTGAGGCACGATACCAGCAACTCGTCCCGCGCAAAACTGGACAAAAGTCGTAGTGGGCGCCTCAACCGTTCCCCGTCGTTCGTGTATGCTTGCACCGGTATCTAGAGGAAACGGCGGTGTACATACTGGTGGTCGACGACCATGCCCTGCTCAGGGGCGGCATGCGCTTTCTGCTGCGCAGCCTCGATCCCGGGCTCCAGATGGATGATGCGGCCGACTGCGCCCAGGCGCTGGAGCGGGTGGCGGCCCGAAGCTACGATTTGCTGCTGCTGGACCTCAAGATGCCGGGCCTCAACGGCCTGGAAGCGCTCGATGCATTGCGCGAGGCCGCTCCAGCCACGCCGCTGGTCGTGCTGTCCGGCGAGGACAATCCGGGCGTCGTGCGCGCGGCGATCGAGCGCGGCGCGATGGGTTTCATACCCAAATCCTCGACCCCGGAGGTGCTGGTCCAGGCCCTGCGGCTGGTGCTCGCGCACGGCGTATACCTGCCGCCGGCCGTGCTCGGTTCGGCGCGTGCTGCGCCCGCGACGTCCCTAGGCGCCTCGGGCGAGGTGCTGCTCCCGGGGCTGACGCTGCGCCAGATGGATGTCCTGCGCTGCGTCATCAGAGGCCTGCCGAACAAGATCATCGCGCGCGAACTGGATGTGTCCGAGGGCACGGTCAAGGCCCACCTCACGCTGGTCCTGCGCGCGCTGGGCGTCCATAACCGCACCGAGGCGGTCTACGCCGCGGCCAAGCTGGGACTGCGCGCCTGAGCCGGCGCTGCGTCTATCCAGACACAGCTGGCTGCCATACCTCAAACCCGATGTTTCCGGTTTTCAGGCCTGCGCGACTCCCCGGCCGTTTCGATCATCACCGATAACAGCTTGGACAGATCGACCGGCTTGAACAACACGTTCCAGTTGGAAGCGGTCGATAGATCGATCTGGTTCGGCGAGGTATCCCCGGTCAGCAACACGGCGCTGATAGGCCTGGCCGAACGGCGCTGAATGGCATCGAGCAATTGGACCCCGTCAATACCACCGGGGAGGCGAAAGTCGGAAATGTAGAAGTCCGCATCCGCGATTTCCAGACTCCCCAGCGCGTCTTGCGCATCGTTGAATGCCGTGACCGTCATGCCCAGAGCGCCGAGCGATTGCTCGATGGCCTTCGCGACCAATACGTCGTCTTCGATGACCACGATGCGCCGCCCCGTAAAGCCGGAGGCGTCCTCAGGGTCCAGGGCCACGTGCGGGTATGGACTGCCGTTGGACGGTTCGGTCGCAAGCGGCAGGCTGATCTCGAATACCGTGCCTCTGCCCAACCGGGAGCGGCAATGGACTTCAGCGCCGATCAGTTTGGCGAGGCGCCTGACGATGGCCAGGCCGAGTCCCAGCCCTTTGGTCTTGTCGCGCTGTGGATTGCCGATCTGAAAATATTCCTCGAAGATGTGGCTCAGATGCTGAGACGCGATGCCGGGGCCGGTGTCCCATACCTGGATGACGCCGCGGTCGCCGCGCCGGCGGGCGCCGACCAGAATGCCGCCGTGTTCGGTATATTTGACCGCGTTGCCGACGATATTGCGCAAAATGCGCAGCAGCAGATCCGGGTCCGTGCGCAACGCCAGGTCCTGACGCCTCGGGACAAGCCTGAAATGCAGGTTATTCTCCGGCACCACGGGCGCGAACTCGGCTTCGATTCTGCGCAACACGGCTTCGGTATTGGTCGGCGCCAGATGCGGCGCGACGATGCCGGCATCGAGTTTCGAGATGTCGAGCAGCCCGCCCAGCAGTTCGCCCAGCGAGTGAACAGCCAGCGAGAGGTAAGCGGAGATCTCTTTCTGCCCTTCGCTCAGACTGGATCTGTTCAGCGCCTCGAGGAACAGGTTGATGGCCTGAATCGGCTGCCGAAGGTCGTGGCTTGCCGCGGCAAGAAAGCGCGTCTTGGCGAGACTCGCATTTTCCGCGGCCTGCCTCGCGGCGATCAATTCCGCCTCCTGCCGTTTGCGTTCGGTGATGTCGGTACCGACGCCGCCGTAGCCCCTGAAGTTCCCCTGCGCGTCGAAGATCGGCGCGCCGCTGATGCTCCCCCAGACCAGTTCGCCGCGGCGATTGATCCGCCCGAGTTCGAAACCGCGGAATGTGCGGCGCGCATCGAGGTCCGCCCGGTGCGCCGCCCAGTGCGCCTCCGAAACCCCCACGGAAGGTATTTCCCACCGGGTCTTGCCGATGCGCTTGGCAGCATCCAGGCCCAATTGCTTCAGCGCGGAGACGGAGGTCTCGGTGCACCGGTAGTTCGCGTCCTCTTCCCAGTACCAGTCGGACGACAGTTCGGTCAGGCGGCGGTAGCGCGCCTCGCTGTCGTGCAAGGCCTCCTGCGCGCGCCTGCGTTGGTCGATGTCGGTCACCACGGCGACCTGATGCTCGAAGCTTCCATCCGGCTTGCGTATCGGCGAAACCGTGACGAGCCCCCACACGACCGAGCCGTCCTTGCGGATGTAGCGCTTCTCCATGCTGAACTCGGGCAGCTCCCCGGCACGCAGCCGTTCCCTGTAAGCTACATTGAGAGTCAGGTCATCGGGGTGGGTGATACTCCGTAATGTCTGCTGCAGCATCTCCGCGTGGCTGTAGCCGAGAAAATCGGCAAACTTCCGATTGACCCGGACAAAACGGCCAGTCGCGCTTTCAGTCAGAGTCACGCCCACCGCGGCCTGCTCGAACAGGGTCCGAAAACGCTCCTCGCTCTCCACCAGGCCGGCCGTCACGCGGGCTTCCCGCGCTTCGGCGCCCCGATGGCGGATCATCAGACCGACGAGCAGCCCCAGCAGCAGCAGTCCTGCAACACCGACCACCTGCGTGCGCGTTCGCCAGCCCGCGAGCGCATCCTCGCGCCCCACGGCGGCCACTACAAGGAAGGGATAGCTTTCCAACGCGCGGTAGCTGCCAATGACGTCAACGCCGGTTCTGGCCGATGTGAATTCGAGCGTTGCCCGTTTGTTGCCGGCGGAGAGCGCTTCGCGTACCGCAGTGCCCGCCGGCAGCACCCTGTTGAACCAGCCGCTGGGCATAGGATGGCGCAGAACCGTCCTGAAATTGTCGCTGCGCATGAGACTGACGAAGCCCTGCGGGCCGATCTCCAGTGCCTGGAACAACGCCTTGAAATAATCGATTTCGATCGCGGCGGCCACCACGCCGCGGAAGGCGCCCCGATCGTCCCGCAACGCCCGGGCGACGGCCATGCTCATCCGGCCCGTGGCGCGGGACGCGGCGACCTCGGAGAACACCAGGCTGGCCTGCGGATCGTCGCGCAACCGGTGGAAGTAATCGAGGTCGGCGACATTGGTGAGCGGTGTGATGGCCCTGTCCGAGGTGTAGAGCCGGTCGCCGTCGGCATCGAAAATCCGCAGGCCGGCCAGCTCATCGAAACGGGCCATGTGGGAATCCAGCATGGCATCGATCTCGCCGGCGTAACGGGGTACGGCCCGCTTGCTCAACGCCGCGGCCGGAATCGTGCGCACCCGTTCCAGCAGGATCGCATCGGCGCGGCGCAACGTGGCATCCAGCCGCGCTTCCAGTATCGCGGCATAGTTGCGCGTCGTGATCTCGGCCCCGCGCACCGCCTCCTGGTAGCCTGACCAGATCAGGTAACCCATCAGCGCGGTCACCGCGAGCACGGCGAGTCCGAGCAGTCCGACGAGCCTGCTGCCGTCGCGGCGTTGGGTCGAGACGGGGCGAATGGCGCTCATGCCATGGGATCGGAGATGCGGCGGAGAGCGCCCACGATCGGCGGGGTTTTCACGACTCGATCCTCCCTGGGTTCAAGCAGCATGCCGCTCGCCTCATGCCCGGCAACTGTAGCACGGTCAGCACGAATCCCGAGGAGCGCTCTGCGATGCCGCCCGCGCGCGCCCGTCGCGATAGGCGCGCACCACGGCGAGCAGGTTCATCTCCAGCAGCACGGCCGTGGCGGCCAGCGCCAGCGCCGCCGGATACACGAACAGTCCGGGCCACAGCGCTGCTGCGCACAGCAGCGCGAGCGCGAGGACTTGCGATCGGAACTGCAGGCGCTGGCGCGCATCGGGCAGGATCTTCTTCATGTTCGGCGCGAGCACCCCCGGCCCGCACATCGATTGCAGGTGGAACCACGCGAGAAACGGCATGATCTTGTAGAGCATGCCGCTGATAACGGAACCGGCAAACCCGAACATCGCCAGCACGCCGATCAGGATGTCCATGGATTCGGGCGACGCTCCAGCCCACGCGCCCGGCCATGCCACCCTTATACCCCAGGCGAGGCTCGCGCCGAAGAGGCTGAGCATGCCGACGCGCCAGAAATCCAGGGTCACGTCCGCGAGGCGCCGCCTGCGCCGCTGCTGCAGCACGACGGTCACCACCGCAAACAGCGCGTAGGCGGCAGCCGTCGCCACGGCGCAACCGACCGCTACCTCGCCCCAGCGGCCCTCGTCGATCCACAGCGCCGCCGACCACAGCGCAAGCAGCGCCAGGAGCAGCGCGCCCATGTATCGCGCCATCGGCTTCGGGTACTGCGCCGTCATCTGCAGCATGGGCACGAGTTCGAAGCCCATGCCGGTCACCAGCAGGCCCGTCCAGCCGAGCAGGCTCCAACCCGGATGCAGACTGTGCGCAGCCTGGTTGGGCAGCGCGATGCCCCAACCGAAGAGCGAAGCAAGCATCAGTCCGAATACGACCGCAACCAGCAACGACGCGAGCACCAGCCACATCGAGCCCACCGTGCGGTTCTGGCGCGGCGCCCTCGCAAGACAAACCAGCACCGCCACGACGAACGCGAGAAACCCGGCGGCGAGCGCGAGTGCGCCCGCGCGCAGCAGCCATGGCTCGCCGAACAGGAACCCCGCGGCGAACGCAAGCGTGCCCAGGCCGACGCCGGCATGGGTCACGGCAGCCGTCGCGCGCGGCCGTGGAACCGGCGAGCCCTGAAGCACGGGCAGCATTTGCATCATCGCCCCGATCATGACCATGGCCATGAATCCGAGCGCGACCAGGTGCGCAATTGCGACGGCAGCGGGAGACAATCGGACCGCGAACGCCGCAGGTCCCTGCCACAGCAGCGCGGCGGCGGCCAGCAGCAGAAAGACCGGGGCGGCCAGAAAGAACCGAAACGGCACCGATATGGGCGGTCCCTGTTCGAGCTGCAGGCCGGCCTGAATCATGCGCGTGCCGTTGACATGGCGGCGTCCACGCCGACGCCGAACCCGCGCTGTCTAGGCGACGCTGTCCAACTGGGCGAGCAGCTTCTCGCCCTGATCGCCGAGCACCTGATCGATCATGTTGTAGAGAATGCCCTCTTCCTTGAAATTGTGCTGCTGCATGAGCACCAGGAAGGTCTCCGACAATCCCAGGTACTGCTCCGCGTCCTTCGCCTCTAGCGCCGCGCGCATCTCGTGCATCACGACGCGCATCTGGTCATGTTCCATGCGCATCACCTGCGTCGGCCCGCCCGCATGTCCGGTCTTGTTCTCGAATTCCGGGAACAGCACGTTTCCCTCCATATCGAAATGGCGGTCCATCTGGCGCGTGAACGCGTCGAATCGGGCCTGCGCGCGCGCCCAGTCGGCCTCTCCAACGGCCTCCTCCGCGCGGGCGAACACCTCGTCGCATTCCTTGTGATGGTTGATCATGTACTCGCCGATTCCGGTCATGACGTCTTCCCTATGCGTGATCGATGCCATGCAATGTACGCCACACAGCCCAAGCCATCTTTGATTCGCCTCAAAACCAGCGATAACGGCGCCACAGAAGAAAAGGGGCGGCCTATGCTGCCGCGGCGGTCGGCGGGCGGCCGGCGGCGAGGCCTTGCACGAACGACACGTTCCGGGCGACGCTGGCCTCGATGTGCGCGATCTGCTCCTCGGACAAGTGCCGGTACTTGCCGAGTTCCTTCACGTACTCGGCGAGCGGAAACGGATCGTCAACCGGATGCGTCAGGCGCAACCCGCCCTGCGGATCGAACTCCCACAGCAGCACGAAATTGGTCTGCACCGCCTTGCGCGCCACCTCGATGTTCTGGTCCGAGGGAAAGCGCCAGCCCGTCGTGCAGGGCGAGTAGATGTGCAGATAGGCAAAACCGTGCTCGGAGGCGGCAATCGCGCGATCGAGCTTGTCGTACAAGTCTTCCATGAATGCGGTGGAGGCGGTGGCCACGTAGGCGCAATGGTGCATCACCATGAGCAGCGGCAGATTCTTCGCGTCCTGGGTCTTGCCCCTGCCGCGCTCGCCCACCGGCGTGGTGGAAGTCCAGGCGCCGTAGGGCGTGCAGCCGGAGCGCTGCATGCCGGTGTTCATGTAGCCTTCGTTGTCGACGCAGATGAACAGCATTTCCTCGCCGCGCTCGGCGGCGCCGGACAGCGACTGGAAACCCACGTCCGCCGTGCCGCCGTCGCCCGCCAGCGCCACCGCCTTCACGTTGCGCCCGATGCGCTTGTAGTAGCGGCGCACGCCGGTCAGCATCGACGCGGTGTTGGTCAGCAGCGGATGGAACACGGGCACCTTGGTCCCGGTGAGCCCGTTGTAGCCCACCGAACCCATGCCCGGGATGCAGCCGGGCGGCGTCGCCACCACCGCATCCGGCCCGATGCGCCGCATCGCGTGGCGCATGATCAGTTCGGTGTTGCAGCCCTGGCAGCCCGCAAGACCGGGCACGAACAGGTCCTCGAGGTTCCCGACTTCGTTGTAGATGCGCGCGGTCGTGAGGAACTTCAGGGCGCCGTGCGTGCAGGCCTTGACGCACGCCGGATGGCCGTCGCAGAGGTCGCACTTGATGACGCGGGCGGCGGGCGCATCGTAGACGATGCCGCCGTAGGTGCAGCCGAGCGTGCACAGCAGGCAGTTGACGCACTTGGAGGCATCCCAGTCGATGACGCCGCTCTCCCCGTCCTTCGAGAGCGCCGCCGCAGGACAGTTGTGGACGCATTCCGGATCGCCGCACTGCCGGCACATCGCCAGCTCAAAGCCGCCCTCGGCGGGCACGATCTGGATGCGCGAGTGAAGGACATCATCCGACTGCTCCTTGGCCCGAGCGCAGGCGATCATGCAGTCATTGCAGCCGTCGCAGTGCTCCGGCCTGAACGAAATGGTTTCGAAAGCGCCCATGCTCGGCTCCCTCAGCGCCAGGTCTTCGACATCAAGCCGCGCGCGGTCTGCTGCGGCGAGGCGAGGAACGCCTGCTTCACAGCACCCAGATCGATGCGGCGCAGGATCAGTTCCCACATGACGCCCGGGTCGAACGCCCAGTTGATCCCGAATATCCCCGCCAGCCGCCCGTCCCTGAGCACGATCTTGAGATAACGGGCGCGCTCCGCATCCACCTGCTTGTGCACCTCCACGCCGGCGGGGTCGAGCGCGGTTTCCTGCACCCCGACCGACACGGCCTGCTGCCCGAAGAACGCGTAGGTGTTGAGCGGAACGCCGCCCGCGTAGGGCTTGGCCCCGGCATCACCGGCCATCGCCATTCCGGCGATGCGACCCTGCCCCACCGCATCGGGCAGGATGCCGTTGAGGATCCTTTCCCCTTCGAAAAAACCGCGCGCCTGGGCGACATCGCCGGCCGCCCACACATTGCCGGCATTGGTGCGCATCCAGTCGTCGACCAGAACCCCGCGGTCGATCTGGATGCCGCTGCCGTCCAGAAAATCCGTCACCGGCGCAACGCCGGCGGCCACCAGCAGCAGGTCCGCGTCCAGTTGCGTGCCATCGCCCAGTGTCGCCCGCCAGCAGTCAACATGCGCCGCGAGGCCGGCGAGCCGGCTTGCGGTCAGCAACTGCACGCCCTTCGCCGCGAAGATCCTTTCGATGATGCCGGAAGCATCGGCGTCGAAATACCCCGACAGCACATGCCGCTGTAGCTCCACCACGGTCACCTGGACGAAGCCCTTGGCGAGGTTTTCCGCCGCATGCATGCCGATCAGGCCGCCGCCGAGCACGAGCGCGTGTTTGATCTTCGGCACCGCCTCGCGCAGACCGATCGCGTCGTTCATTGTGCGCAGCACATGGAATTTCACTTCGGCGAGGCCCGGAATCGCCGGCAGCACGGGCGCCGCGCCGGTCGCGAGCAGCAGCTTGGCAAACCCGATCTCCTCGCCATCGGCAAGCTGCACGGCGCCCTTTTCAGGACTGACACGCTTTACCGCCACGCCGCACCGGTATTTCACTTTGAGACGGGCGAAGTACTCCTCGTCGCGCAGGAAGACGCGCTCCGGTTTGGAGCGGCCCGAGACGACATAGGGCAGCACGGTCGGCGAATACGGCAGGCTCTGGTCGCGGGTGAGGACGGTGATGTCGCCCTCGGCGTCGTGCAGCCGGATCGCGTGCAGCGCGGACAGCGCCGCGTGGCTCGCGCCGACGATGAGGTAATGGGTCTGGTCCATGGCGTCAGTCCTTCTCGTTCAGCCACACGGTTTCGCCCGGTGCCGCGCCTGGGCCCTCGGCGAGTTCGGCGGTGCGGCGGATCACGTGATCGAAGTGCCCGATGGTGATGTCGGCGCCGGCCAGCCCGCCGATGAAGCTCATCGCCGGGATGCGCCGCGGCGCATAGTGAAGCGCCCCGATGACGTCCTGGAACAGCGGCCCGCAGTCCCAGCCGAAGGACACCGAGCGGTCGACCACGCCCAGCGCCTTAACGCCCGCGAGTGCATCGACGACCGCCCGTACCGGGAACGGGCGGTAGGTCTTCACTTTGACCAGCCCCGCGTTCTCGCCGCGTTGGCGCGCGGCGTCCACGGCGTCCTTCGCCGCGCCGGTCATGCTGCCGATGGTGATGATCGCGTACTCCGCGCCGTCCATGCGATAGGATTCGACGAGCGGCGCGTGCGTGCGCCCGAAGCGCCGTCCCCACTCCTCGTGCACGTCGGTGATCACCGACAGCGCGTTCTGCATTGCGCTGCACTCGCCCTTGCGGTAGCGCACGAACGTCGAGGGTCCGGTGCCGCCGGCGCCGCCGGTGAGCGGATCCACCGCCATCGGACGCTGCGGATCGAGCGCGGCGTGCCAGTTGACGTTCTTCTCGCCGAGGAAGGCATCCACTTCGGCCTGGTCGGGCAGTTCGGCGCGCGCCGCACCGAACGAAAGGTAGTTGCCATCATGGCAGACATTGACCGGCAGCATCACCTCGCGGTGCTCGGCGATCTTGTAAGCCATGATGGTCGTGTCGAGCACCTCCTGCACCGACTCGCAGTAGACCTGGATCCAGCCCGCCTCCCGCACCGACATCGCGTCCTGGTGTCCGCCCCAGACGCTCTGCGGCGTGAGCAGGTCCCGCGTGACGATCCCCATCACGATCGGCAGGCGCAGGCCGGGCGTGCGCACGTACGGCTCGAACATGAACGCGAGGCCCGGGCCGCAGCTTGCGGTGTAGGTGCGCGCCCCTGCGAGGCACGCGCCCTGCAGCACCGACAACACCGAGTGCTCGCCCTCCGCATCGATCAGGTCGGCTGCCAGCCTCCCGTCGGCAACGAACTTCGCCAGGTACTCCACGAGGGAGGATTGCGGCGTGATCGGATACACCGCCACCAGTTCGACGCGCGCTGCGGCGACGGCCCACGCCGCCGCTTCGTTCCCGTCGCAGACGATGAACTTGGATTTCGGCTTGAGCACGGCAGACATCACGCAGCCACCTCCTTTCCACAATCTCGACCATAACGTTCGCTGTGTCGGTGGCCGGCGGCAATCGCGGCCGGTCGCATCCCCAATGCGCGGGGCGCCGGCGGAGCGGCCGTGCCAGCGAAGCAGCACAGCGAAGCCGGCGCATTGCGGCGCCTACGCTGCGCTCGTTCCGTGGCGCCACGCTTCGGCGCCGCCTGCTCCCTGCTCATGCCGCCTCCTCGATCATCGTGATAGCCCGGTGCGGGCATTCGATGGCGCAGATGCCGCAGCCCTTGCAGGTAGTCATGTCGATGTCGAACCACGCGGGCCGCTCGACCACGCACTGAACGGGGCAATAGAGCCAGCATTGCGCGCACTTGACGCATTTGGCCCGATCGACCACCGGCCGCATGCTGCGCCAGTCCCCTGGGAGCATGGGGCTGGGCTTGGTCGCGATCGGGCACAGGTCGTTCGGGATCGTCGACTGGTCGAAGAAATCGTAGGCTTGCCGCTTCATGCCGCCTCCTGCCCGCTTATGCCGCCGCCTTCTGGACGATGCTGTGCACCTTGGTTGAATTGTAGCCGCGCTCCAGCGCCGCGAGATTCTGCTCCAGGCCGGCATCGCGGAATTCCGACTCCGCAATCGCCGTGCGCAGCGAATCGAGCGTGACCAGACCGGTCGCGCGGGCGAATGCCCCGAGCATGATGGTGTTGGTGATCGGACGCCGAAAGATTTCCAGCGCGATCGAAATGGCATCGCACAGACCGACCGTCACGACGCGTTCGGAGAGCCTCAGTTCCTCGATCGGCCTTGCGGTCGTCTGCACCAGAACGGCGTTCTCGCGCACGCCGTCGAAGATGTCGACCGCCCGCCCCACCGTCGGATCGATGCACAGGATGCAGTCGGGGTTGTAGATGTTGGTCATCTGGCGGATCTCGCGATCATCGAGGCGCAGGAAGCTCGCCACCGGCGCGCCGCGCCGCTCGAAGCCGAACGAAGGCACTGCGACGACGAACTTGCCCTCCAGCACCAGAGCGGCTGCGAGAATGCCACCGGCCATCACCGCGCCCTGACCGCCACGGCCGTGGATACGGATCTCGTGCATTTCGCTTCCTCCTCGCTATGCGCCCCCGCGCTCAGCGCCAGCCGGGTTTGGCCGCAGATCCCCCGCTGCCGGACCCGCGCACAGGCAGCCGCGGCAGTGCGAAGCCCTGGTTATAGGCTGCGCGCGTGATCAGCACCGCCTTGAACAACCATCCCGAACCGAGCGCCGCGAGCGCGGAGATGACTCCGAGCCAGAATACGACGCGGGCCGAAGACGATGCAAGCGCAATGACCAGCAGCACCAGCGTTAGCCAGTTGCCCAGCACCATGAACGGCAGCTCAATCGCGGAGAGCGCGGCGAGCGCCTTCGTGGGCGCACCTTCATGCTGCAGTCCCGAGCGGTAGGCATACCAAGTGAGCCCGCGCGCAAGCACCAGCGCAAGCAGGAATGCATCGAGCCACTTCAGGTAGGCATGGTCGGCGGTCGCCGCCGCAACCAGAATCGCCAGACTCGCTCCCTCGCACAAGCCGGTGAGCATGATCAGGGGCACGGTGCGCGGACTGCGCCATGCCGGAATGCCGCGGGAGGCACGGATCATCTGTGCCTGGCAATTCAGATAGACCAGCGCGAGCACCGCCACCGCCCAGATCAGGGACTGGGATCCGGTCCATACCGCGGCCAGCGCGCCTGCGAACAGGAACGGCGCGACCAACGCCTCGCGCGTCATCCAGGATGTCTGCGGGTGCAGATACACATTCAGCGCACGCAATGGACGACCGATCTCCGCCCACACGCAGATCAGTCCCGCGCCTACGCATGCCAGACCGATCAGCGCAGGCAAGACATAGGCGGCGCCCAAGGCGTGGCCGATCGCGGCAAAAATGAGCAGGCCGGTGCCCGCGCCGCCGAACACGAAATTGCCGGCGGCACGCAAGTCCCAGTTGCTCTGGTGCCAGGGTGCCGTCCGTCCCGCCGTCGGTCCCAGCGGCGCGCTCATGGTCTCGACTCCTTGGCATCCCAGATGTAGAAAATGCCCGGATCGGTGCCCACCTCTTCGTGCATTCGGAAATGCGCCGTTTCCCCGAGCAGCTTCGCCAGCTTGCCGTTCGGGTCGTCGCGGTCGCCGAACACGTAGGCGCCGGTGATACACGCATTGACGCAGGCCGGCGTCGCCTCGGGATCCACCCCCGGCGTGAGCCCCTTCTGCGTTCCGGCGTCGATGCGATCCTTGCAGAAGGTGCACTTGGTCGCCACGGCAATGCGTTCGGGATCCATGCGTGCCTGCTCCGACGCCATGGGCCTGTCGTCACCGAATGCGAACGTGTTCCGGTGCACGATATGGCGCGCTTGGTAAGGACAGGCCACCGCGCAGTAGCCGCAGCCGATGCAGATGTCGTAGTCGATGGTGACCAGCCCGTCGGCACGCTTCTTGGTTGCAGTCGTCGGACAGACGTGCTCGCAAGGCGGATCGCCGCAATGCATGCAGCCCACCGGCACGAAGGCGCGCCGCACGTCCGGAAACTCGCCGGTCTCCATGTCGAGCACCTGGCGCCACTGCACCCCCGGGGGCGTCGCGTTCGCGTGCCGGCAGGCGGCGGTGCAGGTCTGGCAGCCGTTGCAGCGGCGCAGATCGATTGCCATCGCATACCGCGTCATTTTCTTTCCTCTGCCACTCGCCGCACGCCGACGCGCACCAGATCGGCGGAGGAACCGGTTGCGTCGGTGAGCGCCATCGACATCGCCAGCAGCGGATTCATGCTCGGGGCATGCATGTCCTTCGCATAGGGCGTCGCCCAGTGGCTGAATTGCCCGACCATCAGCAGCGTATCCGGGCGTATGCCTTCGCGCAGCACTGCCGGGCCGCGCGTGCTGCCCACATACGAGTGCACTTCGATGATGTCGCCGTCGTCGATTCCCAGTTCGCGGGCCCGCCGCGCGTTGATGACCACGCCGCGATGCCCCTTCAGGTTTCCTGCCACCTCGTCCATCAGCGGGATGCCGGCGTTCGAGCCCCAGGCGTACTGCATGCTGCGCGCGGTGATCAGCCAAAAGGGATAGTCCGCGAGCTTGCCGCCCTGCGCCACGGTTTCCCGCTCCCAGATGGCCGGAAAGTCCTTGTAGGGCGGCAGCGCCTGGTATTCGGTGAGTTGCGTGTCCCACCACTTGATGCCCTGCTCGTGCAGACGGTTGCCCAGCTGGGCACCCACCCGCAGCAGCCGTTCCTGATAAGGCATCTCGAACCGGATACCCTGTTTGCGAAGCTCGGGAAACAGGTACCAGACCAGCCGTGATATCGGCCTGGTGCGATAGCCGTGCTCGCGGTACCAGTCGAGGCCCTCGCTCGTCCGGCCGTCGGTGACCTCCGCGCTCGCAGCGCGGCACATCCGGTCCCAGATTTCCTCGGAAGAATGTTGCACCGCCGGGTCGAGCGCGAAATCGAAATCCCCGCCCGAAAGCGCCATGCACGCCGCGCCGCGGTTGATCGCATTGTTGTACTGCTCCAGCAAACCGGCCCGCGCGGCCAGTTCGGTGGCGATGTCGGTGAAATCGCGCGTGTCGCCGCGCGGCTCGACCGCCGGCTGGCGCAGCGCGAAACCCTCGTGGTCCCAGAACGCCTCGATGAACTTGGTGCCGCCGATGCGGATCAGCTGCGTGCTCTCCAGATCCGTGCACTCCGGCAGCAGGATATCGGCCATCCAGTTGGTCTCGTCGGGCGTGTAGGCGAATCCGACCACGAAGGGGAACTCGGCGATGCGATTCACCACCTCGGCCGTGTCCCAGAACGATATCGACGGATTGGTCCGGTAGACGAACCACAGGTCGGGCGCCGTGACGCTCTTCCAGTTTTCCGGCGACTGCTTGCGGAACATCCAGGCGAAATGCGTCGGCCCCAGAGCCTGGCTCCAGGGCGAGTTGGCCGATAGCGGGACCAGTGTGGCGTGCGCGTTGCGCACCTTGGGACTGGACTGCCAGTGCTCGCTGTCGGTCGGATTCATCGGGTAATCCATGAATCCGTCCGGACCCATCTTGACGCTCGCCTGGCGCGAGGTCGCCGGACGGTTCAGGCGCACGGTGGTCCCCAGCGTGCCCCCGGGCACTTCGAGCGCCCCGAGCAGGCAGGGGATGAGGGTGCGCGCCCAGACGCATTCGTAGCCGCCCCAGCCGTTGTTGACCGTCCTGCCCAGCGCAATCGAAACCGGGCGGAACGGCAG